>Ga0196960_10000066_pt1 | contig 40712 bp, 34 predicted proteins | sample S3v_5metaG_FD_183187 | JGI IMG/M metagenome (GOLD analysis project Ga0196960, IMG submission 183187) | Soil microbial communities from Anza Borrego desert, Southern California, United States - S3+v_5 | ecosystem: Environmental > Terrestrial > Soil > Desert | place: USA: California | collected...
CCTTGCGGTCCCGGCGCACCGTGCGCTTGCGCGCCCGGGCGGTGCTCTTGCGGGCGCGGGCGGCGCGCGCCGTCGCCGGGCCGGACGGGTCGGGCGTCGTGACGCCGGGCTGGTTGGGCCCGAGCCACGAGTTGCACTTCTTCGTCCGCTCCGGCGTCCGCTTGGCGGTCTCCGCGTTCGTGTAGCCCGAGCACTCGTTGATGAGCGCGTTGAGCTTGAGCGTGTACCCGCGGCTGTCGAAGAGGTTGAGCGCCTGCGACTGCACGAACGGGTACCGGAGGAACGCCTCCAGGCCGGTGAAGCCCTGGCCGGTCGGGCTGACCGGGCTCTTCTCCACCGCGTTCTTGCGGTCGTCGATGTGCTCGAGGACGAAGCGCAGGTTGGTCGACGGCTCCTTGGCCCGCTGCGCGAGCTGGCGGACCTTGGCGGTCGTCGCCCGCGCGGGCGCGACGGCCTCGGTGCCGCGCTGGGACGCCTCGCCGAGCGCGTCGATCGCGGGCGTCGCCGCGTCCGCGAACGGCCCGAGCCGCGCGAGCAGCGTCTCCAGGTCGTCGGCGGACGCGCGCAGGTCCATCAGCGCCGGCGTCTGCTTGTCCGCGACGGTCTCGAGGTCGTCGAGCGTCGGCCGCAGCTCCTGCAGGAAGCGCGGGAGGCGGCGGATCGTCTCGGCCAGCTCGCGGCGCCGGTTGGCGGAGATCGTCGCGGTGTCGCGCGCCTCGGTGACGAAGCGGCGGATGTCGCGCCGGTTGGTCGACAGCCGCGCGAGGACCTGGTCGGCGTCGACCGTCAGCCGCGTCAGCGTCCGCTCGTTGTCGGCGAGGAGCTCGAGCACCGCGTCGGTCTCGCGCAGCGCCGGGATCGCGCGCTGGATGACCGCCTGCAGCTCGGGCCCGCGCGAGGTGAAGCCGGCGCCGAGCTCGGAGATGATGATCCCCAGCTGCTCGCGCTGCGGCCGGCGCATGACCGACTGGACGAGGTCGGGCGGGATCGTGCCGGTCGTCTGCTCGGCGGGGATCGTCCCGCCCTCCTTCAGCTTCTTGGCCTTCCCGGGCTCGCAGTCCAGGAAGTACTCGCCGATCAGCGACTGCGGCTCGATCGAGCAGGTCGCGTCGGTGCGCAGGTCGCCGAAGTCGGTCCGCTCGATCGTCACGTCCACGAGCGCCCGCGCCGTCTTGCGGTCGACCCGCAGCTTCTTCACCGCGCCGACCTCGACGCCCGCGGCGCGCACCTGCGCGCCCTCGGTGAGGCCGAACGCGTTGTCGATCTCGACGGTGTACGTCGGGACCTCGGGCCCCGCGCCGGGGCGCAGGAAGAGCGCCCACACGCCGCCGACCACGATCGCGGCGGCCACGAGCGGCGGGAGGACCTTCCGGATGGCGGCCTGGACCCGGCTCATCGTCCCGGAGGCACTTGCTTCTCGTCGCAGGGGTAGTCCTTGGACGGCTTGAACGGGTTCGACCCGTCGCCCGCCGGCCGCTCCACGGAGCCCGGACAGCGGTTGGTCCGGCCCGTGACGATGCCCGCGCCCAGCGCGTTCCTGCGCAGCTCCGCCGGGATCGGCAGGAGGCCGAGCGCCGGGTCGAGCGTGAAGCCGTTGAGCTGGAGGCCCGCGCGCGAGAAGCCGCCGAGCGCGTCGTACATGCCCGAGGTGGAGAAGTCGTCGAACCAGCCGACGAGGTCCGGCGCGTAGGGGCGCAGGAACGCGAGCTGCGGGATCGCGTCGTTCGACGCCTGCTGGACGGCCTTGAACGCGCCCTCGCGCTCCTTGCCGTTGCGCGGGGCCTTCGCGTTGGCCGCCGCGTCGAGCGCGGGCTGCGTCTTGAGCAGGTCGACGAGATCGTCGTCGGCGCCCGGGCCCTTGATCGTCTGCGACAGGTCGCGGAACGTCGGCGCGGCGTCGGCGGCGAGCGGGCGGAGCTGGTCGAAGAGCGGGCGCAGCGCGCGGACGGCCGGCATCGCGTCCTCGACCGCCGGGTCGAGGTCGTCCAGCGTGCCGCGCAGGTTGACGAAGGTGGAGTTCGAGCGGCGCAGGAAGGTCGGGAGCCGCTCGATCGACTCGGCCAGGTCGCCGCGCTCGCGGCTGACCGCCTCCATCGTCTGCCCGAGGTGGAGCACGAGGCCGGCGAGCTGCTCGTCGCGCGCAGCCAGGTCGCCGGTGAGGCGGCCGGTCTCCGTGATGAACGACTCGAGCTCGCCGCGGTCGCGCGTCAGCTCCGCGAAGAGGCGGCTCGTCGAGGCGAGCGCCGGGTTGAGGTACTGGAGCGCGGCGTTCGCCTCGTCGGTGCGGCCCGCGCTGAACTCGCTGAACCCCTCGATCGTGCGGCGGATGCCCGGCCGCGTCTCCTTGTCGAAGAGGTCGAAGACCTGATCGAGGTCGACCGCGGCGACGACGTCCTGCGCCGGGATCCGGCCGTTGTCGTCGATCTCCGCCCCACGCGCGCCGCCCAGCTGCAGGTCGATGTACCGGTTCGCCTGGCCGGAGACGGAGAGCTGGCGGACGATCGCGCGGGTGCCCTTGCGCAGCGGCGCGTAGTCCTCGTCGATCTCCAGCACCACGTCGGCCTGCGAGTCGGGCGTGACGCGGATCTCCTTCACCGTGCCCACGGACTCGCCGGCCACCTGGACGCGGTTGCCCTTGACCAGCTGGCTCGCCGACTCCATCCGCGCGGTGACGGTGTACGCCTCGCCGCCACGCAGGAGCACGAACGCCAGAACGGCGATTCCCCCCACCAGCGCTACGAGCGCCGCGACTCTTCCGGCCTTCTTCCTCACCCGGCGCGGACCATAGGGACGTGCGATCTGCCACGCGCCGGTTCCCCGACGCGCCAGGTTCTGTGACCGATCTCGCAGAGGAGAGAAGGTCGCAGCGCCGATACATTCGCACCGATGCAAGGACCTGGCGTCACCACCGACGTCGACCGGCTCACGGACGACCTGTTCGACTTCCTCGCCCTCGCGGCGAAGGAGGACGAAGGCGAGATCTTCGATGTCGCCCGTGAGCTGGATCTGACGCTGTCCCAGCTGTGCGCGCTGTTCGTGATCCAGAACGCCGACCACCCCATGACGCTGACCGAGCTCGCGCCCCGCGTGCGGCTCTCGGTCGCCGCGACCGGTCGTCTGCTCGACGGCCTCGAGCGGCTCGGTCTCGTCACCCGGTCGGAGGACCCGACCGACCGGCGCGTCAAGCGCCTCACCCTCACCCCGCAGGCCGACACGCTGACGGAGCGGTTCAACGCCGCCCGTCGCGAGTCCCTGCGCGCCTTCACCAAGACCCTGACCGACGAGCAGCGCGACCTGATCGGCCGCGCGCTCGCATCCGTTCTCGAGGAGCACCGTTGAGCACCGAATCCACCACCGACGATCAGGGCCTGGACAAGGGCCTGATGATGATCGCGTGGGTCGTCGTCCTGGGATCGATCATGGCGATCCTCGACACCACCGTCGTCAACGTCGCGATCAACCACCTGACCGAGGACTTCGACGCGCCGCTGTCGACGATCCAGTGGGTCATCACCGGCTACATGCTGGCGCTGGCCACCGTCATCCCGCTCACCGGCTGGGCCGCCCACCGGTTCGGCACGAAGCGGCTCTACATCACCTCCATCGGCCTCTTCGCCATCGGCTCCGCGCTCTGCGGCGCCGCCTGGTCGGCCGAGTCGCTGATCGCCTTCCGCGTCCTCCAGGGCCTGGGCGGCGGCATGATCCTCCCGGCCGGCATGACGATCCTCACGCAGGCCGCCGGCCCGCAGCGCGTCGGCCGCGTCATGGCCGTCATCGGCGTGCCGATGATGCTCGGCCCGATCATGGGCCCGATCCTCGGCGGCTGGCTCGTCGACGACGTCTCCTGGCGCTGGATCTTCTACATCAACCTGCCGATCGCCGCGATCGCCCTGCCGTTCGCGATGAAGGTCCTCCCGAAGGACCAGCCGCAGCACGGCGAGGCGCTCGACGTCCTCGGCCTCGTGCTCCTCTCGCCGGGCCTCGCCGCGCTGCTCTACGGCCTGGCCAAGACCGGTGAGGAGGGCTTCAGCCACGCCAGCGCGTACCTGCCGACCCTCGTCGGCCTGGCGCTCGTGACCGCGTTCACCTTCCACGCGCTGCGGCACGAGAACCCGCTGCTCGACGTGCGGCTGTTCGCCAACCGCGCCGTCGGCTCCGCCGCGCTGACGATCACGCTGTTCATGCTCGCGTTCTTCGGCGCGATGCTGCTGCTGCCGCTCTACCTGCAGACCGTCCGCGGCGAGTCCGCGCTGCAGACCGGCCTGATGCTCGCCCCGCAGGGCTTCGGCGCGATGCTGATGATGCCGGTCGCGGGCCGCCTGACCGACCAGATCGGCCCGGGCAAGCTCGTCCTCGGCGGCCTGCCGCTCGTCGCGGCCGGCATGGCCTACCTCACGCAGGTCGGGGCCGACTCGTCCTACTGGGCGCTCGGCGTCGCGCTGTTCGTGATGGGCCTCGGCATGGGTCTGACGATGATGCCGACGATGTCGGCGGCCATCCAGCAGCTGCGCCGCATCGAGGTGCCGCGCGCGTCGACGTCGCTGAACATCATCCAGCAGGTCGGCGGCTCGATCGGCACGGCGATCCTCTCCGTGCTCCTGACCAACGCGATCGCCGACAAGCTCCCGGGCGCCGAGGGCGGCACCGCCGCCCTCGCCGCGATCCCGCCGGAGCAGCGGGCGCAGGCCGCGCCGCTCGTCGCGGACGCGTTCGGCTCGGTGTTCGTGTGGGCGCTCGTGTTCGTCGCGCTCGCCGCGATCCCGGCGTTCTTCCTGCCGCGCACCAAGCCGGTGCCGGTGGAGGACGACGACGCGGACGCCGAGGGCGCGGGCGCCGCGCCGGTCCTGATGCACGCCTAGCCATGCCCGCAGTCCCCGCCACCGCCGCCGACGACCACCTCGTCGCCCCGCCCGTCGATGAGGGCAAGCGGCTGTGGCGGGGCATCGCGTCGCTCGTGCTCCTCGTCGTCCTGGTCGGCGCGCTGCTCCTGGCGGTGCCCGGCCTGGGCGAGGTGCGCGACCGGCTACGGGAGGTCGCGCCCGGCTGGATCGTCCTGGCCGTCGTGCTGGAGCTGCTCTCGTGCCTCGGGTACGTCCTCGCGTTCCAGCACGTCTTCTGGCGCGTGCCGCGGCGGTTCGCCGCGCGCATCGCGCTGAGCGAGATGGCGTTCGGCGCCGTGCTCCCGGCCGGCGGCGCGGGCGGGATCGCGATCGGCGCCTACATCGTCAAGGCCAAGGGCGGGCCGCTCGGGCGGTTCGTCCAGCGCAGCGCCGTCCTCTTCCTCCTGACGAGCGGGGTGAACGCGGCGACGCTTGGCGTGGCCGGCATCCTCGTCGCGGTCGGGATCCTCGACGCGCCCGGCTCGGCGCTCTTCGGCCTCATCCCGGGGATCGCGGGCGTCGGCGGCGTGATCCTCTTCGCCCTGCTCCCGGCCTTCGCCGCCCGCATCCCGCTGGGCGAGGAGCCCGGCCGGATCCGCCGCTGGACGCACGCGACGGCGAAGGTCGTCGCCGACGCGCTCCACGAGATCCGCCACCCCACCTGGCGGCTGGCCGGCGCGCTGATGTACCTGTGGTTCGACATCGCGATGCTCTGGGTCGCGTTCCGCGCCTTCGGCGAGACGATGCCGGTGGGAGCTTTGACGCTCGCCTTCCTGATCGGCTACCTGGGGAACATCGTCCCGATCCCCGGCGGCATCGGCGCGCTCGACGGCGGCCTCGCGGCCGCGCTCGTGCTCTACGGCGCGTCGGCGACCACCGCCGCGGTCGCGGTGCTCGTCTACCACGCGCTCGTGCTGTGGATCCCCACGCTGCTCGGCACGATCGCCTTCCTCCTGGTCCGTCGCACGTTGGACGAGCCGATCGTCCTGCGCGACACGCCCGTGCCTTAAGGCTGCGTTTATCCCCTTGGCGCGCGTGGGAAGGTCGCGGCATCGTGTTCTCCCTGCTCGCCGACGCGCGACTGAACATGAACGGGTTCGACTACGCGATCCTGTTCATCTACTTCGCGCTGGTGCTTGGCATCGGCTGGATCGCCAAGCGCTACGTCAAGACCAGCCTCGACTACTTCCTCTCCGGCCGCTCGCTGCCGGCGTGGATCACGGGTCTCGCGTTCGTGTCCGCGAACCTCGGCGCCACCGAGATCCTCGGCAACGGCGCGAACGGCGCGCAGTACGGCGTCGCCACCGTCAACTACTACTGGATCGGCGCCATCCCGGCGATGGTCTTCCTGGGCATCGTGATGATGCCCTTCTACTACGGCTCCAAGGTCCGCTCGGTGCCGGAGTACCTGCTCAAGCGCTTCGACCAGCGCTCGCACGTCTTCAACTCGGTGACGTTCGCGCTCGCGACCGTCCTCATCGCCGGCGTCAACCTCTACGCGCTGGCGCTCGTGCTCCAGCTGCTGCTCGGCTGGCCGATCCTGCTCGGCATCGTCGTCGCCGCGGGCATCGTGCTCGCGTACATCACGCTCGGCGGGCTCTCGTCCGCGATCTACAACGAGGTGCTGCAGTTCTTCGTGATCCTCGCGGCGCTCATCCCGCTCACCGTCGTCGGCCTCGTCGACGTCGGCGGCTGGGGCGGGCTGACCGACAAGATCAAGGAGTCCGACCTCGGCGAGGCGGGACTGCACGCCTTCCAGGGCACCGGCGTCGGCGACGTCGTCAACCCGATCGGCGCGACGTGGGTCGGGCTCGTCTTCGGCCTCGGCTTCGTGCTCTCGTTCGGCTACTGGACGACGAACTTCGCCGAGGTCCAGCGCGGCCTGTCGGCGCGCGACCTGTCCGCCGCGCGGCGCACGCCGCTGATCGCCGCGTACCCGAAGCTCCTCATCCCCGCGGTCATCGTGATCCCGGGCATGATCGCGCTCGTCGAGATCGAGGGCCTGGGCGGCGAGGGGGACATGGCGTACAACAACGCGATCCCGCTGCTGATGGGCCAGTACCTGCCGAACGGCATGCTCGGACTGGCGGTGACGGGCCTGATGGCCTCCTTCATGGCCGGTGTGGCGGCGAACGTCTCCGCGTTCAACACCGTGGTGACGACCGACATCATCGAGCCGTACCTGAAGAAGGACCAGGAGGACGCCTGGTACATCTCGGCCGGCCGCTGGGTGACGATCGGCGGCGTCGTGGTGGCGATCGCGACGGCGCTCATCGCGTCGACGTACTCGAACCTCATGAACTACCTGCAGGCGCTGTTCAGCATCTTCAACGCGCCGCTGTTCGCGACGTTCATCATCGGCATGTTCTGGAAGCGGATGACGCCCTCCGCGGGCCTGTGGGGCCTGGTCGCGGGCACGCTCACGGCGCTGTTCATCTACGTGGGCTACAAGTGGCTCGGCATCTTCGACTTCGGGTCGGACCTGGACGAGTCGTTCTGGGGCGCCGGTTCCGCGTTCGTGGTGGACGCGATCGTCACCGTGGCGGTGACGCTCTTCACCAAGCCCAAGCCGCGCGAGGAGCTCGACGGCCTCGTCTGGGGCATGTCGGTCGGTGACACCGCCGGCTCGCTCATGGGCCGCGGGCAGCCGTGGTGGGAGTCGCCGGTGCTCCTCGGTGCCGGCGCGTTGATCCTGGCAACCGCTCTCACGGTGGTGTTCTTCTGATGGCCAAGCTCGAGGAAGCGACCGACTCGGCCCGCGAGGCGCAGGCCGCGAACGTCTTCGACCTGCGGCGGATCCTGGGCGGGATGTTCCTGCTCTACGGGGCGCTGCTGACGGTGCTGGGGATCTTCGACAACGCCGAGGAGGTCGAGAAGGCCGCCGGCGTGCGGATCAACCTGTGGGCCGGGCTGGCGATGCTCGTCGTCGGCGCGCTCTTCATCGCCTGGGCGCTGTGGCGGCCGCTGGCGAAGCAGATCGAGGAGGAAGAGCGGGCGCGCGCCGCGCAGGAGTCCGGCGGCGCGGGCGGCTCCGCCTAACGCAGCCGCGCTCCGTCCGCCGGCGTGACGACGGTCGCGCCGGCGGGCGGCTCCGTGCCGGGCGGGAGGAGGCCGAGGACGTGGCCGCCGAAGCCGCCGCCGACGATGCGGGCGCCGGCCGCGCCGTGCTCCTTGAGCGCGGCGACGGTCTCCTCCACCTTCGGCGTGCTCGCCTCGTACTGGTCGCGCATCGACGCGTGCGCCTGGTCGAGCAGCCGGGCCACCGCTTCGAGGTCGCCCGCGGCCAGCGCGCCGACCGTCGCGTCCACGCGCGCGTCCTCGTCGAGGACGTGGAGGACCCGTCTGGCGAGCGGTTCGGGCAGCTCCGCCGCCGCGGCGCGGTCGGCCTGCGCGACGTGCTCGACGCCGAGCCGCTCCGCCGCCTCCCGGCACTCCGCGCGCCGCTCGTTGTAGCCGCCGGACGCGTTCGAGTGCTGCTCGTGCGAGTCGACGGTGACGAGCGTCCAGCCGCGCAGGTCGCAGACGACCTGCTCGGTGGCGAGCGTGGCGAAGTCGATCCGCAGCGCGTGGTCGGCGCGGCCGAGGAGCGAGGCGGTCTGGTCGAGCAGGCCGGTCTCCGCGCCCACCCACTCGTTCTCGACCTTCGAGCACAGCTTCGCGAGCGCCACCCGGTCCACCTTGTCGCTCCGCAGCAGCGCGAGCGCGAGCGCCACCTCCAGCGCGGCGGAGGAGCTGAGCCCCGAGCCCTGTGGGACGTCGCCGGTGACCTCCAGCCGCGCGGGCCGCAGCTCATGGCCGGCGGCCTGGAGCTCCGCGACCATGCCGCGCGCGAACGCCCGCCAGCCTTCCGCCCGCTCCGGCTCGTCGAGCGCGAAGCGGTCATCCTCACCGAGGTCGAGCGCGACGACCTCGACCTCACCGCCGTCCAGCGGTGTCGCGGTGACGGTCACGCCCTGGTCGATCGCGAACGGGAGCGCGAGCCCGCCGTTGTAGTCGGTGTGCTCGCCGATGAGGTTGACGCGCCCGGGCGCGAAGGCGACGACGCGCTCGCTCATCGCAGCACCGTGCCGTCCGCGAGGTCGGCCGGGCCGGTGACCGTGACGTCGCCCTCGACGGTGACGTCCGCGCCGAACCGGACGTCGCCCTCGACGGTGAGCGCGCGTGCCGCCCGCAGCGACGGCGCCCCGTGCGCGAACCGCTCCTCGAACCCGCGCAGGTGCTTGAAGTGCGTGTCGTCGAGCGTGACGGTCGGCGGCGCCTCGCCGTCGAACGCGGGGGTCACGCGACCGTCGTCTTCCAGCGTGTAGGCGTCGGAGCGCAAGACGAGCAGGTCGTTCGTCGTCTTCACCGGGACGAACCGCGAGCGCGGCACGTGGATCGGCCGCGCGCCGTCGATGGCGCCGACCGCGGCGCCCATCGCGCTCTCGAGCTGGAGGACCTGCGGCGACGAGGAGTCGGTCGGGTCGACGGTCTTGCGGTTGACGATCAGGGGGAGCTCCGGGCCGGCGGGGCGCTCGCGCAGCAGCGCGTCGAGCGTGCGCAGGTCGACCCACAGGTTGTTCGTGTTGTACCAGCGCCACCGCTCGACGTCGGTGAACGAGGCGTCGCCGGGCGGGGTCTGCGCGGTCTCTCTCAGCACCAGCCTTCCCTCTCGCGTCGCGAGGTGCCCGCCCTTGCGGTCCGCCGCGGTGCCGCGGACGACCTCCATCGCGAACGGCACCTCCTCCGCCTGGAGCCACGTGGCGACGCGCGGATCCGCGACCGCGCCGAGGTTGTCGGCGTTGGACACGAACGCGTAGCGGTAGCCGGCGTCCAGCAGCTTGGCGAGCGTCCCCGTCCCTGCCAGCGCGACGTACAGCTCGCCGTGTCCGGGCGGGTACCACTCCAGCGCGGGATCGGCCGGCCACTCCGCGGGCTGGAGGCTGTCCGCCAGCAGCTTCGGCTCCCGGCCCTGGAGGAAGTCCTGCGGGACGTCGTCGCGCTCGAGACCTCGATGCTCGCCCAGCAGCTCCAGCGACGGCGGCCGCGTCGTGCGCGAGTTCATCAGCACCAGCGGCAGCCGCACCCCGTGCCGCTCGCGCAACGCCAGCACCTGCGTCGCGATCACGTCGAGGAACGTCCGCCCGTCCTTCGCGACCACCGTCGACTTCGGCGCCTGCAGCCCCATCGACGTCCCCAGCCCGCCGTTCAGCTTGATCACCGCGACGGCGTCCAGCGCCCCGGGATCCGCCTCCACGTCCGCCAGCGCGGGCACGTCCCCCAGCGGCTCCAGCTCATCGCCCGGCAGCATCCCGGCGGACGGGTCGGCGAGCATCGCCAGCTTCGCCTCGAACGCGGCGACCGCCTGCGCGCTCGCCCCGTCGGCCTGCAGCTTCGCTACGGCGGCGCGCGTGTCGGCGGTGGACGTCATGCGCTCCGAGCTACCCCGGAATCACCTACTAACCGCCCTTCGGTATGCCATTTACGCGGCGAAGTAGGTGATTCAGGCGGCCGGGACGTCCATGCGGGCGACGAGGAACGGGGTGTGGATGAGGAGGGTGCCGTCGGCGGCTTCGTTGCCGTCGGCGAGGACGTCGGTGAGGCGGTCGAGGGTGGTGGCCCAGGTGTCGGAGGGGATGGTGGCGCGGAGCGCGTGCCAGGCGGGGTGGTCGCGGTTCTGGCGGTCGATCCACGCGCGTGGGGAAGGGGCGGTGAGCGGGAGCGCGTGCTCAGTGGCGCTGAACGTGCCGGGGCCGAGCAGCTGCTCGAGCGTGGCGGGGTCGCCCCAGTCCAGGCGGACGTACGGCGAGGCGCCGGCCTCCTCGTCGCCGGCCTCGCGGGCGGCGTCGCCGTCCGGGGCGGCGGCGCGGACGGCGCGCATGAGGTCGGCGATCGGCCCGCGGTCGAGCCAGGTGGCGAGCACGATCCGGCCGCCGGGCTTGACGACGCGCCGCAGCTCCGCCGCCGCCCGCCGCGCGTCGTGGGCGAAGATGACGCCGAAGACGGAGACGACGGCGTCGAAGCTCGCGTCCTCCACCGGCAGCCGCTCGAGGTCGCCGACGAGGAACGTCCCGTCCGGCACCCGCTCCCGCGCGACGCCCAGCAGCCGCTCGGCGCCGTCCACGCCGACGACGCTCGCCCCGCGCGCCGCAGCCACCGCCGACGCGTTGCCGGTTCCGCACGCCACGTCGAGCACCCGCTCGCCCGCGCCGATCCCGGCCGCCTCGACGGTCTGCTCCGACGCGGGCGCGAGCTCCGCCGCCGTCGACTCGTAGTGCCCCACGCCCCAGTCCATGGAGCGACCCTACCGCCGCCGGACCGAGGCCCGGCGACGCGGGTGTCGGTCGACGGTCAGACGACGAGCGTGGCCGCGAGCAGCACGGCCACGACCGGCAGGAAGAGCAGCGTCAGCGCGACCCCCAGCCACCCGAGCGCGCGGCCGGTGGCAAGGAGGTCCTGGTCGAGCGCGCTCGCGCCGCTGCGCGCGGTCTGCCACCGGCCGACCCACGCGCAGAGCAGGGCGACGAACCCGATGCCCGGCACGAAGACGCCGGCCATACCGGTCAGGACGCAGGCGAGGGCGAAGCCGTTGAGCAGCGGCGGCTCGGGCTGGATGGGGCGGTGCATGGTCGGGTCCTCTCGGTCGCGTTCTCAGAACACGAGGGAGAGGGCCCGAGCGCCCGATGTTCGCCCCCTCCCGGGCTACGCCGAGCCGGACGGCGGCGTCGCCTGGGGCAGGCGGTCGATCCGCCAGCGCCCGTCGACCTTGCGGAGCGCGACGCTCTGCCCCGCGGCGGCCAGGCCGGCGATCGCGGCGGGCGGCTCGCCGTACGTCGCGGTGGCGGTGTCGCCGTCGACCTTCGCGGACGTCGGGCTCCAGCCGGTCATCGCGTCGACCTGCGCGCGGCTCATCGTCGCGCGCATCTGCTCGGCGGTCCCGCGCCACAGCGACTCGCAGTCGCCGGCGCCCGCCGCGGCGACCATCTCGGCGGTCAGGCGCTCGGTGTAGAGCGCGCAGGTTGCGGCGTAGTCGCCGCGGGCGAAGGTCACGTTCGACTGGCGGACGGCCTCGAGCACGGCGGCCTCCTGACCGCTACCGGACGTGGACGAGGAGCCGCACGCCGCCAGGGCGAGCGCGGGCAGGGCGAGCAGGAGGAGGCGGCGCATTCGGCGCGGGAACGTACCGCCTGCGACCCCCGCCCACGTGGCCGCTCGACGGATGGCCAGGGCCACGGAACGGCTCAGCGGCCGAGGACGGCCATGGCGGCGTTGTGGCCGCCGATGCCGCTGACCCCGCCGCCGCGGACGGCGCCGGCGCCGCAGAGGAGAATGCGCGGGTCGTCGGTGGCGACGCCCCAGCGGGCGCCCGGGCCGGCCGCATCGTCGCCGTCCTCGCGCCACGGCCAGGAGAGCTCGCCGTGGAAGATGTTGCCGGCGGGGAGGCCGAGCTCGGCCTCGAGGTCGAGCGGGGACCGGGCCTCGAGGCACGGCTCGCCGTGCGCGTCGAGCGCGAGGAGGTCGCGGATCGGCTCGTCGAGGAGCTGGTCGAGCTGGTCCAGGTACCGCTCCACGAGCACGGCCTTGACGAACTCGGGGTCGCGGCGGAAGAGCGACGCGGGCGTGTGGAGGCCGAAGAGCGTCAGGGTGTGGAAGCCGGGCGGCACGATCGAGGGGTCGGTGAGCGAGTGGCAGTAGAGCTCGGCCGGCGCGGGATCCGGGATCTCGCCGCCCGAGGCCATCGCGAACGCCGCCTCCAGCTCGTCCTCGCGCTCGTGGAGCCGCAGCGTCCCCGCGAACGCCTGCTCGGCCGGGATCCCGCTCCGCAGCCGCGGCAGCCGCGTCAGCAGGAGGTTGACCTTCGTCTGGCAGCCCTCGGCCACCGGACGGGGCGCAAGGCCCCGCAGCCTGTCGAGCACGGACGGCGCCACGTTCGCCAGCACCCACTCCGCCTCGACCGTCCGCTCCGCGCCGGAGCCGTCGCGGAAGGTCACCGAGCCGCCGTCCACCGACAGCACCTCCGCATCGCACATCACGCGCGCGCCCGCGCGCGAGGCCGCGCGCTCCAGCGCGCCGCTCACCGCGCCCATCCCGCCGACCGGCACCCGCCACGGCCCGCCCGCGACGTGCCACAGGAAGCACCGGTTCTGCGCGAGCGACGGCTCGTGGAGCGACGCGAACGTCCCGATCAGCCCGTCCGTCCCCACCACGCCGCGCACGAGCGGCGACGCGAACCGCTCCGCGAGCGTCGCGCCCAGCGGCACCTCGCAGAACGCCCGGAACGCCTGCTCACCGACCAGCGACCGCACGCCGGACCGCGACGGCAGCGGCTCCAGCACCGTCGGGAAGAGCCGCGCCGCGACGTCGTCGCACGCGGCGTAGAACGCGTCCCACGCCTCGGGCTCGGGGATCCGGCCCGGCGCCAGCAGCGTCGGCGGCGCGCACGCCACGACCGGCCGCATGCGCAGCTCGACGTCCACGCCGAGGTCCGCGGCGATCCGCGCCGGCAGCAGCGAGACGAGGTAGGCGTACCGCGACAGCCGCGCCTCGTGCCCCGCGAACGGCGTCTCGCTCACGGCCGCCCCGCCGGCCGCGCTGCGCTTCTCCAGCACGAGCACCGACCGCCCCGCGCGGGCCAGGTACGCGGCGGCCACGAGGCCGTTGTGGCCTCCCCCGACGATGACGACGTCCATCGCCGCGGACCCTAGTGGCCCGATCGCACGAAACCCACCCCGGCGTCGGTCGTATCCTTCGAAGGCACAACGGCATCAAGGAGGTGATGAGCCAATAGCAGTTGAAGAGAAGGTCGCGTTCGACGGCAAGGTCGTCGAGGCGCTCCCGAACACGAACTTCCGCGTCGAGCTGGAGAACGGGCACCCCGTTCTCGCGCACCTCGCGGGCAAGATGCGTCGTTTCCGCATCCGCGTCCTCCCGGGGGACCGCGTGCGCGTCGAGGTCTCGCCGTACGACTTGGATCGCGGTCGCATCGTCTACCGGTACAAGGACTAGCCACCCCGCTGTCCCGCTGTTCCGCAGGGTCGGCGCGGTCCGTACGAGCGGGCCGCAGCAGAGCACACGCACCAGCCGAGCGCCGTCACCACCCGGTGCTCCATCGGCCACGCTGACCCGGCCGATCCGTGCGCGTGTGCACCTCCTAGCCTTCCCCGAGTGACCGTCCGCCTGGCCGATCTCACGACGCTGCGCCTCGGCGGCCCCGCCGCCGCGTACGTGCGCGCGGAGACCGAGCAGCAGCTCGTCGAGGCCGTCCGCGACGCCGACGCGCGCGGCGAGCCCGTCCTCGTCCTCGGCGGGGGGAGCAACCTCGTCGTCGCCGACGCCGGGTTCGACGGCACGGTCGTCCACGTCGCCACGCGCGGGATCGCGGAGCGCGAGGACGGCACGGTCGAGGTCCAGGCCGGCGAGCCGTGGGACGGCCTCGTCGCCCACACCGTCACGCGGCGCCTCGCCGGCATGGAGGCGTTGTCCGGCATCCCCGGCGCCACCGGCGCGACGCCGATCCAGAACGTCGGCGCGTACGGGCAGGAGGTCGCCGACACGATCGCGTCCGTCCGCGTCCTCGACCGCCCCACCGGCGAGGTCCGCACGCTCACGCCGGACGACTGCGGCTTCGGCTACCGCACCAGCGTCTTCAAGCGCACGCCCGACCGGTGGACCGTCCTCGCCGTCACGTTCGCGCTCACGCCGTCGGACCAGAGCGCCCCGGTCAAGTACGCCGAGCTGGCCCGCACGCTCGGCGTGCAGCCCGGCGACACCGCGCCGCTCCAGGCCGTCCGCGACGCCGTCCTCGAGCTCCGCCGCGGCAAGGGGATGGTCGTCGACCCCGACGATCCCGACACCCGCTCGGCCGGCTCCTTCTTCACCAACCCGATCCTCGACCCGGCCGACTTCGACGCGCTGACCGAGCGCGTGCACGCCGAGCTGGGCCCCGAGATCCGGCCGCCCGCGTGGCCCGAACCGGACGGCCGCGTCAAGACGAGCGCCGCCTGGCTGATCGAGCGCGCCGGGTTCGGCAAGGGCCACGGCGACCCCGCGACGGTCGCGATCTCCAGCAGGCATACGCTCGCCCTCACCAACCGTGGCCAAGGCACCACATTCCAGCTCGTCGCGCTGGCCCGTGAGGTGGCCGACGGGGTGGAGCGGAGGTTCGGCGTCGCCCTCCATCCGGAGCCCGTCTTCGTCGGCCACGGTTGGATTCAAGCCGGAGACATGAGCAGTCGATGACGCGGGAAGCGTGTCCGCGCTTCCGCCACATCTCGACCCTGCCGCGCTGCTCAGCCTCGACGCGGGGGCCGAGCTCGACGACGTCGCCCGCGCGCTCCTGCGCCCCCTGCCGGGCGTGGGCGTCGCGGTCTTCGACCGCGAGCTGCGCTCGCTCCTGGCCGAGGGTCCGCTCCTCGCCTCCGGCGGCTACGGCTCGGGGCTCGTCCGCGGACGCACCTTCGAGGACTTCATCGTCGCCGCCGTCGCCGAGCAGGTCGTCCCGCACCTGCGCGCGGTGATCGAGACCGGCGAGCGCCGCACGTTCGAGGTCGCGAGCGTCGCCGGCCGCCACGACGGCAACGGCGGCCGCACCTACGCGCTCGTCGCCGGCCCGGTGGTCGACGCGGACGGCGCGGTCGCCGGCGGCGTCTGCCTGGCGTTCGACGTCACCGACCGCGCCCGCGCGGGCCGCACGCTCGCGGAGGCCGAGGCGCACTACCGGCTCCTCGCGGACACCGCCACCGACGTCGTCACGCTCCACAGCCTCGACGGCCGCTACCAGTACGTCTCGCCGTCCATCGTCTCCGTCGCCGGCTACACGCCGCAGGAGATGCTCGGGCGCCGCGCCAACGAGTTCGTCCACCCCGAGGACCTCCCGGGTCTCTACCGCTACATCGAGGGGCTCGGCAACGGCCGCGCCGCCGGCAGCTGGAGCTATCGCCACCGCCGGCCCGACGGCACGTGGATGTGGATGGAGAGCTCCATCACCGTCATCCGCGAGCAGGTCAGCGGCCGCGTGCGCGAGCTGCGCGTCTCCTCCCGCGACGTGTCCGCCCGCGTCGAGCACGAGGCGCGCGCCGCCGCCGCGACCGAGGAGCTGCGCCGCCGGCTCGCCCAGACCAGCGCGCTCGCGCGGCTCGGCGAGCAGGCGCTGGAGGATCCCAACCTCGGCACGCTGCTCGAGACCGCCGTCCGGATCATCGCCGAGACGCTGGAGGTCCCGCTCGCCGCGGCGACCGAGATCCGCGGCCTCGGCGAGCCGCCGCTCGTCCGCGCCGGCGTCGGCTGGGGCCCGGGCGTCGTCGGCTCGCTCATCGACGTGGTCGAGCGCAACGACGAGCGCGCGCTCGAGCTGCTCTCCGACGGCCCGGTCGACGACGTCTCGCCGCACCTGCGCTCCACCGCGATGGTCGAGCACGGCGTCCGCTCCTCGGTCTTCATGCTCGTCGGCGAGCGCGACGCGCCGTGGGGCGTGCTCTCCGCGCACGACCTCACCGAGCGCGGCTTCGACGACCACGACCGCGACTTCCTCCAGGCCGTCGGCCACGTCGTCGGCGACGCCGTCCGCCGTCGCCGCTCCGAGGAGGCCGCGCGCCACCACGCGCTCCACGACCGCCTGACCGGGCTGCCCAACCGCACGCTGCTCGTCGACCGCATGCACCAGGGCATGCGCCGCCGCGCCGACGGCCGCATGGCGGTGCTCCTGCTCGACCTGGACGACCTGAAGATGATCAACGAGTCGCTCGGCCACGGTGCGGGCGACGCGGTGCTGTGCGAGGTCGGCCCGCGGCTGACCTCCGCCCTGCGTCCGGGCGACACGATCGCGCGGTTCGCCGGCGACACGTTCGCCGTCGTCTGCGAGGAGATCGTCGACGAGACCCACGCGCAGCGCCTGGCCGAGCGGGTCGCGGGCGCGTTCGGCCGCCCGTTCGTGCTCGGCGACGAGCAGCTCTTCGTCACCGCGCGCGTCGGCGTGGTGCTGTCGAGCGGCACCGAGTCGCCCGAGGACCTCCTGCGCGACGCCGACGCGGCGCTCTACCGCGCCAAGGAGTCCGGCCACCGCTACGAGCTCTTCGACCCGCGGCTGCGCGAGCGCGCCATCGCGCGGCTGCGCACCGAGTCGGACCTGCGTCGCGCGCTGAGCCGCAACGAGCTGCGCCTGCAGTACCAGCCGTACTGGAACCTCCCGGACCGCACGCTCGCGGGCGTCGAGGCGCTCGTGCGCTGGCAGCACCCCGAGCGCGGCCTCGTTCCGCCCGGCGAGTTCATCCCGATCGCCGAGGAGAGCGGCCTCGTCGTCCCGCTCGGCACGTGGGTGCTGCGCGAGGCGTGCCGCCAGCTCGCCGTGTGGCGGCGCGAGCATCCGGAGGCCGCCGCGACGCTGCGGATGCGGGTCAACCTCTCGGCGCGGCAGGTCTCGCAGCCGGGCCTGGTCGACCTCGTCGCCCGCGCGCTGGAGGACCACGCGATCCCCGCCGAGGCGCTGGGCCTGGAGATCACCGAGGGCCTGCTGATGCAGGACTCCGAGGCGGTCGCCTCCACGCTGCGCGGGATCAAGGAGCTCGGCATCCGGCTCGTCCTCGACGACTTCGGCACCGGCTACTCGTCGCTCAGCTACCTCCAGCGCTTCCCGATCGACCAGCTGAAGATCGACCGCTCGTTCGTCTTCGCGCTCGAGGAGCGCGACGAGAGCCGCGCCATCGTGCGCGCGATCGTCGGCATGGCGCACGCGCTCGGCCTCGGCGTCGTGCCGGAGGGCGTCGAGACCGAGGAGCAGCTCGCGACGCTGATCGAGATGGGCTGCGAGTTCGCCCAGGGCTTCCTCCTCGCCCGGCCGCTCGATCCGGCCGCGGTCGCCGAGCTGCTGTAGGACGCGCGCCGCGCGGGTAGGCCCGCGTCCATGAGCAACGGACACAGCGGTGCCGACCGCGTGGGCCACGGCGAGGCCTCGCTGGGCGACGCGCAGGCCGCGAACCCCCCGGACGATCCCGACATGCTGACCCCGGACGCCGGCGAGCTGGACACCGACGTCGAGTTCGAGGGCGAGCCCGCGCCCCCGCCCGAGGAGCGCGGGAACGAGGACCCCGCCCCGAACTCGCCGTAGCCCTACTCGGGCGCGACGCGCACGAGCCGCACTTCGCGGTGCCCGCCGGCGAGCGGGCGCCGCCAGGGGCCCTCGCCCTGCGGCTCGTCGGCGAAGTCGAGCAGCAGCGCCGCCAGCCGGCGCGCGTCACGCTCGGACTGGGGTGGGGAGGCGTAGGCCGCCCCGTTGCGGCGCGCCAAGCCCGCGGCGAGGCGATCCTCCACCTCGACCACGTAGAGCGGCCCCAACGTCAGTTCCATCTGTCTGTCCACGCCACTCATGTTGTCAGCCTCCTGACCGCCGTCCGCACCCCGGCCGGGGTCGGGCGGTTGCCACTGAGATGAGTTCGATGACGAAGAGCACGACCCTGCTCGCGATCGCCGCCCTGATGGCGATCCTCGCCGCCCTCCCGGCCGCCGCGAGCGCCAAGACCAACATCCGCGTCGGCATCGGCGACCAGCAGGCCGGGATGTTCGATCAACCCGCCTTCCAGCAGCTGAAGATCAAGCGCGTGCGCTACTTCGTGCGCTGGGACGCGATGGCCCATCCGAACGACCTCGCCGCCGCCGACCGGTACGTCGCTGCCGCCCGCAAGCACGGCGTCTCCGTCTTCATGCACATCTCGAGCGACAACCTGACGCGCAAGAAGGCCAAGCTCCCGAAGCTCGCCACCTACAAGTCGCGCGTCACGAAGCTCGTCAAGCACTTCCGCGCCAAGGGCGTGAAGGAGTGGGGCGCCCGCAACGAGGCCAACCACGACTCGCAGGCGACCTACAAGTCGCCCAAGCGCGCGGCCGACGAGTTCAAGATCGTCCGCGGCGCCTGCAAGGGCTGCACGGTCGTCGCCCTCGACGTCCTCGACCAGTCCGGCGCGACGAGCTACGTCCGCCGCTTCTACGCCGCGCTCGGCTCCTACAAGCGGTACGCGAAGGTCGTCGGCATCCACAACTACTCCGACGTCAACCGCAAGCGCACGCGCGGCACGAAGGCGATCATCAACGAGGTCAAGAAGCGCGACAGCGTCAAGACCCAGTTCTGGCTGACCGAGACCGGCGGCGTCGTCAACTTCGGCAGCGCGTTCCCGTACTCGACGTCGCGCGCGGCCTCGCGCCTGAAGTACCTCTTCACCAGCGCCAAGGGCTCGCTGCGCAAGGACGTCAAGCGGATCTACGTCTACAACTGGACCGGCGCCGAGCGCGGCGCGCGGTTCGACGCGGGCCTCACGAACCCCGACGGCTCGGCGCGGCCGGCGCTCGCCGTCTTCAAGCAGCAGCTCAGCGGCTTCCTCCGCTAGTCAGCGAAGTCCACCGCGGGCGCGCCTGAGCTAGGGCGTGCCCGCGTCGCGGCCGCCGGCGATCCCGCCGGTGTCCGCCTCGTCGACGCGCCCGTCCGAGCCCGACCCGTCACCGCCGCCGTCCTCGAACGGGATGGTGGTGCCGGGGGCGGTGACCGCGGGGACGTCGTTGCCGCTGACGGGCTCGACGTCCTCGCCGCAGCCGGCGGCGACCGTCGTGAGCGCGAGGGCGGCGAGGGCAGCGGGGACAGCGCGTCGCATGTCGCGGCACCCTAGCGGCCCACCTGCGCGGCGCGCGCCGTCCGTCCCTCCGGAGCGCGTGCGCGCCACGTGACCCTCCCAAGGTGTCGCCAGGCCGACTGACCGGCGTTCACGCGTCCCGCTCCGGGTACCTCAGCGGGGTGAGCGAGGGCCGCGAGGAGGGGGTGTACGTCGCGGACCGCGATGCGCGGATCGTCCACATGGACGCGGCCGGCCTGCGGATCCTCGGCTACGACTCGCTGGACGAGCTGCGCGGCCGCGACACCCACGCGACGCTCCACCACACCCGCTGCGGCGGCGAGCCGTACCCGCGCAGCGAGTGCCCGCTGCGGGCGGTTCCGCGCACCGGCGTGACGTACGCGACCGACCACGACTGCTTCTTCCGCCGCGACGGGACGATGGTGCCCGTCGCCTACACCGCCGTCCCGATTCCCGTCGACGGCGCGACCGGCAGCGCGGTGCTCTTCCACCCGACCGGCGAGGCGGGCGACGTGGTGGCGCACGCGCAGGAGTCCGCGCTGCGTCTGCGCCGCTCGGAGGCGCTGCACCGCACGCTCACCGCCAACCTGCCGGACACCACCGTCTTCCTGATCGACCGCGACCTGCGGATCCTGGCCGCCGAGGGCGAGGCGGTCCGGCGCCTGCCGTGGTTCGAGCCGTCGATGTTCCGCGGGCAGCTCGTCACGGAGCTGGCGGACGTCCCGGCGCACGTCCTGGACCTGGCGGTCGAGCACTACCGCGGCGCGTTCGACGGCGTGCGGCGGACGTTCGAGTTCGACAGCGAGGGCATGACGTTCTCCATCCAGGCGGTGCCGGTCTTCGCCGAGGACGAATCGGTCGAGACCGTGCTCGTCGTCGCGCGCGACGTCACGGCGTGGGCCGTCGCGCAGGCCTCGCTGGGCCGCCGCGCCCGCCAGCAGCAGGCGGTCGCCGAGCTCGGCCGCTTCGCCCTCGGGGCGCGCGACCACACCGAGCTGATCGACCGCGCGCTCGCCACCGCGGTGCACACCCTCGACGCGGCCGGCGGCGCGATCCTCGAGGTCGACGAGGTCCGCGACCGGCTCGTCATCGCCTCCACGTCCGGGATGGCCGGGCAGGTGCGGCCGGGCGACTTCTCGTCGCGGGACCCGACGACCACCGCCGTGGGGTACGCGCTGAAGACCGGCGCGCCGCTCGTGGTCCACGACTACGCCGCGGAGACGCGCTTCACGCCGTTCCCGCAGTTCCTGGCGACCGGCCTGCGGAGCGCGATCGTCGTCCCGTTCACCGTCCACGACCGGCAGTACGGGGCGCTCGCCGTCAACGCGCACGCGCCAGCGCTCTACACGGAGGACGACGCGACGTTCGTCTCGGCCATCGCCACGCTCGTGTCCGTCGCGATCGAGCGCCACCTGGACGAGGAGGCCACGCGGCACGCGGCGCTGCACGACCCGCTGACCGGGCTGCCGAACCGGGCGCTCGCGCTCGACCGGCTCGACCAGGCGCTCGCGCGCCGGCACCGCGACGGCACTGACGTAGCGGTGCTCGCGCTCGACCTCGACCGGTTCAAGAACATCAACGACTCGTTCGGCCACGCCGCGGGCGACGAGGTGCTGCTGGAGCTCGCGCCGCGGCTGCGCGCGTCGGTCCGCCCGACCGACACGCTCGCGCGGCTCGGCGGCGACGAGTTCGTCGTCGTCTGCGGCGACGCGGACGCGCGCACGGCGGCCGGCGTCGCCGAGCGCCTCGCCGCCGCCGTCAGCCGGCCGCTCGAGCTGCGCAGCGGCGAGCACTTCTTCAGCGTCAGCATCGGCATCGCCGTCTCGTCGAACCTGCAGGACACGGCCGAGTCGCTCCTGCGCGACGCGGACGCGGCGCTCTACCGCGCCAAGGACCGCGGGCGCGGGCGGTACGAGGTCTTCGACGAGGCGATGCGCTCGCGCGTGATGGGCCGCCTGCACACCGAGCGCGAGCTGCGCCGGGCGCTCGACCGCGACGAGCTGGTGGTCTGGTACCAGCCGGTCATCGATCTCTGCACCGGGCGGCCGGTCGCGACGGAGGCGCTCGTGCGGTGGGAGCACCCCGAGCGCGGGCTCGTCTCGCCGCTCGAGTTCATCCCGGTGGCCGAGGAGACCGGCCTGATCGCCGACCTCGGCCTGCTCGTGCTCGAGCGGGCGTGCGCGCAGACCGCGCGGTGGCAGCGCGACGGCCTGCCGCTCGGCGTGTCGGTGAACGTCTCGGGCCGCCAGGCGGTCAACCCGGCGTTCGCGGTGGAGGTCGCGGGCATCGCGCGCACCGCGGGCCTCGCCCCCGGCTCGCTGGCGCTGGAGATCACCGAGACGGTGCTGATGGAGGAGGCCGAGGCGCCGATCGCCGTCCTGCACGACCTGCGCGACCTCGGCCTCTCGCTCGTCCTCGACGACTTCGGCACCGGCTACTCGTCGCTCGCGCGGCTCAAGCGGTTCCCGCTCGACACGCTGAAGGTCGACCGCGCGTTCATCTCCGGCGTCGCCGCCGACGCCGACGACCGCGCCATCGTCAAGGCCACGATCGACATGGCCCACGCGCTCGGCCTCACCGTCGTCGCCGAGGGCGTCGAGACCCGCGAGCAGGAGGACGTCCTGCGCACCCTGCGCTGCGACCGCGTCCAGGGCTACCTCCACGCACGGCCCCAGCCCCCGGAGGCGCTCACCGAGCTCCTCAGCGGAGCTGCCGCCTCGCGCTAGAGCGGCGCGGCGGTGCCGAGGATCCAGAGGCCGGTGAGGGTCTGGACCATCCGCTCGAACCGCTCGCCCTCGGCGGGGCGGTCGCGGACGACGAACTCGATCCACGCCATCCACTCGGTCATGGCGGCGAGCGCCTCGGCGGTCATCGGCACGTCGAGGTCGGCGCGGATCTCGTCCCGCGCGCGCCAGCGCTCGAGGTCGCGGCCGATCCGCGCGACGAAGTCCTCCCGCAGCTCGAGCCAGATCTGCTCGACGTCGCGGTGCCCGCCGAACGCGTCCAGCTCGGCCCGCCACATCCCCCGCCGGCGCGAGAACGCCTCCAGGTACTGACGCGTGGCGGTCTCCACGAGCGCCTCGCGGTCCTCCGGCAGCGCGCCGGGCCGGGCCTCCCGCGCGAGGACGTCCCCGAGCTCGCGCATGAGCTCGTAGAACACCGCCTCCTTGTTGCGGAAGTACAGGTAGAACGTCCCCCGCGCGGTGCCCGCGCGCTCGACGATGTCCGCCACCGTCGTCGCGCGGTACCCGCGGGTCTCGAAGGCGTCGCGGGCAGCGTCCAGCAGCATCCGCCGCGTGTCCGCTGCCCGCGCGCTCGAGCTCATCGCGCGTGATTCTCCATGATGCGGCCGACGGCCCGCTCCTAGAGCTCCGCCTTCTGGAACTCGAACTCCTTGGCGAACTCCGACTCGTACTGGTACTCGAGCCGGCCGAGGCCGAACGCCTTCTTCGGGTCGACCTCGAAGATCGTCGACTTGCGCGGCGGGTTGCGCTGCTCCGCGGCGCCGTACTGGTAGTCGTCGGTCAGGCCCTCGAAGGAGACCGTGCCCAGCTCGCCGGCGGCCTTCGTGATGCCCTCGTGCGACAGGTCGCCCAGCTCGACGGCCTTCTCCAGCACCGCCTCCATCGCGCGGCCCTGGTTGTAGCCGAACGCGAAGTAGTAGTCGGGCTCCTGCTTCGGGCGCAGCTCCTGGACGTTCTTGACCATCTCGGCCATGCCCGGGACCGACTCGTCGCCCCACTCGGTGCCCTCGGCGATGACCCACGCGGTCTGCTCGAGGTACTTGGCGAGCGGCGACTTGCCCAGCTCGTCGATCCACGCCGGCGACTGCGCCATCCAGCGCGGGGCGAACTTCAGCTGCGCGGCGGTGCCCCAGATCGTGCCCGCGTCGGTCGGGGTCGCGACGAGGAAGACGGCCTCGCAGCCCGCCCGCTTGAGGCGCTGCACCTGGCCGGCGACGTCCTTGGTGCCGACGCGGAACTTCTGCGTCTCGGTCACCTCGAAGCCGAGCTTCTCGGCCGCGAAGTCGACGCCCTGCTGGCCGGCCTCGCCGTACACGTCGTCCTGGATGAAGGTGCAGATCTTCTTGCCCTTTCCGTCCGCCTTGTTGACGTAGTAGTCGAGGGCGTTGATGGCCTGCACCTGGTACGGGCCGCCGACCGGGAGCAGCTGCGGCTCACGGACCCAGAACGCGTCGAGCGACGCGGGCGCGGCGAGCACCTTGTCGCGGTTGAGCTGCGGCAGGAGCGCGAGCGTCGGCGCGGTGCCGAGCACCTGCGTGAACGCGACGACCTGGTTCTTGAGCCGGTTGTACTGCTGGACGGTCTTGTCCGGCTCGTACTGCGTGTCGGCCTGCTCGATCTCGACCTTGTACTTGCCCGCGATGCCGCCCTTCTTGTTGACGGCCTCGAAGTACACCTCGTTCCCTGCCGTGAGCGGCTCGCCGATGACGGCCACGCCGCCGGTCAGCGGCGTCAGCACGCCGAGCTTGATCGTCTTGCCGTCGAAGCCCTCCGTCTTCTTCGGCGCACCACCGCCGCCGCCGTTGCCGCCGGCCGACGTCTCCTCGTCCTGCCCGCACGCCGCGCCGGTCAGCGCGAGCGCCGCGGCCGCCGCAGCGGCCAGTAGACCCTTCCTCCGCATGGACCCTCCTCAGAGTCGCTTTCCTGCTCCCACAAGTCAGTACGAGAACGGCCACGCCTTGAAGTACGTCTTGACGCGCAGCCAGATCGCCGCGAGCCCACGGGGCTCGAGGATCAGGAACAGCACGATCAGGACGCCGAAGACGGCCTGGTTGAACGAGGCGACGCTGATGAACCCGCTGTCCGACGCGCTGGTCTGCACGCCCGGGATCGACTCGCTGTACTCCTCGATGAGCGCCGGCAGCCCGCCCAGGAACAGGGCGCCGAGGATCGATCCGAAGATCGTCCCGACCCCGCCGACGATGATGATCGCGATGTACTGGATGGAGAGGAACAGCGTCCACTCCTCCGGGCTGACGAACTGCTGGTACGAGCCGTACAGCGCGCCGCCCATCGCCGCGAGCGCGCTGGACAGCGCGAACGCCCACACCTTGTACGTCCCCAGCCGCACGCCGATGACCTCGGCGGCGACGTCGCGGTCGCGCACCGCCTGCAGCGCCCGGCCGGGCCGCGTGCGGACGATGTTCTTCGCGAGCAGCGCGACGACCGCCACGAGCGCCCAGATCACCCAGAACCACGCCTGGTTGGGCGACCAGATCGTGCCGGCGATCGTCGCGTCGTTGACGTCGAAGACCCCAACGTTGGTCGGCGCGTTCACCGACGTGCCCGACGAGCCGCCGGTGACGCCCGTGAGGTTGCGGAACAGGTGCTCGCCCAAGAAGACGAGCCCGAGCGTCACGATCGCCAGGTAGTTGCCGCGCAGGCGCAGCGCGAACGGGCCGACGAGCGCCCCGACGACGCCGCCGAAGAGTGCGGCGCACAGCAGCCAGAGCGGCAGCGGCAGGTTCAGCTCGCCGCCCGCCTTCGCCGCGACGTACGCCCCGCAGCCGAGGAAGAACGCCTGCCCGAGCGAGACCTGGCCCGTGTAGCCGGTGAGCAGGTTGAGCCCGATCGCGCCGATCGCGGCGATCCCCGCGTAGTTGAGGATCGAGAGCCAGAAGTCGCCGGAGATCAGCTGCGGCAGGAAGAGCCACGCCACGACGAGGAGCAGCAGCCCGACCTTCGCCGAGCGCGAGCCGAAGAGCCGCAGCTCGTCCTCGTACCGGCGCGTCATCCCGTGGTACGGCTTGGCCATCAGACGCGCCTCACTTCGGGAGTGCCGAACAGGCCGTAGGGCCTGACGAGCAGGATCAGGATCATCACGACGTACGGCGCGACGCCGGAGAAGCCGTCGCCCAGCCACGGCGCGACGTCGTCCTGGTAGCCGGCCACCAGCGCCTGCGTGAGGCCGATGATGAGGCCGCCGAGCACCGCGCCGACCGGCGAGTCGAGCCCGCCGACGATCATCGCCGGGAAGGCCAGCAGCGCGACGGTGCCGATGCCCGGCGTCACCGCCGCCGCGCCCGCCGCCAGCGTCACGCCCGCCAGCGCCGCCAGCGCGCCGGAGATCGCCCACGACAGCGCGAACACCTTCCGCGCGCTGATGCCCTGCGCCAGCGCCGCCTCCTGGTCGTGGGCGGTCGCGCGCATCGCCACGCCCCAGTCGGTGAAGCGGAAGAACGCGAAGAACGCGGCGAGGACGAAGCCGGCGATGCCGAGCGTCCAGAGGTCGCGGACCGACATCGTCACGCCGCTCACGTCGATCGTCTCCACGCCCCACGGGTCGTTGAGGTTCAGCGCGTCGAAGCCCCAGATCACCGTGATGACCTGGTCGATGAAGAACAGCAGGCCGATCGTGATCATGATCACCGCGAAGACGGGCTGGCCAACCATCCGGCGCAGCACCAGAGCCTCGATCGCGGCGCCCACCAGCGCGGTCGCCGCCGCGCCGCCGAGGACGGCCAGCCAGAACGGCAGCTCGGCGGAGTTGACCAGCGCGTACGTCATGTACGTGCCGAGCGCGAGCAGCGCGCCCTGGGCGAAGTTGATGACGCCGGTGGCCTTGTAGATGATCACGAAGCCGAGCGCGACGAGCGCGTACCGCGCGCCCAGCGCCAGCCCCGCGAACGCGATCTGGAGGAACTCGCTCATGCGTACAGCGCCTCGATCTCGCCCGCGAACCGCTCCTCGATCGCGCGCCGCTTGACCTTCAAGGTCGCGGTGAGCTCGCCGTCCTCGTGGTCGAGCTCCTTCTCCAGCAGCGTGAACCGCTTGATCGTCTCCACCTGCGCCAGCTCCCGATTGACCTCGTCCACCACGCCCGCGATCAGCTCGCGCACCTCGTCCTTCGCGCTCAGGTCGCGGTAGGTCGTGAAGGCGAGCGAGCGCCGCGTCGCCCAGTCGCCGACGACGTCCGCCTCGATGCCGATCAGCGCGACGAGGTGCTTGCGGCGGTCGCCGACGATCACCGCCTCGCGTACGTACGGGGAGACCTTCAGGCGGTTCTCGATCTCCGAGGGCGAGATGTTCTTGCCGCCCGCGGTGATGATGATGTCCTTCTTGCGGTCGGTGATCGTGAGGAACCCGTCGCCGTCGAGCACGCCGATGTCGCCGGTGTGCAGCCAGCCGTCCGCGTCCACCGTGTCCGCCGTCGCCTCGGGGTTCTTGAAGTAGCCCTTGAAGACGCCCGCGCCGCGGGTGAGGATCTCGCCGTCGTCGGCGATCCGGATCTCGACGCCCGGGCACGCGCGGCCGACCGTCCCGATCCGCACGTCCTCCGGCGGGGTGAACGTGCAGACCGCGGTGTTCTCCGTCTGGCCGTACCCCTCGCGGACCGGCACGCCGAGCCGCGTGAAGTACTCGAGCACCTGCGGGGCGATCGGCGCGGCGCCCGAGACCGCGTTGCGGCACCGGCGCAGGCCGAGCTTCTCGCGCAGCGGCATGAGGATCGCGCGGGCGAGCGGGTTGCGCTTGCCCAGCGCCCACCGGTACGCGGCGCGCTTGATCCGCGACGCGTCGGCCATCCGGATCTCGACGCCGGCCATCATCTTCTCCCACACGCGCGGGACGCCGAGGAAGAACGTCGGCTGCACGTCGCGCAGGTCCTGCGCGAACGACTCGCCGCCCTCGCCGAAGTTGACGACGTAGCCAACGGCGGTGGCGTCGATGACGCTGAACAGGCGCTCGGCGATGTGGCAGAGCGGCAGGTACGAGAGCGCCTCGTCGTCGGGCGACACGTCGTAGATCTGCACGAACGCGGCGCCCGCGGCGACCATGTTCGCGTGGGTGATCATCGCGCCCTTGGGCGGGCCGGTCGTGCCGGAGGTGTAGACGACGATCGCGGTGTCGTCGGCGTTGAGCCGCTCGACCCGTTCCTCCCACGCGCCGCGCTCGTGGCGCGCGCCCAGCTCCTCCAGCTCGGCGTAGGTGAGGAGCATCGGGTCGCTGCCGAGCTCACGGACGTTCCGCGGGTCCATCACGACGATCCGCTTCAACCGCGGCAGCCGCTCGCGGACCTCGAGCGCCTTGTCGAGCTGCTCCTCGTCCTCGGCGATCAGCACGACGGTCTCGGAGTGGCTGAGCAGGTACTCGACCTCCGCGGCGGGCGACGTCGGGTAGATGCCGGTGACGACCGCGCCGACGCCCTGCGCGCCGAGGTCGGCGAGGACCCACTCGGGCCGGTTCTCGGCGTGGATCGCGACGACGTCGCCAGGCTCGACGCCCAGCTCCAGCAGGCCGAGGCCAGCGTGGGCGGCGCGGTCGGCGTACTGCCCCCACGTCGTCTCGCGCCAGACGCCGCGGTGCTTGTCGCGCAGCGCGGTGGCGTCGGGCCGCGTCGCGGCGTGGTGGAGCAGCTGGGCGGGGAGCGAGCTCACGCGGCCGCCCCCAGGTACGCCTCGATGACCTGCGGGTTGGCCTGGATCTCGGTCGGCGTCCCGATCGCGATCGGCTTGCCGAAGTCGAGCGCCATCACGCGGTCGGCGAGGTCCATCACGAGGTGCATCTCGTGCTCGACGAGGATCATCGCGATGCCCAGCTGCGCCTGCGCCTCGAGGATGTAGCGGGCCATGTCCTCGGTCTCCTCGAGGTTCATGCCGGCGACCGGCTCGTCGAGCAGCAGCACCTTCGGCTCCATTGCCAGCGCACGGCCCAGCTCCAGCCGCTTCTGGATGCCGTAGGGGAGCAGGCCCGCGTGCGTGTGGCGGTGCGGCTCGAGCTCCAGCAGCTCCACGACCTCCTCGACCTTCGCGCGGTGCTCGACCTCCTCGCGCTTCGCGCGCCCCCACCACAGCGCGCCGCTCACGAAGCCGGTCTTCATCAGGTGGTGGCGGCCGAGCATGAGGTTGTCGACCACGCTGAGGTTCGTGAAGAGCCCCAGGTTCTGGAACGTCCGCGCGACGCCGAGCTGCGCGATGTCCGCCGGCGAGTGCTTGGACAGGTCCTCGCCGTCGAGCGTGATCCGCCCCTCCTGCGGGCGGTAGACGCCGTTCAGGCAGTTGAAGATCGAGGTCTTGCCGGCGCCGTTCGGGCCGATCACGGCGAACAGCTCACCGGCGTCGACGTCGAAGCTGACGCCGTCCAGCGCGCGGACGCCGCCGAAGCGGAGCGTCACGTCCTCGACGTTCAGGAGGCCCACTTCTTCCTCCTCCGGTAGGACTTGACGTCGCGGAAGGAGCGGCGCGACTCGCCGCCTCCGCCGAGGTAGAACTCCTGGATGTCCTGGTCGGCCAGGAGGTCGCTCGCGGCGCCCTCCTTGACCACGCGGCCCGTCTCCATCACGTAGCCGCGCTGGGCGATGGAGAGCGCCATCGTCGCGTTCTGCTCGACCAGCAGGACGCTCGTGCCCTCCTGGTTGATCGTCACGACGAGGTCGCGGATCTGCTCGACGAGCTTCGGCGCGAGGCCGAGCGACGGCTCGTCGAGGAGCAGCAGCCGCGGCGACGCCATCATCGCCCGGCCCATCGCGAGCATCTGCTGCTCGCCGCCGGAGAGGTAGCCCGCCGTCGACCGGCGCCGCTCCTTGAGCACCGGGAAGAGGTCGAGCACGCGGTCGTGGTTCTCGCTCGAGCCCTTGCCCCGCCGCTGCGTGAAGCCGCCGGCGCGCAGGTTCTCGTCGACCGTCAGCTCCTGGAAGATCCGCCGGCCCTCCATGACCTGGGCGATGCCGCGCTTGACGACGGTCGCCGGATCCAGGCCGCTGACCTTCGCGCCCTCGAAGTCGACCTGGCCCTTGGTGACCTTGCCGCGGTGGACGCCCAGCAGGCCGGTCACGGCGCGCAGGAGCGTCGTCTTGCCGGCGCCGTTCGCGCCCAGCAGGGCGACGACCTGGCCTTGCGGCACCTCCATGGAGACACCGCGCAGCACGAGCGCGATGTCGTTGTAGACGACCTCCACGTTGCGGACGGCCAGGATCGCCCCAGCCGCCTGCTTCGCCTCGGCCGGGACGGCACGAACGGCTTCCACAGACCCCTCTCCTCCTCCTCGTGCCGAACGCTACAGCACCACTGACACTCGTGTCAGTGGTTGCGCAACAGATCTTCGAACCGTTGCGCGCGCCCGCGTAAAGGAGGGAGTGGGACGCCGCGCCCTGAGTTGGCGCGTCGCCGCTCAACGCCGGTTCGGCGGAACGGCCGTACCGGTTTGAGCGCCCCGCGCTAGCGGTGCGAGAAGGGGCAGTTCGTGCAGACCGTGCTCTCGGGGTACCGCTCGAGCCGGCGCGGGTCGATCGGGTCCCCGCACACGTCGCAGGTGCCGTACGTGCCCTCGTCGAGCTTGACCAGCGCGCGGTCGACCTTCTCCAGCCGGGACTCGAGCTGGGTGCCGACGCCGATCGTCGTGAGCCGCTCGATCGCCTCGGTCGTGCCGTCGCCGATGCGCTTGCCGAACGAGAGGTTCGTGCCGCGCTCGGGCCGCTCGGTGAACCGGCCGAGCCGCCGCTCGATCTGCTCCTTGCTCGCGCGCAGCTCGCGCTCGGCGGCGGCGAGATCGACGGGACCGGTGGAGGACGTGGCCATCTCCGTGCTCTACCCGCAGCGCAGGGCTTCTGCAACACTGACACGAAACCTCAGTCGGCCCTACTGAGATTCGTGTTGACGTCCGACTGAGATGTGCGCTACTCTTGCACCTGCAACCTTCTCCCCTCTCAAAGGTTTCGCATGCATCAGACCCTGCTTCTCGTACCTCTCGACGACACGGTCGTCTTCCCGACGATGGACGTGACCCTTCCCGTGGACGTCGCGGGCGAGGAGCGTGTCCTGCTCGTGCCGCGCCACGACGGCGAGTTCGCGAAGGTCGGCACGATCGCCGACGTCACGGACTCGGTCCGCCTCCCGGGCGGCGCGCGTGGGGCGCAGCTGGAGGGCGTCGCGCGCGGCGTCATCGTCGGCGCCGCTCAGACCGACACCCTCGGCCGCCTGCGCGTGGCCGTGGAGGAGCACGCGGACGAGGTCCCGGTGAGCGGCCGCACCCGCGAGCTGGAGACCGACTACCGCGCGGTGGTCGAGGAGATCCTCGAGCTGCGCGGCGATGACGGCCGCGTCGCCCAGTTCCTGCGCGCGATCACCGATCCGGGGCCGCTCGCCGACTCCTCGGGCTACTCGCCCGACCTCACCTTCGAGCAGAAGGTCCGCCTGCTCGAGCAGACCGACGTGACCGAGCGCCTCGCGCTCGCCGTCGAGTTCCAGCGCGAGCGCCTGACGCAGATGCAGGTGCGCCGCAAGATCCGCGACGACGTCGAGTCCGGCGCGCAGAAGCAGCAGCGCGAGTACTTCCTCCGCAAGCAGATGGAGTCCATCCGGCGCGAGCTGGGCGAGGACGAGGGCTCCGCGTCGGAGGACTACCGCAAGAAGATCGACGAGTCCGGGATGCCCGAGCACGTCCGCGAGCAGGCCGAGCGTGAGGTCGCGCGGCTGGAGCGCAGCGGGGACGGCAACGAGGGCCAGATGATCCGGACGTACCTGGACTGGCTCGTCGCCGTGCCGTGGTCCAAGCGGTCGGACGAGGTGCTCGACCCGGTCGCCGCGCGCGGCGTCCTGGACGCCGACCACGCCGGCCTGGACGACGTCAAGGAGCGGATCGTCGAGTACATCGCGATCAAGAAGCTGCGCGAGGAGCGCGGCATCGAGGCCGACAAGAAGGCCGGGGCGATCCTGACCCTGATCGGCCCGCCCGGCACCGGCAAGACGTCCATCGGCGAGTCGATCGCCCGCGCGACCGGCCGCGAGTTCGTGCGCATGTCGCTCGGCGGCGTCCGCGACGAGGCGGAGATCCGCGGCCACCGGCGCACGTACATCGGCGCGCTCCCGGGCCGCCTGGTCCGCGCGCTCCGCGACGCGAAGACGATGAACCCGGTGATCATGCTCGACGAGGTCGACAAGGTCGGCGCCGACTGGCGCGGCGACCCGTCGTCGGCCCTGCTCGAGGTGCTCGACCCGGCGCAGAACCACAGCTTCCGCGACCACTACCTCGACGTCGAGATCGACCTGTCCGAGGTCATGTTCATCGCCACGGCGAACATGGCCGAGACCATTCCCGGCCCGCTGCTGGACCGGATGGAGGTCATCAACTTCGACGGTTACACGGTGCAGGAGAAGACCGCGATCGCGCGAGACTACCTGCTCCCCCGCCAGCGCGAGCGCAACGGGCTGCGCGAGGAGGAGGTCTCGGTCAGCGACGAGACGCTCCGCACGCTGGTCAGCGAGTACACGCGTGAGGCGGGCGTCCGCAACCTCGAGCGCGAGCTCGGCAAGGTGCTGCGGAAGGTGGCGACCAAGGTCGCGTCCGCGACGGTGACGCCGCCGGTGACCATCGGCGTCGACACGTTGCGCGACGCGCTCGGCCGGCAGAAGTTCTTCCAGGAGGCCGCGATCCGCACGGCGGTGCCGGGCGTCGCGACGGGTCTGGCGTACACGCCGGTCGGCGGCGACGTGCTCTTCATCGAGGCCAACCGCGCCAAGGGCAAGGGCGGGCTCGTCCTGACCGGCCAGCTCGGCGACGTCATGAAGGAGTCGGCGCGGATCGCCCTCACCTACGTGCGGGCGCACGCGACCGAGCTCGGCATCGACGAGGACGCGTTCGAGGACCGTGAGTTCCACGTCCACGTCCCCGCGGGCGCGATCCCGAAGGACGGCCCGAGCGCCGGCGTCACGATGACGACCGCGCTGGCGTCGCTGCTGAGCGGCCGCCCGGTGAAGCACACGGTGGGCATGACCGGCGAGGTCACGCTGCAGGGCCGCGTGCTGCCGATCGGCGGGCTCAAGCAGAAGGTCCTGGCCGCGCACGCCGCGGGCCTGACCGACGTGATCATCCCCGAGCGCAACCGCGGCGACCTGGACGACGTCCCGGCCGAGGTGCGCGACAACATGACCTTCCACCCGGTGATGACGGTGGCCGAGGTGCTCGACATCGCGCTCGAGCCGGCGCCGGTGAAGGTCTGATCCCGACCAGTTGACCCCACAGGGAGCCCGGCGACCCACGGGCTCCCGTCTCGAAGCAGCATCCGGCGCCGGGCCGCGCCCTCCTCTCCTCCCGCGGCCCGGCGCTCGCTGCTTTCCGGCCGTCCGCCACCGGTCCACCAACGCTTGCGTGACGGTTCTCCCGCATCTAGGCTGGGGCTGTGTCCCGGACGACCGCCCTGCTCACCGTGCTCGCCGCCGCGCTCCTCGCGGCGCTCCTTCCCTCCGTCGCCTCGGCCGACCCCGCGCCGCCGTGCCCCACGCCGGACTTCGCCCCGCTCGTCGCCGGCGAGGAGGGCTTCGTCCCGGTCGCCCAGCACTGCCCGCCCGACGAGGAGGACCGCGATCCGGAGCGGTGGGAGATCGGGCTCGACTTCGGCGACGGCACCTCGGGCACCGCGACGTTCGCCGCGGACCACTGGTTCGCGGGCGGGCTGCACACCTACGCGCAGCCGGGCACGTACCGTGTCGTCGCGACGGTGACGTACAAGCCGACCGGCACGGTGAAGACGTACGAGGCCGACGTCACCGTGGCCGCGCCGCCGCCGCCCCCGCCCGCCGCCGCGTCCCCCGCCCCCGGCACCGCGACCGCTCACTCGGCACCCTCGTCGCCCGCGCCGCCGTGCCCGGCCGTCACGCTGGCGCCGCCGCCGGCCGAGGGCACCGAGGGGATCGTCGCCGTCGCGCAGCACTGCCCGCGCCTGGCTGCCGACCGCGACGTCACCCGCTTCCAGGTCCGGATGGACTTCGGCGACGGCACGAGCGGGTCCGGGCGGATGCTCGACGCGTGGGTCTTCCTGATCGGCGGCGAGCACACGTACCGCCGCGCGGGCGACTACACGGTGCGCGCCACCGTGCGGAACCTGGCGACGGGCGAGGAGTGGACGTACGTGCGCCCGGTGCGGATCCGCAACGCGCCGCTCACCGCCGTCCGGCTGGCCGCGCCGCGGTTCACCGTCGCGCGGACGAGCGCGCCGCAGCCGCTCGTCGCGTTCCGCGACGGCAACCCGCTCGCCAGGAAGACGAGCCACCGGGCGACGATCTCGTGGGGCGACGGCACCCGCTCGCGCGGCACCATCCGCAAGGACGAGGACGGGCGGTTCGTCGTCCTCGGCCGGCACCGGTACACGAAGGAGCGTCCCCGGACGATCCGCGTGACGGTCCTCGACGGGCGCCAGAAGCTCGTCCTGCGGACGCGGGCGCTCGTCGGGCGCGTGCTCGACGAGCTGCCGGAGCGGCGCTAGGCGCGCGCGGGCTCGCGCGCCTGGTCTCGCTCCTGCGCGGCGAAGAAGCGGCGGACCTCGTCGATCGCGTCGCGGCGCGCCTCGGGCGCCGCGGGGCGCACCGGCTGCCCGAACGCGACCCGCACCTGGTGGCGGCGCTGCCAGAGCTTGCGCTTCGGCCACGCCTGCCCGCGCGGCATCGCGCGGTCGGTGCCGGTGAGGTGGATGGGGACGAGCGGCACGCCGTGCTGGGCGGCGAGCACCGCCGCGCCCGTGCGCAGCCGGCCCTCGGACTTGTCCTTCGCGCGCGTGCCCTCCGGGTAGACGAGCACGCTCCAGCCGCTGTCGAGCAGCGCGTGGACGTGGTCGAGCTCGTCCGACCCGCCGCCCTCGCGCATCACCGGCACCGTGCCGAACGTCAGCGACACCACGGCCGCCTTGCGCCGGTCGGCGTAGAAGTAGTCGGCCGCCGCGGCGACCACGGTGCGGCGCCGCCGCGCGCCGGGGAGCGCGTTGAGGATGATCGGCGTGTCGATGTGGCTCTGGTGGTTGGCCACGAACACCGCCGGCCCGTCCACGGCGGCCACCCGCTCGGTCCCCTCGACGCGGCGCTCGGTGTACCAGGCGAGCAGCCCCCGGTGGAACAGGCCGCGGAGCAGCGCGGCGCGCGCCGCGCAACCGAGCGGCGACCGTGCCCACGTCTGATCCAGCTGCGCGCACCGGCCGCGACTCACGTGCTCTTCGTCCTCCACCGCTCCACCAACACCGCTCACGCCGTGCGGTAACACCCCCGGCCTCCTACGCTGCCTCACGACGACGACGGGCGACGGGAGCACGTGGATGCAGGCGATGAAGTGGTGGGGCTGGGGGCGCGAGGACGTCGCGTTCACGCACGAGGACAAGCCGGAGCTGCGCGGCTTCATCCAGGAGAAGCTGGGGCTCGACATCGAGGAACGCGCGTCGCGCCCGCCGGCGTTCGCGGACGTCGACGTGCCCGCGTCGCGGCTGCCGGCCGAGCTGCACGCCGCGCTCTCCGCGGCGGTCGGCGGCGACGAGCACCTCTCGATCGACGCGCTCGACCGCGTGATCCACGCGCGCGGCAAGTCGCTGCGCGACCTCGTCCGCACCCGCGCCGCCGACCTTCCCCGCGTCCCCGACGTCGTGGTGCGGCCGGCCGACGAGGAGCAGGTCGTGGCCGTGCTGCGCGCCGCGCTGGACGCCGACGCGGTCGTCATCCCGTTCGGCGGCGGCTCGAACATCTCCGGCTCGCTCGAGGCGCCCTCAGGCGAGGAGCGACCGGTCGTCAGCGTCGACATGGCGCGCCTGAACCGGCTGCTGGAGATCGACCCGGCGGCGCGGACCGCCCGCGTGCAGGCCGGCGTCTACGGCCCGCACCTGGAGGAGCAGCTCAAGGCGCGCGGGTACACCGCCGGTCACTTCCCGGACTCGTTCACGCACTCGACGCTCGGCGGCTGGATCGCGACGCGGTCGAGCGGCATGCAGTCCGACAAGTACGGCGACATCGCCGATCTCACCCGCGCGGTGCGGATGGTCTCGCCGGGCGGCGTGGTCGCGACGCGGGCCGTGCCGTCGACCTCGACCGGCCCGTCGCTGCGCGAGATGATCCTGGGCAGCGAGGGCCGGCTGGGGATCATCACCGAGGCGACGATCCAGGTCCACCGCCTGCCCGCCGAGCGCGTGATCCTCGGCTACCTCTTCCCCGACTGGGCGCGCTCGCTGGCGTGCATGCGCGCGCTGGCGGAGGCGGAGGTCTTCCCGTCGGTGACCCGCGTGTCGGACGCGAACGAGACCGCGTTCTCCTTCGCGACGCAGAAGAAGAAGTCGCCGGTGGACAAGCTCAAGCAGCGCGCGCTGCGGGTCATCCTCGAGCGCAAGTCGATCGACCCCGCGCGGATGTGCCTGTCGTTCATCGGCTACGAGGGGTCGGCCAAGCACGTCGCGGCGCAGCGCAAGGCGGTCGGCAAGATCGTCGCGTCGCACGGCGGCATCTGCGTCGGCGCGTCGCCGGGCGAGCTGTACGACCAGAAGAAGTTCGACACCCCGTACATCCGCGACTTCCTCCTCGACCGCGGCGCGCTGGCCGACGTGTCGGAGACGAGCGCGCCGTGGAGCGGGCTGCAGGGGCTGTACGACCGCGTGAGCGCGGCGGGGGAGAACGCGTTCGCCGAGCTGGGCGTCCGTGGCTACCTCATGTGCCACCTCTCGCACTCGTACCACTCGGGCGCGTGCCTGTACTTCACGTTCGCGGTCGTCGCCAGCGGGACGCGGCCGGAGCTGGAGGAGTACGACACGATCAAGTCCGCCATCCAGCAGGCGTTCGTCGACAGCGGCGCGACGCTCTCGCACCACCACGGCGTCGGCGCCGAGCACGCGCCGTGGATGGAGCAGGACGTCTCGCCCGCGGGCGTCGGGATCATCCGCGCGCTGTTCGACGGCGTCGACCCGGGCCGCAACCTCAACCCGGGGAAGATCGTCGACGCCCCGCGGGTCTACTCGACCGGGGCCTACGCCCCCGCGTCCTCCAGCTCGTCGACGAGCGACTCCACGTCGTAGAAGCCCTTGTAGGGGCGGCCGTCGATGAAGAACGCCGGCGTGCCGCCCACGCCGGCCTGCTCGCCGGCCGCCCGGTCCTCCTGCACGCGCTGCGCGATCTCGGCGGACTCGAGGTCCTCGCGGAAGCGGCGCTCGTCGAGGCCGAGCTCCCGGGCGTAGCCGACGAGCTGGTCGGTGTGGAGCTCCTTCTGGTGCGCGAAGAGGACGTCGTGCATCTCCCAGAACCTGCCCTGGTTCGCCGCGGCCTCGGCCGCGGCGGCGGCGCGCTCGGCGTCCGGGTGCCGGGACGGGATCGGGAAGTGGCGGAAGCGGAGCGTCACGCGCCCGTCGAGCCGCTCGAGCACGCGCGCGATCGAGGGCGCCGCGTCGCGGCAGTAGGGGCACTGGAAGTCGCCGAACTCGGTGAGCTCGACGGCGCCGGTGCCGCGGACGTGGTCGGTCATGCGGGTTGCCTCCTGCGCTGCAGCCGCGCGGTCTCCAGGTCGAGGTCGCGCTGGACGGCGTTCATGAGCGGGGTCGTGATCGTGCCGGCGTCGCGCATCGCGGCGAGCTGCTCGCCCTCGATCTCCAGCAGCTCCAGCCGCAGGCGCAGCCACGTGTCGGCGTCCGAGTCGACGTCCGGCACGCCGTCGTGGCACTCGCCGGCGAGCTGGTTGGCGCGCTGCGCGTACAGCGAGCGGGCGCGTTCGAGCGTCGGCGCGTCGACCGTGCGGTCGCTCTCGAACGAGAGCTGGCCGATCCGGTCGAGCGCGGCCTCGATCGTGCGGAACCGCGTCATCGCCTGGCGGCGCGCGTCGGGCTCTTCCTCCACGAAGCGCATCCGGCGGATCAGCGGCGCGAGCGTCAGGCCCTGGACGACGAGCGTCACGCCGATCACGACGATCGTCAGGAAGATGATCTCGTCGCGGAACGGGAACGGCTCGCCCGCGTCGGTGGTGAGCGGGATGGAGAGCGCGACGGCGAGCGAGATCGCGCCGCGCATGCCGGCCCAGCCGACGATGAGCCGCTCCTTGCGCGGGATCGGCGTGCCGCCCGCGACGAGCGCGTCGGCCTCCAGCACCGTGAAGTGGTGGACGACGCGGACGACCATGACGACGAACGCGATGGCGACGCCCTGGAGCAGGAGCGTGGTCGCCGAGGTGTCGATCGCGTCGAGCACCTGCGGGAACTGCAGGCCGACGAGCACGAAGAGCAGCGACTCGAGGATGAACGTCAGCACGCCCCAGAAGCCGTAGGCCTGCAGGCGGGTCGTGGCGTCCGTGATGCCGGGGTCGCGGATGCCGAGGAAGATGCCGCTGACGACCGCGGCGAGGATGCCGGAGAGGCCGAGCTCCTCCGCCAGGACGTAGGCGACGTACGGCGTCAGCAGCGTCACCGTGATCTCGATGAGGCTGTCGTCCAGCTGGCGTCTGAGCTGCGCGACGACCCATCCGATCAGCAGGCCGAGCACGGTGCCCGCGCCCGCGACGAGCAGCAGCTCCTGCACCGCGTCGCCGGCCGTCAGGCTGCCGGTGGCGACCGCGGCGACGGCGAGCCGCCAGGCGGTGAGCGCGGTGCCGTCGTTGACGAGGTTCTCGCCCTCGACGAGGTTCACCACGCGCTCGGGCGCGCCGAGGCGGCGGAAGATCGCGGTGGCGGCGACGAGGTCGGTCGGCGCCAGCACGCAGGCGAGGACGAACGCGGCGCCCCAGCTCATGCCGTCGATCAGCACGTGCGCGACGACGGCGACCGCGACGATCGTCAGCGCGACGAGGACGACGGCGGCGAGGGAGATCGGTCTCCAGTCGCGCGCGAGCATCCGCAGCGACGCCTGGTAGCCCGCCGAGTGGACGAGCGGCGGGATGAAGACGAGGAAGACGACGTGCGGGTCGAGCTCCAGGTTCGGGAGCCCGGGGATGGCGCCGAGGCCGAGGCCCCCGAAGACGAGGACGATCGGGTACGGGATGTGCACCTGGCGCGCCACCCACACGAGGAGGGCGACGACGACCAGGAGGAGGATCAGGAACTCGAGGTCGCCCACTGCTGCTTCTGCTGCTGCTGCTCGCTCGGGGCGGCGGCCTCGGCGGGGACGAGCCGGCCGGCGGCGGCGACCGCGAAGAGCAGCGCGACCCAGGCGGCCGACGCGATCACGATGTGGATCCAGACGAGCCCGGCCGGGAGGTCGAGCTCGTACTGCGCGAAGCCGACGACGCCCTGGGACGCGACGAGCAGGCAGAGGATCGTCAGCGCGCGCATGAGCGTCGCGTGGGCGCCGTTCTTGCGCGCGACGTACCAGGCGAAGACGGCGGCGAGCCCGAGGAGCGTGCCGGTGCGGCCGTGCCAGTGGATCATCGCGTCGAGCGCGATCCAGTCCAGGCGCGAGATGACCTCGCCGGTGCCGGCGCTGCCGGGGTGCGGGCCGGCCGCCGTCGCGAGCGTGCCCGCGAAGAGCGCCAGGCCCCCGAACGGGATCAGCGCGCGGGTGGCGAGCACGACCTTGCGGGCGTGCGTGGGGCGCGAGTCCGGCTCGTGGCGGGCGCGCCAGTAGAGCGCGACGGCCGCGGCCAGGATCAGCATCGAGAGCAGGAAGTGGCCCATCACGAAGCCGGGCCGCAGCTCGAAGATCACCGTGAGGCCGCCGAGGATCGCCTGGCCGAGCACGGAGAGCGGCAGCAGCGCGGAGAGGAGCATCAGGTCGCGCCGGCGCGGGCGGCGGCGGAAGCTGGCGAAGAACGCGACCAGGCACGGGATGCCGACGATGCCGGTCACGACGCGGTTGCCGAACTCGATCATCGCGTGCGTCTCGAGCGGCGCGACGACCGTCTCGCCGCAGCGCGGCCAGTGCTCGCAGCCGAGGCCGGAGCCGGTCAGGCGCACGGCCGCGCCGGACAGCACGATCGCGAAGAGCAGGACGAGCGCCGTGAGCGTGATGAGCTCGAACTGGCGGGGCGTGAGCGTCGGCAGGCGGCGGAGCATGGGGCTCCCGGAAGAGTACGTGCACCATCCCGTGCGTCGGCCCAGCGACTGTCGGGGGTCGAACAGACGTTGAGTCTTCTGTTGCAGTTCCTCCGCAGTCTCGTCGCGATTTGCGGGTCTTTCGTGACCTTGAGCGATTCGTCGCTCTGCAGTTCTTCAGTGCTCAAAGGGGGAGAGCTTCCCTCCGAGCAGCCCTACCGGCAGGAACGACGTTCCAGCGACACACGAAGGGCTGAGGGATGAAGACACGCACCACACGCCGCCTGCTGACGGCGCTGCTCGCCGCCGCGGCGAGCCTGCCGGCGACCGCCCACGCGGGCCAGTACGACATCAACGCCTGCGCCGTTCCGGGCAGGGAGTCGACCTCGCAGGGGGTGTGGGTCGCGTATCAGGTCGGCGATCCCGCGTATCTCCAGATGCCCACGACCACGTGCGCCGGAAGCGGTCACTTCGGCCGTACGGACGTCGGTTCGGCGTTCGACACGTATCGCTTCATGAGCGGTGCCGCCGGGTTCAAGGCGGAGGTTCCGCTCGGCCAGAACATCGAGATTCGCCGCGTCACGCTGCGCGGCGAAGTGAGCTACGCGAAGCCGAGCGACAGTGTCGGCGCTCTGCACACGACCGCTACGCCAGGCGAGTTTGCGATCTGCGGCGCGACGCAGGCGTGCGACTCGACTTGGACGCTGAACTTTCCGGCGAAGACAAGCGACGTCACGATCGGGGTGACGTGCTTCACCGGCGGGAACTGCAAGTCCGGGAAGACGTACCGGCAGGAGTGGAAGTGGGCGGTGCTGACGGCTGAGGAGTCGGGGAAGCCGGTGCTGGCGTCGGTCGGTGGGGCGCTGGTGAGCGGGGAGCCGCAGCGGATGGTGCGGCAGCTGACGTACGTGGCGACGGACGGGGAGAGCGGGGTCGCGCGGGTGCAGGTGCGGCTCGGTGGGGTGCTCGTCGGGGACGACGACGCGCGGGAGGACGTCGCGCGGTGCCACCACCACGGGTGGGCGGCGTGCCCGGCGACGGCGAACGGGAGCGTGGAGATCGACACGCGGCAGGCGAGCGAGGGCGAGCAGCCGCTGACGCTCACCATCACCGACGCGGCGGGGAACACGACCGAGGCGGCGGCGGGGACCGTGCTGATCGACAACGTCCGCCCGCCGGTCGTGGCGCAGGCACCGGGTGTGGCCGGCACGGCGATGGCCGGCGAGGTGCTGACCGGGACGCTCGGGCGGTTCACCGGCGCGACCGCGGCGGCGCCGGCCGTGCGGTGGAAGCGGTGCGATGCGGGCGGGTGCGCGGCGATCCCGGGCGCGACCGACGCGACGTACCGGCTGACGGCCGAGGACGTCGGCAAGCAGGTCCTGTTCGCGGTCACCGCCGTGAACGGCGCGGACGAGCCGGCGACGGCGGAGTCGGCGCGGACCGCGACCGTCGTCGCGCGGCCCGAGCAGCCGGCCGGGGGCGGCGGGACCGGCACCACGCCGGGCGGCGGCGGGACGAAGCCGGGCGGCAC
>Ga0196960_10000067_pt1 | contig 40707 bp, 45 predicted proteins | sample S3v_5metaG_FD_183187 | JGI IMG/M metagenome (GOLD analysis project Ga0196960, IMG submission 183187) | Soil microbial communities from Anza Borrego desert, Southern California, United States - S3+v_5 | ecosystem: Environmental > Terrestrial > Soil > Desert | place: USA: California | collected...
ACTTGCCGCCCGCGTCCTTGATCAGCTGGTTCATCGCGACGCGATCGTAGGCAGCCAGCGGCCCCGTCATCGTGCCGGTGACGACGACCGTCTTGCCTGCGAGCGGGCCGCTCACGGGGGCGGACTGAAGATCGGCCGCCAGCTTCACGCCTGCCGTGGCGAGCTTCTTGACCACCGCAGCGACCCGGGGGAGCTGTCGGGCGATCTGCTCGGCCTTCTTGACCCCGATGCCGTCCACCTCCATGAGCGTCTGGGCGTCGGCCGTGACGAATGCGTCCATCGAACGGAAGTGAGCGGCGAGCCGCTCGGAGAGTTCCACTCCGGTACCCGCGATGCCCAGCGCTGCCAGCACCTTCTCCAGCGGGCGGCCCTTCGCCGCCGTGATCTGCTCCAGCAGGTTCGACGCCTCACCGCTGCCCCGGGTCGCCTCGGTGAGCTGTTCCAGGGTGAGGTGGAACAGGTCGCCGACATCGCGCACCAGACCAGCCTCGACGAGGTTGCCGATCACCGCCGGGCCGAGACCGTCGATGTCGAACTGCTCGCGTCCTGCGGCGTACAGCAGGGCGGCGGGCAGTCCGCAGGAGCCGCCGTTGTTCGCCGTCTCATCGCAGGTCCAGCGGCCCTTGTCGGTGTTGATCTTCCCGCCGCACACCGGGCAGGACGCGGGGAAGGTGATCGTCTCCTCGGTCCCGGTGCGCAGGTGGGTCACCGGCCCGACCACCTGCGGGATGATGTCGTTGGCCTTCCGGACGTAGACCGTATCGCCCTTCATGAGCCCAATTCGGCTGATATCGGAGGGGTTATGCAGGGTGGCGGAGGTGACCATGCTGCCGTCGATCTCGACCTCCTCCAGCACGGCCCGGGGGGCGAGGATGCCGGTCTTGCCCACGGCCCAGACCACGTCGAGGAGCTTGGTCATTCGCTCCAGACTGGGCAGCTTGTAGGCGACGCTGTAGTGGGGGTGCCGCGAGCCTGTACCTGCGGTGGTCTGCTCGGTGCGGCTGTTCGCGCGGATGACCACGCCGTCGATGTCGAAGGGCAGGCTGGGACGCATCGCAGCGATCGCCGCGACCTGCTTCTGTACCTCGGCCATTGTCGAGAAGACGTGGGCCTTCGGCGGGGTGGCCTCCGTGGTCTGTATGCCGGTGTCGGCGACCCACTTCATCAGGTCGGCGTGCGAGGTGTGGGCGAACACCTCGCCGCCCGGCAGCTCGACGGCCTGGAAGGCGAAGAACGTCATCTCCAGGGTGTAGGCCCTGTTCCTCGCCCGGATGGTGCCAGCGGCGGCGTTGCGGGCGTTGGCGAACGCGTCCCCGCCGTGCTGGGCGCGCACTTCCTTGGCCCGTTCGAACTGCTTGTGGGTGAAGAGGATCTCTCCCCTGACCTCGAAGGTCAGTGGCCGGTCCAGCTGCTGGGGAAGGCCGGTGACCGTGCCGATGGCATGGCTCCAGTCCTCGCCCTGACGGCCGTCGCCTCGTCCGACGAGCTTGACCAGGCGACCGCTCTGGTACCGCGCGGCGACCGCGAAGCCGTCCAGCTTCACGTCCACGACATAGCCGCCGGTGACCGGGCCGCCCAGACGCCGCTGGAGCGACGCTTCCCACGCCAGCAGCTTGGCGGGGGTGTTCACCTTGTCCAGGGACTGCATGGGTACCGTGTGCGCGACCTCGCCCGCAGGGACCGCCCCGTCGGCGACCTTGCCGGAGGGGGAGTTCGCCGCCACGTCCTCCGGGTGGTTTTCCTCCCATGCGACCAGCTGGTCCCGCAGCCGGTCGAAGGTGGCGTCGTCCAGCGGGCTCTCGCCGGTCGCGTAGGCACGCGATGCCTTCTGGATGGTGGCCAGGGCCTGGTGGTAGGCGGCGGTGCTGCTGATCGTGGTCTCGATGACCGACATGGGCACGGACCTTTCTGGACGCGGTGCAGGACCCGTCCGGCAGTGCGGGGCCAGCGCCGCACGGATTGTCTGTGCGGCGCTGGCGGGTGGGGTTGACGGGCTGAGCCTGCGTCCCGGAACCGTGATGGCCCCCACGTTCGCGAATTTCGGCTCGCAGGCCCGCACCGCCACGGCCCACACGCGGCTGCCGGCGTTCTCGCCTGCTTCAGACGGGACAGCGGGTCAACGGCCGGCCCGGCGTCGCGCATCGCTGAGGATCTCGTCCCGCGCTGGATGCGCGTCCACCGCAGCCCGCAGCGCGGCCCACCAGGTGCTCGCATACCTTTCCCGCTCCGCGGCTTCCGCCAGGCGTTCTTCGGCCCTGGTCAGGCGGGAGGCGAGGGTTCTGCAGGTGCAGGCGGCGTCGGGGTCGTTGATCCGGGCTAGACACCCCGGTAGCAGGCACAGTGCCCCGTCCGGGTCGGTCCACCAGTAACAGCCCTGCGGAATCTGCTCAGCAGGAACAGCGATGGGCGCCTCTCGATCTCCGGGTCTTCTCATCGCGGTGGGGTGGCGCGGTCCAGGGCGGCAGCCAGTGTCGGTGGGAGCATGCTTGACCTTCCATGTGGCAGAGAGGCTTCCGCCGGCCGACGGAGACCCATGGTGGGCCCGGTGGCGGACAGCCCCGCTGCAGAGCCGATTCGTGGCGCCGAGGGTTGTGGTCCGGGAGCGGTGTTCCCGCCCTACGCAAGGAACCGCAGAGCCGGGGTGGAGCCGCCAGGAGCCCGTCGCGTCCCAGGGTCGACAAGAGCGTCATCCTCCGCCGTGCGGGCGCCGGGCCCCTGGCTGTGCCGACAGTCCGGGGCCCGGCACGGAGGGTGTGTTCTACATGGGCTCGCTGATCTCGTCGAAGAACGTGGCGGCGCGCTCCAGCACGTCCTTCTGCGTTTCGCTCAGTTCGTCGTTGACGTCGCCGTGCGTGCCGAACAGCTCCACGGCGGTGTGGGCGAGCGCAGCCAGGTCCCAGCCGTTGAACGTCCCCAGAAGGGACGCCAGAACGTCCTCTCCGCCCTGAGGACGGGAGGCCCGTGCGCGCGTGGCTTGGCGGGTGCAGGGTTGCCCGGTGCGGGCCTGGGCGCACTCCTCGGCATCCCCATGCGGCAGGCAGTCGGCACAGGCCAGGGTGAAGGAGCCACAGACCACGTGTTCACCGCTGCGGCGCGCCGAGTGCCGCCACTGCGGCAGATGGCAACGGGTGCACCGGCGCTGACCGAGGCGGCCAAAGCCGTCTCGGAGCGCGGCGAGGACCTGAGCCATCTCGTCGATGCTCAGCTCGAAGAACCTCACGTCCGCTGTGCCGTCGTCCCGGATGACCAGCGAGTCTTCGTCTGAGGTGTCGGTGTACGAGCCCGGCGCGGCGGCTCGGGGCTCTTCGACATCACTGCCATCGGCGTCGACCAGGACGAAGTGCTCACCGCCGTGCAGGGCGGAAACGGCCGCGCTCCACAGTTCCCAGTGCAGGCCGTGGGCGCGAAGGGTGGCCCGCTCGGAGTCGGTGGTCACGAACACGCTCCCGCAGCCGGCACGCTCGAACGTCAGGCCGGGCTGTTCCGCCGGGCCGCCAGAGCGACTGACTTCAAGATCAGAAAAGGTGGTGGTCAGGTAGCGGGCGGCGTACTCCTCGGCCCGTGAGAGTGAAGCTGCCCATGCCTGCCGTGCAGCGGTCTCCGGGCAGTGGGAAGCGAAGGTGATGGGGTGCGGCATTGTGCGCTCCGGCGTGGTCGGGAAGCGGGACGCCGGAAGACTGCTGCCGGACCACGACGGAACCTCATCCGTCGCGAATCTCCGTGACGATCGCGCCAGGTACACGAGGCTGATAGCCAGCCAACTGAACTACCTCGTGACCTGCCACTGCTGGAGGAAGAACGGGTCCGAAGGGGCAGCGTCTCTCAGCGGATGGCCATCGGCCGAGAGCTCGTCCCGGGAGACCAGCATCGGGACGGCGCGGGTGTCGCCACTGGACAAGTGAGGGCAGAACTCCAGCGCCAAGTCCTTGCACTTGGCGTGCAGCGCGGCTTGGAGCACCTGGCCCTCAGGGGTTGCCAGGACCCACGCCTCCTCGGGCAGCTCATCGCCACACACCTGGCAGAGCCATCGGTTGTGCGCGAGGGCGCAGCGTGCCGCATCGAGGGCGAGCCAGAAGACGTAGTCCGCGGTCCGGGGAGCGACCCAGGGCACCGGCAGGCCCTTGTGGACCGGGCGGGGCAGCCCGGGCGCGTCCGAAGCAGCGAGCCCGGACTGTTGCAAAGCGCGCCAAATAGGGACTTCCATACTCAGCGCTGAGCACTGGAGGTTGCCGCAGACGAAGCGGCGGATCTCCGCGTCGTACTGAAGCGGTTCATCGCACTCTGCGCAGGGCGGTGCAGGGAAGCTCACAACCCCATCCTCTCCGAAGGGACCCACGGGCGTCCCCATGGGCCCCGAGCGGGTCCACGGCTGACGATCACGGATTCTGGGATGGGACGCAGCAGATCCGTGAGTGCCCGCGAGTCCTGCGACGCCCGGCGAAGGCGGAGGGCGGTACCGCAAGGAACGCAGGCCCTGGCCGTTGGACAGGCCGGCCAGGGGGTACACCGCCGCCCGCCTGGCGGTGACGGGCGGCGGAAGATCTCAGTCCAGGGTCTCCAGCCAGGCAATCAGCCCACGCTCGTACCGGTCACGGGTCGCGTCGGCGACGGCCCGTAGTGCGGCCAGATGCGGCACGTGGGCGTCCACGGCATCGCGCATGAAGTCCGGCATGCCGGCGGCAAGCTGCTCCTTGGTCCGGCCAGCTGCCAGCCCGGGGCCCCGCCGCTGGGCGCTGACGGCGAGCTCAGCGAGCTGCTCCGCAGTCATCGAGGTCTGCACCGTGCTGATCGTGTCGCCCGGGTCCTTGTTCAGAACCTTGAGCGCGTGCGCCTGCCACAGTGTGACGCCGTGGCCCCGGAACTGCACCTTGCCGGATTCCCACCCGCAGGCACAGAGCAGACGAGCGTCGTCGTGGCTGTGGTGGTGCCAGTTCGGGATGTGCCTGCCCGAGGTCCAGAGAGCCTGCGCATGCTCGGGGCATGCGTGACCGCTCAGCGGCCGGTGCTGGAGCCAGCCATCACTTGACCAGTCCTCGCGTTCTGGAGGCGCACCGGAGAGGGAGGCGATCATGTCGAACTGGCGGAGGCAGCCAGGTACCAAACACGAGCGTAGGGACACGCCACTGCGCTCCCATTCCTGGTGAGCGAGCAGCATCTCCTGCGCGAGTACGTCAACGACTGCGGTAGCCACCATGTCGGCCTCACCTCCCGATAGGTGGATCGGCTGCTGTGCCGATGCCATCGCAAGAGCGTTGGGGCCGAGTCTGATGGTGATCGTACGGGCGGCTGCTGCGATGCGGGAGCGTAGCTCGTCGACGCGTTCCGGTTCGGTGGGAGGCATCTGGTCTCCATTCTGGGGCGGGTTGCATGGTGGCCGGTGAACCGGCCATGCCCTGCGGCGCTCGGTGGGGCGTCGGGTTCACGACTTGCCCGGGCCCCCCAGCGGCCAGCGGCCGGGGGTCGGTGGGAGTGGCGCGAGGTGGTCACCAGCCAGGTGGGGGCGGCGGCTCCCACATCGATGGGGGCTCCTCCTCGCGGGTGTAGCTGGGATCGATGACGCCCAACGGGCAGTCAGGGTCGCAGTACTGACCGGCTGCGGCGCGGCAGTAGCTGCATTCCTCATCGAGGAGTAGGGCCGTCTCGACATTGTCGAAGCGGCGCTCGGCGTAAGGCATGGGGTTAAGGCCTTCTGTCCTTTCGGTGGCCCGGGCCGGGCAGACACTGTCGGGGTGGTGTCGCGGTCGCGACTACGCCCGCAGGTACGACCTGGGCCGGTACGGGTCAGGGCGGGGTGACGTCCGGCTGCGGATGGTCGGCGTCGGGACCCGAGCAGGCATGGACGGTGCACCAGTGCGAGCCGGCGAAGGTGACACCGCCGTGTGTGACGATCGCGGCGGCCGCCAGCCCCCTCGCGAGCGCGTTGAACGCTTCGGCTGCCGCTCCTCGCTTCGGGGAGTGGAACTGGAGGACGTCGCCCTTGGAGCCGACGACGCTGGCCGACTGGCTGGCGATGGCTACGAGCACGTCAGTGGGGCGGTCGCGGAGCTCGGCGATATGGAGGGGCACTGCAAGCCGCAGCGTTTCGACGAGGGCGACGTTTCCCGCGGCGGTGTTCTGGGTCGGCTCGGAGCGGCGGACGGGACGAATGGGCATCGGCTTCCTCGGGTTGGGGGCGTTGAGGAGGCCGATGTTGCGTTCAGAGGGCTGAATCCATCGCACCATCGCGAATTCCCTGACCGTCTGGTCTTCAGGCGCCAACTGGTGCTGCAAGACGCGAGGTTGGAAAACACGGTTGTCAGTGGGGCCCCATAGGGTCGAGGTACCGCGACTCTCTCCTGTCTTCCTCCCTTCGAGGGACAGCGATGAGCCTCATGCCGCGTCTGCGGTTACGACCCTCGGCCTGCCATTCGGAGCCCGGCCGCGGTCATTCGCCACCGCGAGGACACATCCGCTCTCTCAGCACCCAGGAAGGACCATGACTTTCCCCTTCGGACCGCCCATCGACCTCAGCGACCTGACCAACTTCGTACAGGTGGATGCACGCCCCCGCCGGTCGGCCTTCGTCGGCCGGGTCTCCACCAAGGACAACCAGAACCCCAGCAGCTCCATCCCCCGGCAGGTGGCGCTCGCCGCCCAAAGCCTCGACGAGGGCGAGGAGTTCGTCGGCTACTACTGGGATGTCGAGTCCGGGATGCTTCCCCCCGAGTCCCGAGGCCTCGCCCCACAGGAGATGTACGACGTGCTGCGCGTCCCCACCCGCCGGGACGGCGGCCTTCAAGACCTCCTCAACCACGCCGAGCCGATGGGCATCACCCACGTCCTGGCCGAGCGCGCCGACCGTGTTGCGCGAGCCATGCTCACCAGCCTCACCACCGAGCACCACCTCCAGCAGGCGGGCGTGGAGGTGGTGTACGCCAACGAACCGCAGGGCGGGACCGAGTCCGGCCGGCTGCGCACCCGCCGCTACGGACAGGTCGAGGCCGAGGTCTACCGGACGGTCATGCTGGAGATGTCCATGGGCGGGCAGTTCCAGCACGCCCTTGGCGGATGGAACCACGGCTACCCGCCCTACCCCTACATTGCGGTCGTCGACGAGAACGCACCGCCGCCGCCACGGGGCCGGTTCGGAGAGGCCCGGCCGAAGAAGAAGCTCGCCCCGCACCCGGACCCGCGACGCTTCGACGCCTCTCGGGAGCTGTGCCGCCTGCGGCGGGAGGAGCACCTGAAGTCGGGAGACATCATCTCGATTCTGGCGGCCGATCCGGAGCGGTACCCGATCGAGGGCCAATGGACGCACAACCTCGTCGAGGGCCTGATCGCAAACCCGAAGCTCACCGGTTACCAGGTCTACAACAGGAAGGCGTCCCGGACCGGACGGCCGGGCTTCTCCCAGTGGAATCCGATCTCGAAGTGGGTATGGTCGCCGGGCCCCGTTCATGAGGCCGTGGTGAGTCTCGCGGAGTGGAAGCAGGCCCAGGAGGTGACCGCCGGGCTCCGGGCTGGCACGGAGGGCGGTCCGCTGCTACGCATCCAGGCCACCGCTCATCGACAAGGCCTGACGGTCACGAAGGTCGACAGCACCAGCACTCACGCGCGGTACCGGATCGGCACCCGGCAGGTCGTCCTGCCCACCCCCATCCCGGACGCGGTCGCTCAGCAGATCATCGAGGACCTGGAGCGTGCGGCGTGAGCGAGGTCATCGAGTGCCGGGCCAGCCGACGCGGCCGTCTGTGGGTGGCGCACGAGCCCGAGCACGGCGTGTACGGGAGCGGGCGGACGCTGCGACTGGTCCGCGTGAGCGTCGAGAATGGTCTCGCGCTCGTAGGCGTGAACGCCGAGGTGCAGATCATCCCAGTGACGCCGGAACTGGAGGAACTGCGTGACGCTGAGGACGCCCGTATGACCGCCTTGGCCAAGGCGGTGGAGGCCCTGGTTCTGCGGCGGACATCCTTGAGCGACATCGCCCTGGCGACCGGAGCGTCCGTCAAGCAGGTGAAGCTGGTCCTCGCCAGACCAGCCGGGGATTCGAGAGCTCACGCGGACCCCGACTCTGTTCCGACGGGAATCCGCTCGCCGGCCGTCCTGCCGTGATCTGAGGAGAGCACGTTGTGGGCGATCGGTCCGATCGGTCCTTCCTGGGTAGCGAAGCGTGATAGCCGAATGACCGGTCGGCGGCGCTGTTCCTGCTGCTTGAGGGGCTGATCGCCCGACTCGCCCATGGCCGCCGGCTCTGAGACTTCCTGCGACCGGAAGCTATTCCAGAGGGACCATATGGGCCGGGCGCCCCTGGCGCAGCTGGATGGTCGCAGCCGTCGCCAGGGCGGAGCTGACGAGCTTGGCGTGGCCGCCGATAGTGATCCGTGCGTCGTCCAGGGTCGCCAGCCGGGCATCGATCAGAGTCCGGCGGCTGACCACCTCCACAGTGAACCTGCCGGGACTATGCTGCCGGACCACGTAGCTCTCTGCACCGATGGTGCACTCCCAGGTTCCAGCCTCGGTCTCGGCCACGTCGACGAGAGTCCGGACCTGGTCCAGCGGACTCTGGACTGCCGGGTGGTTCTCGTCGACATGTTCCTCGAACGCCCGCCGTGCGAGCAGCGCGAACCGATACCGGCCGACCTCGCCGCACAGCGGACACTCGAGCTTGTACCTGTCCGGGGCAGTGCTCTCATCCTCGGTGACCTCCGGCTGTAGGCCGTTCACCGAGGGCTCGGGTGCTCTCTGCTTGCGAGGTCGTGGGCTCACCGGCTCATCCCTGGTTCTCGGTGTTGATGGCATTCGCATTCTGCCTATGAGGGAGGCGCCGCCGGACAGTTTCGACCCGCTGGTCTGGATACCGGCCGGGGTGTGCACTGCTTTGCCAGCAGGTCGCCTACCTGGGCGGTGCTGAGCTTCCGCTCGAACGGGTGAGGCCGCGGGCGGCCCGGCGACCTCACCTCGTAGGCCTACCTGTCACCCCGCGCTGGACCACCCGGGAAGAGCTTCTAGGCGGCGGCGCCGCTCGGCGGGCTGCTCGCCCTCGCGGACGAGGGCCTTCTGCTTCAGCAGCCAGCGGTACAGGCCGACGCCGTTGATCGCTTCGTCGAAGGGGACCCTCAGGTGGCCGTGGGCGGCGGCCCAGTCGGCCAGGACCTCGAAGCTCGCCTCCCAGGCGGCAGCGTGGCCGTCCCACATCCATTCGGGCCGCTGTTCCAGAGTCTCCGCCTGACCGGCGGGCAGCGTCCCCTTGCGGTAAGCCGTCCGCTTCCGCGACACGGCGTTACCGAGGGCGAACTGGCTGCCGTCCTTGTTCACCTTGTACGGCTGTGGAACCCGAGCATGCCCGTGCTCGCTGATGAAGTCGTCGAGGTGCTTGAGAAGGAGCTCGAACTTCGCATCGTGTACGTGCCACATCCAGCCGGGCAGGGCTTCGTAGTACGCGATCTCGTCGGCGTCCATCAGCTTGTCGCGGTATCGGTTGCGAGCCAGCGTGACGAAGTTGTCCAGCCGGTAGCCCGTGGGGGAGACGAAGCCCCGTGGCACCCTGGCGTGGCCGTTGACTGCGACGAACGCTTCCAGCTCCGTTCGCCCCTGCTCGCGTTTGGTGTCGGCAAGGTTCCACGTCCATCCAGGCTGCCCCGACAGCAGCTCCTCCCGGCGGGGCAGGAGCTTGCCAGCCGTGCGCAGAGACCTTTGACGAGCCGCCCAGGCCCCGAGGCTCCCGGCCTCGGTGGAGAAGGGCACAGCCGCGTGTCCGTGCTGTGCGACGTATCGCTCCAGCAGGCCGAGCCACCGGTACCAGTCCTCGGTGGTGTTCTCCAGGACGTGGACGCCCAGAGCCTGCACGAAACGGGCCCCCACCGTCGCGCTGCCGTAGATCTTGACCTTCTCGGGCAGTATCGCCCGGGCGTCGATGCCGCCCGCCAACGGCTCACTGCTCAGCCGACGGCGAGCGGCAGTGAGGGCCGCGTCCATACGCTCGTCCTGATCGCGGAGCGTGGCCAGGACCCGCCAGACATGCTGGAAGGCGCTGGCTTCCAGGACCGCCTGCGGATTCTCGCCCGGCGCGACGTAGACCGGGAGGAGGATCGTCGCCGGACGGTCGTGCTCCGGATGGAGCCTCAGCGCCCGGCCGACAGCCTGCACGATGTCTGTCTGGGAGGACTTCGGGTCCACCAGGCAGACGCCGTCGACGCTGGTGACGTCTACCCCCTCGGTCAGGGTACGGACGTTATTGAGGACGACCCGTTCGCCCCCGGCGGGCGCGGCCAGCATGGCCAGTTGCTCAGCGCGCTTCCCTGCCGGGGTGGCGGCGTCCATGTGCAGAGAGGTGATCGACACGCCTGCTGCTGCGGTGCTGATCGAGCCGAGGGAGACAGAGAAGCGCTTGGAGCGGGCTACCCGGCTGTGGAAGGCGATCACGCTGCGCAGCTCACGTTCGCGCATGGCCCGCGCCAGAGCGATCTGAGCGGCCACCGTCGAGGAGTCCCCGGGGCCGGTCCGGGACGTAGCCTCCTTCCGCAGTGCGGCGTGCACGTCCTCGTCGGAGACCAGGACGATGGCAACCTCGTAGTCGGCCAGCAGGTTCCGCCGGATGGCGGCGCCGAACGTCAGCTCGTGAACCCGAGTGCCGTACTGCGCCTCGTCATTCATCGAAATGACATCCGCCGTGCCGTCCGCGCCCTCGTGAATACGACTCGTGGCCGTAAGCGACAGACGGAACGCCGCCGGAATCCGGTCATTGTCGAGCACGACTGCATAGGACTTTCCCGACGGCCCAGCGGTGTGGTGGGCCTCGTCCAGAACGATGAGGTCCAGTGGCGAGAGGGAACGTCCCGCGTACGCCTCGGCTATCCGCCCCACCGACTGGTAGGTCGAGATCACCAGCCGTATCCGCCCGGCCTCCGCCGAAGCGAGGAACGCGGCGACCCGCTCGGGGTCGACGGTCACCGGTACGTCCGCCCCGCCCACCGCGGAGTCCGAGCAGACGATGAGTGTGTCCAGAGTTCCGGGGAAGTCAGATGCCCACCCGCGATGGACTTGCTCGGCGAGTGCGAGGGTCGGCACCGCGACGAGTACCGAAGAGGCCGCCCGCCTTCGGGCCGTTTCACGTCCCACAAGGGACTTGCCCGTCCCGCACGCCATCACCACCAGTGCGCGGTCCCCATCGGTCCGCATGATGGCGTGCAGCGCCTCCTCCTGATGAGGGCGTGGGGTGAAGCGGAATGCACTTCCAGCAGAGGAAGCGCGGGACCGGCTGGCATACATGCGGGCTCCGTGGGCGAGGTGATCTGAGCAAGGGAGCCGATGGTGCGCCGGGTGTATGAAGCGGCCAGAGTTTCCGCGAATTCCGGCCGAGCGGGGCCGCAAGATGAGCAAGTGAACTGAAGACGTTGTCCGACGTGACAGACGGACAAGGGGCCAGCCGCGCAGTGTGGTGTTCATGGGTGCAGGTTCGTCTTAGCGCTTCTACCGTTGGCCTCATGAATGGGAACGCCGAGCCGCTCGGGGATTCCGGGCCTTCGCTGAACGCCGTGGAAGTTGAGACCGCCGAGGGGATATGGATGCTGATCTACGGCGACGGCCCCGACTTCACCACCATGGAAACCGCGTTCGTTCCAGCCGCGCTGATTGAGCGACGTGGGGACGTGGCCTAGCGGCTGGCGTCGGTAGCCAGCCAGTTGCACCGAGCAGCGGAAACCGTATTTGCCTTCCATGGCTGGCCGGCACGTCTTGGTCACGCAGGCAGGGCCCAGGAGTATGTCCTGGGCCCTGCCGGTTGACGACTTTTCAGCAGCCGTTTCGAAGCGGGGTGAAAGCGAGCTTCTCACCCTCCGCAGCGGCGGCGGCCTTGGTGTACGTCGACGAGTCCACCTCGTACCAGACGTCGTCCCTGCGTGTGTTGCCATCGACGTCGTCGAGTTCGACGCACCACCGCGGGCGTCGGACGACCCGGTCATAGGTCTCCGTGCCCTGCTGCACCTTTTTGCACGTCCGGGTCGGTTCGGTCGTGTACCAGGTGCGCGTCTTACCCTTCGTCGTAGAGGTGTGCTTGACCTTCTTGGTGCCGGTCGTGCACTGCTCGACCATCCGGGGGCGGGTGTCGGTCACGGTCTTCTTCGTGATGATCCGAAGGTCATCGCGTGCTCCGGAGACATTGCTGTCCCCGGAGCCACCGCACGCGCTGAGCGCGCAGGCGAGGAGGATGACGCCGGCTGCCATCCGGGCTGCCATGCGGACGGAACGAGGCATCGGCTTCGGCTTCTCGGTAGTAGCGGTAGATGAACGGACTGATATGGGCACGAACAACTGCTCCTGTCTCCACAACGTGGTGGGCGGGCTGTGCTGCCTGACGGAGCAGAGGGTTCTCGAAGACTGCGGTAGAACCGAGTTGTGGCGAATCCCCCTCGGCGCCTTTAGCTCGCAGCCATGCCAACCACCTACCGGGCGGACAGGACGCCTCGGAGTTCGGATTGACAGCCAGCGCGGCCTATGGAACCCGTTCATGCGCACCGCCGAGCCGGGATGCCTGACACTCGGCTCTCACTCTCGTCGGAGCGGAGGTTGGAGCCGCACCTTCCGTAGCCGAGACTGCCCAGACTCACGGTGCCGCAGCTGCAGGAAGGTGAGACTTCGTCCAGCGACGGTGGGAAGAAGTCGGCCCATGCCAGCATCGAGGCAGTCCACCGGTGCTGGAGCAGAGCCAAGACCTCGTCCTTGGTAGCCGGACGTTCTTCCTGCCTTCCGATGACGACGTACGCCAACCCCTGGCGGGCGACATCCACGAGCATCTCGCGCTGCTGGCAGGACCGGCCCGGGGGAATATCTGCGGCCAAGCTCAGACTTCGGTACCCCTCCATGAGGTAGGGGCGCTCTGCAACCTCGCACGAGTCCAGCGCAGCCAGCAGGTCGTCGGCGAGCTGGTTGATGTGCATCGTGGTGAACGAGCCGGCGGCACCCCCGGTGTGCGTCGCGCGAGCGTCGAAGATCAGGCAGGCCCACTTCAGGAGATCATTGAGTGCCTCAGCATCTATCACGCTGGCGAACGTAGGCATGGAAGCGGACAGGTGCGCCGAAGAGCCCTACCGCAGGCCTGCTGCTTCTCAGACCTGCTTGATCAACAGCAGTGTTCCGTTCGCCGGGGAGGCGCAGGTACGTCCCCGTCAGAGCAGGCGACGGTGATGAAGCGGCCACACCCGGCGCCGGATTTCCTGGCCCGTGAGCATCGCTGCTGGTTGCAGACACTCTGAGCTCCTTGCCGGCCACACTCGGGTGGACGACCGAGGCAGCCGCGGGCCACTGCACTCAAGGTGCTCGGGCTATCGACTTCTCCTATGACCTGAGTTCGGCGCGTCGTCGCTCGATTTCCGCGCGGTCCTCGGGCGTCTGGTACGGGAAGCCGTTGGTGTGCCAATCGGGGTCTGCCGCCATGCACGCCCTGCAGGTTCCGCCCAGCCGCGGATGGGTGTGGTCGACTCCCTGGGCGTCAGCCAGCGTCAGGAACTCCTCCCACCATGCGGGTTCGAGCAGGTGCGAGGCTTCGTGGACGAACCGCGATGGGTCCAGGCCCAGGTACATGCCGTGCCAGTCGACCTTGGTTCGCCCGCGGGTGCTGCCGTGTGCCGGATGCCGAACCCTGCGGGCCGCGGCGGGGTCGCTGTCAGGGACGGGGTGTCCCATGAAGAGCTGTCCAACGGTGCGGGCGGGGCTGCCTGCCGCGAGGGCGTCGACGAACGCCTGGACGTTGTCGAAGAAGGCCAGGCGGGCCAGAGCCCAGTATGTGTCGGGGTAGCCGTCGGTCAGGAGCAGGCGCCCCAGCTCCTCCTCGCTGTGCGACGGGCCGTTGCGCACGCTGGTCACCAGGACCCGGAATGCCTCATCGCAGAAGAACCAGCGGTCCAGGGCCCCCTTGTCGGAGCCGGTCGTTCCGCAGATCAACTCGCCGGGCACGGGAAGCCGCTCGCAGTACGGATGGTTGGAGGGCTCCTCGAAATCGAGCGTCGCATCCCGGGTGAAGTCGAGCTTGCGGTGAGCGTCGTAGGTGAAGCTGACGCCCTCCTGCGTGTACGCGGTGAACCGCTTCCACACGATGCGGGCATCGGCCCGCAGGGGCTCGGGGACATCCGTCAACGTCCGGAAATCCGCGCTGCCGGGGACCTCGTCAGGCCGGTAGCTGCCGTTGTACATCTTCTCACCGTTGGCATAGGTGCCAATCGGTGGTTTGCGCAACTCGATGTAGGAGACGTCTTCAGGCTGTCGGGCGATCACCTCGCTGACGGTGAAGAAGGAGAGATGCCCCCACAGCTCGCGGAGACGTTCGGTGGCACGTGCGCTCATCAGATATTCCCTGACTTCTCAGCGGAGTGGGTGAGAGGTGCGATGGCAGGACTCTGCGTCGGTCATTCAACGGCTGCCGTACTTTCGTGCAGATCTGTACGCGCTCCCTGTCTTAGCTCGACAGCCTGGACCTGGTCTGCGGGGTATCCACTGACGCGCTTGATTCCCCTGTTGGCGAGGATGGCTCGCGCACGCGATTCGGTGACACCCCAGTACACGGCGGCCTGAGCGACCGTCCACAAAACGTTCTCGCCGGGCCCGTCACTCATTCGGTCCTCCTTGATCCTGAAGCGAAACCTACGAGCAGAACGCTCGTAGGTCAAACTTCGGTGGGGAGTCCCCCGCTGCAGCCCGGCATTCCTCGTCAGCCTGTCGGCTTACGTAGCGGTCCTCGCCCGCCCGCGTGAGCCGCCGAGGCATGGCACGGACGGGGTTCAGGCGAGCAGCGTGCGCTGGGCCCTCAGTGGTCGCTGAGGGACGCTACTTGTACGCGTTGCGCGGACCCGCGTCCATTTCGATGGCCACGACCTCGGTCTTCTTCATCAGGCCTCGCCGCACGAGGCTGACGAGCGGCCGATCCTCAGACTTCGGCTTGGAGTAATGCTCCAGAGCGTGAACGCTCACCCCGTCCGGGGTGTTCTCCAGCATGCCCGGCACACACGTGTAGATGCGGCTGTTGTCGTTGGCGTTCTCCGCAGTGACGACGACCCGGTCACCGAGACCGTTGTCGAGTTCCATGGAGACGCGGTACTCGAAGAAGGACCCGTTGCCGTTCGACTGAGCGGAGTAGGCGACTGGGATCACGGCGCGTATCGAGTCGTCCAGGGCGATCTCGATGATTTCCTCGGCAACTCCGATCGCCTGACGGCCGACGTCGCCGAGATGCTTCACCGCCCCGTCGGCCGTGGCGAGCTGAGCGGGCACTCCCTCCGCGGGGAAGGTAGCGACCGTCTTAACTCGGCCGTCGGTGTAGACGACGAGGGCGTACAGGTCGTAGTCGGTTCGGCTGTCCCACCAGCACCGCACCCGGATGCTTGAGGACTTGGTCATGCGGGCGGACGCAGAGCCCTTGGTCATGTTGATGGTGCTCACTGCTGGAGGCGCTCCTTATCGCGTCGTCTTTAGACGTCGCCAAGGTGAGGCCGTTGATCGCCAAAGCCCTTCTCCACGCGAATTCGCGTTGGCGCGGTCCACCGCCGGCAGAGGGGCGCATGTGGTGCTGCGGACTCTCCTGCCGGCGGCCAGGCGGTCAGCGGTGGAGGCGGTCGAAGGCCCTCGGCGCCTACAGGGGGCAGGCGCTCGGACGAGCCGCCGATCGGCGGCTCGTCCGAGCGCCTCAGGTCGACAGTTGCCCGCGGAGTCGTAGGACCTTTGGCTGGTCAGACCAGCGGCGAGGCGCTGTAGTCGTAGTTCAGGTAGCCCTTACCGTCGTTGCGCCATTCGAGCTTCAGCTGTCCGTCGACGTACGCCTTCGCGCTCCCGACCGGGTAGCTGATCGTCGGCGTGGTGTAGCTGTTGTTGTAGTTGCCCCAGTAGTCGGAGTTCTCCAGCTTGGCTTCGATCCCGTAGTAGTTGCCGCTGCGGACAACCGGATCCGTGCCGGCGACGGACTTGGCTATCCAGATCCGCAGGTATGCGCCGTTGAAGATCGACGTGTCGTCGACCTCTCCGACGGGGCCGTCCCAGGACGCCTTCGCGTAGCTGTACACCGTCGAGCCGGAGCGGGCGGAGCAGAGACTGATCTTGATGTCCCAGTTGTCCGCCCACGGGCCGGAGTAGGCCGGGTTGTCGATGGACTTCGTGCTGGTGGTGCACTTGTAGGAGAGCGCCGACGCCGGCGAAGCGGCGAGAAGCGAGGTGCCGGCGAGTGCGGCGAACGTGAGCGCGGCGGCGGTCCCACGGCGGGCGTTCGAGGACAGGTTGCGCATCTGAAATCAGCTCCAGAGTGATGTAAGCCGCATAGCGGGCGGCGAGTGGGCGTGACGAGTCATGCCGACCTGCACACGGGCGGTCAGCGGGGTGGGGGAGAAGGGGGTGTCTGGCCTACTGGGCGGGGTCCCGGCATCGGCAGTCACGCCGGGCCGGCGACGGATGGGCGCCGCCGCTACAGCGCTGTGGCTGACGTGTCAGCCGTTCCGGACAGAGCTGTCAGACGGCACTGGTGGGCTGGGGCCACCGGTACAGGTGCATGAGCTGCTCCAGGACCGGGGAAGAGCCGATCCCCAGAAGGACGCAGGCTTCCAGTCCATCCGTGAAGGATGCTCCCGGATGGTTCGTTGCCTTTTCCAGGCGCTGCTGCGTGGTAACTCCGATCAGTCCGCCGCCGACGATGTACTGCCAGAGCTCGGCGTACTGGTCCGCGAGCAGCACCAGGTCCGCCGATCCCCTGGCAGGGTGGGGCCCGGGGAACCCGAGCTTCAGCTTGACCAGCGGGCTGCTGCCGCTCATCCCCGACCACGAGGTGGCCACCGGCATACGCTCGTGCAGAGCGACCGATCCCATCTCGTCCAGCAGATCGAAAGCGGTCCGAAGCTGCGGCGCCGGCCCAAACGTGCGCTCGTCGTCATGGACGTAGACAACGAACACCGGGCTCAGCCCGGGCCCGTCGCCCTCGGGGAACATCACCCCGGCGCCGTCCGCGAACACGCCGCCGGCCAGGAAATCCTGGCGCTGCCGCTCCTCGTCGGCCGGCGAGAACACGGCCGCCCGGGCGATCCGACCCGCCGGAGCCTGAAAGGACGGCCCCGGTTCCTGACCCCTGCGGTTCCTGCGCGCCGCACGCTCGGCACGGCGTCGCTCCTCACGGTTCACTGACTTCTCCGTTCGTCGTCTGTCAGCACGCAAGGTGTCAGCAGATGCGGACACGGCATCAGAAGTCGTTCACGCAGCAGTCAGGACAGCTCGGTCGCGGACGCGCCACGTTTGATGGCGGGCGGGCGGCCGGTCCCGGGAGGCACCGATGGCGGACGGCAAGCCGATCCGTCTGCTCGGGAGAGAGTCGGCACGAGCCCGTCGCGTCGGCCCCTGCGGCGACGAGTCCGCGGCGAGCCGAATCGACAGCGGCTGCTGTCTGGCGCCTTCGTCATGAGACGGCAGGAGCCGACGTGCCACGGACTCGTGGTGCTTAGGGTTCAGCAGAAGACAACTGGGACGTCCTCCTCGACGCAGAGCGTGAGGAGGTCAACGAACTCCCTCCCGACGCGCCCGTTGTAGCCGTCCGGCCCCCACAGGAGGCCCTCGGGGTCACTGCGACCGAGTTCGGCGAGTGCTTCGCTCAGTGCCGGGGCAAGCTCGCGCGCCTGCTCGGGCGTCAGCTCGCCGCGGTCGTCGTCGTGGTCCAGGAGGTGACGCAGAGGACTGGTCACGTTGCTCCATCGACGGCCGCCGCCGTAGCCGTGCATCTGAGAGAGGTTGATGCCGATGTGGCTGGCGATCCCGCGGCGGAAGAGACTGAAGCCCGCGTACGACCACTGCGGCAAGGGATCACTGGGCAGCGGGCCGTTCGGTCGGCCTGCTCGGATGGAAAGCCCCACGTCGTTCTCCTAGTCGTCCGGTGTGAGAGGAGCAGGGGCGATGGTGCGGGTGTAGGGGGACGGCACGGCAGCGACGGCGAATCGGAAGGCGTGGCCGTGTCGTGGTCCCGTGTCGTCGACCAACACGCGCAGGACAGCCACCCCGCAGATCAGAGACGGACGCCACGTGCGGGGAGGCCGGTACTCCCCGGTGCTCTATGTCGGGCACCGGGGAGGAACACCGGGTCAGGGAAGGCACAGCCCCGTGTGGTCGACAGGCTGTGCGCACCCGTCCGCGCACTGGTGCCCAGCGGCTGCCTGAGCGGTTCTCATCGCCTCGTGACAGTCGGGGCACAGGGCTGGAGCCCCGGGCCAGTCGGTGGCCCGGGCGAGGAACGCCACCGTGCCGCAGCGCTGGCAGACGTCGCCGCTGGTGCGCAGCCAGGAGGTATGTAGATACGTGTAGACGGTGTCCGGCGGCGGGGTGCCGAGAGTACGAATGTGCGCGCTCTGGCTGAGAGCACTCAGTTTGTCGGCGGGGACGATGGCGTGGTGCAGGCGGCGGTCACCGAGGACGCCCACCCAGGTCAGTTCTGAGGCGCCGAGCGCGGCGAGCGCGTCCTCGGTGCCTCGCATGCTGCCGGGGTAGATGACGGCGGCCTCGGCCAGCCGGGGCGCGTATAGCGTTCCGTGGGAGGTCCGCCAGATTCCACGCTCGTCACGCCAGAAGGTCGGCTCCTGCCCGCTGGTCAGGCAGTCGTCTACCCAACCGGCCACTATGAACTGCATAACGCTGGCCGGTAGCCCGCGGCTGCCGCTGCGCCTGGTGCCGTCAGTGATCAGGTCGTGGGTGACTCCCCACACACGGCGGCGTGCTTGATGCTCGGCTGTGATGCTGAAGTCACCGTCCTCGAGGCCGTAGGCGGCGGCATACGCCGCTTCCCAGTTGATCGTCGAAGCCCCGTCGGAGAGCTGATCTAGCGCCGCCATCAACTGCTCCGGCAGGAGACCTGCATCGAGCACGGCGGCCGCGTCCTCTTCGCTGATGCCCAGGGCGTCGCGAGCGTCGTCGATGGGGCGGCCCGTGTGGCCGGTACGGGGCAGGCGGGCAGTGATCCAGGCTTGAGGATCTTGCGGGGCGGGGTGGGCGGCGAGCTGGGCGCGGAGGCGACGGGCAAGGTCGTTGTCTGGCATGACCGCAAGAAACCGCACTCCACGGCAGTGGGTCGCGCCGGCGCGAATCCGGGAACGGGGGTCACCCGATCCGACGGGCTACCCACCGGGGACGGTGCGGATAGGTGCACACCGCGGCCGAACAGGGGCCCCGGGCACCCGCGTCCTGTCGTACGTCCAGTACGGGTCCCGGCCCTTGACCGTCCGGAGCGCGGCGTATGACGGTGTCGCTGCAGTCCGTCTGCCACTGCCCAACGAGCGACACCGCCAGCGACTCTGGAGGCGGCGAAGCCGGCGCTCATGTCCGGTGGCGTGGGTGCTGCTCACTGTGAGAGTGAGCGTGCTCCTGGGTGCAGCTGGCGCACTGAAGGGTGTTCGCGCAAAGAGAGGAAGACGACGTGGTGGGCAGCCGTGTGTGGGTTACTGGACTGGCGCGGAAGAAGCTGGGCGCCGACTTGCGGCGGGCGTACGACAAGGGAGCTTCGATCCGGACCCTGGCCGAGGGCTGCGGACGCTCCTACGGCTTCGTTCACTTCCTGCTTACCGAGGCTGGGACGACCCTGCGCTCGCGGGGCGGAGACACCCGAGGCCGACCCGCCGCCTGATGGGGAAGTCAGTGCGGTTGGAGTGCCCAGATGGAGCAACCCGCCCGTGCTACGCGTGGTTCTCGGGAATCAAGCCCGGAGGAGCGCCTGCGGTCCTGGCGAGCGAGGTACAGCCCGATGCGCCTCGGAGCCACGCGTCCGCATCAGGCGCGGGCAAGCACACCACGTCGGTCATGCCGGACAGTTCGACGCCTCGCAGATGGATTTCCCACACCTGGCGGCATGCGATGGCGGCTGCGACAGCGTCGGCTGGCAGGTCTGGGCTGGGGCGGAACCACAGGCGTGCGAAGTACAGCACCAGGTCGGCGGCCGCACCGGCCATGCCTTGGCGCTCGCCCAACGCGGCGGCCCATGAAGCGATGTCTTTCGGAACGGTGCTCCTCCCGACGAGGGCGGCCGCGGGTCCGGGCAGGTGGACCACCGTGTCGGCGAGGCGCTGCCCGAGGCTGCCCATGTCGGTTCCCGGCACCGTGGTGGCGGTGACGAGCAGCAGGGCCTCGGCCGGGGCGGTCGCTTCCATGACCGCAACCCTAGGGCCCTGCTGCGGGCCACATGGTCTCAATGCGCAGTTCTGTCCAGGGGGGCCTACGGCTTCGTCACGGCGATCTCCCGGGCCTGCTGCATCTCCTGGGCGGTGTGGGGCGTGCCACCGCCGTTGACGAGCAGGTACATGGCGGCCTCGTCGTGGATCGTTCCGGCCGTCCGGAACTCGGCGACCTGGAACTGAGCGCGGCGGTCGAACTTGAGCCGTCCGGGCTGGCTTAGCCCGCCATAGCGGACGTAGGGGCCATCCTCGGTGAGCTCGGTCTGCTCCACGACGGCCGGATCGAACCAGGAGGCGGGAACAGCGAACTGATCGGTGAACCACAGCTTCGCTGTCAGGATCCTCTGCTTCCCGTCGACGGCCGCCCATATCGCCGCCCCGGCCTTGTACACGTCTCCCATGGCTGCGGCCCAGTTCGGGTTGTCGCGATCACTGATGATGATCACACCCGCAGGCAGACCGATCATCCAGGAGCGGACGAGTGCCACCCGCTGGTCCTCAGTCCAGACGCTGCCCCGCTGGTAGGGAGGATCCACGTCGAGCTGCCCTTCCTCGACCTGGCGAACGAGATCGTGAGCCCCGCGGGCCCTCGGGTTCAGGGTGGTGTGCTCAAGGTGGGTGGGAGTCTGCCGAGTCATGGGGTGGGATTCCTTCGCTCCGAGGGACGGGGGGCTCGGAGGAGTGAAGCCGTCCTTGCCCGCTACGCAGGAGCAGCGGCGAATCCTGCCCCCGCTATCCCTTGATCCGGTAGTCGCCGTCCTCGATCAGGCCTTCGTGGGCGAGCCCGTTGAGCAGCACCTGGGGCTGGGGAGCGGGGCCCCCTCGGGCCATCCAGTGGCGGGTGGTCTTGGCGTCGTGCAGGTTGCCGTGGACCTGGAACTCTCTGCCGGCGGCCGTGTGGGCGTCGTAAGCACGGCCGGAGAGTGTCGCTACAGTCCGGTCCAGGTCGTGTGCGAGGAGGACCCGCAGGGTGATCGTCTCGTAGGGAAGCTGGGGCATGGCCGCTCTCCGATCGGTCCGCTCGGGACAGAAAGGTGCAGGCTCGGGGGAGCCCGACACGTACGAAGCGCTGCCGCGGCTGGTCCGCGGCGGACGCTGTCCTGGTGGTCAAGACGAGCGCAGCCTGCCCCGTGAAGCGGACAGCCTCCGGAAGCGCGTGGACGCCGCTGTGCGGAACTCCGCAGGTTGACGGTCGAGGGCCCGAAGCGAGAAGCGACGCATCGCAGGAGCGACCCCAGTCAGGCGGTGCGCTCGGGGAGGCTTACGGCATACGAGGGCAGCCCCTGGCGCAGGATGGTCGTGTTCGCCCCTCCCCAGAACTTGACCGGATCGAAGGTCAGAACCGCGTCCGTCCCGCGCAGCGCCCGCTGCTCCCGGCAGAAGCGGTCAGAGAGCGGAACTCCGAAGTAGGCCGTGGCCCACCCGTCTGGCAGCGCCGGATCAGCCACCCGGCCTTCAGCCGTCAGGCACCAGGCATGCTCGAAACCGCTGAAAGGGATCTCCGACGGAACGAGCACGAACCCTTCCACGTACGTCCACCCCGCCCGCTCGGCCCACCGGCGGGCGACGTGAAAGCAGCGCCCTGGATGCTGGGCGTCGGGCATGGGCCAGGCAGCCGGCTCGTACGCCTGGCCGTGGCGGGCGACGAGCTCCGCGAAGCTGGCGTAGACCCATGAGTCGTCCCCCAGCGGCACCTGCCGGTAGCGGGCGATCCACTCCTGAAGCACGTCAGACGCCGCGGTGCTCGACTGGTCGGCCTCGGCGGTCACCCGGCACCGCCCGGCCGCCGGTCTTGCTTGCCCTCGGCAGCCGCATCCCCTGCTGGCAGCGTCTCGTTGTCTCCGCACACCCCTGGCGGTCGGCCCCGACGAATCGGGGCGAGCGTCGGGTCGTCCTCCGCGACACCGTTGGCCACGGCCATCTCCACGTAGTCCTCGTACAACTCGACCCCGGCAGGCAGCGTCGGCAGCTGAATGAGCCCGGCTTCCAGCAGTTTCAGCACCTGCTGGTTCCCCGAGGCGCCGCGAAGCAGCCAACCAGCACAAACCCGCGGCGCTTCAGCAGACGAGGAGTGGCAGCCGAATCGGCGGTCACTGTCCGGGTACGACGTCGGAGCGGAGAGACGGAAGGCCTCTGCAGGGAAAGCACCCAGAACTGCGTCCCGCCGCCACGGGCACCGCTCCGTACCCGCGCAGGGGCTGCGCTGAGCGACAGGTGGCCCTTGGTAGTCCACTGACGTCACGCCCCAGACCGAGTCCGCCGGCCGCTGCTGGGTGACCGTGCCCCCCTTTCGGCTGCTCGGAAGCCCGAGGGAAGCCTCGCCGTCGTGCTCGGGATCTGTGATCAGCGGTTGCCCGGACGACAGGGTCGCATTCAGTGCCTCCAGGACCTCGTCGACCGACAGGCCGCGAGCGTTGGCCAGCTTGGCCAGGTGCGCGCGGACTCGTTGATCGTGCTCGGCCTCGTCGTCGAGCGGCTGCTCGGGACCGAGGAGAGAGCGGTCTGCCTCAAGGGCCATGGCTAACGACTCCTGGAGTGGTCGGAGGGGTGAGGATCGCACAGGAGTGTGGATCGTGGGCCCAGTCTGATCTCGAGCGCTCTCGACGCCGAGGCCCGGCAAAATCCTCTCGGCCGTCGGACTGACGGGCCAAGCGCCTGGTCATCCGTCGTAGGTGAGATGGAACCGCCAGGGCAGTCCCGAGCCCTCTGAGCCGGGCGCTGGCGCGAGCACAGGCTGACCGCGCACGAGTAGATGCCGTGCGACCACACTGAGTTCGGAGGACACGATGCTGTGATGCACGGCGTGCAGGATTCTCGACCGGTCATCCCCAGCTCCGGGGGAGGAGGCTCCGGTCACATCGGCCCAGGAGAACCGAGTGTCTGGGGCGTCACCTGGGCCTTCCACCGTGATGCCGGAATCGTCGGCGTCCAGCCTCTGACCGGGCAGGGTCCCGATGCCGGTCAGGTACGGCTCTCGGCCACCGGCCGGTGCTGCAACGGCTCCTGGCGTAAGAGCCGTGCTGTTCTGGCGGTCGTAGGCGAGCCACAGCACCACTGCTCCGTTGCCGTCCGGGCCGTTCTCTTCGTCGGCTGGAAAGCCAGGATCGGAACGGTGCGGCGGGAAGACCTGCTTGCCGCGGTAGGTGAACCATTCGCCCACCTCGTGGACGGCGAGCGTGGCGATTGCGTAGTGAGCCTGAGCGACCGCGAGCGCCAGGACCTCGTCGTCGCTGGCCCCGGCGGCGCAGGCGGCTACCAGCATGTCGTCCGCCCAGTAGTGGAACCAGCGCAACTGGATCTTGCCCCGGCGAGGGTCTGTGACGTCGGGAGCCATGAACAGAACCCGCGGGTTGAACGACTCCGGACTCTCACCGGCAGCCGACCACGTCAGGTGGATGTCGCGGTAGTCGTACGAGATGTCCGCCAGCAGCCGGGTGAGGCGCTCGCCATGCTCCTTCACTGCTGTGCTCCGGCAGGACTGGCATAGGACCTCTTCGAAGACCCAGCGCGACACACCGCACACACAAGTCGCTGCGTCACGAGCGATCGGCGGCACGTACGGCACCAGCGACAGCATGAAGAATCTCCCGAACAAGTCTCCGCCCATGCTGCCTCCGATGGTCGGAGCAGCGCAGCCAGTCTGAACGGTCCTCCCGTTTGTGTCCCAACCACCGCGAGACCGGGCAGCACTTACGAGTGGAGGCCCGGCGGCGAGGACTGCGTGGCCGGCAGAGGAAGTGAAGTGCTCGACGAGGGTGTCCGGTTCACGGCCCACCATCCCGACATGCGACAGCCAATCCATCCCGCACAAAGCTCTCCAGCCACCGACCCGCGTGCCAGCGGTCCCGCTCGCGGACACTGCTGGTACGCCCAGCAGCCAGCACCGGCTCGAGCAGCCGCATCCGCTCCACACCAGGACCCGCCGCACACCAGTGACGGAGCGCGGCCGCGCGGCCGAGAGCACGGAGGTCGCAGGTGACGACCACCGCGACCTCCACGGCCCGCGTGGCTCCTTCGATGAAGCGTTCTCGGCTGCTCCTGATCGGGTACTTCGCCACTCTGGGCGTGGTCATGGCCGTATGGGGCGCCCGAATGCCCGCCGTTCGCGCCGCCGCTGATCTCCAGTCCGGCGGCCTGGCCGTAGTTCTTCTCTCGGCCGCTGCCGGGATGGTGGGAGGCCTCCTGATCGGCGGCCGCATCGCCCACCGGTTCGGATCATCCCGCCTGCTGGTCCTTCCCGCTGTTGGCTTCGGCTTCTCCTTGGTCCTCTTGGGACAGGGGCGCTCGCTCCTCACGCTGTCGCTCGCCGCCGTGGTGTTCGGGGCCTTCCACGGACTGCTCGATGTCGGAGCCAACGCCTCCGCAGTCACGTGCGAACAGGCGTACGGCCGTCCGATCATGTCCGGGTTCCACTGCGCCTACAGCGCCGGCGCGCTCCTCGGAGCCGCGCTGACAGCGGTGACCGCATGGCTGCCGCACGACCTGCTGTTCGCTGCTGTCGGCGTCCTGGTCTCCCTGGCGGCCATCGCCTCCGGCCGCACGGTCCGGGCTGCGGGTCATCTCGACGCCCCCGCCAGCGCGTCTCCCGGCGGTGAAGACGAAGCCTCGCTTCCCCGGCGCAGCCTGTGGCTTCTGGGCACCCTCGCGGCGGCCTGCCTGCTCTGTGAAGGCGCCGCCGTCGACTGGTCCGCCGTACACATCAAGGACCTGGGCGGATCGGAAACTCTCGCGGCCGCCGCATTCGCGGTCTACAGCGCCGCGATGGCGGTTGGACGGCTGTGCGGGGACAGGATGCTGGTCCGCTACGGGCACGTCACCGTGGTCAGAATCGGTGCCGGGCTCGGGGCCGTAGGCCTGGCGATCGGGGTGGCCTCCAACTCAATTCCGGTCGCCATGGCCGGATGGGCCGCAGTGGGGCTGGGGCTGTCCACCGCCGTCCCCTCCTTGATTTCCGCCGCCGGCCGCGGAGGGCCCCGCGCCGTCGGCACGGTCGCGGCCACCGGGTATCTCGGTCTTCTCGCAGGGCCGGCCTTGATCGGCGCGCTCGCCTCCTGGACCTCCCTGCCGACTGCCCTCTACCTCCCCGTGCTCATGGCCGCCGTCATGGCGGCCACCACCCGCCGAGCACTGAGACCTTGAAGGGGGGCACCGTTCCCTTCGTGTCGGACAGGTCCGAATCGTTGCCGATGACGCGCTCCACGACGAAGCGGCCGCCCCTGTATCAGGGCGGCCGCTACTCGCGGGGCGATCGGCTCATCCGTTGCAACGGTTGCTGGCCGAGCTCTGTTCTGTCGCGCTCGGGCAACGGTGCCGGATGGTTGTTACTGGGAAACCTCGTAGGTGTAGGTCGTCCCGCCTTTGGTACGGAGAGGTTTGTCCTCCGGTCCTTTCGTCACCTCCGGGAACAGGTCCTCTCGGTGTTCGTGGTGCTTCAGCTCGGTGTCCTGCATGTCGTGGTGCAGACGCGGATTCATGCACGTCATGCGCCGGTGCGGCGGCACCTTCCAGCGGAACTTCCACTCCACCTTCCGTCGACCGTCGGAGGCCGCTGCGTCCCGGTCAGCTTCGGCCTGCGCCGGTCGATGGGCGCGGGTGAGGTCGACGACATGGACGATGCCGTCGCCGACGGCCGGTCCAAGCCCTGACTGCCGCGCCTTTGCCTTCGCCTTCTGCCGCGCTGCGGGCGGAAGCACGTTGTGACGCTTGATGTCGACGAGCTGGGTCACCCCTGTGCGCTGCTGCATCATCTGCCATGCGGTGTAGAGCACACTGGCCCAGTCGTGAGCGCCTGGCTGCGGCTGCTCCTCGAAGCGCTCCCCGATCGGCAACAGTGCCTCGTCATGCCATCGCAGGGGCCCCCACAGGTCGGTGTACTTGCGGGAGAACACTGCGTCGCGGGCACGGGCCATCGCGGCCGTCACCGGCACCCCGTCCAGCATGGCGACCGGAGCCTCGTCGGGCAGGTCCGGGATGTCGCCCGGCCGCGCGGAGTAGAACGTGACCCATATCGCCTGCATCGTCTGAGGAAGGCGGGCGGGTTCCCCGGTGTCCTCTCGGGCAAGCCACGCGATGGGATGCTCGGGACCGAGGTGTTCCATCTGCTCGCGACCCCACAGAGACCAGGAAGCCGCGACGATCGGGGTGTGCAGCTCCACAACACGGCCGTCAGCCGCCATCACGGGCTCGGAGTGGTGGCCGATCGGATCAGCGAACACGATCAAGCCTGAAGGGCTAGGGAGCCGAGAGGCGGTGATCTTCTCCTTCGGAGGCGATCCTGCCGCCGCTGCTACGGCCATGCCGGTGGCGTTCGACCCGAAGGAGTAGGTGCGAGCCTGCTCCAGCCGCAGGGACTCCTGGCTGGCCAGCACCTTCGCTGCCCAATCGGCGGTATCGCATGCGCCCAGGTTCGGCACATCCGGGACGGGAAGGACGGACCAGCCACCCTGACGAATGGCCATGGCCAGTTCCTCCAGGCAGATGTTCGAGCGGGTGAAGCGTTCCTGGCGCTGCAGCCACGTGGGAAGCAGGGCAGGCTGAGGCGGCGTCCACCGTGTTCCGTAAGCCTGCCTGACCATGACCGTGCTCATGTCGCTCCCAGTGATCCCCGGCCGCGCTCCCTATCGGCGCGGTCTCGTTTGAGCGCACTGAACAGGGGAGATGCGGATCGGGGCATACTTCGGCGAATCGGCGGCGCGGGCGGGGGATGGCTGTCCCCTGTGGCGCTGCGACGGGACTGGACAGCGGCCCGAGCCTGTACGAGTGGCGAGCCGACCGGTCAGGCCGCAGCCTTGGCGGCGCGGTGCGCACGGACCCGACACGTCGTCGAGCAGAAGCGGGCAGGGCGCCCAGGACCCGGGCGCAGCGGAAACGGCCGCCCACAGCCAGGGCCCTCACAGAGAATTTCGTTCCGGATTTCGTTACGCAGCTCTGCCAGCGCTGGCAGAGCCGCGGCCCCTGATCGCGACTGCTCCCACAAGACCCGTGCGACGTTATCCGTGCCGCGATCTCTGCGTGGCCGTGAGGGAGTGTCCCAGCCTGCACGGGGCCGAAGCACCGCAACCTGCTTCCAGCCGACGGCACGCAGGCTGGCGCCCGATTCGCTGCCCTGGGTGTAGGTGATGAGTCGTAGGTAGCCGGCAGCCGATGCGGTACGCCACGCGGCTCCGTACAGGGTGCTGCAGGCGTTCGGAGTGCCGTCGGTAGCCACTCGGGTCACCTCAAGCTGCCACCCGTCATCGAAACAACGGGCCACCGGGCGGCCCACGATCGCCGCGCCACAAAGCGTTCCAGCGTCGTCGAGTACACCGAGACTGAACTTGTGGCCGGTCGGCCGTTTGTGATGCCGGTGAAGCCTGTCAACGGCGTCGGCTGCGTCACGGAAGGCGAGAGGGATGATCGTGAGCTTCGACTGACGGCCGGATATCGGCGGCTCCGCGCGGCCCGGACTGAGCGTGCGTGACACGCCCTGGAGCGCTTGCAGGGGACTCTTGAGTTCGACCAATGACATGGCCTGCACGGAACAACGACAAGGTCGTTAGGGCCCCACCGCGGCGAATCTCGTGTGGATCGGTCCGCGCATGACCACCCACTGGTCGGCGGCTATGGCCGTCGTGGACATCGGTTACTCCTTCATTCGTGGACCGCCCGGTGGCGGCCCGTCAGCGGTGATGCGCTGCCCGTGCAAGGGCGCTCTCGACCTCGCCGAGGCCCGCCAGCAGTCGCTGAGCCGCAGCGTGCCGCAGGAGCCAGAACTGGTCCAGGTCCTCCTGGAGGAGGCCGGGCTTGAGGTAGTGCTGCTTGACCCCGTACAAGCTGGTCATCAGCTGCAGCAGCGCCACCCGGGCGCAGGCGGTGACGTCGGCGGCTGGCACGAGCGGGTTGGTCTCCAGGTAGGCACCGACCAGGTTCACGCCCGCCGCGATCCAGTCCTCGTCGAGCACGACCGTGCGCGGGTCGAACGCGATCCGGCCCAGCTCGTAGGCGACCAGGAACGGGTCAGGGGGCAGGAAGTCCAGCACGGCGGTCAGCTCGTCGCCCTGGAATAGCAGGTTGACCGCCGAGTAGTCGCCGTGCAGAACCTGCGTCGTCAGCGGCGGAAGACCGTCCAAGAGCTCGGGGATACGGTGCAGCACCGCGCGCCGCTCGGCCAAGGTCCGCAGCGCCTGCTCGTCGAACGCGTCATGCTGGGCTCGCTCCCCGGCGATGCCCAGCAGCTTGACCGCGGTGGCCTCCAGCTTGTCGATGTCCGGGCGCAGCCACTTCTCCAGCTTCGCCGACGGGCCGGACCCGGCCGGGTGGTCGGCGAACGCGGTGTGGATACGGCCCAGCGTGGCTCCGGCGGCCCGCTGCTGGGCGGGGTTGAGACCGTCTTCGACCACCGTTCCGGGCACCCATTCCCACACCGAGGCGGCGATGCCGTCCTGCCGCACGACGGTGTCGCCGTTGACCGAACGGCGCACTGAGGCGACCGGAACCTGGTGAATGCCGGCCAGCTGCGTCTGATCGACCGCGGCCTGTTCGTCGCCCAGGTCCGATTCGCTGCCCTGGTAGTGCTTCACGAACCGCACCTGGTCACCGTTACCCACGTGGGCGCGGTAGTTGACGGTCACCTGACCGACCGGTAGCCGCTCCAGCACGGCGCCGTGCAGGCCGTAGGCGCTGGCGAGCACTGCGGTGAGATCAAGCTGCGCTTCCGGGTCCACGACAACCTTTCCTTGTGACGTGTAGTGATCGAATGGACACCCTATGGTCTTCGCGGGGGAGCCCCGGAACGCTGCGCCCACCACCGGCAGGCCTCCCGGTGTCGGTCCAAGCACGCTGAGCGGTGCGGGGTTGACCGGTCCACTCGACGGCGACCTCGATGCCCTGACCGCTACCGGCCCGGTCCCGGGCCCGTCTCGCCACCAGTGCGCGGGCCGCCGCGTCCAGGGGCGTCCTGCGTAGAAGTGGGCATCGAGCGGCGCCTGATCGAGCGCGGTGAACGCCCGGATTAGGCGTGCTGCCGGTTAGCCCAGCGGCCGCGGGAAGTCTGGGGCACGGGACGATCCGCACGCCGCCGCAACGCCTCCCGATCCAGCCGGGCCGTCTCCTGGTCGACAAGCACCCGCCCCATCCCCGACCAGCCCCGGCCTGTGCAGCGCATCCACCCGGGTCTCCAACTCCCGCTCGAGATCGCCGTGGGCCCGCACGGGCGATCTGTCAGGAGCGCCACCTGGCGGCTGAGCGCACGGAATCCTCCTTCACCCCACACCACATGCACGCTCGCACAGTAGAGACCAGGATCGTCTTATGCGATGGACGAGGCCTCCTTTTGGCACCGGCAGGGTGTACGCGTTGGTGGACCCGAGGACCGATGAGACGCGGTACATCGGACAGAGCGTCCAGCCCCTGGGAGTACGCCTTTGCGGCCATCGCAAGCACCCCTCCCCGCGGATGCGGGAGTGGCTGGACGAACTCCGCCTTGAAGGGCTGGCCCCTCAGATCATGGTCGTCCGTGAGCACGTTCCGTATGCCGATCTGGACCATGCAGAACAAGAGGCGATCTCGGCTGCTGGACTTGAGGGCAAACGGCTGCTCAACGTCGTGTTTGCGGGCAACAGACTCCTCCCCGAGACGGAGTGAGGGACAGCTCCGAGCTGAAGGAGTCCAGCCGCCCAAGGGCTGCGCCCCGCGGACCTTGCTGCGTGAATGCCCTCGGCGACGACGTCGACAAGGCTGCGATCCTCTGCGCGCTCGGCCGCATCCCGGCATCCGGCGGACGGCTGGTGATGACCGCCGCTGCGGCCCGGCACCACGCCGTCCCGGTAGGACAAGGCGAAAGACGGGGCCGGTGACGCTTCGGCACCTTGATCCGTGCCTTGGTTCAGGGGAGCGGTCGGGTCAGGCCGCCGGCATGGCCTCGGGCGCTGCGGCGAGTGCGCGGCAGCGGGCGGCCACGGCCTGCGGGCCGAGCGCCGTCAGCGCCCACAGGGCGCTGACCCGTCGGCCGGTGGACCAGATCCCGGTCGCCGGCGGCCGGAACGGGAGGACGGCGACGTCCTGTGCCTCGAACGGAGCGGGGTCGAGGTAGGTCATGCCGCCCGTCCCGCACAGGTATGTGCGGGCACCGGTCGCGGCGGCTAGGTCGGCGAGCCGCTGGGAGCGGCCCGGCCGGGCGGGCAGATCGCTGCTGGTCAGGATCTTCCCTGGCCAGCCGAGCAGATCCAGCAGGAGACGGGTGGACGTCTCGGCGACGGCCGCGGTCCGTTCGGTGGCGAAGGCGTCCAGCACCGGAGCCAGGGCCTGGGCGAGGGCCGGCCAGTGAGGGCTGATCCCGTAGTGCTGGCGCAGCATGCCTTCGGCCCTGCGGCGCGCGAGAACCGGATCGTCGATCAGCGCGTCCCGGATGAGGGTGGAGCGCCCGCTGGGCAGGCGGGTGGGGATGGTCAGCCACCGCTGGCGGGCCGGGTCGTCGAGGTCGGCGAGACGGGCCCGGTGCTGGTAGTCGCGGCGGGTGAACTGGACGTCGTCGAGGACGATCCAGGTATCCGCCGCGAACAGCTTGGCCAGCGTGCTCAGCCGGGGAAAGATGTTCGGCTGATGGATCGCGCACACCCCGCCCAGCGTGGACAGCTCACGAGATGAGGCGGCTGGTGAAACCGTCGCGGATGAGGGACTCGTACGCGGCATGCACGTCCTCCGGGACCTCCTGGGCGATGGCGAAACCGAGCTTCGGATACTCGATGACCCGCTGGAGGTCGCCGACGAGCATGTCCAGCACGAGCTTCTCGTCGCCGATGGACTTCAGGTAGTCGTCGAACTCCAGCGGCTCCGACGCGCACCGGATGTCGACGTCGGGCCACAGCTTGCGGGCGGTCGCGAACGACCGCCGTTCCATGTAGGGCTTGGAGACCAGCAGCACCGTCGCGGGGCGGATGCCGGCGGCGGCGAGGACCTCGCGGGAGAGGGTGATGTTCTGCCCGGTGTTCGCCGCGTTCGGCTCGAGCAGGATCGCCTCGGCGGGGACGCCGAGCACGATGGCGTGCTCGCGGAAGTGGACGGCCTCACCCCGGGGGAACACCTTGGCGGTGGTGGGGCTGTTGCCGCCGGTGAACACCAGGGTGGGGAAGAGACCGGCGCGGTACAGCTCGGCGGAGTGCGTGGCGACGCCGAGGTCGTGGCTGCCCAGTCCGATCGCCGCGTCGGCGGGCCGCAGCTCGTGCTGCATCTGGTGGTAGTCCCAGATCAGCTTGGCCCAGCGCCACTGGTCCTCGGTGATGGCCTGCTGGTCGTTGCTCACGCGTGTGTTCTCCCTGGTCACCGTTGCCGGGGGCCGGTCGGCCCCTCGCTCATGGCCCTGATGCCCTCGATGCTGCGCAGCTGGTGCACGAGTCCGTACTGCGCGGCCTGCCTGGCGGCCTGGTCGAGGACGAGGTGTCCATCATCCCGGGTCGCCGGATCGGAGAGCAGAATGTGGCCATGGGCGGTGTCCAGTCGCACGCGTTGCATCGGTGACTCGGTGGTGCCGCTGCTGCGGGCGATTTCGATGAAGTGCAGGGCCTCGGTGAGGTCGCCGGCGCCGCGGCGGGCCAGGGCGAGTTTCTGGTGGGCCACCGACCAGTCGTCCGGCTCGGTCAGGTCTTCGAAGTCGCGTGTGGCGGCCTGCATGACGCGGGTCGCGTAGTCGTGCTGGCCGTCCTTGCTCAGTGAGGTGCCCACCCACAGCCTCGCGCGGGCGCGGTCGCGGCGGGAGAGCCGGTCGTCGACGGCGAGGGTTTCGTAGTGGCGGGCGGCGAGCTCCAGCTTGCCGGACATCTCGGTGACGACCGCGAGGGAGAGGTCGAGCTGGGCGACGCGTCGGGGGATGCCGAGCTGGGTGAAGATGGCGCGGGCGTCGGCGTAGGAGCGGCGGGCGGAGAGCGGGCCGAGGACGGTGCCCTGGTCGCGTTTGAGGTCGCCGAGCAGAGCGGTGGACCGGGCGAAGAGATACAGGCCCTTCTCGTCCAGCTCGGACGCCTGGAACCGGGTCAGCCATCGGTTCAGGAGGCTGTCGGCGAAGGTGAAGTTCTGCCGGGACAGGGCGACCACGACACGGTCGAGGTCGTCGGCCCAGCTCTCGTACTCCCAGGCTCTGGGACCAGAAGCGGTGACGCGAGGCTGGCCCGCGCTCGGCCCGGTGCTGGTCATCTCGGACAGGATCGTCTCGAAGCGCAGGTGGACGGCGGCGTCCGCGCGACTGAGGGCGGTGTCCAAGATGGCCTGGGTGTCAGGACGGGGCGCGGTGTCGGCGAGCTTGCTCTCCCACTTGGACACGGTCGCGACGGCCAGGCCGAGCTGCTGGGCGAAGGCCCGCACGCTCAGGCGCAGAGCGCCCCGCAGAGCCTTGGCCTCCAGGCCGGTCCAGTGGTGCACCGTCGCCACGCGTCGTCACTCCCTTCCACCCGTCATCGAAGCACGGTCCGTGCAGTCGGCGGGACGGAAGTGGAACGGAAGTAGAACGACGGGTGGTTGGCGACAAGTTGGGCAGCGGCCACGCTCGGAGCGTCACTTCTCTGTCGAGCCTTCTGGATGGTCCCCAGCATGGAACCCCTCACCGAGCAGCGCCAGGTCAACGGCCCGGTCGTGTACGGCCTTCTGCGGCTGGTGCGGGTCTCCCCGGCACGGCAGGAGGCACTGGTCGGCTCGCTCGCCGAGTACTGCCGCAGTCACGAACTGCAGTTGTCGGGCGTCTTCACCGACCGGGAGACGGCGGCGGGCGTCGCGTCGGCGGCGTTCACCGGGCTGCTGGACGTGCTCGCGCTGCCGGACGTCTACGGCGTGATCGCCCCGGCCATGTCGCACGTGGGACCGAAGGGCATAGCCGCCGAACGCAGGCGGCGGATCGAGGCGGCCGGCTCACGGCTGCTGCTGGTCCGCAAGCCCCGGAGCACCCACCACGCCGCCGCCCGCACCGGTCCCGTCCGCCACCGCCACCCCGGCACCACCCGCGTCCTGGACGCCGAGTCATGAGGACCACGATGGCCCTGACGACCCAACAATTTTTCGAGGCCTGCCCCGAGTCGATCAGCCAGGCAAGATCCTTCACCTCCGAGGCCCTGACTGACTGGGGCCTGCCGGACCGTGTCGAAGACATCCGGCTCTGCGTCTCCGAACTCGCCACCAACGCCTTGGTCCACGGCACCGTTCCCGGACACGGCTTCCTGGTCAAGCTCGACGCCCAGGAGGAAACCGTGCGCATGGAAGTGCACGACAGCCGCCGCCGGCACCCCAAGACCCGGCAGGCCGCCGACACCGACACCTCCGGACGCGGCCTGATCCTGGTGGCCGCGCTCGCCGACGGCTGGGGAGTTCAGGACCGCACTCCGTCCGGAAAGATCGTCTGGTGCTGCTTCAAGGCCGCGGGAGGCACGACAGCATGACAGTCCTGCTCACGCCGCCCACCCCTGATCTGCGGCTGCTGGTGTCCCTTGCCGCCTGGACCTGGGCCGACACCCGCCCGGATGGGCATGAGGCCGCGCGCATCCTGATCACCTGCGCTCCCGCCCTGACCAGCTCGGGCACCGCCGAGACGGCCGAGGCCGGGATGCGGCGGCTGTCCGCCAGCCTGGGAGGCATGACCGGCGCCCGGGAGGTCGTTCCGGAGCTGGAGCGCTGCCTGCAGATCGTCGGCGACCAGGTGCTGCTGCACGTGCCCGGAGTCTCCCGCCGGCTCCGGCTGCCCACCCGCTGGCCCTGGACCGAACTGGTCGCACGCAACGCAGAGGCGGTCCTGCTTCTGGGACTGGATCCGCTGCCGCAGACCGCCGACGCCGCGCGGATCGACGCCTACCTGGATGCCACGCTCGCCACCGACCGGCTGCTCTTCGGCCGAGCCCGAACCCGCTGAACCTGTCAGCTCGACCGCCCGGACGCAAGCACCCGGCCGGGGCGACGCAGCGGGCGAATACTCCAGGCCAGACCTCCTACGCGGAGCAGCGCCAGCCCACCTTCCGACCGCTCGACAACCCGCGGCGCCGACCCGGCAGTCCTCGTCGCCTCACAACCGGAACCCGTCCGGCAGGCTCACCCGCTCATGGGCCAGCCTGCGCACCTGCGCACGAGCGCCCGCCGGAGGAGTGCGACCCTCCCAGTACGGATTCGCGCCCACGCGCGCGGACAGCGTGACCAGCCGGCGCCGCAGCGCGTCATGCCTTCTGGCGCACGGAATGGGCAGCGATGACACCGTGGATCGCCTTCACCGACGGGGTGTCGTAGAGACCCCTGCGATCCGGCGACCGACTCAGCCCGAACCGAGTCCGCCGCGCGACTCCGGGTGCGCAGAACCACGACAGGTCGAACTGCCACCCCAGCCCGTCGTCCCCCGCACGGCTCACGCGGACGTTCAGAGTGAACCCGTCCTCGTACGGGGTCCATGCCTGTGCGGCAGCCCAGCCGTGGTCCTCGGCATGGGAGAGCAGGTTGGCTGCTGCCTTCGGCAGGGCGTATCCGCGGGGAGGGGCGAACACGACCCCGGCTTCGAGGAGCCGCTGAGTCCTGTCACGGACCTCACGCTCGGCCGGGGTCAGCACGTTGTCACGCGCCAGGGCGGAGGCCAGGGTGACGGCCCGCCCGCTGTAACGGCAGGTGGAGCCGGTGCCGTACGCATCCCGGATGACAGCACGACGCTTACCGTCCAAGGTCCACTCGGCCTTCGGCTCGTGAGCGCCCAGGACGCCATCACGGACGTCCACTCTGGCTGCGCTGCCGCACGGGCACAGTGCAAGAACGCAACGCTGGAGATCGGACCACACGTTGGGCAGGAGGATGGCCGTCTCGTGCTTCGGCTCAGTGGCCAGGCGCTCCAGTGTGGTCGTCATGCTGCTCTCCTAGAACTTCGGATTCCGGCTAGGAGGCAGAGTGAACGGGATCCGGGGGCCAGAGGCTCGTACGGGCGAGAACCGGCGGCCGTGATGCCCGAGACCGGCAGGTGCCCAGTCGGACAGCAGTGGACGGCATACGCCGAGCGTGATGCCCGAGCGGATCAAACTCGGCGGCGCGCCACCGGTGGGAATCCGCCGACAGAACACACAGCCCCTCAAGGGCGTACGACTCAGGCCCATCCCTCCGAGCCGTACGCGCGACGACGCCAGCCACCGCGCGTCGGGTAGAGGGCGGGCAAAGGGAGATGTCCGGATCGGGGCCTAGCTTTCCAGCGTCCCAACCACCGACGGTCCAGGAAGCACCTTCATGACGACACAGCCCTACGGCTCTTCCGGCCCCACCCCCGCCGCTGGCGGCGCGTACGGCTCACCCAGCCACGCCCCGACCGCGTACGCGTCCTACGCCCCGGGCCACCCACATGTCGGGGCAGTGCATGGCGGGCCGCCAGCAGGCCCGCTGCTCGCCAACATCGGAGCCCGGCTCGGCGCCCGGCTTCTGGACCTCGTGATCTGGTACGTCGCCTACTTCGTGACGGCGATCCCGCTGATGATCTGGATCGATTCCGGCGCCGGCGCCGCCGGACAGACCGTGCTGGTGGCCTGGCTGCTCACCACCTACGTCCTGTACTTCCCCTTCAGCGTCTGCCGGTTCGGTTCCACCATCGGGAAGAGGATCTGCAAGATCCGCATCGTGCGGAGCCAGTCAGCCCTACCGCTCGGCTTCTGGCGGGCGATGGGACGGGAGACCTTCTTCTTCGCCGCCGCGGTGATTCCGGTCCTCGGCCTTCTCAACCCGCTCTGGTGCTGCTGGGACAAGCCGTACCAGCAGTGCCTGCACGACAAGGTCGCCGACACGATGGTGATCACCCGGTAGGGCGCCTCCAGGCGTAGGCGCTGACCTGCCGCCGCAAGGCGGTGTCCCACCAACTCGACAGCGACGCCCCCACCGTGGATCTCCACGGTGGGGGCGTCGCTGCTATGGATGGGCTTCCAGGTCTTCGCCGGTCGCCGCTACTCCGCGCTCGCGGGATCGACGGCGGCTTCCGGAGGAAGGTGCGCCCACCAGATCTTGGCCGAGAGCCTGATGGTCGCATGCGTCGTGTCGGAGGCCGGGTCCCACAGAGCGTAGATGCCGTCATCGGTGTACGTGACGGTGACGGGCGTGGCCTGGGTCGGTCCGGTCGAGCGGGCGCCGCCCTTGCCACCGAACAGGATGCGGGTCGTGTGGCTGCTGGCCTTCACGCCCGGAACGAAGCGGAGCTCGGTCATGGACCACTTGCCGGCCTCCGGCTCCGGGGTCTGCTCGATGACGCCTGCGTCGGAGAAGAGCGTGGTCCAGGTGGTGCGCTCGCTCGCGTCGGTGCCCTTCGCGCCGATGAACAGGCGAAGGCCCTTGGCCGGGAAGCCGTTGCGCCGGGCGTCAACGAGCTGCGGTTCGGCGAGGAGGTAGCCCGTGCGAGTGACCTGATGACCGCGAGTGTCAGCACCCGTGGCCGTCACGTGGTCGCCGACCGAGAAACCGTCGAGCATCCTCTTGAGTTTTTCCGTCATACGCGCGTTCCTTCGTCTGGGAGTCGAGGTGAGTTCCGACGGGGCGAGGCCGCCGATTGGCGGCCGCCGACGTCGCGCCGCCCGGTGCTGCTAGGGCGGCGAAGTGGAGCCGATGCTTGTCGAGTCCGCGCCCGGCTCGCAGTCGTGGCGAATCTGCCTTCGCTGCGCCCGGGGGCAGACCACGACCGGCCCGAGGTGTTTCGCAGGGAGTCGGCCATTTCTGTACGCCAATGACCACGGCCGCAGCACCCGACGAGACCGGCTGGAGAGCCGCGTGGCGGTGCTGGCGGACAGCATGTGAGTGGACCGGTGCGCTCGCGGAGGGTGCGAGCCGCCTCCCCCCGGCCGGGCGGGTGCGGTTGGAGGCGTGGGCGGCCCTTGACTCACCCCGCCTTCGGGTTCAGACGTGGATGACCGTGGGCGCGGCGGGCAGCTCGGGGCGCTGGGGAGAGATCATTCGGGGCATCACGCGGCCTTCGAGGACCGGTTGCGCGTTGACCAGGGCGAGGATCTCCAGGAGCAGCTCTGCTGGCACGTTCGTCAGCTTCAGGACCTCTGCCGACGAGGCGTCATCAGCCAGCCGTACAGAGCCGGAGCAGTGGGCTCGGGGCGCCGAGACTCCATCTGGCCGATGCTGAGCCGCTGACCAATGCGACTGCTTGCGGGCGTCGACAGCATGCGGCTGCTCGTACGGGGCGGCCCGCAGCGCTGGCAGTACGTCCTGCATACGTCGGTTGAGCCTCTGCCGGCTCCGTGTTTCCTCCTGGACCCTTTGCTGCATCGCACGGGCAGCCCCGAAGGTGCTCAGGTAGTCGGGCAGCAGACGCCTGATGATCTGACGGGCCTTGCTTTCGGCCGAGGTGTCGATCCCCACGGTCACGGGCTCGGCTCGCCATCCGCAGTACTCGGATGGGTAGCCGCCGCGCACCGTGAGCCGCCTACCCGCCGCGCCCTTGCGGTAGCTGCCCTCATGCGTGAGCGACAAGCTCATCCCGCTGGGGTGCGTCAGGAGGACGCTCACGAAGTTCACGGGGGCGACCTGGTGACGCCAGCCTCCGCCCTCGACCTGCCGGTCGTTGAACTCGGCAGCGAGTGTCCGGCCGATCCGATGGGCCAACTCCTGCCGTTCCCGGCGTTCGGCGTCGAGCCGTTCGGAGCGAGCCTGCGGCGTCCAGGAACGGGCCATCTCCGGGGGCGTCCCCTGCTGTTCACCCACAGCGGTCACAGGGAGCCCCCCTCCACGTCGGCAAGGCTACGAGTGGCCGAGTCGTAGATCGCCCCGTGGAACGGCTTCTGCGCGAGGCGGTCAAATCGGGCCGGGTCGAACGAGGCAAACTGAAAATCCACCCCGTGGGACGTCAGAAGCCGGGCGAACTCCAGGTCGGTGCTCTCCGGGTAGACCCGCTTGTCAGGCACCAGATCGGCCGCCTGCCAGTGGAAATGCCTCTCATAACGCACCACGACGCGGGTGACGTGGTTGTACACCAGGACGTGCAGGTAGGCACCACGCACGTACACATGCCAAGTGTCCCGGTCACAGGTGTAGCCGAGCAGGAGGGTGCGCTCCGGACCAGGGATGTCCTGGGTATCCACCGCGCGCAGCTGCTCGGCTTCGCCACGCAGACGGTCGAGTTCGGCAAGGTTCATGACAGCTCCAATGGCGTTGGGGGAGCGCCACTGAACCGTCTGGGCCCGACGCTGTCGTCTGCCCGCGAATCCGTCAGTCCGATCTGATGTTCCGTCCCACCTTCCGTGAGAGGCAGCCCCCGCCCATCAGTGCCTGTTCATGGACACCTGAGGAACCTCATTCGGGTTGGGACACAACCGCAAGGGGCTTGGAGACGAGAAGCCTGGGCCGATTGGTCGTACGGTCAATTACCGTCCAGCCGTGTTCGCGCAGGAGGTCGGCATAGGCGGCGACGAGGACGTACTCCTCAGCTGCGACGCCTTCGAAAGAGAGCGCATTAGCGGAACTCGGGAACGGGGTGCGGTGGCTGACGCGTGCCTGAGCGGAACCTGGCGCGCCTGGTGAGCACAGGAATCCGGCCGTGACGACGGCGCCGGTCGCGTCGAACTTCGCCCTGGGGTGGTGTGCCAGGAGAAGCGTGGTCACGGCCGTGGTTACAGGGTCGGCTGGTTGCAGGGTGTCCATCTTGTGCCTTCCATCGTCTTCGGCCGGGGCGACAGCTTCTTTCCGAGATATGGCCCCCTCATGGCCTCGAGGACGTGCTCGTCACGAAGACGCTGCGGATGCCCTCAATCGCCTCGTACAGCCGGTCTGCAGCCGCACTGCCAGGAGCGCCGAGGTCCTCCCGGGCGGCGTCGAGCAGGACGGCCAGGTGATGGCCGCGGATCCGGCCGCTGGCACTGCGCCTGGCCTGGCCGAGCGCGGCGTGGAGCTGCTGGCGGTAGGCGCCCGGCTGGATCTGGGCGAGCCGGCCGCGCCGCAGGTCGACCCGTCCGGCCGCGCCGTAGAGGTCGCTGCGGAGCCCCGCCGGGATGCGCAGGTAGGCCTCGTCGTCCAGCTCGGGCAGCGGCACCCAGGCATCCTCCGCCGCGATCACGGCCCGGGCAGCGGCGTCTCGGCTGGCGTGAGCTGGGCCGCGTCCGAGAGCGCGCCGCCGGTGCTCGGCCGTCCACCGGACAGTGTCGTTCTTGCGGCGGCGGACGGGAGCGACGGCGCCGACCTCAGTGCCGTCGGCCAGCACCCGGTAGCCGCCCAGGTAGGCGGGATCGGGTTCCAGCCGCCAGGCGCGGCCACCGATCGTGCCCAGGTCCACCGGACCGGTCTCCTGCTGAGCTGTGGCCGGGGCCAAGTCCTGAAGTGCACGAAGCAGTTGCCGGGCTTCCTTGCTGCGGCCGAGTTCCGAGGCATCGAGGGCAGTGAGCTGCCGGAGGTCGTCTTCGCCGGGCACCCGCAGCGCGGTGCGCAGGGCGGCTTCCCGGACAGCCTGCGGGAGCCGGGCCAGCTTGCCGGCGCGCTCCGATGCGATGGCCAGTGGGATCACGGCGGCGACCAGAGCGTTCTGGTCCGGCTCGGTCAGTGCGGCGAAGGCGGCAGCCACTGCGGCCGCCGAGCCGGAGGCTGGGGCCCGGCGCAGCCCGTCTCGGACGACCGCGCCCGCGGCCTGCTCGCGGTTGGCGAAGTGCTTCTGGCCGTGGGGCGGCTGCAGCGGCATGGCGTGGCTGGTCCGGGCAGACCAGCCCAGGAGCGAGGTGCCGTGCAGGGAGTGTTCGGGCTGGATGCTGCCCGCGATCTCACCGTCGCGCAGCACCCGCCAGCGACTGTGATCGTCTTCGTAGCGCACCAGCGTCCACCCTGCCCCGCCGTGCACGCCCAGGTCCTCGATGGCGACAGGAGCCCTGGGTTCGTCCTGTGCGGCGTCGGCGTCCCCGTCGCTGTCGGCCGGGTCCGGACCGGGTGTGTGGTTGTCGTCGTGTCCGGCGGTCGTGTCCGGGACGGGGGCCTTCCGGGCGGTGTTGAGCTCCGCTTGCAGGGCGGCCAGCTCCCGGCGGTGCCGCTCGCGTTCCTCCTCCAGCAGGCTGTTCAGTCGACCGTTCTCGGTCTTGAGTTCTTCGCGGTGGGTCTGGAGTTCGTCAAGACGGGCGGCCAGGCCGGTCTTCTCGCTTTGGGCGGCGGCGAGGTCGGCGGCCGTACGCCGATGCGTCTCCTCAAGCCGGGTGTGCTGGCCGGACAACTCCTCCAGGCGGTGGCGCTGCGTCTCGGCTTCGCCCTGGAGCCGGCCGTGGGCGGCGAGGAGCTGGCGGTGCTCGCCGGTGAGGGCGGTGTGGACCTGCTCCAGTTCCTCGTGCTGCGTCTTCAGCAGGTTGTGCGCGCCGCTGAGCTGCTGGTGGGTGTCGCGCAGCTCGCGATGCGCCTCGGAGAGCTTGTCGAGCGCGGCGCGGTCCGCGGTGGCGCGTCTGTCGGCGTCGGCGGCTTCGCCCAGCGCGCAGGCCGCCTCCAGCAGGGCTGCCTGCCGCTCGGTGCGGGCGTGCTCGGCGGCCTGCTCGCTGCGGGAGGCCTCCGCGCGGGCCGCTTCGGCATCGCCCACGGCCTCCTCGCGCCGCTGTTCGGCCTGGCGGACCTTCTCGGCGGCCGCGCTGGCGAC
>Ga0196960_10000068_pt1 | contig 40253 bp, 35 predicted proteins | sample S3v_5metaG_FD_183187 | JGI IMG/M metagenome (GOLD analysis project Ga0196960, IMG submission 183187) | Soil microbial communities from Anza Borrego desert, Southern California, United States - S3+v_5 | ecosystem: Environmental > Terrestrial > Soil > Desert | place: USA: California | collected...
GCGTACCCCGGGCGGACGACGCCGAGGTGCCTGCGGTCCGGGCGAGACAGGGGTGCTGGACGGGCACTTCGGAGCATCTCTGAGCTTGTCGTTCAACCCCCGTGCTGGCTTGAATCACACTGCTGTGAGCGCTGGCACGAGGGCGGCCACCGCGTGATCCTTCGGTGTTGCGAGGCTTCGAACGACCGGCGGTGGCCGTGATGGACAGCGTGGACTCGGTCGAGGGTGCTGACCAGGGGCGTCTGGTGGCGGAGCCGGCGCGGCTGCAGAAGTTCTGCGGCGACCTGTACCGGTGCCTGAACCGGCGGTCGGATGAGTGGTTCGAGCTCACCGACGCCTTGCTGTGCGCCGAGGGTCCGGTGACCTCCCTGGTGGGGCTCTGCCTCGTCCCCGAGCACCGCCGCGGGCACGGCGGGCTGTACGACGCGCTCAACTGTGGGCCGCTCGACGCCGACCAGCTGCGTGGCAAGCTGGCTGGGCTGCCGGCGCCGCGGATGTTCGGCGGGCGGATCGTGGTGGTCGTCGACGTCTCGCCGTGGCTGCGGCCGGACGCGCCGACCTGCCCGGAGCGGCTGTTCTGTCACGTCTACGGGCGGGGCCGTGGCCGGGACGCCGATCAGCGGGTTCCGGGCTGGCCCCATCAGGTGGTGGCCGCTGTGGAGAGCGGCCCGACCTGCTGGACGGCGATCCTGGACGCGGTGCGGCTGGACCCGGCCGATGACGCCACCGCGGTGACCGCCGCCCAGCTGCGCGCGGTCGTGCATCGCCTGCACAGCGCCGGCTCTGGCACCCCGGGGATCCACCGATCATGGTGGTCTGCGACTCCGGCTACGACCTCACCCGGCCGGCGGGAGGCCAAGCCGGTCTGGCTGTGACCCTCGACCCCCAACGCCGACGCCGAACAGGTCACCCGCTGCTGGCAGGCCTACCTGCGCCGCTTCGACCGCGAGCACACCTTCCGGCTGTTCAAGCAGATCCTGGGCTGGACCACTCTCAAACTCCGCTCACTCGCCGCTGCCACTACCTCCCGACCGGCTGACTCCCGCCCGGGTCCGACGCGGGTTTCGCCACCTGCGAGCGACGACCATCCAGCCGGCCGGCGCACCAAAACTCAGCCATCCCGGGCCTGGACGCCCACCGGGCAGACACAACCATCAGCAGGCAACCCGCTACGACGTCGGCAAGACCGTCACTCGAGCCGCCACCGACATCAGCGCCCAGCAGGTCAGAGGTCAAACGACAAGCTGAGAGCACGACTCATAACGGGGTCAGCGGGCCAGGCGGCATGACATGGTCAGGGACCGCCCCTGCTCCGCGGTGGAACAGATCGGCCTTGCTGTCGGCCTCGGACTGCCATCGATCGAGACATGTCCGCCCGGCTCGATCTGGACTCGAGTAGCCGACCTGGGGAGTGGATCACCGCAATCAGCTGGGGCTGCAGATCTTCGACTGGGCCGCTACCACCCTGGTCATCGCGGGCTGTACAGGCGTCTCCGGCGCGACCAACGCAACACCTCAGGGACAACCCCGTCGCGGGCCCCGATGAGGAGAAGTCACCGGGAGTCGCCAGTCCCGCCGGGGCGGTGAGACACGCTGCCTTGGCAAGGTGGAAGCAGCGGGGAGGAGACAGCGGTCACCGACCGACCTTCACAACCGGTCATGACCACCCGGCTACGACACGCCAGCGACCGCTCGACCGCTAGGGCCCATCCCTGAGCGGCAACCCACGATCGTCCGTGGCGGGGGGCGCAACCCCCATACCGTCTAGCCAACAGCTCGACCGGATGTCGAGCAGGTCCGTACGGCTTGACTGCGAACTGTATGTGGTTGGTGACGGTTACGGAGCACGCAGGGGTGGTCCGACCCCTCACTCGTTGGAGATGTGATGAACTCACCCGCCATCCACACTATTCCCATCGTCACCGGTATCGGCACCGGCAGCACTGCGCTGTCCGCCTTCGACGGGGCGCTACGTGACGCCGGCATCGCGAACTACAACTTGATCCGGCTGTCCAGCGTCGTGCCGGCGCACACCGCCGTAGACGCGACCGGTACCGCCCCGCTGCCGGTCGGTGGCTGGGGTGACCGGCTGTACTGCGTGTACGCCGAGCAGCGCGCGACGGCCCCAGGTGACCAGGCGTGGGCGGGGATCGGCTGGGTGCAGCGGCTCGACGGCGCCGGCGGCTTGTTCGTCGAGCATGAGGGGGACAGTGAGCAGTTCGTCGCCGACGCGATCGAGGCCAGCCTCGCGGACCTGGCCGCCCGTCGCCCCGAGACGTTCGGGCCGGCGCAGAAGGTGTTGACCGGCACCAAGTGCGTCGATGCCCCGGTGTGCGCGCTCGTCGTGGCTGCCTACGAGACGGCCGGCTGGGGGTTCACCCGATGAAGGTCGTCGTCGAGCGAGAGATGCCCGCAGACCTCATCGAGGGCTTCTACGGGCTGTACCGGGAGGCGTTCGAGCCGCTTCGGACCCGTGCGGCAGCCCGGCACGTGCTCACTGCGGAGGAGTTCGCCGAGGAGATGGTCGACGCGCGCGTGGACAAGTACGTCGTCTACGACCGGGAGGGACGGGCGGTCGCGCTGACCACCTTCACCGACGACCTGCGCACCGTGCCCTGGATCGAGCCGGCCTACTACGCGGCCCGCTTCCCCGAGCAGGCGGCCCGGAATGCGATCTTCTACCTCGGGTTCACCCTCGTCCACCCCGACCAACAGGGAGGTCCCGCGTTCGCGCTCACCGTCGTGCAGCTGGTTCACCGGTTGGTCGCCTCCGGTGGCGTGTGCGCCTATGACATCTGCGCCTACAACGACACCGTCCGAAGTCTGGGTGCCGAAATCGAGAAGGCGGTCACCGCGATGGCTGACGTAACCATCGTCGGTTCGGACACCCAGACCTACTACACCGCCGAGTTCCACGCCCGCGCCAGCCACTGAACGTGCACACGGCACAGTGCCCCCCGACCGGTGTTCTGGTCGGGGCGCTTTGGGCTGGTCGCTCAGGCGGCGCTGGCCAGCAACAGGTCGTGATGCGACAGCGTCAGCGACGCCGGGCGGGGGCGGCCGTAGAGGTAACCCTGGGCCATGTCGCAGCCCAGCTCGCTGAGCCGGTCCTGCTGCAGCGGGGTCTCGATGCCCTCGGCGACGACGGTCAGGCCGATCGCGTGAGCCATCGCCACCACTGCCCGCACGATCGCTTCGGAGTCGACGTCGACGCCCAGTCCGGCCACGAAGGACCGGTCGACCTTCACGATTCCCACGGGGAAACGCTTGAGGTATCCCAGCGCGGAGTAGCCGGTCCCGAAATCGTCGACGGCCAGGGTCACACCGAGGTCACGCAGCCTCTGGAGTGTGGCTGCGGCTGCGTTCGGGTCCTCCATCATCGCCGTCTCAGTGATCTCCAACCACAGCGTCGATGCACCGATCCCGGTGTCCAGCAGCGCGGTGGCGACCTGGTCGACGAGCTCGTCGTGGCGAAGCTGCCGGGGGCAGATGTTCACCGACATGTGCAGCTCCCGGGCGGCGCCGAGTTCGGCCTGCCAGTCGGCCAGCTGCTCGGTGGCCTGCTGCAGCACCCACGCGCCGATCGGCACGATGAGGCCGGTCTCCTCGGCGACCGGGATGAACTCCTCCGGGCTGACCAGACCCCGCTCGGGGTGGTTCCAGCGCAGCAGCGCCTCAAAGCCGGCCAGCTCGTCGGTGCCCAGGTCGATGATCGGCTGGTAGTACACCTCGAGCTCGCCGTGCTCGAGCGCTCGCCGCAGCGCCTGCTCCAGCTCGACGCGGGCCTGCACCTGCTCCCGCAGGGACGAGTCGAAGAAGGCGTAGCCGTTGCGGCCGGCGGCCTTCGCTTTGTACATGGCGGTGTCGGCGTCGCGGATGAGCTTCTCGGCGTCGGCGTCGGGCGTCGAGCGGGCGATGCCGATCGACGGGGTGACGACCACGCGGCCGACGGTCAGGGCGAACGGGTGGGCGAAGTCAGTGACGATCCGGGCGGCCAGTGTCTGCGCCAGCTCCGGCCCAGCCGGCCCGGTGAGCACGACGACGAACTCGTCACCGCCGACCCGGCAGACCAGGTCCTGCACGCGTGCCGCTGCCCGGAGCCGCCCGGCGACTGCGACCAGCAACTCGTCGCCCACGCCGTGGCCCCAGGAGTCGTTGACCAGCTTGAATCCGTCGAGGTCCATGAAGAGCACGGTTACTTCCTGGTCGGACCCGACTCCACGCAGCGCCGCGTTCACGTGGTCGCCCAGCGGGACCCGGTTCGGCAGCCCGGTCAGCGCGTCGTGGGTGGCCTGCTCCTGGGCGTGTGCTTCGGCCCTCGCGTGATTGTTCACCGCCCGCACGGTGCGGCACGCGATGGCGGCTGTCAGCGCTCCGGCCAGCAGCAGCCGGACGGTGACGTCGGCCGTTCCACGTGCCGGGAAGCAGGTGGCCAGCGCGACCGGGGTCAGCAAGGCGGTCACGATACCCAAGATGCGCAGCCAGCCCAGTGGGCAGACCTCACCGACCTGCGGTTCGGTCAGCGCCCGCATCGTCGGGTGCAGCGCGGCGCCGCCGATGGCGATGTAGGCAAGCAGGAACAGCCCGTCGCTCACCGCGAGCGGTGCGAGGGTGGTGTCGGTCATCCGCAGCGCGTACAGCAGGTCTCCGGCCAGCAGCGAGGCCACGGCGGACCCGAGCAGCCACAGGGCCGGCATGCGGGCAGCGCCTGCGGAGAACGCCAGCTGGGCGATGAGGGCGACGAGGAGGACGTCGATGACAGGGAAGACCGCGGCGACGACGTTGACCAGGACCGGCGTGACCGCCTCCGACCGGTACAGGACCGGGCTGATCAGGAAGGTCCAGGCCACCAGCCCCGATCCGAGACCCACCACGGTGGCGTCCAGGCGGGCCGAGGTGTCCGCGAGACCGCGGCGCCGACGCATCATCTGCAGCAGCCCATGGACCAGCAGCGCGTAGCCGGGCAAGGTGAAGCTGTCCGGGAGTAGGGCGGCGTACGTCGGCGGGTCGACCGACGTCGCCGGGACCAGTACCCGCATCAGCGCCCCGGCGAAGAACAGAGCGCATGCAGCCGCGATCGACCGCCATGGCCCGAGGTCGTCGGCTTGCCACCGGTAGCCGACCACGACGGCCACGGTGGACCCGACCGCGATGGCGATGAATGCGATCACGGCGGCAACCGGTGGGGCGACCGCAGCGGGTACGAGGGCGAGGGCACCGACGGCCAGGAACAACCAGGCGACCCGTGGGCGCAGGGGCCCGGTACGGATCATCGACATCTGCTGCTTCCTTCGCGGTCGGGAGGGACCGCTTGGACCATGCCGCCACCCCGCGGATCCGGCAAGCAGTCTGCCCCCGGATCGGACATCAATCTTCGATTCGGTGAACCATCCACACGTTGGGCTCGACGTACACCCCGGTGTCGGAGTGCACGTCCACGTGCAGCGGTGCGAGCGCCCCGGGAATCACGTGATGCCCGCTTCCTGGCAGGGCCAGCCCGGTCCATTCCGACCATGCGGCGACGTCGCCGGTGATCGTCATCGACGCCTCCGCGACGCCGGCCAGCTGCGCGCCGGCGTCCAGGTGCACCCGCAGCCACGGGTCGAACATCCGGCCGGAAGCGTCGCGCCAGCCGACGTAGTCCGCCATCGGGATGAGCGGGTAGGAGTGCTTGAGCATCGGCCTGGCCGGGACGATGAGCGCCTGGGCGCCGGCTCGGGCGGCGTTGATCTTCAGCTCGGCGGTCATCGTGGCCGACAGTCCCCGGCCGGCCGCCGCGGGAGCCATCGTGATCGACAGCGCGCAGACGGTGTCGGCCTCGTCGCCGGCCGCAATCAGCTTCGCGCTGCGCACGACGGCGTCATCCCAGCCTTCGGGCAGCTCGTGGCGGGTGATGTCCCAGCGCAGTGGAACGCTCAGCCCGGCGGCGAGCAGGTCATCGCCTTCGACCAGGAGAACCTGGTACTGCGGGGTGGCCAGCAGCAGTGCGGCGATGTCCAGGCCGTGCCCGGGAATGCCGTCGAGCATGTACGCGGGCCAGCTGCCGGCCAGCAGTGGCAGGACGGCGTCAGCAAGGTCGGGGGCGTCGGCGAGGGTCACGATGCGCGGACTCACGTCGGGAACTATTCCCGCAGTGAGGGGGCTCGACAATCGTGACGCTTCCGTGCCCAGCGTTGGTGCCGACGCAGGTGTCTGCAAGACGCGGGTCGCGTCATATGGTCAAGCCGGTCCGCGGATGGAGGTGACGGTCCACCGTGGCCGGCCCGGGGGTTTCGGTATCAGCACTGCCGGGCGCTGGCCGCCCGCCAAGCCAAACGCGTCGTAGCGAGCCATAGATCGGCCCTCGAAGACTTCTCCCAAGGAAAGAACACGCTATGAGCTGCGGTTTTACGTGGAGCGGGTGACGAGAATCGAACTCGCACTGTCAGCTTGGGAAGCTGATGTTCTACCATTGAACTACACCCGCGAACGGCGACGAGACTACCTGGTGTCCCCGTTGCGACAGCAACCACCCCCGCTGAGCGGCAGTCCCTCGCGGATCAGCAGGGCAACTCGACGGTAGTTCTCCCGCCGGCCGCGACAGCACGGTGACGTCGTCGGACGAGGTGACCGGCGACGCGGACCCGTCGACCGGATCGCTGACGGTGCCCGGACCGGCGGACGATGTTCCACCTCTCGCAGCCCTTGGTACCGACCGGAGCCGTTCCGGCGTCACGGCGTCGACGGCCACCCACGGCAGAGGCCAGGACGATTTCCACGACCCGTTTCGGTGCCCGCGTCCCCGGCTCGAGGAGAGGACGGTCGGATCGACCCGGAAGGAGGGATCGGCGGTTCCCTAGACTCCGCGCCATGCTGCTGAGCGACCGCGACATCACGGCCGCGATCGCCGAGGGACGCCTCGGCATCGAGCCCTACGACCCGGCGCTGGTGCAGCCGTCGAGCATCGACGTCCGGCTGGACCGCTACTTCCGCGTCTTCAACAACGCGCGGTACACCCACATCGACCCGGCCGAGCAGCAGGACGACCTCACCACGCTGGTCGAGCCCGAGGGTGACGATCCCTTCGTGCTGCACCCCGGCGAGTTCGTGCTGGGCTCCACGCTCGAGGTCGTCACGGTTCCCGACGACCTCGCCGCCCGCCTGGAGGGCAAGTCCTCGCTCGGCCGGCTGGGCCTGCTCACCCACTCGACGGCCGGGTTCGTCGATCCGGGTTTCTCCGGCCACATCACGCTGGAGCTGTCGAACGTGGCCAACCTGCCGATCACGCTGTGGCCGGGCATGAAGATCGGTCAGCTCTGCCTGTTCCGGCTGACCACCCCGTCGGAGCACCCGTACGGATCGGCTGTCTACGGCTCCCGCTACCAGGACCAGCGCGGTCCCACGCCGTCACGCTCCTACCGGAACTTCACCCGCGCGGAGACGCGCCGTCCCGGCTGACGCGTGAGCTGACCGGCGGCTCGGTACCGGCGACCTCGAGCGCGCCGTCGCCGGGCCGGCTCGGCGACCAGGAGGGGACGACGCGGTCCACCTGGTCGTCGACGTACCGCTCGCGGGTGATCAGCAGGCCCGTTCCGGTCAGGACGGCGACCCCGACCAGGACGAGCACGAACATCGGCACGTAGCTGCCGGTGGCACCGAGCAGCACGCCGACCAGCAACGGGCCGGCCCCGGCTATGAGGTAGCCCCAGCTCTGCACGAAGGTCGAGAGCGCCGCCGTCGTCTCGGGCGTGCGCGCGCGGAGCCCGAGCAGCGTCAGCACCATGGGAAAGCTGGCCATGGCCACGGCCAGGACGCTCATCCACAGCCACGTGAGGTCGAGCGGCGCCGTCCACAGGCCGACCCAGCCGACGGTGTAGCAGGCCATGAACACCAGCAGCAGCGCACGCTGCATGCGCGGCCGTACGGTCAGCGCCGGGACGACGGCGCTCAGCGGGATGCCGATGACCTGGTTCAGACCCAGCAGGAGGCCGGCGGCGGCGGCCGACAGGCCCATGTCGCGGAGGTACGAGGCCGCCCACCCGATGATCACGTACGCCTGGAGCCCCTGGACGCCGAAGAACACCATGAGCGCGAGGGCCATCCGGCTGTGCCGGAGATCGCGCAGCCGGACGGTGGCGTGCGTCGACCGCGAGGACCCCGCCCGTGGCGGCACGGCCAGCCAAGGGACAGCGGCCAGCAGGGCGGCGACCGCCCACACCCCGAGGCCCCACCGCCAGCCGTCCTCGCCCACGGCGGCGGCGATCGGGGCGGTCGAGACGGCGGCGATGGTGGCGCCTGCCGACATGGCGGTGCTGTAGGCGCCGATGAGGGCGCCCGTGCGGTGGGGGAAGTAGCGCTTGACCAGGCTGGGGAGGAGCACGTTGCCCAGCGCTCCGCCGACCATCGCCAACGCGGTTCCGGTGAGGAACAGCCAGAAGCTCCCGGCGGCCGCCCGCAGCACCACCCCGGCCGACATGGCGAGCAGAGCACCGGCGAGCACGTGCGAGTCGCGGAAGCGCGCCGACAGTGCCGGGCCGGCGAAGCCGATCGCCGCGAAGCAGAGCACCGGCATCGTCGTCACGAGGCCCGCCAGCCCGCTGCTGATGCCCAGGCCCTCCTCGATCTCCTGCAGCACCGGGCCGATGCTCGTGACCGCCGTGCGGAGGTTGAGGCCGGTCAGGACGATGGCGGCGGCGATCAGCGCCAGGCCGCGCCGCTGCGACCCGGCCGGGGCGCTGGGACTCACCGGTGGATCGTCCTCCATGGCGGTCGGCGGGTCCCGGCCGGGTCGCCGGTCCGGTGCGACCGTCCGGTCGGCCGCGGACGTCGCGGAGGCGGCCGATCCGCGCACGGGCGGGAACCCCGCGGCTGCCCCAGGACGGCGGATCCTGCCCCGTGAACGGCGACGGCGCGCGTCCCCTGGTGGGGAGCGCGCGCCGTCGTCGGGAATCGCTGCTACTGCGGGCCGTGCTGCGTGGCCGCCGAGCCCTCACCAGCGGGGTCGGCGTGGGGTGAGGTGCCGACGTCGGGCCCGGACTCGGCGCCCTGGGCGCTGACGGCGACCGGCTGCATCGAGCGCAGCAGGATCTGGCTGACGTCGAGGACCTCGACGTGCTCGGCCGCCTCTCCGCTCTGCTTCTTGCTGGTCAGCGCGTCGCTGAGCATCGTGATGCAGAACGGGCACGCGGTGGAGATGACGTCGGGATCGAGCTCGAGCGCCTCCTCGGTGCGCTCGACGTTGATCCGCTTGCCGATCTTCTCCTCCATCCACATGCGGGCACCACCGGCGCCGCAGCAGAAGCCGCGGTCCTTGCACCGGTGCATCTCCTGCGTGGACAGGCCCTGGACGGAGTCCAGGATCTCGCGCGGGGGCGTGTAGACCTTGTTGTGCCGGCCCAGGAAGCACGGGTCGTGGTAGGTGACCTTGCGGTCGATCGGGGTGACCGGGGTCAGCCGGCCCTCCTCCACCAGCTTGCCGAGCAGCTGGGTGTGGTGCACGACCTCGTAGTCGCCTCCCACCTGCGGGTACTCGCGGCCCAGCGAGTTGAAGCAGTGCGGGCAGGTGGCCACGATCTTGCGGGTGCCGGGCACGCGGCCCTCGAAGACGCCGTTGAGGGTCTCGACGTTCTCCATGGCCAGCTGCTGGAACAGGAACTCGTTGCCCATGCGGCGGGCCGGGTCGCCCGAGCAGGTCTCCCCGTTGCCGAGGACGGCGAACTCGACACCGGCCGTGTGCAGGAGCTCGGCGACGGCCTTGGTCACCTTCTTGGCGCGGTCGTCGATGGCACCGGCGCAGCCGACCCAGAACAGGTACTCGACCTCGTGGGGCAGCGGGCCGTCGGCGACGCGGACGTCGAAGTCGAGCTCCTTGATCCAGTCCTCGCGGACGTTGCCGCCCATGCCCCACGGGTTCCCGCGCTTCTCGAGGTTGGTCATCATGACGCCGGCCTCGGACGGGAAGTTGGACTCGATCAGCACCTGGTAGCGGCGCATGTCGTTGATGTGGTCGACGTGCTCGATGTCCACCGGGCACTGCTCGACGCAGGCGCCGCAGTTGGTGCAGCTCCACAGGACGTCGGGGTCGATGACCCCGCCCTCCTCGAGGGTGCCGACCAGCGGGCGGTGGGCCTGCGCGTCGTTGGTGCCCTCGATGCGCGCGTAGCCCGACGCCCACACCTGCTCGTCGCTGGGCTTGAGGACGTCGTAGTCCGGCATCGTCTCGGCAGCGGTCTTCTCACCGAGGAGGTAGGGCGCCTTCGCGTAGAGGTGATCGCGCAGGTCCATGATCACCATCTTCGGGCTGAGCGGCTTGCCCGTGTTCCAGGCCGGGCACTGGCTCTGGCACCGCCCGCACTCGGTGCAGGTGGTGAAGTCCAGCATCCCCTTCCAGGTGAAGTCCTCGATCTTGGAGCGGCCGAAGACGTCGTCCTCGCCCGGGTCCTCGAAGTCGATGGGCTTGCCGCCGGAGGTCATGGGCTGCAGCGGGCCGAGCGCGGGGGCGCCGTCGGCGTTGCGCTTGAAGTAGATGTTGAAGAAGGCGCTGAACCGGTGCCAGGCGACACCCATGTTCAGGATCCGGCTGATCACGACCAGCCAGGTCAGCGACACCACGATCTTGATGAACGCGACGATCGAGACGACGTCGGGGTTGTCCGGGAAGATGTTCGACACCAGGCTCGCGACCGGGTGCGACCAGGTGGGGGCGTCGTCCAGGCCGCTGGCGATCTTGGCGGCGCGGATGCCGAGGATGCACAGCCCGACGGTCAGGACGACGGTCTCGACGAAGTAGCCACGGCCCTGGTTGGTGCCGGCGAAGCGGCTCGAGCGGCCCTGGCGGCGCGGGTGGTCGCGCTGGCGCCGGATGATCAGGTAGATGATCCCGATGATCGTGCCGGTGCCGATGATGTCGACGAACAGGTTCCACAACACCCAGGTGCCGATCAGCGGCAGGTGGAACTCGGGGTTCCAGACCTCGCCGAAGGCCTCGATGAGCGTGAGGAACAGGCCGTAGAACCCGACGAAGACGAACCAGTGGGCGACGCCGATGGTCGACCACTTGAGCATGCGGGTGTGGCCCACCGACTCGATCAGGAGCGTCTTCAAGCGGGTCTTCACCGGGCCGAAGCGGGTGCCGTCGGGCTGGCCGGTGCGGATGATCCGCACCATCGCCCGGACCGCCCGGTAGATCAACACGGACGACACGATCAGGAACAGGATGCTGATCGTCCCCAGGACGACCTGCAGCGGGCCCGTCATCTTTACCCCTCCCGTACGCCTGACGGCGTCGGCTGACTCCCGTCCACCACGAGCGACGGGGCTGTGTGTGGTGCGCGCGCCGCCTGCCCCGGCCGGGGCCGGGGAGCGGATCGCATACGGGCACCGCTGCCCGTACTGCTGCGCACGATAGCGGGCGCGCCAAGAGGTCACCCGCGGGTAGCCGTCTCCCGCCTTCTCCGGGCCCGGGAACTGCTGTGCGTACGGCCGGCCGGCGGCTCCTCGGTCGTGACCAGCACGGCCCCGTCGCCGCAGCGGGCCGCCGAGGATTTCCGCCACCCGGGAACACGGCCCCGAGGTCTGCCGTTATCCTGGGCAGGAAAGTTGAGCGGACCCCGCGCAAGGTGCTCCTGCTCGGCTGCCGCACCGGACCAGCCCCACCCCAGCACACGGAAGAGAGGCCATCTCCATGGCTCGAGCGGTCGGTATCGACCTCGGCACCACCAACTCCGTCGTCACCGTCCTGGAGGGCGGCGAGCCGACGGTCATCGCGAACTCCGAGGGCTCGCGCACCACCCCGTCGGTCGTGGCGTTCGCCAAGAACGGCGAGGTCCTCGTCGGCCAGTCGGCCAAGAACCAGGCGGTCACCAACGTCGACCGCACCATCCGGTCGGTCAAGCGCCACATGGGCACCGACTGGAGCACCGCCGCGATCGACGGCAAGAACTACACGCCGCAGGAGATCTCCGCCCGCATCCTGCAGAAGCTGAAGCGGGACGCCGAGACCTACCTGGGCGAGCCGGTCACCGACGCGGTCATCACCGTCCCCGCCTACTTCGAGGACGCCCAGCGCCAGGCCACCAAGGAGGCCGGCGAGATCGCGGGCCTGAACGTCCTGCGCATCGTGAACGAGCCGACGGCGGCCGCGCTGGCCTACGGCCTGGACAAGGGCGAGACCGAGCAGACGATCCTCGTCTTCGACCTCGGCGGCGGCACCTTCGACGTCTCGCTGCTGGAGATCGGCGACGGCGTCATCGAGGTGAAGGCCACCGCCGGTGACAACCACCTCGGTGGCGACGACTGGGACGAGAAGGTCATGACGCACCTGGTCAAGACCTTCAACGCCTCCAACGGCATCGACCTGTCCAAGGACAAGCTGGCCATGCAGCGCCTCCGCGAGGCCGCCGAGAAGGCCAAGATCGAGCTGTCCGGCGCCCAGTCGACCAACATCAACCTGCCCTACATCACGGCCGGCGCCGAAGGCCCGCTGCACCTCGACGTCACGATCACCCGCGCCGAGTTCCAGCGGATGACCCAGGACCTGCTCGACCGCGCCCGCGCGCCGTTCAACCAGGCGGTCCGCGACGCCGGCATCTCGGTCGGCCAGATCGACCACGTCGTCCTCGTGGGTGGCTCGACCCGCATGCCGGCCGTGTCCGACCTGGTGCGCGAGCTGACCGGGGGCAAGGAGCCCAACAAGGGCGTCAACCCCGACGAGGTCGTGGCCATCGGCGCCGCGCTGCAGGCCGGCGTCCTCCGCGGCGAGGTCAAGGACGTCCTGCTGCTCGACGTCACCCCGCTGTCCCTGGGCATCGAGACCAAGGGCGGGATCATGACCAAGCTCATCGAGCGCAACACCACGATCCCGACCAAGCGCTCGGAGATCTTCACGACGGCCGACGACAACCAGCCGAGCGTGCAGATCCAGGTCTTCCAGGGCGAGCGCGAGATGGCCGCCTACAACAAGAAGCTCGGCATGTTCGAGCTGACCGGTCTGCCCCCGGCGCCGCGTGGCGTTCCGCAGATCGAGGTGGCCTTCGACATCGACGCGAACGGCATCGTCCACGTCCACGCCAAGGACCTCGGGACGGGCAAGGAGCAGTCGATGACCATCACCGGCGGCTCGGCCCTCCCCAAGGACGACATCGAGCGGATGATGAAGGACGCCGAGGCGCACGCCGAGGAGGACAAGAAGCGCCGCGAGGAGGCCGAGACCCGCAACCTGGCCGAGTCGCTGCAGTACCAGACCGAGAAGTTCCTGGCCGAGAACGGCGAGAAGATCCCGGCCGAGAAGAAGGACGAGCTCGGCGAGGCGCTGACCGAGTTGCGGTCCGCGCTCGGCGGCTCGGACATCGCCGCGATCAAGGCCGCGCAGGAGAAGGTCGCCCGCGTGTCGCAGGAGGTCGGTGGGGCGCTGTACGCCCAGAACGCCGAGGCGACCGCGTCCGCGGAGACCGGTGGCGGGACCAGCAGTGCCTCCGCGTCGGCCACGAGCGGTGACGACGACGTCGTCGACGCCGAGATCGTCGACGAGGGCCCGGACGGGAACGCGGACCGCCGATGACCTCCGGGGACGAGCAGCCGCGGGTGGTCATCCGCGACAGGCGGCGGATCGACCCCACCACTGGTGCAGTACGGACGCCGGCCGGCGAGCAGCCGGCCGGCGTCCGGCCCGGTACCGACCTCCCAGGGGAGCAGATGAGCGAGCACGAGACGCCGGTGGTCGAGCAGGCGGAGGCGGTGCAGTCCGCGGACGGCGCCCCGGAGGGCGACCTCGCCCGCCAGCTGGCCGAGCGCACCGAGGACCTGCAGCGGGTGAGCGCCGAGTACGCCAACTACCGACGGCGGGTCGACCGCGACCGGTCGCTCGTCGCCGACCAGGCGGCCGAGCGGTTCGCCGCCCAGCTGTTCCCGATCGTCGACGACATCGAGCGGGCCCGGGACCACGGCGACCTCACCGGCGCGTTCAAGGTCGTGGCCGACCGCGTCCTGGGGCTGCTCGACGGCCTCGGCGTGGAGGCGTTCGGTGTGGCCGGCGACGAGTTCGACCCGTCGCTGCACGAGGCCGTCATGCACGACACGTCCGCCGACGTGCACGCGCCGACCGCGACCACGGTGCTCCGGCAGGGTTTCCGCCGCGGTGACCGGGTGCTGCGGACGGCGATGGTGGCGGTGACCGAGCCCGAGTCGGCCCAGGAGCCCGCCGCCGCGCCGTCGGCCGGCGAGCAGGCCGGCGCCCAGGCCACCGACTGAGCCGGAGAGGGGGCGTCCGATGAGCACCCGTGACTTCATCGAGAAGGACTACTACGGCGCGCTCGGCGTCCCTCAGGACGCCGACGCCGCCGCGATCAAGAAGGCCTACCGGCAGTTGGCCCGGGACCTCCACCCGGACAAGAACCCGAACAACGCCGAGGCCGAGGCGCGGTTCAAGGAGATCTCCGAGGCCTACGACGTCCTCTCCGACCCCAAGCGGCGCGGGGAGTACGACGAGGCACGGCGGCTGTTCGGCTCCGGCGGGGCCGGAGCCCGTGCCGGGTTCCCCGGCGGCTTCCCCGGTGCCGGGCCCGGCGGTCAGGCCTTCGACCTGGGGGACCTCTTCGGTGCGGGGGGTGCCGGCGGTGCCCGTGGCGCCGGCGGGCTGGGGGACATCCTCGGCGGCCTGTTCGGCGGTCCGGGCGGCGGTGCGCGCGCCCGCAGCCAGGCGGCGTCCGGGCCGGCGCGTGGGCAGGACGTCGAGACGGAGGCGACCCTCTCGTTCGAGGAGGCCGTCCTGGGCGTGACGGTGCCCCTGCGCATGCAGAGCCCGGGCAGCTGCCCGACCTGCGCGGGCACAGGTGCCCGTCCGGGCACGTCCCCGCACGTCTGCCCCGTGTGCCAGGGCGCCGGTGTGACCAGCCGGAGCCAGGGGGCGTTCGCCTTCTCCGAGCCCTGCCGCAACTGCCGTGGCAGCGGCTCGGTCGTCGACGACCCGTGCTCCACCTGCTCGGGAAGCGGCGTCACCACCCAGACCCGCACCATCACCGTCCGCATCCCCGCGGGGGTGAAGGACGGTCAGCGCATCCGGCTCCCCGGCAAGGGGGCACCGGGACGGCGGGGCGGTCCGGCAGGTGACCTCTTCGTCGTCGTCCACGTCTCGGAGCACCCGCTGCTGGGCCGCAAGGGCGACGACCTGACGCTGACGGTGCCGATCACCTTCGCCGAGGCGGCTCTGGGCACCACGCTCACGGTCCCGACGCTCGACGGCACCGTGTCGCTCAAGGTGCCCGCCGGCACGGCCAGCGGGCGGACGCTGCGGGTGCGCGGCCGCGGCGTGCCCGGGAAGGGGCGGACCGGCGACCTGCTGGTCACCGTGGAGATCGCCGTCCCGGCGCGGCTCACGCCCGCTCAGCGGAAGGTCGTCGAGGCGCTGGCCGAGGAGCTGGACGAGGACCCGCGTCCGCACATCACCACCGCGGTGCGGTCCGGAGGCGAGGGGTGAGCATGCTGGACGGCGGGGTGGGACCGGGGCGGGCCGTGGCCGAGGACGCCCCCGTCTTCGTGATCTCGGTGGCGGCGGAACTGGCCGGCATGCACGCCCAGACGCTGCGCCAGTACGACCGGTTGGGGCTGGTGAGCCCGGGCCGGACGGCCGGCGGCGGGCGGCGGTACAGCCCGCGCGACGTCGCGCTGCTGCGCGAGGTCCAGCGCCTGTCCCAGGAGGACGGGGTCAACCTCGCCGGGATCAAGCGCATCATCGACCTGGAGTCGCAGGTGGAGGCGCTCCAGGGGCGGGTGCACGAACTGCTCGAGGAACTGCAGCACTCGGAGAACCGCCGGATGGCGGCGGAGGCCGCGGTGCCGGCGGCCTACCGGGCCGACCTGGTGCCCCGGCGGCGGCAGAGCTCCGCGCTCGTGGTGTGGCGCCCGAGCGCCGGGCGGTGAATGCTCCCGGAGTGGACGCGCACGAGGCGTACGTCGCCCTGGAACGGGAGATCGGCCTGCTGCTGCGGCGTTCCCGGGCCATCTCCGCCCGGCTGGCGCGCGAGCTCCATCCCGATCTGGACGGCGCCGCCTACGGGCTGCTGGCCCTGCTGCAGGACGCCGGCCCGCTGCGCGCGAGCGACCTGGTGGCGCGCCTCGGGTTGGACAAGAGCACGGTGAGCCGTCAGATCTCCAGCCTGGTGGCTCTCGGCCTGGTCGACCGCGCCGCCGACCCCGAGGACGGCCGCGCGCAGGTGCTCACCCCGTCGGCGGAGGGCGCGGCCCGCCTGAACGGCATCCGCGACGCGCGGCGTGCCCGCTGGCAGAGCGACCTCTCCGACTGGGAGACCGACGACGTCGCGACCCTCGCCGTCCTGCTCGGACGGCTGAACCGGCTGGGCGAGGCCCGGGAGACGGAGGCGAGCGCCACGCCGGCCGCGACCGGCGGGTGAGCCGGCGCACACGGTGAAACGTTGCAGACCACAACTACACACTTGTATGCTTGTGCTCTGCAAGTAGTTATCCATCCGTAGGACGTCGTCATGTCTCTCGCTCCCCAGACGCTGGACCGCCTCCTCGGCGGCGTCGCGCACCTCGGCCGCTCCGGTCGGCACCTGAGTTCCCGGCCGGCCGCCCACCTCCACGGCGACCTGCCGTCCTTCGGCTGGGCGCTGCTCGTCCCGCTCGAGCGGGACCGGACCCTGACCGCGCTCGCGGGCTGGGGCGACGACGATGCCGGACGCTCGACCGAACTGCTCGAGCGACGGGCCGCGGACATCGATGCCGCCGGCTCCTCGCACCGCGGCGCACTGCCGGTGGCCGCCTCGTGACCGGCCGGCACTCGCCCCACCCTTCCCCCGTACGACACCGCCCCGGGAGTTCCGTGAGTACCGACCAACGCCCCGCGCCCGAGGCGCCCGTCGAGCAGCAGGGGAGGATGACGCAGCGCCAGATCCTGGAGGCCCTCTCCGGGATGCTCCTGGCGATGTTCGTCGCGTTCCTGTCGTCGACGGTCGTCTCCAACGCCCTGCCCACGATCATCGCCGACCTGCAGGGCAGCCAGAGCCAGTACACCTGGGTGGTCACGGCGACGCTGCTGACGTCCACGGCGAGCACGCCCATCTGGGGCAAGCTCGCCGACCTGTTCAGCAAGAAGCTCCTGATCCAGCTGGCGATCGTCATCTTCATCGCCGGCTCGATGCTGGCCGGGCAAGCCGATTCCATGGGCACCCTGATCGCCTGGCGGGCGGTGCAGGGCCTGGGCCTGGGCGGTCTCCAGGCGCTCGTGCAGATCGCCATGGCGGCGATGATCAGCCCGCGGGAGCGGGGGCGGTACTCGGGTCTCATGGGCGCGGTCATGGCCGTCGCAACCGTCGGCGGCCCGCTGCTGGGCGGCGTGCTCGTCGACACCGAGTGGCTTGGCTGGCGCTGGTGCTTCTACGTCGGCGTGCCCTTCGCCCTCGTCGCGCTGGTGCTCCTGCAGCGGACGCTCAACCTCCCGGTCACCAAGCGGGTCGTCCGGATCGACTACCTGGGTGCGGCCCTCCTGACCGCGGGGGTCACCGCCCTGCTGATCTGGGTGACGCTGGCGGGCAGCAGCTTCGCCTGGGCCTCGACCGAGACGGCGCTTTTCCTGGGCGGCGCCGCGGCCGCGATCATCGCCTTCCTGGTCACCGAGACCCGGGCTGCCGAGCCGATCGTGCCCCTCCGGCTGTTCCGGGACCGCACCACGACGCTGGCCATCATCGCGAGCATCGCGGTCGGGATCGCGATGTTCGGCTCGACGGTCTTCCTCGGCCAGTACCTGCAGATCTCGCGCGGCTTCTCGCCCACCGAGGCCGGCCTGCTCACCATCCCGATGGTCGGCGGCCTGCTGATCTCCTCCACCGTCTCGGGCCTGCTGATCACCCGGTACGGGCGCTGGAAGGTCTTCCTGGTGGCCGGCTCGCTGGCGGTCCTGGCCGGCTTCACGCTGCTGTCCACGATCGACCACCTGACGAACATGGTGCTGCTGTGCAGCTATCTGTTCGTGCTCGGTGTCGGCATCGGCATGACCATGCAGAACCTGGTGCTGGCCGTCCAGAACACCGTCGCGGCCACCGATCTGGGTGCGGCGAGCTCCGCGGTCGCCTTCTTCCGCAGCCTCGGCGGCACGATCGGCGTCTCGGTCCTGGGGGCGGTGCTGAGCAACCACGTCACGGACCTGATCCGGCAGGGGCTGGCGGGTGTCCCCGGCGCCGCGGAGGCGGCGGGGAGCGGCTCGGTGGGGCTGGCGGACCTGGCCGGTGCGCCCGCGCCCGTCGAGGAGCTCATCCGCGCCTCCTACGGCGACGCGACCGGCCGCATCTTCCTCGTGTCGGCGATCGTGTCGGTCGTCGCCGTCGTGGCGATCCTGTTCATCCGCGAGGTCGCGCTGCGCAGCGAGACCGGTGACCAGCGGGCTGCGGCCGAGCGCGCCGGCGCGCCCGTCGACGCCGCCCTGGCCGACGAGGGGCTCGCAGGGGCCGACGTGGCACAGGCCGGAGCCGGGAAGGGAACGCGGGCCGCGACCCGCTGACCCCGGTCCGAGGACACGACGGGCCGCCTCCTCCACGGAGGCGGCCCGTCGTCATGTCCGGCTCGCGGCCGTCACTGCTCCAGGGATGCGTCCAGGGTGATCTCGTCGACACCGGCGAGGGCCTTGCTGACCGGGCAGCCGGCCTTCGCCGCCTGTGCCGCCTTCTCGAAGCCTGCCGCGTCGAGCCCGTCGACCTCACCGCGCACCGTCAGGGCGATCTTCGTGATGGCCGAGGCGCCGTCCTTCTGCCCCAGGGTGACGTCGGCGGTGATGTCGAGGGCGTTGGGCGTGCCGCCGGCCTTGCCGATCTCGTTCGAGAGCGCCATGGCGAAGCAGGCCGAGTGCGCCGCCGCGATCAGCTCCTCCGGGCTCGTCGTCCCTCCGGCCTCCTCGGCGGCGCGCTTGGGGAAGGACACCTCGTAGGTGCCGATCTTGGAGCTGGAGAGCTCGACCTGGCCGGAGCCCTCCTTGAGGGTTCCGTTCCAGGCGGTACGAGCTGTGCGAGTGGGCATGCTGCCCCTTCCGGGTCGTGGCCGCCCCGGGCTGGGGCAGCGCGAAATCAGCTCCTACCCGGAAGGGTTGGGCGTTACCGTCCTGTTGGGGACGGCGTCCCTGGTCAGATCCGAGCGGTGCTGTTCACGCGGTCGGTGAGCAGCCGCAACTGCGTCTTGAGGTCGTCGAACTCGCTGGTGCAGAAGCCGATCGCCCCGATCATCTCCTCCGAGATGCTGATCGCCCTCGCCTGCAGGGCGCGGCCGGCGTCGGTCAGGGCGATGGAGACCGACCGCTCGTCCTCGACGCGGCGGTGGCGGGTCACCAGTCCCGCGGCGGTGAGCCGCTTGAGCAGCGGGGACAGCGTGCCGCTGTCGAGGGCCAGCCGGCTGCCGAGCTGGCCGACGGTCTGGTTGTCGGACTCCCAGAGCAGCATCATGACCAGGTACTGGGGATACGTGAGGCCGATCGCCTCGAGCATCGGCCGGTACCGCGCCGTCACCGCCCGCGAGGCGGCGTACAGCGCGAAGCACAGCTGGTCGTCGAGCGCCAGGCTCGGCGCCGGCAATGCGGTCATGCCGGAAGTGTAGGGCGTTGCGGTGCACACCACGCCGTCCCGCGCGTGCCTCCGGATTCCCCCGGTCGGGTCGCCTGCCGGAGCGGCGTGCTGGCCGTGGCAGAGTTGAGCGGAACAGACTCAACCCGGCCGTCGTTGGACCGGTCAGATCGCGCCGGCCACGGACGGACGGCGCACCGGAGACGAACGAAAGGACGTGCGTCCGAGCATGGAGAGCAAGCTCACGACCCGTTCGCAGGAGGCCATCGCCGGAGCCCAGCGCCTCGCCGTCAGCCGGGGGCAGGCGGCCCTGGAACCGCTGCACCTGCTCGTCGCCCTGCTGGAGCAGACCGACGGCATCGCCGGCCCGCTGCTCACCGCGGTGGGGGCCGACCCCGTCGACGTGCGCAGCAAGGCCGACGCCGCGCTGCGCCGGATGCCCAGCGTCAGCGGCGCCACGGTGTCGGCGCCCTCGCCGTCCCGGGAGTTCCTCCGGGTGATCAACGCGGCCGGCGAGCAGGCCAGTGCCCTCGGTGACGAGTACGTCTCCACCGAGCACCTCCTGGTCGGCCTGGCGGGATCCGACGGCGAGGCCGGTTCGGTGCTCACCGGCTCGGGTGCGACGCGCGACGCGCTGGTGGCCGCCTTCCGCACGGTCCGTGGCAACCGGAAGGTGACGACGGCGGACCCGGAGAGCACCTTCCAGGCGCTGGAGAAGTACGCCGTCGACCTCACCGAGCGGGCCCGCGACGGGAAGATCGACCCCGTCATCGGCCGGGACACCGAGATCCGCCGCGTCGTCCAGGTGCTCTCGCGCCGGACGAAGAACAACCCCGTCCTCATCGGCGAGCCCGGCGTCGGGAAGACCGCCATCGTCGAGGGGCTGGCCCAGCGCATCATCGCCGGCGACGTGCCGGAGAGCCTGAAGGGCAAGCGCCTCATGGCCCTCGACCTCGGCGCGATGGTCGCCGGGGCCAAGTACCGCGGTGAGTTCGAGGAGCGGCTCAAGGCGGTGCTGCAGGAGATCACCGAGGCCGAGGGCGAGGTGATCACGTTCATCGACGAGCTGCACACCATCGTGGGGGCCGGCGCGACGGGCGAGTCCGCCATGGACGCCGGCAACATGATCAAGCCGATGCTCGCCCGCGGGGAGCTGCGCATGGTCGGCGCGACCACGCTGGACGAGTACCGGGAGCACATCGAGAAGGACGCGGCGCTGGAGCGCCGCTTCCAGCAGGTGCTGGTCGGCGAGCCCAGCGTCGAGGACACGATCGGCATCCTCCGCGGTCTCAAGGAGCGCTACGAGGTCCACCACGGTGTCCGCATCACCGACACCGCCATCGTGGCCGCGGCGACGCTGTCGGACCGGTACGTCACGTCACGCTTCCTGCCGGACAAGGCGATCGACCTGGTCGACGAGGCCGCGAGCCGGTTGCGCATGGAGATCGACAGCCGGCCCGTCGAGGTCGACGAGGTGGAGCGCGCCGTGCGGCGCATGGAGATCGAGGAGATGGCGCTGTCCAAGGAGGACGACCCCTCCTCGCTGGAGCGCCTGGCCGCGCTGCGCGAGGAGCTGGCCGACCGCCGGCAGGAGCTCGCCGAGCTCACCCTCCGCTGGCAGCAGGACAAGTCCGCCATCGAGCGGATCCAGCGGATCAAGGAGGAGCTGGAGACGGTCCGGCTCGAGGCCGAGCGCGCCGAGCGCGACGGCGACCTGGCGCGGGCCGCGGAGCTGCGCTACGGCCGGCTGCCCGAGCTCGAGCGGTCCCTGAACTCGGCCGAGGACTCGGTCGCCTCCGGTGGCTCGATGCTCAAGGAGGAGGTCGGCCCCGACGACATCGCCGAGGTCGTCCAGGCCTGGACCGGCATCCCTGCCGGCCGCCTGCTCGAGGGCGAGACGCAGAAGCTGCTGCGGATGGAGGAGGGCCTCGCCGGCCGGGTCGTCGGCCAACCGGATGCGGTGCGAGCCGTCTCGGATGCCGTGCGTCGTGCGCGCTCCGGCGTCGCCGACCCCGACCGCCCCACCGGGTCGTTCCTGTTCCTCGGCCCGACCGGCGTCGGCAAGACCGAGCTGGCCAAGGCGCTGGCGGAGTTCCTGTTCGACGACGAGCGCGCCATGGTCCGCATCGACATGAGCGAGTACTCCGAGAAGCACTCGGTGGCCCGGCTCGTGGGCGCGCCCCCCGGCTACGTCGGCTACGAGGCCGGTGGCCAGCTGACCGAGGCGGTCCGGCGGCGTCCCTACACCGTCGTCCTGCTCGACGAGGTGGAGAAGGCCCACCCCGACGTCTTCGACGTGCTGCTCCAGGTGCTCGACGACGGCCGGCTGACCGACGGCCAGGGGCGGACGGTGGACTTCCGCAACACCATCCTGATCCTGACGTCGAACCTCGGTTCCACGATCATCGCCGACCAGTCGGTCCCCGAGGAGCGACGGCGCCACGCGGTGATGGACGTCGTCCGGACGCACTTCAAGCCGGAGTTCCTCAACCGGCTGGACGACGTCGTGGTGTTCCGGGCGCTGGGCAGCGAGGAGCTGACCGGCATCGTCGACATCCAGGTCGGCGTCCTGGCCCGCCGCCTGGCCGCGCGGCGGCTGACGCTCACGGTCACCGACGCCGCGCGCGACTGGCTGGCGCTCAACGGGTTCGACCCGGTGTACGGCGCCCGGCCGCTGCGCCGGCTGGTGCAGTCGGCCATCGGCGACCAGCTGGCCCGCGCGCTGCTCGCCGGAGAGATCCGGGACGGCGACGAGGTCGTCGTCGACTGGGCCGCCGGTGAGGCCACCGGGCTGCGCGTCGCCCGCCGCTGAGCAGCAGCCCCTCGCCCTCGCAGGTCCGCGGGAACGCGGCGAGGGGTCGGCCCGGTCGCCCGCCGGACCCGTCCGGGTCCGGCGGGCGACCGCCGCGCATCGGCTGGCCCCGCGTGGCCTGCTGGTGGGCACACCTCCCGTCGGCCATGATCGCGGCAACGGGGAAGCGACGAGCGGAGGCGGGATGACGGCGGGTCAGGGCGACCATCGGGGCGACGAGCAGGGGCAGCCGCCCGGCGGTCAGCCTGCCTGGCCTCCGGCTCCGCAGCAGCATCCCGGTCAGCCGCCCCACGGCTGGGCGCCGCCTGGTCAGCAGCCGCCTCCGGCCCAGAACCCCTACGGCCAGAACCCCACCGGTCAGAACCCGTACGCCTTTCCGAGCGCGCCGTCCGGTTCCGGGTGGGGGCCCGACGCGCCGCAGCCGATGGAACGCCCGGTCACCGTGCGGGCCGGCGTGGGTTCGTTCCTGGCCGCTCTGGTGCTCAGCGTGGTCGCCAGCATCGCCACGATCCTGAACTGGGACGAGATGCTGGACTGGTCGCTGGGCGAAGAGGGTCTCACTGCCGGTGATCCGGCTCTCGAGGGCATGGACGTGGAGGAGGTCGCCGAACTGGCGTTGCAGGCCGGCATCGCCGTCGGCGTTCTCCTGATCGCCCTGCAGCTGCTGTTCGTCTGGTTCGCCTGGCGGGGCCGCAACTGGGCCCGCATCGTGCTCTGGGTGCTCGGCGGGCTGACGCTGCTCTTCGCGCCGTTCAGCGCCGCCTCCAGCGGACCGCTGCCGTTCGTGACCGCGCTGGGCTGGTTCCAGGTACTGCTGACCCTCGCCGGTGTGGTGCTGCTCGCGCTCAAGCCGTCGAACGACTGGTACCGCTTCCGGAAGTGGCAGTACGCCACCGGCCAGGGCTGACCGCGCGCCGAGGCCGCGCGCTCAGCCGGCCGCCGTCGCCAGCCACTCCCGCGTCGTCCGGGCGAACAGGCTGGTGGCCGCGGCGACCGACAGCACCAGCAGCAGCAGCGACACGACGGTGATGCCGCCGGCCGACACCACCGCGGAGAGCACCAGCACGGCGAGGAGCACGGCAGCTACCAGCCCCGTCCAGCGCGCCCACGACCGCCGGTTCGCCAGGGCGGCGGCCGATACCCCGAAGACCACCCCCATGAGCAGGGGCGCCATCGTGTTGATCAGCAGGAACCGCTCGGCCTCCGGCCGCGTCAGGCCGGCGTCGGTGAGCGCCACCATCAGCCCGTCGCGGCCCAGCCAGGTGATCGTCACGTAGACCAGCAGCAGGACGGCGAGCGTCGACAGCAGGGCGAGGGCGACCCGTACCGACGAGGGCTTCGGGGCGGGGGATCCCGGATCTCCGGGACGGGGGGCGGGGGAGGCCGGCACGAGCCCAGCCTGGCAGATCGGCTGATGCGGGCAGCCCCGCCCCGTCGATCTGGAAGTTCGTCGCGCCACATGAATCCGGATCGATCGCGCGTGCCGAATGCCAGTCGTGACCATGACCGAGCAGGGCCCGCGGCCGGCTCCCGCCGCCGGCGGCACGTCCGCCCGGCGGGGTGTCCGCGGGCTGCTGGCCGCGTTGGCCGGGCTGCTCGCTGCCATGCTCGCCCTGGGCGTGGCCGAGCTCGTCGCGGCCGCCGTGGGGCCGGCGTCCTCGCCGGTCGTGGCGGTCGGCGACGCCGCGATCACGCTCACCCCCGAGCCGGTCAAGACCTTCGCCATCCGGACCTTCGGCGAGAACGACAAGATCGCACTCGTCGTCGGCACGCTGGTCGTCATCGCCCTCTACGCCCTGCTGCTCGGGCTGGTCGCCCTGAGCAACCGGCTCCTCGGCGTCGCCGGGATCGCGCTGTTCGGGCTGGTCGGCATCGTCGCCGCCGTCACCCGGCCGGCCGGTGGCCTCATCTCCGGCCTGCCCGCCCTCCTCGGCGCTGCCGCCGGCGCGCTGGCGCTGCTGGCGCTGCTGGCGCCGTTGCAGCGCCCCGTCGCCGCGGCCGCGCCGGTCGCCCGGCCGGTCGTGCCGGGGACGCCCCGTCCGGACGGGGTCGCGGGCAGGCTGCGCGAGGCCCTCGGAGCGGGGGACCGCAAGGGCGCCGGCATGGACCGGCGGCGCTTCTTCCTCACCGGCGGCGTCGCCGTCGGGATCACCGCCGCCGCCGGGGGCGGGGGGCGCCTGCTGCAGCGGCGCTTCCAGGTCGCCGGTGAGCGCGAGTCCCTCATCCTGCCCCGCGCCGCCTCGCCCGCGCCGCCGCTGCCGCCGGGAGCCGATCTGGCCCGCCAGATCGAGGGCCTGACCCCGCTGGTGACGCGCAATGCCGAGTTCTACCGCGTGGACACCGCGATCACCGTGCCGCAGATCCGCCCGTCGGAGTACCGGCTGTCCCTGACCGGCATGTTCGACTCACCGCGGTCGTACACCCTGCAGGACCTGTACGGGCGGAACGACCTCATCGAGCGGGACGTCACGCTCACCTGCGTGTCCAACGAGGTCGGCGGCGAGCTGGCCGGCACCGCGCGCTGGCTGGGCGTGCCCCTCGGCGCCTTCCTCCGCGAGAACGGCGTGCGCGCCGGCAGCAGCCAGCTCGTCTGCACCTCCGCCGACGGCATGACCATCGGCGCTCCGACCCGCTCGGCGCTCGCGGTCGAGGACGCGATGCTGGCCTTCGGCATGAACGGCGAGCCGTTGCCGGTCGAGCACGGTTTTCCGGTGCGCATGCTGATCCCGGGGCTCTACGGCTACGTCTCCGCGTGCAAGTGGCTCACCCGCATCCAGGCCACCACGTACGACGCCTTCGACCCCTACTGGGTCCGGCGCGACTGGGCCGCCGAGGCGCCGATCAAGGTCTTCTCCCGCATCGACACCCCCGCGCCGCTGCGGGCGTTCCCGGCCGGCCGGCGGCCCGTCGCCGGGGTGGCCTGGGCGCAGACCCGAGGCATCGCCCGCGTCGAGGTGAAGGTCGACGACGAGGACTGGGCCGAGGCGGAGCTCGCCCCGGAGGTCGACGCCGACCTGTGGCGCCAGTGGGTGCTGCCCTACGACTTCACCGCCGGCCGGCACGCCCTCACCGTCCGGGCCACCAGCTCCGACGGCGAGACGCAGCCCGAGGAGCGGGCCCGTCCCTTCCCGAGCGGCGCGAGCGGCTGGCACACCGTGCAGGTGGTCAGCCGCTGACCCTCCAGACCCGTCCCGGCGCCCGCCGACGACGACCCCCGGCCGCTTCCGTGGCCGGTGCACCACCCCGACCGCGACACCGACGTCGCACGGACGAAGGACAGGAGCACCACCCCTCATGAAGCGCACCCTGACCCGCGGCATCCTGCTCACCGCAGTCTCCGGCCTCGCCATCACCCTGAGCGCCTGCGGTTCCGACGACGGTGGGAGCACCGCGTCCGGTTCGAGCAGCAGCAGTTCGTCCATGGCCGAGGAGAGTGCCGCGATGGCCTCGTCCGACGCACCGTTCGGCGCCGGTTGCTCGGCCGTGCCCACGGAGGGCGAGGGCAGCGTGGAGGGCATGGCCGACGACCCGGTGGCCACCGCCGCCAGCAACAACCCTGTCCTGTCCACCCTGGTGACGGCCGTGCAGGCCGCCAACCTGGTGGACACGCTGAACACCACCGACGACATCACCGTGCTGGCCCCGGCCAACCCGGCCTTCGAGGCGGTTCCGGCCGACACGCTCAACGGTCTCCTGGCCGACACCCCCACGCTGACCACCGTGCTCACCCACCACGTCATCCCGGGTCGCCTGGCTCCGGAGGACCTGGCGGGGACGCACACCACGCTGAACAACGACGAGGTCACCATCGAGGGGTCCGGTGAGGACTTCTCGGTCGCCATGGACGGCACCGTCGTGGGCATGGAGGCCTCGGTGATCTGCGGGAACGTGCAGACCGCCAACGCCACCGTCTACGTCATCGACCAGGTCCTCAAGCCCGCCGGCATGTGAGAGAGGACCCCCTTCCTCCCCACCCCTCGCACGCGCGGGGCGGGTTCTGGAAGGGGGCCGGCGCAGGGCCGTCGTCCGACCGGGTCGGGCGACGGCCCTGGCGCGTGCATAGGGTTCCCGGTCATGGCGAAGGACCCCATTCCCCCCCACTCCTCGTCCCTCGGGGCGGGCCCCTGGAACGGGGCCGACCTGCCCGACCGCGACCGGCTGCTGCAGCTGATCGTCGACCTCGCCGTGGTGCACGGGAAGGTCACGCTGTCCTCGGGGCAGGAGGCGGACTGGTACATCGACATGCGCCGGCTCACGCTGCACCACGAGGGCGCTCCGCTGGTCGGCCGGGTCATGCGTCAGCTGACCGGCGACCTCCGCTACGACGTCGTCGGCGGGCTCACCCTGGGCGCGGATCCGGTGGCCGCGGCCATGCTGCACGCGGCCGCCGCGGGTGAGGGATTCCTCGACGCGTGCGTCGTGCGCAAGGCCGGCAAGGCCCACGGTCTGCAGCGGCGGATCGAGGGCCCCGACGTCGCGGGCCGGGCGGTTCTCGTCGTGGAGGACGTCTCGACCACCGGCGGCAGCCCGCTCACCGCGGCCGAGGCGCTGCAGGAGGCCGGCGCCGAGGTGGTGGGCGTCTCGGTGATCGTGGACCGCGGCGGACGCGCGGCGGTGGAGGCGGCCGGCTTCGAGTACCGGGCCGCGTTCTCGCTCGCCGACCTCGGCCTCGGCTAGGCGGGAGCGCCGGCGGCATCGCCGATCTCGCTCGCCTGAGCAGCGGAAAGCCGGCGACGACGCCGATCTCGCCCGGGGGCTGTCGCCGGGCCGGTTCGCCTGCCAACCTGTGCGGATGAGCGGAGTGCGGGAGCGGCTGGTCGTCATCGGCGGTGACGCCGCGGGTCTCTCGGCGGCGGCCCAGGCGCGGCGCCTCCGGCCCGCGGCGGACCTGGAGATCGTGGTGCTGGAGCAGGGCCCGGAGGTGTCCTACTCCGCCTGCGGCATCCCGTACTGGATCGGTGACCTCGTCAGCGACCGCGACCGGCTGCTGGCCCGCACGCCCGCCGCCTTCGAGTCCGACGACATCCAGGTGCGCATCCGCACCCGCGCCGAGGAGATCGACCTGCAGGCCGGCTGGGTGCGGACGTCCGGCGGCGAGCGGCTCGGCTACGACACGCTCGTCGTCGCCACCGGCGGAAAGCCGTTCCGGCCGCCGATCCCCGGTCTGGACGCCGACGGCGTCCACGGCGTGCACCGGCTGGCCGACGGTGCCGAGATCCGCGCCGGCATCGCCGCGGGAGCCAGGCACGCCGTCGTCCTCGGCGGCGGCTACATCGGGCTGGAGATGGCCGAGGTGCTGCAGGCCCGCGGCCTGTCGGTGACCGTCGTCCTCGCCGACCCCCTGCCCATGGCCGCTCTGGATGCCGACATGGGCGAGCGGGTCTGCAAGGCCATGGGCGACATGGGCATCGAGGTGCAGCCCGACCAGCCGGTGCGGGAGATCGAGGCAGACGCCGACGGGGTGGTCCGGGCGGTGCGCACCGACGCGGGCAGCTACGAGGCCGACCTCGTCGTCATGGGCCTGGGCATGGGGGCCGAGACCACGCTGGCGCGGGCGGCCGGGCTGCAGATCGGGGTCACCGGCGGCATCGACGTCGCGCACACCCAGCGCAGCCGCTCGCACCCGGAGGTGTTCGCGGCGGGGGACTGCGCCCAGACGTTCCACCGGCTCACCGGCGAGGCGGTGCACATCGCGCTGGGCACGCACGCCAACAAGCAGGGCCGGGTCGCCGGATCGGTCATCGGCGGCCGACTCGCCCGGTTCCCCGGCGTCCTCGGGACGGCGGCGACCAAGGTGGGCGACCTGGAGGTGGCGCGCACCGGGCTGTGCACCACCCAGGCCGAGCAGGCCGGCTTCGACCACCGCAGCGAGCTGATCGAGGCGACGACCCGGGCGGGCTACTTCCCCGGGGCGGCGCCGATCGCCGTCAAGCTGATCACCGAGCGCGGATCGGGGCTGCTGATCGGCGCCCAGGTCGTCGGCGGGCCGGGCAGCGCCAAGCGGATCGACGTCCTGGCCACCGCGATCTGGGCCGGCATGACCGCCGAGGAGCTGGCCGGCTCGGACCTGTCCTACGCGCCGCCGTTCTCACCGACCTACGACCCGGTAGGGGTGGCCGCGCGCGTGGCCAGCCGCATCGAGCAGGGCTGACCGCGTGCCCGACGGCGGCGCCGCGGCGACCGGCACCGAGGTCCGGGACGCCGACTGGTACGGCGAGGACCTCTCCGGCCGCGAGCACGCCGGCGTGGCCTTCAGCGGTGTGGATCTCTCGGAGTGCTCGGCCACCGGCGTCGTGTTCACCGACTGCACCTTCTCCGACTGCCGGTTCACCGCCGCGCAGCTCGCCGACGCCGCCTTCGTGAACTGCGTCTTCACCGGCTGCTCCTTCTTCGCCGCCACGCTCACCGGCTGCAAGCTGGTCGGCGCGCGCTTCGACCGCTGCTCCTTCGACCAGCTCACCGTCACCGGCGGTGACTGGTCGTTCGCCGTGCTGCCCGGCGCCGACCTGCGCCGGGCGACCTTCGAGGGCGTGCGGCTGCGCGATGCCGATCTCACCGGTCTGGCCGCCCGCGGAGCGGCGCTGCGGTCGGTGGACCTGTCCGGTGCGGACCTGCGCGACGCCGATCTCACCGACGCCGACCTGCGGGGCAGCGACCTGACGGCGGTCGATCCCCGCACGGCCCGGCTGCGGGGCGCGCGGATCGACCTCGCGCAGGCGGTCGCGCTGGTGAGCGCCCTGGGCCTGGAGGTCGATACGGGATCGGCGGACGAGCGCCGCTGACCGGCGCGCTCCCGAGGGCGCGGGCGCCGGACCGCCCTGTCGCGGCGCCGGCGCCCGGCGCGATACTCGACACCGACGTCCCTCCGTACGCGCTGTACGGCCGCCACCCAGCGAGGAGTGCCCGCATGCCCATTGCGACCCCCGAGGTCTACGCCGACATGATCCGCCGGGCGAAGGAGGGCGGTTTCGCCTATCCGGCGATCAACTGCACCTCGTCGGAGACCGTCAACGCGGCCCTGCGCGGTTTCGCCGACGCCGGGAGCGACGGCATCATCCAGTTCTCCACCGGCGGCGCGGAGTTCGGCTCGGGCACGCGGGTCAAGGACATGGTCACCGGCGCGGTGGCGCTGGCCGAGTTCGCCCACGTGGTCGCCGAGAAGTACCCGGTCAACGTGGCGCTGCACACCGACCACTGCCCCAAGGACAAGCTCGACTCCTACGTGCGCCCGCTCGTCGCCCTCTCGCAGGACCGGGTCGACGCCGGCCAGGAGCCGCTGTTCCAGTCGCACATGTGGGACGGCTCGGCCATCGACCTCGACGAGAACCTGCAGATCGCCGAGGAGCTCCTCGAGCGGACCGCGGCGGCCCGGATCGTGCTCGAGGTCGAGATCGGCGTCGTCGGGGGCGAGGAGGACGGCGTCGCCCATGACATCAACGAGAAGCTCTACACCGCAGAGGGCGACTTCGTGGCCACCGCCCGGGCCCTCGGCCTGGGGGAGCGGGGCGTCTACCTGCTCGCGGCCACCTTCGGCAACGTGCACGGCGTCTACAAGCCGGGCAACGTGAAGCTCCGGCCGGAGATCCTCAAGCAGGGCCAGGACGTCGTCGCCAAGGAGTTCGGCACCGCCGACGACAAGCCGTTCAACCTGGTCTTCCACGGCGGCTCCGGCTCGGCCCAGGAGGAGATCCGCGAGGCCCTCTCCTACGGCGTGGTGAAGATGAACGTCGACACCGACACCCAGTACGCCTTCACCCGGCCGATCGCCGGGCACATGTTCAGCAACTACGACGGCGTGCTCAAGGTCGACGGCGAGGTCGGCAACAAGAAGGCCTACGACCCGCGCAGCTACCTCAAGGCCGCGGAGACCGGCATGGCCGCCCGCGTCGTCGAGGCGTGCGAGGACCTGCTGTCGGCCGGCCAGTCGCAGGGCGCCTGAGGTGACGCACTCGCACAACCTGCTCGGTGAGCCCGATCCCACGCTCCTGCCGGCCAATCCCGAGGCCGACGCGGAGCTCGCGGCCGGCGATCCGCCGGCCGAGGTGGCCGCGCACCACCCGACGGTGAGCGCCGCCTGGGCCGCTCTGGCCGAGGAGGCCATCGGCCGGTCCGAGCGGCTGCTGACCGACACGATCGAGGCCTATGCCTACGCGCGCACCGGCTACCACCGCGGCCTGGACGCGCTGCGGCGCAACGGCTGGAAGGGCTTCGGGCCGGTTCCGTGGGCGCACGAGCCCAATCGTGGGTTCCTGCGCTGCGTCACCGTGCTGGCAGCGGCCGCGGAGGCGATCGGGGAGACCGGCGAGCACGAGCGCTGCATCCAGCTGCTGCGCGACTGCGATCCCAGCCTCGCGCCCTGATCGTCACGTTCCGTGAGGCGCGGGTACCTCTGGTGACAGCGGCTGACCAGCGGTTCCGCGCGTCAGGTTTCTGCGATGATCGTGATGGACATCACCGTACGTGCACGGCGCCGGCCGGCGCCCGCAGGAATGGGGATGAGCAATGGTGACCCTGTTGTGGATCCTTGCCGTGGTCCTGGTGATCGCCGGGATCGTCGCGATCGTCCGTGGTCAGATGCTGTGGGGCATCGTGCTGATCATCGTGGGGCTGCTCGTCGGCCCGGGTGGGGTGAGCCTCTTCGCCTGACGCGGCCCCGGGCCCTCCGGGGCCCGGGGCTCACCGCTTCCCGAGTTCCGGGTGCAGCTCGGTGAGGGCGTCGGTGAGGGTGGTCAGCTGCTCCCCGCCGGCCATGAGGGCGGTGAGGTCGTCGGCGTCGACGTCCTCGCGGGTGAGGATGCCGGCCACCTGGCCGTGCGCCAGCAGCAGGAACCGGTCGCCGATCAGGTGCGCGTAGCGCGGGTTGTTGGTCACGACGACGACGGCCAGCCCCTGCGACCGGGCGGCCAGGATCGTCTGCCCGAACAGCACCTGCCGCGCCATCGTCATCGGCGTGACCGGCTCGTCGATGAGCAGTGCCCGCGCCCCGAAGTGCAGCGCCCGCGCCACGGCGAGGCTCTGCCGCTCCCCGGCCTTCAAGGAGCTGGCCGGCTGCTCGGGGTCCAGGGCCGTGACCCCGACACGGGCCATGGCCCGGACCGTGGTCTCCCGGGCCGCGGCGATGTCCAGCCGGCGCAGCGGCCAGACGCCCCGCGTGGGCTCCACGCCGAGGAAGAAGTTCCGCCAGACCGACAGCAGCGGCGCGACGGCGAGGTCCTGCCAGATGGTGGCGATACCCAGCGCGCGGGCCTGGCTCACCGACCGGAACCGCATCGGGGTGCCCTCGATCCGCAGCTCGCCCTCGTCGTGCCGGCGCAGGCCGGACAGCACCGCCACGAGCGTCGACTTGCCCGAGCCGTTCTCGCCGAGCACGCAGGTGATCTCGCCGGCCATCAGGCTGGCGCTCACCCGGTTCAGCGCCGCGATGTTGCCGTGCCGGACGGTGACCCCGCGGAGCTCCACGACCGGGACCGGGACGGACGAGGACGAACCCGTGCCCGCGTCTGCGGAGTGCGCCTCGCTGCTCACGACCGCGGCCCCGCCTTCAGCCGCCGGCGCACGACCCCGTTGGCGACCAGGGCCACCAGCAGCAGGGCACCCAGGAGGGTCTGGAACCAGCGGGGGTCCCATCCGGCCAGCGTGATGCCCTGTCGCGCGACGGCGTAGAGGAGCGCCCCCACCGCCGCCCCCACCGCGGAGCCGTACCCACCGGTGAGCAGGCATCCGCCGATGACCGCGACGACGACGAAGTCGACGCTCGGGCCCAGGCCGGCGCTGTGCAACTGCACGCTCTCCAACCGGAAGAGGCCGAGCGTGCCGATCAGCCAGCCGGCCGTCGCGCTGGCGCAGAACAGCGCGACGGTCGTCCGGCGCACCGGGACGCCGAGCTCGCGAGCGGCGAGCCGGGCTCCGCCCGCGGCGAAGACGGCGTTGCCGAACCTCGTCCGCCACAGGGTCCAGGCGGCCAGCGCAGTGGCGCCCAGCCACCACAGCACGGCCACGTGGAAGCGGGCGCCGCCCATCTGCGCCGACGAGCCGAACACCGCGCCGGCCGAGTTCCAGCCGGGAGCCGCGTCGAGCCCCTGGACCTGCGTCGAGCCCGCGACCGCCTCGAACCCGGCCAGCGCGGCGCCGGACAGGATGAGGAAGGTCGCGAGGGTCACCAGGAAGCTGGGCAGGCCGGTGTTCACCACCAGCACGCCGTTCACCACACCCACGAGCAGTGCCGCCACCAGCGACGCGCCCAGCGCCGGCCAGACCGGCCACCCTCCTGGCCCGATGAGCAGCGCGCTGAGCAGGGCGCTGGCCACGGCCATCGCGCCGACCGAGAGGTCGAACTGCCCGGCGATGAGCAGCAGCGCGACGGCGACCGCGCCGATGCCCAGGGTGGCGGCGACGTCGAGGACCGTGGCCAGGCCACCGGCGGTGCGCAGGTCGGGCGCCTGCATCCCGAAGAAGGCGACGACCACCACGAGCCCGACCACGGCGGGAAGGCTCGGCCGGGCCAGCGCCTGGCTCAGGAACCGGCGGCCCGCCGGCAGGGGGGTGCGAGCAGTGCCGAAGGCGGGCAGCCGTTCACTGATCACCGGTGGGGCGACCGGGTGGTGCGGCAGGACGTCGGCAGCGGATCCTCCTCGGCGAGCGGTTACCCGCCCAGTGTCCACGACGCCCCCAGGGGCCCGCAGCTCCGCGGCGACGTGCTGGCACGGCCGCCCGTCAGGGTCCCGCGCCGGTCCTTTCAAGGCTGCAGGCGCCACCGCACGCGGTCGTCGGCGTACCAGGTCCAGCGGTCCACCGGGCGCGGGTAGAGCACGCCGTCGCGCACGATGCGTGCCGGGTCGGAGGCGATCTGGAGCGCCCGGCCGCTCGTGTGGCGGGTCGGGCGCAGCGGCAGGGTCATGACGGTCACGCCGATCGTGTCGACGGCTGTCCAGTCGGGCCGGACGTCGATCCGGGTGATCTCGCCGTCGGCCACCCGGATGTCGTCGTGGTGGGCCTGCAGGCCCAGCCGCCGGGACAGCGCCCGGCGCCCGTCGCCCGCCGCCTCGACGCGGCCGTGGTGCAGCAGGACGCCGCCGTGGTCGTCCCGCACCAGCGTGAGGTCGCGCGGCTCTCCGGACCCCACGCCGAGGTCGCGGGCCAGCGCGCTGGAGGACTTGTCCGGGCCGGGCTCCCAGGCGACCGGGACCTGCGCGGTCCGGCCCGCCTTGAGCAGGGCGGCCAGCACCGCGGACAGGCCCGCCACCGGCCCCCGGACGACGAGGGCGTCGGCTCCGGGGACGGGCTCCAGCTGTGCCGGTCGGGGCGCTTCACCGGGACCCAGACGGCGGAGGTCCAGCTCGACGGAGGCCATGCGGATACCCTGCCACCTGCCGGCCGGGGAACACCCGGGTACCGGGCGAGTGAGCGACCCCACCCCGACGAACGAGGAGATCCAGGAGCCGATGCCCGCTGTCGTGCTGATCGGTGCCCAGTGGGGTGACGAGGGCAAGGGCAAGGCCACCGACCTGCTCGGCGGCCGCGTGCCCTACGTCGTCCGCTACCAGGGCGGCAACAACGCCGGCCACACGGTGATCACACCGGACGGCGAGAAGTACGCCCTCCACCTGATCCCGTCGGGCATCCTCACGCCCGGGTGCACCCCGGTGATCGGCAACGGCGTGGTGATCGACCCGCAGGTGCTCATCGCCGAGCTGGCGGGGCTCGAGGAGCGCGGGGTGGACACCTCGCGGCTGGTGATCTCCTCCGACGCGCACTTGATCATGCCGCACCACCGGGCACTGGACAAGGTCACCGAGCGGTTCCTCGGCAAGCGCAAGATCGGCACCACCGGCCGCGGGATCGGTCCGGCCTACGGCGACAAGGTCGCCCGGGTGGGCATCCGCGTGCAGGACCTGCTCGACCTCTCCATCCTCCGGCAGAAGCTCGAGGGCACCCTCCAGGAGAAGAACCAGGTACTGGTCAAGGTCTACAACCGGAAGGCGATCGACGTCGACGAGGTCGTCGAGGAGTACACCCGGTACGCCGAGCAGCTCAAGCACCGGATCGTCGACACCCGCCTGCTGCTGGGCAAGGCGCTCGACGCCGGGGAGTGGGTGCTCCTCGAGGGGTCCCAGGGCACGCTGCTCGACGTCGACCACGGCACGTATCCGTTCGTGACGTCGTCGAACCCGACCGCCGGCGGAGCGGCCGTGGGCGCAGGCGTGGGCCCCACCCGGATCGAGCGCGTGGTCGGCATCCTCAAGGCGTACACGACCCGGGTGGGCTCGGGTCCCTTCCCGACGGAGCTGTTCGACGCCAACGGCGAGTACCTGCGCACGCAGGGCGGTGAGGTGGGCGTCACCACCGGCCGCGACCGGCGCTGCGGCTGGTTCGACGCCGTCGTCGCCCGGTACGCCAGCCGGGTCAACGGCATCACCGACTACTTCCTCACCAAGCTCGACGTCCTCTCCGGGCTCGAGACGGTGCCGATCTGCGTGGCCTACGAGATCGACGGGGTCCGGCACGACGAGATGCCGATGACGCAGACCGACTTCCACCACGCGACGCCGGTCTACGAGGAGATGCCCGGCTGGTCCGAGGACATCCGGCACTGCCGCGTGTTCGCCGAGCTGCCGGCCGCCGCGCAGGCCTACGTGCGTCGGCTCGAGGAGCTCTCCGGGGCTCGGATCAGCGTGATCGGCGTCGGGCCCGGGCGTGACGAGAACGTGGTCGTCCACGATCTGATCGCATAAGGACCCCGACCTCCTCACCCCTCGCAGGCTCGGGGCGAGCCTCTGGTCGGGGCCGCCTGCGCGGAGCCCTCCGGGCCCCCCTCGGCGCGACCTCGCCTCCGCACGTAAAAATCGCGCGACAGGGGTTCGAGCCCGGGGTCACCATGCCGGGCGTGGAACTTCTCGCACTCGGCTGGACGCCCGAGCGGGCCGCGGCGCTTCCTCCGGGGAGCGAACCGGCACGCGTGGCGCGCGTGGACCGGAGCCGGCTCGGCGTCCTCGCCGCCGACGGTGAGCGGCGGGTCCGCTCTGCTGCGGCGCTGCACGGGGACGCGGTGGCCGGCGGTCCAGCCGTCGGCGACTGGGTGGCGCTGCGCGGTGAGCTGGCGGTCGCCGTCCTGCCCCGGACCAGCGCCTTCACCCGCACCGTCGCGGGACGGACGTCGGCCGTCCAGGTGGTGGCGGCCAACATCGACGTCGTCCTGGTCGTCGACTCGCTCGTCGGCGAGACGCGGCTGCGCCGGGTCGAGCGCTACCTGGCCGTCGCCTGGAGCAGCGGGGCGACGCCGGTCGTCGTCCTGACCAAGGCCGACCTCTGCGCCGACCCGGACGGAACGGTGGCGCAGGTCGCCGCCGACGCGCCCGGCGCCGCCGTCCTCGCCGTCAGCTCCCTGACCGGCTCCGGGCTCGACGGCGTGCGCGCGCACCTCGGGCCCGGCCGGACGGCGGCCATGGTGGGACCGTCCGGCGTCGGGAAGTCCAGCCTGCTCAACGCGCTGGCCGGGCACCCTGTCGCTGCCACGCGGGAGATCCGGGACGACGGCCGCGGGCGGCACACGACCACGGCGCGCGAGCTCCACCGGCTGCCCGACGGAACCCTCCTCGTCGACACCCCGGGGATGCGCGAGCTCGGCCTGTACGACGACCTCGACGGCGTCGACCGGGCCTACGCCGACGTGACCGAGCTGGCCGCCGCGTGCCGCTACCGCGACTGCGACCACCGGACCGAGCCCGGCTGCGCGGTGGCCGCGGCGATCGACGACGGCCGGCTGGACCCCGGCCGGCTCACGGCCTGGCGGAAGCTCCAGTCGGAGGCCCGCCGTCAGCTGCTGCGCGTGGACGCCCGGGCGCGCGCCGAGGACCGGGCCCGGCTGCGCGCCCTCCACCGGAGCCGTCGGGCGCAGCCCGCGCGACTCCGGTGAGGCCCCGGTTCAGACGAGCTGGGCGGTGACCGCGGTCCGGGCGCGGACGGCGTGGTCCGGCGAGTCGGTGATCAGGCCGTCGACGCCGAGGGTCAGCAGCTCCACCGCGTCCCCCACCGCGTCCCCGAGGCCGTTCGGGGCGTCCCCGCGGCGCAGGTGCGCCGGCAGGAACATGTTCTCCGCCCGCAGCGTCCAGCAGAAGACGGCGAGCTCGGCGGCGTGCGCCTGGTCCACCAGGTGCGCGGTGCCCGGGGCGGCGGTTGCGGCGCTGGCCAGGATGCGGTCCCGGCTGGGGGCGATCGCCTGGGCGTAGGTGGAGATCTCCCGAAGCCCCGAAGGGGTGACCATCGCATCGTCCACCGGGTCGTCGTCGACGAGCTGGACCATCCGCGGGGCGCCGGAGCCCATCCGGATGCCCAGCTCGCGCAGCACGGACGGGTCGAACGACTGGATCCACACGGTGCCGTCGGCGCTGTCGGCGCCGAGCCGCCGCAGCTCGTCCGCGACCAGCTCGGACATCGCCATGCCCCGCGCCTGGCACCACTCGGGGTGCTTGAGCTCGGCGAGCACGCGCACCTGCCGCTGTGCGGTGGACCGGCAGCGCGCCAGCTCGATCACCTCGGCGAGCGTGAGCACGCCGAAACGGCCGTCGTAGGCGGTGTTCAGCGGCCGCAGGGACGGCATCCGCTCGATCGCGCGGAGGGTGCGCAGCTCGGCGTAGGTGAAGTCCTCGGTGAACCAGCCGGCAACCAGCTGGCCGTCGATCAGCCTGGTGGTGCGGCGGCCGGCGAACTCGGGGTGCTCGGCCACGTCGGTGGACAGGGACAGCTCGTTCTCGTGCCGGACGACCAGGACGCCGTCCCGGCTGACGACGACGTCGGGCTCGATGAGATCGGCACCCAGGTCGATGGCCAGCTCGAAGCTCGCCGCGGTGTGCTCCGGCCGGTAGGCCGGGGCTCCGCGGTGGCCGATGACGACGGGCCGTGGAAGGCGTGTCGCCGGCCGTTCCGCCAGCGACTCGGTCGCGCGCATGGCCCCCACAACACAGGAGTCGGATGAATCGAGGGCGAACTGGAGGGGACGGATGCCGCACGATCGTGCGGCCATCGCGCTGACCAGCGAGCTTGAGGACTTTCGTGGCACAGATCACGTGGTGTGTCTGTGACTGCTGGGTTTCGGCACGCGGAGCGGCGTTCTCCAGCCGCGGTCGGTAGGGTCGCCGCTCGTGCGCGTGCTGGTGATCGGCTCCGGTGCCCGGGAGCACGCCCTGTGCGTGGCTCTGCTGTCCGACCCCGCGGTGAGCGCGCTCGCCTGCGCTCCCGGCAACGCCGGAACGGCGCGGATCGCCCCACCCCCACCCGGCGGGAAGGCCCTGCCGGTCGCCGATCCGGTCGCCGTGGCCGGCCTGGCGCGCGAGTGGCGCGCCGACCTCGTCGTCGTCGGACCGGAGGTCCCGCTGGTGGCCGGTGCTGCCGACGCCGTCCGGGAGGCCGGGATCGCCTGCTTCGGCCCCTCGGCCGAGGCCGCGCAGCTGGAGGGCAGCAAGTCCTTCGCCAAGCACGTCATGACGGCAGCCGGTGTGCCCACGGCGCGCTCGTGGGCGGTGGGCGGGCCGGCCGAGCTGGAGACGGCTCTGGACGAGGTCGCCGCGCTCACCGGCGGAGCCCCCTTCGTGGTCAAGGACGACGGGCTGGCCGCCGGCAAGGGTGTCGTCGTCACCCCCGACCGCGAGGCCGCCGCAGCACACGGCCGCCGGGTGCTGGACGCCGGCGGCGCGGTCCTGGTCGAGGAGTACCTCGACGGGCCGGAGGTCTCGCTGTTCGCCGTCACCGACGGCACGACGGTGCTGCCGCTGGTGCCCGCCCAGGACCACAAGCGCCGCGACGACGGCGACGCCGGACCCAACACCGGCGGCATGGGCGCCTACGCGCCGCTGCCGTGGGCACCGCCCGGCCTGGTCGACGAGGTGCTGGCCACGGTGCTCCAGCCCACCGTGGACGAGATGGCCCGCCGGGGCGAGACCTTCAGCGGCCTGCTCTACGCGGGCCTGGCGCTCACCTCGCGCGGCGTGCGGGTGGTCGAGTTCAACGCCCGCTTCGGCGATCCCGAGACCCAGGTCGTGCTGCCCCTGCTGGAGACGCCCCTGGGAGGCCTGCTGCACGCTGCGGCGACGGGCACCCTGGACGCGCACCCGCCGCTGCGCTGGCGGGACGGCGCCGCCGTGACCGTCGTCGTCGCGGCTCCCGGCTATCCCGAGGCGCCGCGGACGGGTGACCCGATCACCGGTGCCGACGGCGAGGGCGTCCTGCACGCCGGCACCGCGCTGACCGCCGACGGCGCGGTGGTCTCCGCCGGCGGACGCGTGCTCGCGGTCACCGCCGTCGGAACCGACCTGGCCGCCGCCCGGCGGACCGCCTACGAGCGGGTCGCGGGCGTGCGGCTGGCCGACGCGCACTGGCGCACCGACATCGCCCTGGCCGCCGTCGAGGGACGGGTCCGGCCCTGACCGATCGGCGCCGCGGGACCGATCGGGACCTCAGCCGGCCGTGACCGGGGACCGGCCCCGCTCGGGGTGCGGCTCCGGCGGCCGTGGGCCCTCGTGCCGGCGGCTCAGGTAGGTACCGGCGACGTTGATGCAGGCGACCGCGGGCACCGCCACCAGCGCACCGAAGACGCCGCCGACGAGCAGGCCGGCGGCGATCGCGAGGACCACCGCGAGCGGATGCACGTGCACCGCCCGGCCCAGCAGGAGTGGCGACAGGACGTGCCCCTCGAGCTGCATGACCGCGACGACGATCGCCAGCGCGATCAGGGCCTTGATCGGCCCCACCGCCACCAGTGCCACCAGCACCGCGACGCAGCCGGCGAGCAACGAGCCGATGATCGGGACGAACGCGCCCAGGAAGACGAGGGCCGCCAGCGGGACGACCAGCGGCACCCCGAGGACGGCCAGCCCGATGCCGATGCCGAGGGCGTCGACGAGGGCCACGGCCACCGTGGCGCGGACGTAGGAGATGAGCGTCCGCCAGGCCCGCCGCGCCGCCTCGTCGAGGAAGGCGCGGGAGTCGCGGGGGAACAGGCCGACCAGCCAGAGCCAGATCGCCCGGCCGTCCTTGAGGAGGAAGAAGAGCGTGAACAGCGCCAGGAGGATGCCGGTGAACACCTCGCCGACCGTGGCGACCGTGGTGAGGGCGCCCGAGGCCAGCTCCTCCTGGCTGCCGGCGAAGAAGTCCTGCACCGCGAGCAGCGTCTCGTCGATCTGCCGCTGCGTCACGGGGAAGGTGTCGACGACGAAGTCGCGGATCTGCTGGAGCCCCTGGGTCACCTGGTCGGCGAGATCGGCGAACCCGGCGGTGACCTGGGCCACGACCAGCGTGATGATCCCGGCGACGACGCCGAGCCCGACCAGCAGCATGGTGGTGGCCGCCAGCGCCTTCGGCCAGCCCTGGTGGGCGAGGAACGCCGCTCCCGGCTGCAGCAGGGCCGCCAGCAGCAGCGCCACGATGACCGGGACGACGACCACGGCCACGTGGGACATCGCGGTGAGCAGCGCGTAGAGCGCGGCCAGCACGACCAGGAGGCGCCAGGACCACGCCGCCGCGGTGCGCAGCCCCGTCGGCACACCGTCCTCGACGCGGGTACGGGGCGGACCGCCCAGGAGGGGGCGGTTCCGCTCGTCCCGGCGTCGGGGGAGGCCACCCTCGGGCGGGCCGCTGACGCCTCCGGGCCCGAGCGGTCCGTCGAGGTCGGGAGCGCCCGGCTCCGGGCTGCCCAGCGGCGGCTCCCCGTCGGCGTCGATCCCGCTCCCAGGGGCCCGGCGGAGCTCCCGGCCAGGACCCGGGTCGCGGTCCTGGTCGGTGTCTGGGTCGTGGTCGGTGTCGGGGTCGCTGTCCGGTTCGTGCTCGTTGGCCCACGACACGAGACCGTGGTGGGGCGGCCAGGCGTACGGGTCGTGCTCCCGGGCGGCGCGGATGCGCGCGCGTGCCCGGCC
>Ga0196960_10000069_pt1 | contig 40186 bp, 40 predicted proteins | sample S3v_5metaG_FD_183187 | JGI IMG/M metagenome (GOLD analysis project Ga0196960, IMG submission 183187) | Soil microbial communities from Anza Borrego desert, Southern California, United States - S3+v_5 | ecosystem: Environmental > Terrestrial > Soil > Desert | place: USA: California | collected...
GCGCGATCGGCGCCGCCGTCGCGGTCCCCCTCCTGCGCCGCCGCCTGCGCATCCCCACCGAGGTGACGATCGTCGCCTGCGCGGCCGGCCCGCTGGCGCTGGCGGTCCTGCAGCCGCGCTCGAAGCGGCGCGACGTCGCCCTCTTCGCGCTGCAGATGTGGGCCTTCACCGTCGCCCACGAGCTCCCTTATGACGACCCCGACCGCCTCCGCGCCCGACTGCGCACCCGCTACCCGATCCGGGTCGACCGGCTGATCGGCGCCGGCGCGCTCCCCAACGCGCGCCTGCAGCGGGCCTTCGCGGGCCGGCGCGGGGTCGGCGCCGTCGACCAGGTTCTCACCTGGACCCACTGGCTCTGGTTCATCGTCCCCTACGCCTCCCTGGCCTGGATCCTCGTCCGCCACAACGACCGCTTCCCGCGCTCGGCGCGGCAGATGGCGGCGGTCTTCGACCTCGGCTGCGTCGTCTACTTCGCGGTCCCGACCGCGCCGCCGTGGTGGGCCTCCGAGCAGGGGCTGACCGGGGAAGAGGTGCGCCGGATCATGGTCGAGGTGGGGGAACCGACCTGGGGCCGCGCCTGGGAGCGGATGTACGACGCGCTCGGCGGCAACCCCTGGGCGGCGATGCCCTCGCTGCACTTCGCCACCTCGCTCGCCGCCGCCCTCTCGCTCGCCGAAGCCGGCAAGGCCGAGGGCGCGCTGGGCTGGGGCTACGCCGGCACCCTCGGCTTCGCCCTCGTCTACCTGGGGGAGCACTACGTCACCGATCTCGTCGCCGGCGCCGCCCTCGTGGCAGCCGTGCGACGGGGCGAGCCGCTGGCAGAACCCCTCGTCAGCGGGATAAACGGAGTCCTGCAGCGCCTTGAGGGGATCGCGAGGGGGTAGTTTTCCTAGGCGTGTCTCGGGAAGACTCGGCGAACGGCGGCAGCCGCCTCGCCGAAATGCCCATATTCACCACCCGGCGGCTTATCCAGACCCTCGTCGTCGTCCTGCTGCTGCTCGGCGGCATCTACTTCCTCTTCCCGAAGCTGGTCGGCCTCGGCGATTCGCTCAGCCGCCTGCGCCAGGCCGAGGCGATCTGGATCGCGGTCGCGGTCGGTTTCAACGTCCTCGCCTACGCGACCTACATCGCCCTCTTCAAGGCGGTCGTCGGCGGCGACGTGCTGCGCCTGCGCTGGTCGGAGACCTACGAGATCAACCTGGCCGGGGTGGCGGCGACGCGGCTCTTCTCCGCCGGCGGCGCCGGCGGCATCGCCCTCACCTACTGGGCGCTGCGCAAGGCGGGGCTGCCGCGCCGCGACTCCGCCCGCCGGATGATCGCCTTCGTCTCCCTCCAGTACGCCTTCTATCCGCTGGCGATCATCGTCTTCGGGATCCTGCTGCGGACCGGCGTCCTCAACGGCAAGAGCTCGGTCGAGCTGACGATCATCCCGGCGGCGATCGCCGGCCTGCTGCTGATCGTCGGCATCCTGATCACGCTGATCCCACCCGACCTCGAGCGTCGCCTCACCCACTTCGCCCACAGCGACCGCTCGCGCCAGTGGGTGCGGACCGCGGCGAAGGTGCCGGCGACGCTGGGGGAGGGGTTCCGCTTCGCCTTCAGCCTCTTCACCCATCCCTCCAAGGGCGGCCTCGCGGTGGTCGGGGCCGCCGGCTACTGGGCCGCCAACATCGGCATCCTCTGGGCCTCCTTCCACGCCTTCGGCGTCCACGTCCCGCTCGGGGTGGTCGTCCAGGGCTTCTTCTTGGGGATGGTGGCCAACCTCTTCCCCTTCGCCCCCGCCGGGGTCGGCGCCGTCGACGCGGGGATGATCGGCGCCTTCGTCCTCTTCGGGATCCCCCAGGAGACCGTCTTCCCGGCGATCCTCGTCTTCCGCCTCGTCTCCTTCTGGATGCCGATCCCGCCCGGGATCTTCGCCTTCTTCCAGCTCCGTCACACGGTCCACCGCTGGGAACAGGAGGAGCTGCCGATCGAACGCGGCAGGGGCGCCGGCTCCGACCTCGAGCCGGCGGTGCGCTGATCGCGCCGCCGCCGTTCGAGCGCTACTATAAAAAGTAAAGTAATAGACTTCAGGCGGCGAGAAATGGCTGAGAGCGAGAACAACAAAGTCGAGAACGTGATCATCATCGGCGGCGGCCCGGCCGGGTACACGGCGGCGCTCTACACCGCGCGGGCGAACCTGGAGCCGCTGGTCTTCGAGGGCTTCCAATGGGGCGGCCAGCTGCAGAACACGACCGAGGTCGAGAACTACCCCGGCTACCCCGAGGGGATCATGGGGCCGGAGATGATGGCCCAGTTCCGCGCCCAGGCCGAGCGCTTCGGGACCCGCTTCGTCACCGACGACGTCGACCGGGTCGAGCTCTCCGACAGCGGCGTGCAGAAGGTCTTCCTCGGCGACGAGGAGCACCGCGCCAAGACCGTGATCCTGGCGATGGGGGCGGAGCCGAAACGGCTCGGCATCCCCGGCGAGATGGAGCTCGGCGGCCGCGGCGTCTCCACCTGCGGCGTCTGCGACGGGGCCTTCTTCAAAGACCAGAAGGTGATCGTGATCGGCGGCGGCGACTCGGCGATGGAGGACTCGATCTTCATCTCCAAGTTCGCCTCGGAGCTGACGCTCGTCACCCGCCGCAACGAGTTCCGCGCCTCGAAGATCATGCTCGAGCGCGCCCAGGAAAAGGACAACATCGAGTTCAAGGCTCCGTTGATCCCGGAGGAGTTCGTCGCCGGCGAGAGCGGCAAGCTCGAGAAGGTCCGCTTCCGCCACGCCGAGACCGGCGCCGAGGAGGAGATCGAGACCGACGGCGCCTTCATCGCGATCGGCCACATCCCCAAGTCGGAGATCGTCCGGGACCAGGTGGAGACCGACGAGGACGGCTACATCGTCACCGAGCCGGGCTCGACCCGGACCAACCTCGGCGGCGTCTTCGCCGTCGGCGACGTCGTCGACCACACCTACCGCCAGGCGATCACCGCCGCCGGCACCGGCTGCATGGGTGCGCTCGACGCCGAGCGCTACCTGCGCGACGCCCCCCCGCCGGTCGAGGCGCACTGGATGCCCGGCGGCGAGCCGGCCGAGATCGCCACCGGCAGTGGCTGAGTGCACGCACCTCGACGCGGTCGAGTACCTCGACCTTCCTGACGAGGTCGCGGGGTGCGAGGAGTGCCTGGCGGCGGGGATGAAGTGGGTGCACCTGCGGATGTGCCAGACCTGCGGCCACGTCGGCTGCTGCGACAACTCGATCGGCAAGCACGCCACCGCCCACCACCAGGGCACCGGCCACCCGATCATCCGCTCGGCCGAGCCGGGGGAAGAGTGGAGCTGGTGCTACGTCGACGAGGTGATGATGCGCCTCAACCGCGGCGCCGGCGCGTAGGCCGGGCCCTTCTCGGCCTCTAGTCGTTCCAGCAGGTCGGCGGCGCGCTCGGGGCCGATCAAGCGGGCGATGCCGAGCGGGCCCAGCGGCCAGTTGAAGCCGAGCCGCATCGCGACGTCCATGTCCTCGGGCAAGGCGATCTCCTCTTCCAGCGCGAAGGCGGCCTCGTTGGCGATCTGGGCGAAGAGGCGGCTGAGGATCTGCTCGGCGGCGTCGTCGATCTTCGCCAGCTGCCCGGGGTCGAGGGTGGGGGCGTCGATCCCCAGCTCGGGGTCCGGCGCGCGCTCGCGCCCCTCGCCGTACTCGTGGTAGCCGTGGCCGCTCTTGCGGCCGAGCCGGCCTTCGGCGACGAGCTGCTCCTGGATCGGGCTCGGCCGCCAGCGCTCCGGCTCGCCGCCCTGCTGGAAGAACGAGCGGGCGATTTCGAGGTTGACGTCGAGGCCGATCAGGTCGAGCAGCTCGAACGGCCCCATCCGGAAGCCCCCGCCGAGGCGGACGACGCGGTCGATCGTCGCCGCGTCGGCGACGCCGTCGCGGAGCATCCGCAGCGACTCCAGCGAGAAGGGGCGGGCGAGGCGGTTGGCGACGAAGCCGGGGCTGTCCTTGGCACGGATCGGGGTGCGGCCCATCCGCTCGGCCACCTCGGTCGTCGCCGCCAGCGCCCCCTCGGAGGAGCGCTCGGCGGCGACCACCTCGACCAGCCGCATCAATGCCGGCGGGTTGAAGAAGTGCATGCCGACGACGCGCTCGGGGGCGGGGACGCCTTCGGCGATCTCCGAGACGCGCAGCGAGGAGGTGTTGGTGGCGAGGACCGGCTCGGGGCCGAGCGCCTCGGCCAGCTTCGTGAAGAGGTTGCGCTTCAGGTCGAGCTTCTCGGGCGCCGCCTCGATCACGAGGTCGCAGCCGCCCAGCTCATCGAGGTCGGCCGCCGTCTCCACCCGGTTCGAGGCGGCTTCGGCCTCCTCCTCGCTCCAGCGCCCGCGGCTCGCACCCTTCGTCAGGGCCTCCCGCAGCGCCGCCGCGCCGGTCTCGGCGAGGTCGGGGGCGACGTCGTAGAGCACGGTCGCGTAGCCGCCGAGCGCCGCCACCTGGGCGATCCCCCGGCCCATCGTCCCGGCGCCGATGACGCCGACGCGGGAGACGCTCACCGGCCCTGGAACCGCGGCTGGCGCTTCTCGAGGAAGGCGTTCATCCCCTCGACCCGGTCCGCGGTCGCCATCGCCTCGTCGAAGAGCCGGCGCTCCTCTCGCAGTCCCTCTTCGAGGCCCGTCTCCTGCGCCGCCAGCACCGCCCGTTTGGCGAGGCGGACCGCCAGCGGCGGGCGCTCGGCGATCACGCGGGCCAGCTCGATCGCCTCCTCCAGCCAGCGGCCCTTGCCGACGACCTTGTTGACGAGGCCCCAGCGCTCGGCCGTCTGCGCGTCCCAGCGGCGGCCGGTGAGGACGTACTCCATCGCCCGCTGCTTGCCGACGGCTCGCGCCAAGCGTTGGGTGCCGCCGCCGCCGGGGATGATCCCGAGGGTGATCTCGGGCTGGCCGAAGCGGGTCTTCTCGTCGCAGACGATCATGTCGCAGGCCAGCGCCAGCTCGCAGCCGCCGCCGAAGGCGTAGCCGGAGACGGCGGCGATCGTCGGCGTCCCGATCGCGGCCAGGCGAATCCAGAACTCCATCCCCTGCGGGTCCGGCGCGGCGTCGACCGGCCGCTCGGCCATCGCCTTGATGTCGGCGCCCGCGGCGAAGAACTCGTCGCTGCCGGCGAGGACGATGCAGCGCGCCGCGGGGTCGGCATCGAGGCGCTCCAGCTCGTCGGCGATCTCGGCCCGCATCTGCGGCGAGAGCGCGTTGCGCGCCTCCGGGCGGTTCAGCCGCAGCAGGGCGACGCCGTGCTCGTCGACCGAGACCTCGACCAGCTCGGCCAAGCTCTAGCTCTCCTGCAGCGGCAGCATCGCGTTGATCCCGGTCGCGGCGCGGCCGATGATCAACTTCTGGATCTGCGAGGTGCCCTCGTAGAGGGTGGTGACGCGGGCGTCGCGCAGGTAGCGCTCGACCGGGTAGTCGTCGACGTAGCCGGAGCCGCCGTGGACCTGGATCGCCAGGTTGGCGCATTCGACCGCCGCCTCGGTCGCGTAGAGCTTCGCCACCGAGGTCTCGGTCGCGTTCGGCTTGCCTTCGTCCTTGAGCAGGCCGGCGCGGAGGACCAGCATCCGGCTGGCGTCGCGCCTGAGGATCATCTCGGCGATCATCTCCTGGACCAGCTGGAAGCGGGCGAGGGGGACGCCGAACTGCTTGCGCTCCTTGGAAAATTCCACCGAGCTCTGGACGCAGCCTTCGCAGATGCCGACGCAGCCGGCGGCGACGCTGTAGCGGCCGTTTTCCAGCGCGCTCATCGCCACCTTGAAGCCGTCGCCGACCTCGCCGAGCATCGCCTCGTCGGGCACCTCGACCTCGTCGAGCGAGATTTCCGCGGTGTCGGAGGAGCGCAGGCCGAGCTTGCCGTGGATCTCCTGCGTCGTGAAGCCCTCGCTGTCGGTGGGAACGAGGAAGCAGGCGAGGCCGCGGTGCTTCTTCTCCGGGTCGGTCTGGGCGAAGATCAGCGCCAGCTCGGCGTAGTTGCCGAGCGAGATCCACATCTTCTGGCCGCTGATCGACCAGCCGTTCTCGGTCTTCCGCGCGCGGGTGCGGAGGTTGGCGGCGTCGGAGCCGGTGTCGGGCTCGGTCAGGCCGAAGCAGCCGAGGCCCTCGCCCGAGCAGAGCCGCGGCAGCCACTTCTTCTTCTGCTCCTCGGTGCCCCACTTCTCGATCGGCCCGGCGACCAGCGAGGTGACGACCGAGATCACGGTGCGGGCGGAGGAGTCGGCGCGGCCGATCTCCTCGGCGATCAGGCCGTAGCCGATGTAGTCGAGGCCGCGGCCGCCGTACGCTTCGGCCACCGGGGCGCCGAGGAAGCCGACCTGGCCGAGCTTGCGCGCGAGCTCGCGGTCGAAGCGGCCCTCGCGGTCGTTGTCGCGGACGTTCGGGAGGATCTCCCGCTCGGCGAATTCGCGCGCCGCCTCGCGGATCAGCTGCTGCTCGTCGCTGTACCGGAAGTCCATCGCTAGAGCTCCCGCAGCTCGCGTCCCAGGGTGTCGGCGAAGGCTTCCTGAGCCTCGCGGGTGCGCGGGCCGGGGGCGGCGGCGAAGACGTTGCCGTCGACCGAGGCGACCGCCTGGATCTCGCGCGTGGTCGAGGCGAGGAAGGCCTCCTGCGCGCCGCGCAGGTCGTCGACGTGCCAGGTGCCCTCCTCGACGTCCAGCGCCTTGACCATCCGGTCGCGGGTGATCGACTCCAGCACGCCGTCCTCGAGCGCCGGCGTCCGCAGCGTCCCCTCGGCGGAGACCCAGAAGACCGAGGAGGTGGGGGGCTCGAGCGCGGTCCCCTCGGGCCGGACCAGCACCGCCTCGTCAGCGCCCTGGGCTTTGGCGATCCGGGTCGCCTGCATGTTGGCCGCGTAGGAGAGCGACTTGACCCCGTTGAGGATCACGGTCGGGGAGTAGGTGACGGCGGCGAGGGCGACGGTCCTGGGGTGGGGCGGGATCGGCTCGGTGGCGGCGATGCGGCGGCCGCCGCGGGTGACGATCAGCCGCATCTGCCCTTCGACCGGGCCGGCCTGGGCGAGCAGGGCCTCGATCTCGGCTTCCAGCGCGCCGCGGTCGAACTCGAGCTCGATCGCGCCGGCGGAGCGACCGAGCCGGTCGAGATGGTCGACGAGCGCGAAGGGCTTGCCCTCGTAGAGGCGGATCACCTCGAAGGCGCCGTCGCCGCGGTAGAGCCCGTCGTCCTTGAGCCCGATCGTCGCCTCGGCGGTTGGCGTGATCCTCCCGTCGACGCTGGCCAGCTCTGCGAAGCCCTCGCTCACAGCGGCCGAGGCTACCTGTTCGGCCCGCCCGGCTTCTACCCGCGCTTGGTGCGGATCGGGCAGCGCGCCTGGGTCCGCAGGCACTTGAGCGCGGCCCATTCGATCTTGAAGCGGCTGTTCCAGACGACGCCCTGGGAGCGGCGGACGTAGAAGGGGGAGACGACCCCGGCGTAGACGTTGCGGCCGGAGCGCCAGGTCACTTCGCAGCGGAAGCGGCTGCGGCTGACCCGTCGGCAGCCGCCCAGCACCCGCTTGGCGCGTTCGAAGCGGTTGCCGAAGGCGTCCTGCAGGGTGTAGATCGTGAACGCCTCGGCGACCGGCCGGGTCATCAGCGGGAACGGGGTGCTGGGGTCGGTCACCGGGCGCGGGGCGCCGGTTTCGATCGCGGCGATCCATTCCGCGACCCAGGGGGCGATGAAGTCGGCGCGGATCAGGACGTTGGGCAGTTTCGTGCTGCAGAAGGGGCCGCCGGTGCTGATGATCCCGACCTCGACCGGGGTGCCGTCGGCGCGCTGGCCGATCGCCGGGCCGCCGCTGTCGCCGTAGCAGCCACCGCTCCTGCGGGCGGGGACGTCGAGCGTGCAGAGCTGGCCGGCGGCGCTGTAGGGCGGGTAGTAGTCGCGCGTCTTCTGCTTGCAGAAGGAGGGCCGCTGGACCACCATCGAGGTGGCGCGGAGGCTGCCGGGGCCGTCGGTCGCGTTGGCCTTGGTCAGGCCCCAGCCGGCGAGCTGGATCGTCGCCCCGCCTTCGTAGAGGGCGGCGTCGCCGGCGCCGGCGAGCGCGATCGGCGGCGCGGCGGTGGGCCGGTCGAGGACGAGGATGCCGGCGTCGCCGCGCAGGTTGCCGGGGTCGAAGCCGGGGAAGACATGCGTCTCGACGACGCGGAAGACGTTGGTGCCGATCGCTTTGCCGGGGGCGGTGGTGCCGGTGGCGACCGCGTACTGGTTCGCCGGGGTGAAGCGGCCGCGTTCGATGTCCTCGACGCAGTGGGCGGCGGTGAGGATCACCCGCGGGGCGACGACCGTGCCGGTGCAGGCGAAGCCGCTTTTGCCCTCGTGCGCTTCGATGTAGGCGAGCGAGGGGAATTCCTCGATCGTGGCGGCGCGGCCGGCGATGATCGAGGCGGTGGCGCCGTCGCGGGCCGCGGTGACGGCGGGCAGCGCCAGGGCGAGCAGGGCGATCGCGCAGCCGAGAACCGCCATCGCGTGCCTGTTTGAGTACCCCTGCGACCTCATTCAGGGCACAGCCTAATCGCTATCGGGTGATCAGACAGCTTCGAAGACGGTGGCGAGGCCCTGGCCGACGCCGACGCAGAGAGTGGCGACCCCGTATCTGCCGCCGCGGCGGCGCAGCTCGCGGACCAGGGTGCCGGAGAGGCGGGTGCCCGAGCAGCCGAGCGGGTGGCCGAGGGCGATCGCGCCGCCGTTGACGTTGAGCCGCTCCTCCTCGATCCCGAGCTCGCGGGCGCTGGCGAGAACCTGCGAGGCGAAGGCCTCGTTGATCTCGACCAGGTCGATCTGGTCGATCGAGAGGCCGGCGTTCTCGAGCGCGCGGGGGACGGCCTCGACCGGGCCGATGCCCATGAAGGCGGGGTCGACCCCGGCGACGCCGGTGGCGACGACCCGCGCCAGCGGCTCGGCGCCGAGCTCCTCGGCGCCCTTCTCGGAGGCGACCAGCAGGCAGGCGGCGCCGTCGTTGAGGGTCGAGGCGTTGCCGGCGGTGACGGTACCGCCCTCGCGGAAGACCGGCCGCAGCTTCGCCAGCTTCTCGGCGGAGGCGTCCGGCCGCGGGCCCTCGTCGGCCTCGACCACGACGGTCTCGCGCCCCTGCCGCGCCTCGATCGGGACGATCTCCTCGGCGAGCTTCCCCGCCTCGGTCGCGGCGACGGCGCGCCGGTGGCTGCGCAGGGCGAAGGCGTCCTGGTCCTCGCGGCTGACGCCGAAGCGCTCGGCGACGTTCTCGCCGGTCTCGCCCATCGCCTCGGTCGAGACGCCGAGCTCCTTCATCCGCGGGTTGATCATCCGCCAGCCGAGAGTGGTGTCGTGCATCGTCTGGGGGCCGCGGGGGAGGCCGCGCTCGGGCTTCTCGACCACCCACGGCGCCCTGCTCATCGACTCGACCCCGCCGGCGAGGTAGAAGTCGCCCTCGCCCGCTTTGACCGCCCGCGCGGCGCTGTTGACGGCCTCGAGGCCGGAGGCGCAGAGGCGGTTGACGGTGGCGCCGGGGACGCTCTGGGGCAGCCCGGCCAGCAGCGTCGCCATGCGGGCGACGTCGCGGTTGTCCTCGCCGGACTGGTTGGCGGCGCCGAAGTAGACGTCGATGATCCGCTCGGGATCAACGCCGCTGCGCTCCACCACGGCGCGGATCACGTGCGCGGCCATGTCGTCGGGGCGGACGCCGGAGAGGGCGCCGCGGTAGGCGCCCATCGGGGTGCGCAGGGGTTCGATCAGGTAGGCGTCGGGCATCGAGCTGAACCGTATCCTTGTCGGGTGCTCATCATTCTCGGCACCCTGGGGATTCTGGCGTTCATGATCGGCGTGCTGGTGATCGTCGGCCACTACTACCCCGGCAGCTCGGCGAGCCTCGTCGACTGGACCCCGACCCGCTCGCCCGAAGTCGAGGCGATGAACGAAATCGACGACATCCGCCAGATGATGGAGGCGCAGAACGAAATCCGCCGCCGGCGCGGGGTGCCGGAGATGACCGAGGAGGAGCTGCACAGCAGCGTCGCCGAGGACGAGCGCTTCCGCCTGCGCGGACGCGGCCCGTTCGAGGCTGGCTAGGTGGCGCGGGCGCTGATCGTCGGCTGCGGCTGCCGCGGCCGGGCGCTGGGGGAGCGGTTGCTGGCCGAGGGCTGGGCGGTGCGCGGGACCAGCCGCCGGGAAGAGGGGCTTGAGGCGATCAGGGCGGCCGGGATCGAGCCCGCGCTCGCCGACCCGGACCGTCCGGGGACGATCCTCGAGCTGGTGAACGACGTGGCGGTCCTGGTGCTCCTGCTCGGCAGCGCCACGGGCAGCGAGGAGGCGCTCGCCGCGATCCACGGCCCGCGCTTGGAGCGGCTGATGGAACACCTGGTCGAAACCCCGGTCCGGGGCGTCCTCTACGAGGGAACCGAGGCGGGCGACGAGGTCGTGCGCACCGCCGCGCGCACCTGGCGCATCCCGGTGCGGACGATCTCGCCGAGTCTGTCTCAGCCCGCGCATATGGCGGGCGGCGACAGACTCGCGGCCGAGGTGAGGGCCGTTCTGGCCGGCGAACCTAAATAGCTAAACTCCGATGGGAATTCAGGTAATAGACGAAGAAGCGCGAGAGGAGCGGGAAAAATGGCTCTACAGCTCGGTGAGGTAGCACCCGATTTCGAGGCCGACACCACTCAGGGTCGGATCAAGTTCCACGAGTGGCTGGGCGACTCCTGGGGGGTCCTGTTCTCCCATCCGAAGGACTTCACGCCGGTCTGCACGACCGAGCTCGGCTACATGGCGCGGATCCAGCCGGACTTCGAGAGCCGCAACGTGAAGATCATCGGGCTCTCGGTCGACCCGCTCGACAAACACGAGGGCTGGGCGAAGGACATCGAGGAGACCCAGGGCGCGGCGCCTCAGTACCCGATCATCAGCGACGCCGACTTCAACGTCTCCAAGCTCTACGGGATGCTGCCGGCCGACGTCTCCGGCGACGCCGGTGACCGCACGCCGGCCGACAACCAGACCGTGCGCAACGTCTTCGTCATCGGCCCCGACAAGAAGATCAAACTCATCCTCGTCTATCCGATGACGACGGGCCGCAACTTCGACGAGGTGCTGCGGGTGATCGACTCGCTGCAGCTGACTGCGAACCACAAAGTCGCGACCCCGGCCCAGTGGCAGCAGGGCGACGACGTGATCATCTCCGGCTCGGTCAAAGAGGACGAGGCTAAAGAGCTGTTCCCGGAGGGCTGGGAGCAGCCGAAGCCCTACATCCGCATCGTCCCGCAGCCGGGCAAAGACAAAGTCTCTAGCTAGTTCAGTACCGGAGCGCCTCGTTTGAGGCGCTCCGGCGCTGCTACAGGTGTCGATCGCGGCTGATTCACTGCGGTGATCGAGACCCGATTCTTCATCCGTCAAGACGGTGGCGCCAGAATCGCCCGCCTGGGCGAGGGCGGCGCTTCGTACCTCACCGGGATCGGCTGGGTGAGAGCTGGATGGAGTTCGCGGCTCGATGAGCTTCTACGAGATCGAGAGCGGGCGGCGGAGAGAGGCTGGCACCAGTGCAGCGAAGCCGAGGCCGCTGCGTTTCGGACATGGCACTTCAGCGAGGTCTCACTGCTCGAGGCCGACATAGGACCGTGGCGGAAGCTGCGCGGTGGCAGGGGGTTGGGTGCGAAGAGGGGGATCGGGCGGCTGGGACCCGCGCCTCGGTTCATAACCCTCGCGTGCCAGAGGAGGGTTCAAGATGCGCGTCGGCGGGCCCTTCCGGAGGACCTCGACATTCCTGACCTCGAGACCCTGACCGCCGATGCCGCTGACGGGTATGCACGCGCGGAGAAACGGATAGAGGGAATACAGCAGCGGGCATCCCTTTTTCTCGGCGCGACCGGGTTGACGACCTCCCTGGTTCTGGCCAACGGCAGCCTGCTTTACGGCAGCGGTCCGTTGCGTTCCTTCGGGGTGCTCGCCGCGGTGGGGGTTTTGCTCACGCTCGCGACGGTGATGCTCGTGAGGGCCGGCATCGCCTCCCTCGACGCCACGACGGTCTCCTTCGACCGCGCTCTACCCAACTCGCCTCCTCAGGTCGAAGCCAGGCTCGAGCTGGACCACGCGGAGGCGCGCCGGGACCTGCTGGTGGCTCTGCTCCTTGCGGTCCGACGGGCGGAGGTGATCGGCGACTGGAAGTTGCACCAGTTGAGGAGCGCCAGGTCCGCCTATGGCGTCTCGGTTGCCTGCGTCGTGATCGCGAGCGTGCTCGTGCTTGCCCAGGTCGTGCTTAGCGACGCCGGATAGCCGTCAGTCGCGGCCTTGCCTGTCCAGGCGCTCCAGGAAGTCGCCGAGGATCCGCGCGGTCGCTCCCCAGATCAGCTGGCCTTCCACCTCGTAGGTGGGGGTGTGGATGGGGACGCCGCGCCGGATCAGGCGGCGCATCTCGTAGCCCTCGCGCAGCAGGTCGAGCGAGAAGGTGAGGACGGTCTCGACCTCGGTCGGGTTCGGCCGCAGGTCGAGCTCCCGCGGGTGCGGGACGGTCCCGACGAAGGGGTAGACCCGGTAGTTGGTGACGAAGGTGGAGACCGGCGCTAGCGCTCCGATCAGCTCGACCTGGTCCGGCTCGAGGGCGATCTCCTCCTGCGCCTCGCGCAGGGCGGTGTCGGCGAGGTCCGCGTCCTCGAGGTCCTGGCGGCCGCCGGGGAAGGAGATCTCGCCCGCGTGCCGCCGCAGGTCCGCGCGCCGCTCGGTGAAGATCAGCCCCGGCTCCTCCGGCCAGCCGTAGAGCGCCAGCAATACCGCCGCCTGGGTGCCGCGCCGGCTCGCCATTGCCGCCGCGTCCTCGGGTGTCAGCAGCAGGTCTGCAAGTGCCGTCGGGCCGATTTGTCGACCTTTAGATGCCGACGGGCCTATTTGTCCCTCTATAGGGGTCTTTTCGTCCCGTCGGTGGGTCATAGGGCGACTTTTCGTCCCGTCAGATGATCACCTGGACGGTGCCGCCGTCGACCGACCAGGCGGCGCCGGCGACGTAGGAGGCGCGCTCGGAGCAGAGGAAGACGATCGTCGAGGCGATCTCCTCCGGCTGGGCGAGGCGGCCGATCGGGCGCTTCGAGCCGGCCGTCTGCAGCGCCTCCTCGCGGTTTTTATCGCCCGTGAGCTGCATCGACTGGTCGAGCAGGCCGCCCGGCTCCATCCACATCTCCGCTTCGACCGGGCCGGGCGCGACGGCGTTGACGAGGACGCCGGTCTTCGCGTAGCGGTCGGCGAACAGGCGGGAGAGGGATAGCTCGGCGGCCTTGGCGACCGAGTACTCGGCCATCGCCGCCGAGGGGCGCTTGCCGGCGGTGGAGCACACGTTGACCACCCGCCCCCAGCCGCGCTCGACCATCGGCGGGATCGCCGCCCGCATCGCCCGCAGCGGCGCCATCACGTTCAGCTCGTACTGGGCGCGCCAGTCCTCGTCGGGGACGTCGTCGAGGTCGCGCCACTTGGCGGCGCCGGCGTTGTTGACGAGGACGTCGAGGGAGCCGAAGCGCTCCTCAGCGGCCATCAGCATCCGCTCGCCGGCGTCCTCGGCGGTGACGTCGAGGGAGAGCGCGGCGGCCGCCCCGCCGGCGGGCTCGGCCGCTTTCGTCGCCTCCTCGGTGACGCCGGCTAGCCGCTCCTCGCCGCGGGCGACCAGCAGCACGTTGGCCCCCTCGGCGCAGAGCTGCAGCGCGGTCTCGCGGCCGATGCCGCTGCTGGCCCCGGTGACGACGCATGCGCGCCCCTTCAGGCCGAGGTCCATCAGGCCGGCTCCAGCCGCTCGGTCACGTTGACGTGCGCCTCCCCGGCCAGCACCTTGTGGACCGGGCACTTGGTGGCGATCACGAGCAGGCGCCGGCGCTGCTCCTCCTCCAGCTCCCCCGGCAGCTTCAGCCCGACCTCGAACCGCGTCGGCACCGGGCCGTCGTAGCCGACCTCGACGTCGACCTCGACCGCGCCGACGTCCCAGCCTTTGCGCTGCGCGTACATCTCGACCGTGATCGCGATGCAGCCGGCGAGGCCGGCGCCGAGCAGGCGGGTCGGGCTGGGGCCGGTGTCGGCGCCGCCCGCCTCAGCGGGCTCGTCGACCCGCACCGTGTGGCCGCCCTCGACCTCGACGTCGTGGGCGAAGCCCTCGGCGCGGCGGGCGACGACGCGCACGCTCAGCCCTTGCCGCGGCCCTCGAACAGGGCGGGGTCGTCGACGTCGGCCCAGCGCGCCATCGCGTAGGCGAGGTCAGAGGCGCGGTTGACGAAGTGGATCACGGTCTCGCTCGCGATCTCGCCTTCTTCGTGCAATTCGGAGATGCGGCGCTCGGCGCGGCGGATCGTCGTGCGGGCGACGTCGAGCTGGGCGGAGAGCTGGTTGCCGCCGGGGATGACGAACTTCGGCGGCAGCTCGACCTCGGCCATGTAGCGGTCGATCAGCCGCTCGAGCTCGGCGACCATCTCCTCGGTGGCGCGGCTGACGCCGTCCTCGAGCCGCTGCGCCGCCTCGGGCGCGGTCGCCAGCTCGGCGCCGACGACGAAGATGTCGTCTTGGAGGCGGAGGATGTCGGCGGCCAGCTCCGCGCGCTCGGGGCCGCAGAGGGAGCGGGCGACGCCGAGGTGGGCGCAGGCCTCGTCGAGGGTGCCGTAGGCGTCGGTGCGGCCGTGGTGCTTGGGGACGCGGCCGCCGTACCAGAGCGAGGTGGTCCCGTCGTCGCCCTTCTTGGTGTAGATCTTGACCATCAGCGCACCGGGTTGAAGGTTAAGCCGGTCATTACCTTGGGGTAGAAGAAGGTCGACTTCGGCGGCATCACCGTGTCGGTGTTGCAGATGTCCTTCACCTGCTCGACCGGGACGCCCCGCTGGATGAAGGCGACGTCGTAGTCGCCCGCATCGACCATCGCCAGCGCGTCGTCGACGCTCTTTGCGTATTCGAGTCCGTTGCGCTCGTCGATGTCGTGATCGCTCATCCCTGCCAGGCCCTTGAGCACGAGCGTCTCGAGGATCGCCGAATCGAGCCGGCGGTAAGCCTCCGGCTTGCCCTCGAGCCGGCGGTCGATCAGGGCGGGGTCCTTGAGGCGCAGGCGGAAGGCGCGCTTGTGGAAGACGTCGTAGAGGCCGAAGACGCCGACGTCGTCCTCGCCGCCGGGGTCGATCTCCCCGCGGTCGACCTCGCTTACCTCGAAGAGCTCGCGCAGCCCGTTGCCGAGCCGCTGCTGCTTCTCCGGGTCACTGGCGAAGCCGGAGAGGAGGCGGTGGGTGGGGAAGACCGTGAGGCCGGGGTCGTCGAGCCCGGTCAGCGACATCAGGGTGTAGTTGTGGGCGCCCTCGCCGCCGACCTCGTCGCGGAAGGCACGGGCGGTCTCGTAGCGGTGATGGCCGTCGGCGATCAGCAGCTGCGCGCTTGCCAGGCACCCGGTCACCGCGGCATGGATCTCCGGGTCGTCGACCTTCCAGAGCCGGTTGACGGTGCCGCTCTCGTCGGTCGCCTCGCCCCAGGGCTGGTCCGACAGCGCCGGCTCGACCAGCGGCCAGGCGTCCTCGGTGCTGAGCGAGAAGATCGGCGAGAGGTTGTAGCCGGTGGCGCGGGTCAGCTCGAGGCGGTCGAGCAGCGGGCCGGGGTGGGTGCGCTCGTGGGGGCGGACGGTGCCGCTCTCGTAGTCCTCGACGCGGACCCGGGCGAGGATGCCGTGGCGGCTGTAGCGGTTGCCGTCGGGGGCGACGTAGTCCTGGGTCAGCGCCCAGATCGAGGGCTGCTCGTCCTGGATGAGGGCGCCGTCGGAGCGCCAGGCGTCGATCCGCGCCGCCGCCTCGGCGTAGGGGTCCCGATCGCCAGGGTCGCTGTCGGGGTCGGCGGGGTCGAACGGCTTCGGCAGGTCGATCGCGACCGCGTTGTAAGGCGAGCGCTCCAGCAGCGCCCGGCGCCCCGCCGCGTCGATCACGTCATAGGGCGGCGCCGCCACCGCATCGAGCGATCCGACCTTCCCGAGGTCGTAGTGCAGAGCCTTGAAAGGAAGCACCTCCGCCATCGCCCCCAGAACCTACACTTGCCTCAGTCGGGGCGTGGCGCAGCCTGGTAGCGCGCGGCCTTTGGGTGGCCGAGGTCCCCGGTTCGAATCCGGGCGCCCCGATTTGAGATCACAAATTGTGATCTCAAGTCCCGAAGCCCTTTTGAGGTCACAAATTGTGACCTCAAATCGCGAAACGCCGTTTGAGGTCGCAGATCGCGACCTCAAAGCGGCCGGCAGGGGCGAGGATGATCCTGCTCTCATCCGGGTAGGGAAATCTGCAGGTATCCCGGAAGGAGGCTGCAGATGGAGAGTTGGAACCTGAAAACGGTCGAGGTGGAACCGCATCAGCCGCGGATCCTTGCTTCGGCCGACGATGCGCGGACGATCTTGCTGCATCTGCCCGGCGGGGAGGAGATGCAGGAGCACGAGGTGCACGAGCGGGCTCGCGTGATCGTCGTAGACGGCGACGTCGAAATCGCCACTCCCGAGGGGGACGCCGCCAGCGCCGGCCCGGGGCACCTGTTCGAATTCGCTCCCGGGGAGCGCCGGACGATCACCGCCCGCTCCGACGCGCGGCTGCTGATGGTCCTCTCACCGTGGCCCGGCGACGGCCACCCCGGGGCGATGACGCTCGAGGAGAAGTCCGAAGCGCGGGAGAAAGCCGCGCAGCACGCTTCCTAGCGAGCTACCAGACGACCAGCGAGCGGGGCTTGTCGTGCTCCGCGATCGCCCGGTCCTTGGTGATGAGCTTGACGCCGTGCTCGATCGCGGTCGCGTAGATGAGCCTGTCGGTGGGGTCGCGAGGAAACGAGGACGGTAGAGCCACAGCGTGATCGGCGATCGCGGGAGTGACCCCGACGGTTCGCATCTGCGCTCCCAGTCCATCGAGCCAGGAACGGATCGGGACGTCGATGACGATCCGCCGGTGCTCCGTCAGCCAGGCGAGCTCGTACCAGGAGATGGCGGCGATAAGCAGTTCGTCTGCCGTTTCCAGCGCTCGGCGCGCCGGTCGGCTGATCCGCTCCGGCTCCGCCGACCACCAATGGACGACGTGGGTGTCGAGGAGGACAGCGCTCATCGGGCGGCTAGGGGAGGTCCCACTCGTCGTCGATGGAGAAGAGGTCCTCCTCCTTCTCTACCGCCGTCCTCGCGCGTCCCTGGAACAGGCCCTCCAAGGAGTGGGCCCCGGTGGGGGGCACCAGGCGCGCGACCGGGCGGCCGTGGCGGGTGATCTCGATTTCCTCCCCCGCGGCGACCTCGTCAAGGAGGCGGAGGATGTTCGCCTTGGCAGCGGTGGCGGTCACGGTTTTGGGCATATGGTCATTTTAATGGCCATATCGGTGGAGGGGCCGATGACGTTCATCTCCTTGCAAAGGTGCGACCGGCATCAAGTTCTCCCCCCTGCGAGCCGAAAAGACCCCAAGGACCAGTCATGAAAGAGCTATTTGGAAGCCAAGTGGAGGATCCGAGCGACATCCGGGAGCGCCGGCGGGTCGAGCGCGCTGTGTTCGAAACCGACCGGCAGCTGATCGAGGGCGATCTGACGCTGCCCCCGGCCGGCTACCAGAGCCGCTTCTCGGACTCGCTCAACCGCGGCGAGTTCGAGTTCGTGCCGCTGACCAACGCCAAGGTCACCTCGCTGGTCGACGGCAGGGTCACCGAGGTGCCCTTCGTCGTCCTCTCGAAGCGGCAGATCCGGATCGCCTACCCCGCCGAGCAGTAGCCGGCGGCCCTCAGTCTCTTCGCTTCCGCCTGCGGCTCGCGTAGGAGCCCATGTCGAAGACGAAGGCGAGGGCGACGATGAACCACTCGAAGCCGACCACCTGGTCGGAGCTGCTCCACGTCACCGCGTAGGCGAGCGTCGTCCAGGGCAGTAGGAAGAACCCGAGGAGGGGGACGAGCGAGCCCTCGAAGGCGCGGCTGAGCAGGTCCGAGAAGAGGAAGATCGCGAACAGCGCCAGGCGCGGCGAGAGGAAGGCGAGGAGGACGACCAGGCAGGCGATGGGGGGAAGCTATCCCTTGGGTCGGCGCCCGGTCCACCGTCGCGGCGATGGGGTAGCGTGCCGCGCCCCGTGTCCGTCGAGGCCAACAAGGAGCTGGTCCACCGCTTCTACCGGGAGGCGATCAACGAGCGCGATTCCGCCGCCTGCGAGCGCTTCCTCACACGCGACTTCGTCCACAACGGCGAGTCGCGGGGCCGGGTCGGGCAGCGCCAGGCCGTCGACTACTTCCTGCAGGCGTTCCCGGACCTCCGCAACGAGATCGAGCTGATCCTCGGCGAGGACGACCTGGTCGCCGCCCACCAGCGCTGGACAGGCACCCACCAGGGCGAGTTCCTCGGCGTCCTGGCGACGGGCAGGCGGGTCGAGTTCACCTCCACCGCGGTCCTCCGCATCCGCGACGGGCTGATCTCCCGGGCCTGGGACGAGGTCGACATCGCCGGTCTGCTGACCCAGCTGCGCTCCTAGCGGCCGGGTTAGAGCCGGCTGCGGGGCGAGCCGGCGATCCGTCTGGCGTAACGTTTCCGTAGAGGAGGCGACGATGAACAGACTCGGAAAGCTGATGACGATGATGCACCCGGAGAAGACCAAGATGGTCACGCCGGAGGAGGCGCTGCCCGGCCGCAGCGAGCCCGCCTACGAGGTGCCGGAGGCGCACGCGGTCCTCGGGACGCCGATCAGGCCCCCGTTCCCGGAAGGGATCGAGGTTGCATACTTCGCGCTCGGCTGCTTCTGGGGCGCGGAGCGGCTGTTCTGGAACCTCGACGGCGTCTACACGACGGCGGTCGGCTACATGAACGGGAGCACGCCGCACCCGACCTACGAGGAGGTCTGCACGGCGAAAACCGGCCACGCCGAGGCGGTGCTGGTCGCCTACGACCCGCAGCGGATCTCCTACGCGGACCTGCTCAAGGTCTTCTTCGAGGAGCACGACCCGACCCAGGGGATGCGGCAGGGCAACGACGTCGGCACCCAGTACCGCTCCGGCGTCTACTTCGTGAACGACGCCCAGAAGGCGACGGCGGAGACGGCGCGCGAGGCCTACGACGGGGCGCTGCGCGCGGCCGGGAAGGAGCCGGTGACGACCGAGATCGAGCCCGCCGGGCCCTTCTACTACGCCGAGGACTACCACCAGCAGTACCTGCACAAGGTGCCGAACGGCTACTGCGGCCTCGCCGGCACCGGCGTCGCCTGCAGCATTCCCGCCGCCGCGTCTTAGGCGCGGCGGTGCCGCGGGGGCGCGGCGAATAGCATCTCGGCCTTCGTGGCACCCTCCTTCGGCTCCTACATAGCCGGCTGCCTCGCCCTGATCGGCATCGTCGCGGCACTCGGCCTCGGCGGCTACTGGCTGCGCCGCTGGATCGTGCCCGAATTCACCGGCGCCCTGGCCCGGCTCGCCGACGCCACGCTGGCGATTGCGCTGTTCGTCGTCTGCCTGCAGGTCCTCGGCTCGCTCAGCGCCCTTTACTTCGGTTGGATCGTCGTCCTCTGCGTCGGCGTCGGCCTCGGCGCCGCCTGGCTCGGGCGTTCGAAAGCCGCCGACCAGGGGCGCGAGGTGGCGGCCCCGCAGGTGGAGACGATCGCCTTCCTGATCGCCCTCGGCGTCGCCTCCTGGGCGGTCGCCGAGTGGACCTTCCCGACCCAGTCGAGCCTCGACTTCGGGATGTTCGGCGGCGACACCACCTGGTACCACATGCCGTTCTCGGCGTTCATCGCCCAGGAGCACTCGACGGTGCCGCTGCACTACACGGACCCGCTGCGGCTGGCGCCGTGGTTCTACCCCGCCTGCACCGAGCTGATCAACGCCGCCACGATCGTGCTCTTCAAGAGCGACTGGCTGGCGCCGCTGCAGAACCTGGTCTGGCTGCCGATCGCGCTGCTGGCGGCCTGGTGCATCGGCCGCCCCTACAAGGTCGGCCCGGCGACGCTGGTCGCTGCGGCGATCATCCTCAGCTCGGGGGTGATGATCGAAACGCAGCCCGGCGAGGCGCGCAACGACATCATGGGACTCGCCTTCCTGCTCGCCTTCGCCGCCTTCCTGATCAACGGCCACCAGCGGCGGGCGCCGGTCGCCGGCGCCGTCGAAGACGCGCCCGAGCGCAACGCGCCGCTGCTCGACAAGGGGCCGCTGGTGATGGCCGGGATCGCCGCCGGCCTTGCCGCCTCGGTCAAGTTCACCTTCCTCGTCCCGGTGGCGGCGATCACGGTCGGCGTCGTCCTCTTCAGCGGCAGGGGGCGGCGCTGGACCACGACCTGGGTGATGGGCCTGCCGCTGCTCGTGGTCGGCGGCTACTGGTACCTGCGGGCGCTGGTCAAGACCGGCGGCAACCCGATCCCGATCACCAAGTTCGGGCCGCTCAACCTGCCCAAACCCGACCAGATGCCGCTCGACCCGCGGCCGCGCTTCGCCGTCGCCGACTACCTGACCGAGCCGACGATCTACCGCCGCTGGTTCTTTCCCAAACTGGAGGACGCCTTCGGCCCGCTCTGGCCGCTGATCCTGATCATCGCGGCCGCCGCCGCGGTCTACATCGCCTGGCGCTCGCGCAACAAGATCCTGCGGGTGATCGCGGTGGCCTCGCTGCTGACCGCGGTCGTCTACGTCTTCACGCCGCTGACCGCGGCCGGGCAGGAAGGGACGCCGACCGGCTTCTTCACCAACACCCGCTACCTGGCGCCGGGGCTGATCCTGGCGCTGGTGCTGTTGCCGATCGCGCGCCCGCTGCGGGCGCCGGACCAGCGGGCCTGGCAGACGCTGCTCTTCTTGACCGGGCTCTACGCGATCACGGTCCTGACGACCCCGCGCTGGTTCACCGACTACGTCGTCGGCGCGGTCTTCCTGACGCTGTGCCTGGTCTGGGCGCCCGCGGCGCTGTCGATGGCGCGGACGCGGCTGCGCTTCAGCCGCGCGGGGATCGCGGCGGGGACGGCGGTCGTCGTCCTGCTGGCGGTCGTGCTCGGGCGGGCGCAGCAGGTCCAATACGCCGAGCAGCACTACGTCAACCCGGACCCGTTCCTCGGCGAAGGCGGGCCGAAGCAGGCCTATGTCTTCACCCAGAAGCTGCGGGACAAGCGGATCGGGATCATCGGCTCCAGCCAGATCATCTTCGGCCAGTACGGGTTCTACGGCAACGACGTCAGCAACCACGTCGAGTTCGTCGGCGTCAAAGGGCCGCACGGGGCCAACCGTCTGCCGGTCAACTGCAAGCAGCTGCGGGAGCAGGTCAACGTGGGCGACTACGACTACCTGGTGCTGAGCCAGTACACGCAGGACACCGGCCCCTACAACGCCGGCGTGCCGAACCCGTACCAGTTCCCGGTCTACGCCTGGGTGAAAGGCGACCCGGCGGTGGAGCTGGTGGTCGAGGACACCGATTCCTCGCCGCAGCCGACCTACGTCTTCAAGGTGAACGGGGAGCTCGACGCGGCGGCCTGCAAGCCGGAAGAGCGGCCGCACGTGCCGGGGGAATTCGCGCCGGAGTAAGCGTCAGGCGGTAGCCGCGAGAGCGTGCTCGCGGATCAGCTCGGCGGAGCGCTGCGGCTGCTCCCACCAGAACATGTGGCCGACGTCCTCGAGCGCCTCGAAGCGGGCGTGCGGCATCAGCGCGGCGATCTGCTCGCCGTTGGAGAAGGGGAGGACGCCGTCGACGGTGCCGTGGATGATCAGCGTCGGCGTGGAGATCTCCCCGAGACGGCCGCTGGTGTCGTGGCCGAAGATCGCCTGCAGCTGCAGCTCGATCACCTTGCGGGCGGCGGGGACCTCGATCGCCATCGCGTGGAAGGCGGCGTAGGCGTCCTCGTCGGCGCGGAAGGCGGGGGAGAGGTTGACCTCGTAGCCAGCCCGGATCGCCTGGTCGCGGTCGCCGGAGGCCATGCCGGCGGCGAGCTTTTCCGCGTTCGCCCTCGGCATCAGCCGCGACCCCTCGCCGCCGCAGTAGGTGCAGCCGAGGGTCAGCGAGCGCAGCCGCTCCTCATGGGCGAGCGCCAGCTCCTGGGCGATCATTCCGCCCATCGAGATGCCGACCACGTGTGCGCTCTCGATCTCCAACGCGGCCAGGAGCGCGGCCGTGTCCTCGGCCAGCTCGGCGATCGTGAATGGCTCGGAGATGCGGGCCGAGAGCCCGATCCCCCGGTTGTCGAAGGCGACGACGTCGAAGCTCTCCTCCAGCGCGGAGCGGAACGGCTCCCCCCAGGAGACGTGCGTCCCGCTCATCCCCTGGATCAGCAGCAGCGGCTCCCCGGACCCGGCCCGCTCGTAATGAAGCTCGGTCCCCCGCACCTCGACGCTCGGCATCGGCCGATCCTACGCGAGCCGTCCGCCCAGCACCTAACCTTGACCCCCTGCGCCCGTAGCTCAGCTGGATAGAGCATCGGACTTCTAATCCGACGGTCGCTGGTTCGAATCCAGCCGGGCGCGCTCGCTACCGCGGGTTGTCTGGAGCCGGCACCCCGAGCTGCTTGCAGATCGTGCGTACGAGGCCCGGCCCGATCTCTTTGTGCCGAGGGACCGCCGAGACCTGGCCTTGCGGGCCGCGCCACTTGGCGTGCTTCGCGCCGCCGACCTCTCGGCAGCCGTGAGCTTGGAGATGGCGCTCGAAGTCGCGGCGCTTCACGCCGCGGCAGTAAACCGCAAGTGCTCCCGGTCGGACGCCGAGGTTTCGCCGGCCAGCTCCTCGTCGGGGGTCAGGACCGTCTGAAGGGCGTCAAGAACGTTCTCGCGGGCTTCCTCTCGGGACCAGCCCTGACTGACGGCCCCGGGCACCTCGAGCACGCGAGCGACGATCCAGCCATCCTCGTCCGGACTGTCAAACGCGATCGTGAAGTTGACTGATGCCTCCATTGCTACAGACGGTAGCGCTACGGCGGAATGTTGGCCAGCCTCTCGAAAACTGGTCCCGAGCCAGCCCGGCGCGTTAGTTGTCACTCGTGTGATCCAGGGATTTGGCGCAAGGTTCACTGAGTAGCGGTATCTACCTGAGAACAGCGCAATACTGCTTCTCCAAAGCGCAGCGCTCTGCGCACCAGTCTTCTATTAGGGGAGAACCAGTTGAAATCTTCGAGACGCGGCCTACGGGTCGCTCTACTTGTCTTGGCCTTCGCGTCTTTGCCGGGTCTGGCGTCCGCCGCCACTTGGACCGGGTCGGCCCTGAACAATCCGTACGGCATCAACACGACGCAGTTCTACGGCGTCTCGTGTTACTCCTGGACCGCGTGCACGGCAGCGGGAGCGGCTCAGGACTCGAATTGGATCGAAGGGGCTTTGGCTGAGACCTGGAACGGCGCCAGTTGGACCGCGCCGGGCGGCGTGGTTAGGAATCCCGGGCCGAAAAACGGCATTCTGCGCGGTGTCTCCTGCGCCGCTGCTACCGCTTGCATGACGGTGGGCTCCTACGAAACTTCGAGCGGGGTGCGGGCGATCATGGCTCAAGCGCAGAACGGCTCGAACTGGACGCTTTGGAACATCGGGATTCCGCCCGGGGCTACCCAGGGCGAGTTCAACGACGTCTACTGCCGGGCCTCCGACTCTTGTCTGGCCGTCGGCCACAGGATGCTGTCGGGTGACAACAAGGCGTATGCCATGACCTACAACGGCTCCGCTTGGGGCGAAACGACGCCTGTTGCTAAAAGCAATGCGACCTTCAAAGGCGTTTCATGCGTGTCCGCCGGCTTCTGCATGGCGGTGGGGTCCACGGGGACCAGCCCCATGGCCCAGATATGGAATGGCTTCGGCTGGACGGCGACTGCACAGCCGCCGGTGCCCGGTAGCTGGAACTCGGCTGTTTTGAACGCGGTGCATTGCGTCTCCGAAAACTGGTGCATGGCGACCGGCACCTTGCGGAGAAGCGAAGGGGGCACGACCTACTACCGCCCCTTCGCGGACATCTGGAACGGATCGACGTGGACGACCACCCCCGGCGTTCCGTGGGGGAACAATTCCGAAGGTCTCGCCTTCGGGATCTCATGTCTTTCCAGCACCGAGTGCTGGATCGTCGGCGAGGGACGCTGGGGCTCGAGCCTGCGGCCCTGGGCCGTGCGCTGGACCGGCTACACCTGGGAAATCCAGTCGATTCCGCTGGTGCCGAACGCCGAAGGTGCGCAACTCCGAGACATCTCCTGCACCGCGAGTTACAAATGCAAGGCGGTGGGCTGGTCGCTCTTCGGCGGTCCGACGCCGATCGCGCTGGTTGAGACGGTGACGCCGTAGTCGTCTGAGGGGGCGCTGCGGCAAGAGCCGCGGCGCCCTCCGTGCCGGCGGCCGTCCTGCGTCAAGGACAGGCGATAGCCTGCCGCGCTCGTGACCTCTGCCGCCGTGCCCTCGCCGCCCTTCGCCCTGGGGCCGAAGTGGATCGAAGCCGACTTCCTGATCGAGACCTTCGGGATGCTCGGCGTGCTCGCGGTCGTCTTCGTCGAGTCGGGGCTGCTGATCGGGTTCATGCTGCCCGGCGACTCGCTGCTGTTTACGGCGGGGCTGCTGTCGGCGAACGGGACGCTGCCGGATCTGTGGGTCCTGCTGGTGACCATCCCGGTCGCGGCGATCGCGGGCGACCAGGTCGGCTACGCGATCGGACGCAAGGCGGGGCCGGCGGTGTTCAGCCGGCCGGACAGCCGCTACCTGCGGCCCGAGCACATCGAGCGCTCGCGCGAGTTCTTCGACCGCTACGGGGCGCGGACGATCGTGATCGCCCGCTTCGTGCCGATCGTCCGCACGCTGGCGCCGGTGATGGCGGGGGCCTCGCGGATGGACTACCGGACCTTCGTCTTCTTCAACGTCATCGGCGGCATCGGCTGGGGCGTCGGCGTCACCACGCTCGGCTACTTCCTCGGCCAGGTCGACTTCGTGCACGACAACCTCGAGCCGATCATCCTCGGGATCGTCGCCCTCTCGGTGCTGCCGATCGCGGTCGAGGTGCTGCGTTCGCGGGGCCGCTCCGGCGGCGGCTGAGCGGCGCTCCGCTATTCGTCCGTCGGTATTCCGAGTACTCCGTCAGTTCCCTATGAATACCTGACGGACGGGGGAACGAGCCTCCGCGCATCAGACGGAGGGGAAGGCATGGTCGGCAGGCGGTTCAGCAGGGGAGCTCCGAGAGGAGCGGCGATCGGTGCGGCCATGCTCGGGCTGGTTCTCTCGGCCTTCCTGTCGCTCCCAGGGGTCACTCGAGCGGCGTCGCCCTCGTCGGCGCGCCCCACCGGCGATCCGCCACCGAGGATCCTCGATTCCTCCGGGGCGACTCCGGAAGCCGCCGAAAGCGGCGGACGGTGCGAAGGCAAGGACCTGGGGCTGCTGTCGGGAGAGGGCGGCGCCGGCAGGGCCAACTGCCCGAACCTGCCCACGCGGATGCCTCCGACGAGATCGGGGGCGGATGCCGGGAGCCGGCGGGGGCACGGCGGCGGGGACCGGTTGTTCGCGCAGGTAGAAAACGAAGCGGGCGATCGGCTCGACGTCACCATCGCCCGGCCGGGGACGCTGTGGATGGACGGCCCGAACAGCTGGATGACCGACTGCACCCTGACGCTCCCCGCCGTCGGCGTCGAATACATGCCGTGCGGCTACGTCACCTTCTACGACGCGGGCTGGGAAACCTCGGAAAAAGCGCCGGACACCAACGTCGTCGAAGACGCCATCTACGACTCCTGCGGGAACCTGGTCGACAGCGACATCAGCGAAGGCTGGCACGTGGTCGGCACCGAATACACCCTCTCCGGGTGGCACGCCAGCCACCGCACCGAACCGCCGATCAGCGTCCCGCCGCAGTGCTTCGGGCCTTGGCGGTTGGTCTACACGTACACCCAGACCTTCAGCGACAAAGAAACCCTCACCGCCAGCGTCGAAACGCTGTTCGGCGTGGACCCGGGGCCGCTGCTGCCGAGCGCGCGCTGGGGCGGCGGCAACCCGACGGAAATGTCCTGCTCGCAGCAGTGCGTGGGCGACCCGGTCAACTCGGCGACCGGCGAATTCTACGAAGCGGTCACCGACCTGGAGATCTCCGGCCGCGGCCCGGGGCTGCAGATGGCGCGCACCTACAGCTCCGCCGCCGCCCGCGCCGGCGCGACCTCGGCGCTCGGGCGCGGCTGGGCGTTCTCCTACGACATGGCGCTCGCGGTCGATCCCGAAACCGGAGACGCGACGGTGAAGAACGGCAACGGGAGCCGGACCCAGTTCTTCGCCTCGTCGGCGGGGTTCGTGGCGCCGCCGCGGGTGCTGGCGACGCTGGTCGAGAACGAAGACGGGACCTACGCCTACACGGTCAAAGCCCGGACGGAGTACACCTTCGACAGCTCCGGGAAGCTCGTCGGCGTCTCCGATCTCAACGACAACGAGATCACGCTCTCCTACGACGAAGCGGGACGCCTGCAGACCGCCGCCGACGAGGCGGGGAGGACCTTCACCTTCAGCTACGACGAAGCCGGGTTGCTCGAAAGCGTCGCCGACTCGACCGGGCGCTCGGTCGGCTACGGCTACGACGAAGCCGGGCGCCTCGACGAAGCGACCGACGCGCGCGGCGGCGTCGAACGCTTCACCTACGACGAAGAAGGCCAGCTGCTGACGCGCAAAGACCAGCGGGAAAACGTGGCGCTGACCAACACCTACGACGCCAAAGGCCGGGTCCTCACCCAGACCGACGCCGTCGAAGGAAAAACCACCTTCGCCTACGTCGAAGGGCCGCGGACCCTGAAGACGGAAGTGACCGACCCCCGCGGCTACCTCACCAGGTACGAATACGAGGGCGGCATCCTCGCCCGGCGGATCGACGCGGCGGGCACGTTCCAGCGGGCGGAATGGATCTACGAGTACGACCCGGTCACGCTCGGGCTCACCGCGGTCACCGACCCCAACGGCCACACGCGGAGGATGAGCTACGACGAGAACGGCAACGTCACCTCGACCGAAGACGCTCTCGGCCGCAAAACCGAAGCGGTCTACAACGCGCTCAACGACCCGACCGAATACACCGACGCCGGCGGCGTGACGACGAGCTACGAATACGACGAACGCGGCAACCTGCTCCGCGCGTCCACGCCTCTCGTCGGCTCCGAACCGGCGGAAGCGGCCACCTTCGAATACGCCTACGAAGACGAAGCGCACCCGGGCGACCTGACCGGGATCACCGACCCGGAGGGGAGGACGACCCACTTCGGCTACGACGAAGACGGCAACCTCGAGAGCGTCGTCGACGGCGAGGGGAACGAGACCACCTACGAATACGACGAACGCGGCAACCGGCTGAGCGAAGTCAGCCCGCGCGGCAACGTGGAAGGCGCCGAACCCGCCGACTACACGACCAGCTTCACCTACGACCCGGCGGGGAACCTCCTCACGGCCGTCAACCCCCTCGGCCACGAACGCAAATGGAGCTACGACCCGAACGGGAACGTCAAAGCCGAGACCAACCCCAACGGCCGCACGACCACCTACACCTATGACGCGGCGAACCAGCTGACCACGGTGGAACGGCCGAACGGCCAGACCGAGACGACGGCGTACGACCTGGCCGGCAACGTCAAATCCCAGACCGACGGCCTCAAACAGACGACCACCTACAAATACGACCCGCTGGGCAACCTGGAAGCGAGCACGGACCCCCTGACGCGGACGACGAGCTACGTCTACGACGTCGGCGGGAGGCTGGTCAGCAGCAAAGACCCGAAAGGGCGCACGACCGCCTACGACTACAACGCCGTGAACCAGCTCGTCGAAGTCGACTACTCCGACCCCGCGACCGCGGACGTGGAATACGGCTACGACGCCGAGGGACGGCGGACGTCGATGAGCGACGGGACCGGCGAAAGCAGCTACGAATACGACTCCCTCGGGCGGTTGACCTCCACGACCGACGGCAAAGGCAACACGGTCGCCTACGACTACGACCTCGCCGGCGGCGCGACCGGCATCACGTACCCGAACGGCAAAACCGTGGCGCGCGAATTCGACGACGCCGGGCGCCTGACGAGCGTCAGCGACTGGCTCGGCAACACCACGACCTTCGCCTACGACCCCAGCTCGAACCTCGTCGGGACGACCTTCCCGACGGGCACCGGCGGCGTCGACGAATACGCCTACGACAGGGCCGACCGGATGAGCGAAGTCCGGATGAAGAAAGACTCCGAAACGCTGGCCTCGCTCGGCTACGCCCGTGACCCCGCGGGCCAGCTCGAAAGCCTGACCAGCAGCGGGCTGCCGGGCCCGGCGACGGCGACCTTCGGATACGACCTGAACAGCCGCCTGACCCAGGCGGGCGCCGAATCCTTCGCCTATGACGCGGCGAACAACCTGACCTCTGCTCCCGGGTCGGTCAACGCCTACGACGCCGCCGGCCAGCTGAAAGCGTCAACCGGCGCCACGTACAGCTACAGCCCCTTGGGGGAGCGCGTCGAACGGATGCCGGAGAGCGCCGCGGCGACCTACGTCTCCTCGTTCGGATCCTTCGGCAGCGCGACCGGGAAATTCAACCACCCGGCGGGGGTCGAGGTGGACGCGAAAGGCAACCTCTGGGTCGTCGACAAATCGAACCACCGGCTCCAGAAGTTCGACTCGACCGGGAAATACCTCACCTCGTTCGGGAGCCTCGGCACCGCTGGCGGCCAGTTCAAACGCCCGGCGGACGTCGCGGTCGACGCGAGCGGCAACCTCTGGGTCGCCGACACCGGCAACAACCGGGTCCAGCAGTTCAGCGAAACGGGCAAATTCCTGGCGCAGTTCGGCACCGCCGGCACCGGGAACGGGCAGTTCAAAGAACCCGAAGGCATCGACGTCGACGCGAGCGGGAACATCTGGGTCGCCGACACCTACAACGGCCGTGTCCAGGCCTTCACCAACAAAGGCAAATTCATCCGGGTGGTCGGCGAAAAAGGGACCGCGGAAGGGAAAATCAGCGAAGCCACCGACGTGGCGATCGGGCTGGGCGGCCGCGTCTGGGTCTCCGACTGGAACAACCGCGTGCTGGCGTTCACCTCCGAAGGGGCGTTCATCCGCCAGATCGGCGGCAAAGGAGGCTCGGCCAACGGCCAGTTCCTGCGCGCGGACACGATCGACGTCGACGCCGGCGGCAACGTCTGGGTCGGCGACGAAGGCAACAACCGCGTCCAGAAGTTCAACGAAAGCGGCGAATTCCTCGGCAAGTTCGGGACGGCCGGCTCCGGCGAAGGGCAGTTCAGCTTCGGCTGGCCGATGGGGATCGCCGTCGAGTCGAGCGGCAAGATCTGGATCTCGGACACGAAAAACAGCCGCGTCCAGCAGTGGAAAGCCTCCGAACCGCCGGCGGCGACCAAATACGGCTACGACCAGGCCGGTCGCCTCACCAGCGTCCAGCGCCAAAAAGCGGGGGAAGTTCCGGCGATCGACGAAAGCTATGCCTACGATGGCACCGGGCTGCGGAGTTCCCAGACCGTCTCCGGGGTGACGAGCAACCTCGTCTGGGATCAAACGGGAAAGCTGCCCCTGCTGCTCGGCGACGGGCAGGCCAGCTACATCTACGGCCCAGGGGGTCTGCCAGTGGCGCATATCTCCGCATTGGGGGTGCCGACCTACTACCACCACGACCAACTTGGCAGCACGCGGATGCTGACTAACACCAGCGGCGCAGTCACGGCAACCTTTAGCTACGGAGCTTACGGAACGCTCGCCGGCAAGACCGGCACCGCGACCACTCCGCTTGGTTACGCCGGTCAATACACGAACCTCCAGAGTGGCCTCCAGTACCTAAGGGCACGGGTCTACGATCCGGCAACTGGACAGTTCTTGACGATTGACCCAGCGGTGGAATTAACCCACGCCTCGTATGCATACGCCGCCGGGAATCCGATCAATGCCACCGACCCTCAAGGGCTTGGCCCTTGCTTTGGGGGCTTTCTTTTCTGCGATGAAGCTGACGATCCATGTAACCCGATGACGTCCGGTCCCATGGCTGCATTGTGTCTTCTTCCCGAGGGCGCTCAGCAGGATCTCACTGATGCTTCGGCGGGATTCGGAGACCAGGCATCGTTCGGACTCACGAAACTCGTTCGTTCAGCAATGGGTACCGAGGGGGTGGTTAATGAGTGCTCTATCTGGTACCACGGAGGGCAAGCTGCAGGGTTCTTGACCCAGCTTGGCGTCCTTGCCAATCCCGGTACCCTTGCAATGCTCGACTACTGGTCACTTAGATTTGCAGAAAGGTACCCGCGACTGGCAAATTTCCTTGCTCTGCGTGGGGAGTCCATGTACGAGTTGTCAGATCCAGCCAAATTTTATCTTGAATGGATCGCCAAACACATTCCACGGTAGAGGTAGGAATGAGGTTCGAACTCAACAAGCAGTACGGCTACGCACACATCAAGGAGATGGAGAGAAGTGACGATGCCGAAGGCTTGATCAAGGCTCTTGAAGCGCCCCATGTAAAAGGGTCATCGAATCTCCGTGCCGCTGTATTAGCTGCGTTGGGTCGAGTCGGCGTTGTTCAAGCCGTCCCGGTGATCGAAGCGTGTCTCGCGGACCCCGCGGACTCGGTACGACGGGCGGCGGCTAGGGTGTTAGGGGATCTAGGGGATCCCGCGGCATTGCCAGCTTTGCGGATTGCCCTGGACGACAAATCGAAGTCCGTTCAGCTTTGGGCTATCCAGAGCATCGGCCTCCTCAAGGATCGCGATAGCGTCGACCGTCTTATCGCCATGCTGGACAGCGCTGATTGGGGCTACCGGTCTTACGCCGCAGGCGCTCTAGGTGAGATCGGTGATCAGCGTGCCACCGCGCCACTCGTCCATCACCTTCAAGATCGAAAAGGAACGGTGCAGCTAGCGGTTCTCTCCGCTCTGCGGAAGCTTGGGGACTCAAGGGCGGTGGGCCCGCTGCGGGAGGCGAGGGACGAAGCGGGGCGGCTGCGGCGGCGTAGGTTCGACGCGGCCTTGAGAGATCTTGAAGCGAGAGGTGGTAGGGCGACCTCGAGTGTTGGGGAAAAATGGAAGAACGGCTAGGGGTGCAAGTAGTAGAAGCGCCGGCCGAAGAGGCGCATGAATGGCTGCAGTATTCGCTGATGCAGGGATTCGATGTGTCGGCGGCAGTGTCGTCTTCAGGGGTGCTAGGCCGAGGCCGGTTTCTGGCGATCGTCTCGGAGGACTTCCAGCGGACTGTCTTCGACTACCCCCATGGAGGTGTCATAGGTCAGCGTCTCTCCAGGATGCAACTTGCGCAGATTCTCGAGGATCTGGCCAGCGGGGAGGCCAAATCGGTCTTGGTGGAGGACAGCGCCAGCAGGCGGGGTGATCGGTCGGTTTCTCGCAGGGGGGAGCCATCGGCCTTTATCGCTGATCGTGTGCTTCATTGGGGAGACTTGGCGGCGGGGAGTAAGAACGCAGTAGAAGTGATTGCTTGGGGGACGACGGGCTATCCGACGAATGCGTTCGTAGTGACCAGATCTTCCGCGGATCTCGGTTTGGCTGACCTTCAGGACGCGCCAGAGAACCTTGCGGAGGAAGTTGCATCTTCCTTGATGGCCATTGTGGTTGCCGCCTTTGACGCAGAGTCATTCTTGATCTGGGTGGATCGGTAGATCAAGCTTTGCCGTCCGTTGGTTCTGAGAACCGCTCGCCATCCCCGCTTGAGCGGGAAGTGATCATGGCTCTGTTGAAGGAGGACTTTCCAGGGTGCCAGGCTTTGCTGGAGCAGGTCCCGAGTCTTTCCGTGCATTCAATCGATGAAGAGGGGAGTCTTCGGCTCGAGGTCTCGGGTCCACGAGCGGAGGTGAAGCAGCGGGTGCCGGTGGAAGCGATGCTGGAGGACGTCGATGGCGTCACGATCCATGTCTTGCTCCATGTAATCGATGGTCTGATGAACGAGGTCGAGGTCTACAAGGACGATTTGGGGGTGCCGCAGAGGGAGCTCGCTCCCGAGGACTTCCGCTTGATCGTCTACTGAGTAGGCTCCGCCTCATGCACCGCGCCTCTTTGTTGATCCTGTGCCTCGTGGTCGGGCTGGCTGGGCTGGTCGGCTGCGGGGAGAGCACGGTGGTGCCCGAGGGGGCGGAGGAATCCGTGGTGGACGTGGTCTCCCGGGAGACCGGCTTCGAGCCGAAGGACGTCAGTTGCCCGGACGGGGTCGAGGCGACGGAGGGGGAGACCTTCGAGTGCGAGTTCACCGGCCCCGGAGGCGAGCCGTACGTCGCGAAATTGAAGATCCTCGAAGTCGACGGCGAGGAAGTCGAGTTCTTCGTGCGGACGCGGCCGGAGCGCTAGGGCTCTTCGAGCTCGGCGACCAGCGCCCGGACGCGCCGGTCGATCTCGTCGCGGGTCGCCCGCACCGCCTCTAACGCCTGCCCCTTCGGGTCGGTCAGGTCCCAGTCGACATAGCGCTTGCCGGGGATGTAGGGGCACTCGTCGCCGCAGCCCATCGTCACCACCACGTCGGCCCACTCGGCGTCCTCGCGGCTGAGCTTGCGGGGCTTGCGATCGGCGAGGTCGACGCCGAGCTCGCGCATCGCCTCGACGACCTCGGGGTGGACGCGATCGGCGGGGGTGGTCCCGGCCGATCGGGCCTCGTGGCGCCCCTCGGCGGCGCGGGCGAAGAGCGCCTCGCTCATCTGCGAGCGGCCGGCGTTGTGTAGGCAGACGAAGAGGGCGCGCGCCATGGGGCGACAGCTTATGGTCTGCAGCATGAGCTCGACGCTCGCGCTGGCCCTCTACGCGGTCTACCTCCTCCTCGCCTTCGGCCTGCGGACGTTGATCCAGCTCCGCCGCACCGGCTCGACCGGCTTCCACGGGCTCGGCGGCCGCCCCGGCTCGGCCGAGTGGATCGCCGGGGTCGGCTTCGCGGTGGCGCTGCTCCTCGGCGCCGCAGCGCCGGTGCTGGCCCTGCTCGACGCGGTCGAGCCGATCGCCGTGCTCGACGTCACCGCGGTCCACGTCGCCGGCGCCGTCCTGGCCGTCGCCGGCATCGCCGCCACCTTCTACGCGCAGGTGGCGATGGGGGAGAGCTGGCGGATCGGAGTCGACGCGGGGGAGAGGACGCAGCTCGTCACCAGGGGCCCCTTCGAGCTGGTCCGCAACCCGATCTTCGCCGCGATGCTGCCGACCGCGCTCGGCCTCGCCCTGCTCGTCCCCAGCTGGGTGGCGATCGCCGGCCTCCTCGGCCTCGCGGTGGCGCTGGAGCTGCAGGTGCGCGTCGTCGAGGAGCCATATCTTTTGCGCGTGCACGGCGACAGCTACGCCGACTACGCCGCTCGGGTCGGCCGCTTCGTGCCCGGCGTCGGACGGCTGCGGGCCCGGCGCTAGATGGACTGGTGGGAAGCGATCCTCCTCGGCGCGGTCGAGGGGTTCACCGAGTTCCTGCCGGTCTCCAGCACCGGCCACCTGACGATCCTCGAGAGCGCCCTCGGCCACTCGCCCGACGACCCCGACGTCACCGCCTTCACGGCGATCATCCAGGTCGGCGCCGTCGCGGCGACGATCTTCTACCTGCGCCGCGACATCGTCCGCATCCTCCGCGCCTGGTTCCGCGGGTTGGCGAACCCGGCCGAGCGCGGCGACCGCGACTACCGCTTCGGCTGGGCGGTGATCCTCGGCTCGCTGCCGATCGCGGTGGTCGGCCTCGCCTTCAAGGACGAGATCGAGACGACGCTGCGCAGCCTCTGGTTCGTCGCCGGGGCGCTGATCCTCTGGAGCGGGGTGATGTGGTTCGCCGACAGCCGCGCCACCCAGGAGCGCCACGAGGAGGAGGTGACCTGGCGCGACACCCTGATCATCGGCCTCGTCCAGTGCCTGGCGCTGATCCCCGGCGTCTCGCGCTCGGGGGCGACGATGTCGGCCGGGCTGCTGCGGGGGATCGACCGCGTCGCCGTCACCCGCCTCGCCTTCTTCCTCTCGATCCCGGCCCTGACCGGCGCCGGCCTCCTGCAGACGGTCGACGAGTTCGACCGCATCTCCAGCGGCGTGGGGTGGGGGCCGACGCTGCTGGCGACCGCCGTCAGCTTCGTCGTCGCGCTCGCCGCGGTCTCCTGGCTGCTGCGCTACATCGCCCGCCACACCTACTCGGTCTTCATCGTCTACCGGGTCGGCCTGGGCTTCCTGGTCCTGGCGTTGCTGGCGACCGGCGTCCTCTCGCCGACCTGAGCCGTGGCCCGGCGGAGGCCGGGGCATCGAACAAACGTCCAGAAGGCGGAGGCGTCTTGAGGAGAACTGAAAGACGCGAGGTGTGAGGACGGCGCTCTCTGCCGCGGGCAGGCTGCGCGCGCAACCGGCTTATTGTCAACTTGTCCAGAAGCGCGGCTCTGCGGCCATCGGGGAGCCAGAAAACACCTTGTTTCCAAACCCACTACACCCTGTCTGACTAGCCGCTGCGGACAGGAGGACTCCCGCCTATGCGCCTCGGGTGACAGATCGGCGCAACCGGGGGCGCCTCCCCGATCTGAGGTATCGCGGCCGCCTCGCCACCCCCCGATGGTCCCCCCGGCGGGTTCCCCTCCCGCCTTCGACCAGGGGCCTCACGGCCCGAAGCAAGGTGGCCACGGATCGGCTTTTGCGTGGCCGCAAAAGGAGAAGTGAAATGCAGAAAAGAAACCCGGCAAGGATCGTGAGGCTTGCGTTGGCTATCGCCGCGCTGGCAGTGGTCCCGGCGGGATCGGCCCAGGCTGACACCTCGAACGACACCTCCCAGCTGAGCGTCACCGGAGGCAGCCTCGCCTTCAAATCGGCGCCCAACGTCCCCTCCCTCGGAACGTTGACGCTGAACGGCAAAGCGCAGACGCTGACCAAACAGATGGAACCCTGGGCGGTCGAAGACGCGACCGGTACCGCCAGCGGTTGGAACGTGACGGTGCAGGGCGAAAGCGGCGAAGGCAAGAGCGCCGTCTTCAAGGAGTACTGCACCTCCGAAGAAGAATGCGGCGCCGTCGGCTACGTCGGCAGCGGCAAGACCCTTGCTGCCAACTCGCTGACCCTGTCGAGCTCCGGCGGGGCCTTCAGCGGCCTCAACGGCACCACCGGCACCGCCCCGACCCATTCCTGCGGCTCCGCGTGCAACGTGGACACCGCCTCCCCGGTGAAGGTCGCCTCGGCGGCCGAAGACGCCGGTATGGGTAGCTGGCAGGGCGAAAGCTACGGCGTCTCCAGCCTCAGCCTCTCGGCCCCGACCACGGTCAAGGCCCTCGGCGCGGGGAAGGTCTACCGCGTCGACCTGCTCTGGACCCTCTCCAGCGGTCCGTAGGACACACCACCAGTCTCGTCCGGCCGGGCGGCCACGAGTCGCCCGGCCGGACCTCTCTCTTCGCCTCACCATCCACCCACCGCGACCTCCCTAGGACAATGACCAAGACCAAACTTCACCTCAGAAGCATCACCTTCGCTCTTTGTGCCCTCGCGGTGTGGGCAGCTGCCTTCGCCGCCTCGGCGGCAGGTGCGCCGCCGCAGCTCGCGGTCATCGTCCAGCAGGCCAACGGCGAATCGGCTAGCTACCTCACGGTTCCCGCCAACGTCGGCGCCAGGGTGGCGGGCGGGACGATCTTCGTCAAAAACGAAGACGCGCACCCGGTGGTCGTCGACGTGGCGCCGGTCTCCGCCGAGACCGCGACCAACCTCGGCTCCGCCTACGCGCTCACCAACGAGTCGCGCCGCGGCGCCGCCTCCTGGCTGCGCACCTCCGTCAAGCACCTCTCCCTGGAGCCGGGCGAAACCGCCGAGCTCGGGGTCGACGTCGAGGTTCCCGCGCAGGAGGCCGACGGCCAGTACCTCGCCGGCATCTCGATCCAGGCGCGCGGCCAGGGCGAGGGCGTGGGCAAAGGCGGCGAGGTCGCCGTCGCCAGCGCCCAGCGCTACGTCGTCGGCGTCCAGGTCAACGTCGGCGCCGAGCGCCACTCGCAGCTCGTCTTCGAGGGCGCCGCGGTGGAGCGCGAGCCCGCCGGCGTCACCTTCCTGGTCGGGATGAGGAACTCCGGCAACGTCATCCTCCAGAACGTCCGCGGCCGGGTGGAGGTCGAACGGGACGGTGAACCCGTGGTCGCCGCGCCGATCGGCCCCGGCACCTTCGTCACCGGGACCGCGATCGAGCTCCCCGTCCTCGCCGAGAAAGAGGACCCGCCCGAGGGCGCCGAGTACCGCGTGCGCGCGGTGGTCCACTACGAAGGCGGCGAAGCGAAGCTGGACGAAACCGTCACCTTCGGCCACGAGGCCGCGGTGCGCCAGGAGGAGTTCGGCGGCCGGCCCGCCAGCGGCGAGGGCTTCCCCTGGCCCTTGGTGGCCGGCGCCGTCGTCGCCCTCGCGCTGCTGTTCGTCGCGGCCGCCGTCTACCGCCGGCGCCGCCGCGACCTCCCGCTCCTCGGTTGGGAGGGGACGATCGCGCTGATCGACCGCGAGCTGGTCGCTCCGGGCGCGGGGCCGCTGACGACGATCGGGATCGGGCCGCTGCCCGAAGATCCCAGCCTGCGCCAAGCGCTCCTCACCGCCCTCGGCGGCCGGCTGCGGGTCACCGACACGCTCGCCGAACCGCTGCCCGGCACCCTCGTCGTCGTCGCCCCCAACACCAGCGAGACCGCCGCGGTCGCCCTGCTCGAGGACGCCCAGCGCCTCGCCGGCTACGTCGGCAGCGGGACCACCGTGGCCTCCCACACGGCGGCGCCTCCCGCCGCCGGAGGGGAGATCCTCCACGCTCTCCTCGCCCGGCTCCACCCCGGCGTCGGGAGAGAGGCGACCCTGGCCTGAGGGGCCAGGGTCGCCTTCACATCTGCCACTTGCGGCGGGCGTCGATCGCCGCCTGCCGTTTTTTCTTCTGGATCGATTCCATCGTGCGGATGCGCATGCGCTTCTTCAGCACGACGGTGAGTCGGTCGGTGACGTCCTTGGAGGTCTTGGCGCCGACGAACTTGCTCCCCTTTCCGTTCCGTTTGGAGTTCAGGGCCAGGACGAACGTCTCGAGGCTTTTGTTCATCTGCCGCCGCTGCAGCCGGGTCATCATCTGGTGGCTCTTGGTGATGACCTTCCGGCGGACGCGGTCTATGTGCTTCAGCGCCTTCGCGCCCCCGCCTTTCTTGGCGCCGATGAAGAGCGGGTCGTTGCCGTTCACGAAGGCTTGGTCGAAGTTGTGCAGCCCGTACTTGACGTTGTAGAGCTCGATCATGGCCAGCATCGCCCCGGCGACCGAGCGGTCGTTCTCCGATATCCCGATCACCGGGATGATCCCGTCGTTGGGGTTGTTGCCGGTCGGGATCGTCTTCACCTTGAGGAGATGGAGCAGGCGCTTGGCCTCCGCCTGCTCGTTCGTCGCCTTGACCTCGTCGTAGCCGACCATCCCGCCGCTCGGCCGCTGCTGGTTCTTGACGATCACCGTGCCGTGCACGCCCGGCTCCTGTCCCAGCTTCATCTCGGTGACGTCCAGGGTGCCGAAGCGCATCGCGTACGAAGTGACGGGCGTGCCGGTGATGGAGTCGCCGCGCAGGGCGGGGGTGAAGGCCAGGCGCATCATGTCGCCGCGGTCCTTGACTATGTACAGGTCCATCCCGCGCTCCTGCCCGCTGGCGGTCATCGGGTTCTGCTGGGCTTCCTGCTGGATCGCCAGCGCCGCCTCCTCGAGCGCCGCGAGGATTTCCTCCGGGGTCACGTCGATCGTCGTGTTGTTGTCGATGTGGAGTTTCACCCGGCCGCCGACGTCGGTGTTGCTGGTCGGGTTGCCGCCCACGAAGGCGTAGAGGTTGAGCCCGTCCACCGGTCCGGTCGGGTCGGGTGAGAGCCAGCGGCCCAGCCAGGGGGCGAGGTCGCGGCGCTCGAACCGGTAGGTGCCGCTGACGCGGTCCCGCTCGTGGCCGTCGTAGCGCACCAGCTTGTCCTCGGCCTCCGCGGGGTCGGGGAGGACCGCGAAGGCGGTCGCCCCGTAGGGGGTGTAGGACTCGTAGCTGAGCAGCTTCCCCTCGGGGTCGAGTCGCAGCGCCACCGAGCCCGCCGGGTCGGTCAGCGCGTAGGCGACCGAGGACTCGTCGCCTTCGACCCGCGCTTCGGCGACCTGCTGCTCGCCGTCTTTCACTTCGATCGTCCAGGTGCTCGCACCGGGCCCTTCCGGCTCGGTCAGCCGCGCCACCCGCAGGGTGTCGAGGTAGAGGGTGTCGAGGGTCTGCGCGCCCTTCTCGGCGGAGGTGGTCTGCAGCTCGCGCATCAGGACGTCGAGCCCGTCGTGGGCCCGCAGCAGCGAGCCTTCGCCTCCCCGGTCATCTCCACCGTCGCCCGTTCGAGGCGGTCGGCGTAGTCCCAGCTCGTCGCGGGCATCCGCTCGGCCACGGTCTGGTTGCCGTCGCCGTCGAAGAAGCGGTCGATTTCGGCCGCCGGGAGGGTCCGCTCCGACGGCACCTTGCCGGGCGGGGCGGGGGAGAGGCCCAGCAGCGAGGTCGAGGCGCCCCGGTTGGAGCTCGCCGAGATCACCGTCTCGGTCGTCCACGCCGATTCCCCGGCGGCGCGTTCGGTCCAGTAGAGGTTGCCGCCCGTGTCGTAGGCGTGCGTGCGCGTGGCGAGGACCAGCGAGCCCGCCGGCAGGGCGCCGTCCTCGAGCGCGACCGTGAGGCCTTCGTAGCCCGGCTCCCGTTCCAGGGCGGGCTCGTAGTCGCTCGCCTCGAGGCCGGTCGCGGTGACCGTCCGGTAGAGCGAGTCGTAGGTGAAGGTCCGCTGCAGCGGCGGCACCGCCTCGCCGAAGAGCCGCGCGAAGGCGGCGTCTTCGAGGTAGGTGAGGTTGCCGACCGGGTCGTAGACGTAGCTCACCTCCTGCAGCGCCGCACCGCCTTCTCCCTGCGTCGTCACCGCGCTGGTCAGGCGGTGGCTGAGCGGGTCGTAGTCGAAGCGCGTGACCATCCCGTTGCCGAAGGCGACCCGGGTGCGCTGGCCCTGGGCGTTGTATTCGACGGAGTCGAGGTAGGAGACCGGCTGCCCGCCGGGCAGGGCCATCGCGATCGCGGTGACGAAGCCGACCTGGTCGTAGGACCAGGTGTAGGCGCTGCCGACGGGGTCGGTCATCGCCGTCAGCCGTCCGCCGGGGTCGTAGGTGCGGGCCGACTTCCATTCCTCCGCCGCCAGCAGCGGCGAGGAGGGGGTCGCCTGGGCCGGGGTCCAGCTCGGGCGCGCCGAGGCTTCCGCCAGGTAGCGCTGGACGACAGCCATCGGCTCGCCTCCGAGGCTGTAGCCGTCGACCTGGCGCATCCCCGCGGGGTCGAAGAGGCGGTAGACCTCGCCGACGAGGTTCCAGCCGGTGGGGTCGGGTGGGATCGGCTCGCCTTCCTGCAGCTGGTCGCCGTAGACGTAGGCCTCGACGATTCGCGCTTCCGCGTCGGCGCCTCCTTCGCGGACCGTCACGGTCGAGGGCCGGCCGAGAGCGTCGTAGTCGGTTTCGATCTCGATCCCGCGGCCGTCGCGGGAGAAAAGCTCGCCGCCGGCGGGGGTGCTCAGCCGCAGTCGTTCGCCGGCGTCGGCGGCGACTACCCGCAGGATCGCGCCGTCGAGCGCGTAGGTCGTTTCGAAGTTCCGCCCTTCCCCGCTCGCCCCCAGGCGCGGGTCGACGCTCCACACCTGGCGCCCGAGGACGTCGTTGCCGAAGCGGCTCACCAGCTGCTCGGCTTCGCCGCTCTGCCCGGCGGCGCCCTGCAGCAGGTCGATCTGCGCGATCGCGTGGCCGAGCGGGTCGAGCTGGAAGACGACCGGCGTTTCCGCCAGCGCCGCCGCCTGGCGCAGGGCCTGCAGTTCGTGCGGGCCGATCCCCTGCCCGTCGGAGTGTTCCCGCCAGTACCGCGACCGCCGCACGGTGTCGACTTCGTCGGCCTGGGTCAGGCTCCAGGCGGCGATCTCGTTGGTCGCGAAGAAGCCCTGCGCCCGGTCGGTGCGGATCAGCCGGTCGAGGGGGTCGAAGGTGCTGACGGTGGCCGAGCCGAGCTGTTCGGCGAGGTCGTCGGGGGTGAAGGTCCAGGAGTCGGCGAAGAACGGTTCGCAGCGCACGCGGACGAGGCCGCGGGCGTTGTAGCGGACCGCGCCGGAGGTCGCCCAGCTCTCTTTCCCTTCCGCGACGACCTGCTGCTTGCGCTGCACGACCCGCCCGGCGCCGTCGACGTGGTCGACGGCGATCGCCGGGGCGCCCGGGTCGCGGTCGGGGTAGTCGCGGGCGGAGACCAGCACCCAGTGCGCCGGCTGACCGCTCGGCAGCGCGGCCAGCAGCGAGTAGATCGCCGCGGCGTGGGCGGCGAACGGTTCGGGCAGCTCCAGCGCCGCCGCGTCGGGCAGGTCGCGGAAGGCCTA
>Ga0196960_10000070_pt1 | contig 39834 bp, 40 predicted proteins | sample S3v_5metaG_FD_183187 | JGI IMG/M metagenome (GOLD analysis project Ga0196960, IMG submission 183187) | Soil microbial communities from Anza Borrego desert, Southern California, United States - S3+v_5 | ecosystem: Environmental > Terrestrial > Soil > Desert | place: USA: California | collected...
CCGCTGGCGCGGCTGGCGCGAGCGCTGGCGCCGACGCCGGTGGCGCTGCCGGGACCCTCGGGGCTGCCGCTGATGCCGGTTGACTTCCGCCGCTGCCGCCGCGAGAGCTGCGCCGTCGCCGCCGGGCCCCACCTCACCGCCTCCGGCCGCCGCACCACCGCCTTCACCGAGGTCGTCGACCACCGCGCCTCGTCGGGCTGGGTCGAGGTCGTCTACTGGCTCTACCGCCCCACGCTCGGCTGGCAGCGCCTCGCCCGCCGCGCCGGCCAGGCCGACGTCGAAGCCGCCGCCGGGGTCGAGGTCCTCCTCCGCGACGACCCGGCGCTGGTCCCGCTCGAGACCCTGCCGGGCCGCAACCACTACGAGTTCCCGGCCGCCGAAGAGCCGCCCTGGCGGTGGCGCGTCGCCGGCCGCTACCCAGGCTGGTCGAGCTGAGCCGGCGCCGGCGCCCAGCCTTCTCCCGCGGTGGCACGCTCGAAGCCGATCCAGAGCGAGTTCATCGCCGTCGCCACCACCCGCTCGCGCGGCACCTCCGGGTGGTCGACCCACCACAGCGCCAAGCCCTGGAGCACGCCGCGCAGGACCACCCACGCCATTTCCAGACCCTCACGCGCCAAGGAGCCGGCCACCTCCTCCGCCCCGGGTTCGGCCGCGAACAGCTTCATCACCTGCGCCCGGCTGCCGGCGGCGACCTCGGCGTGGACCGCCTCCGCCTCGGCGTCCCCGCTCGGCTCGCGGAAGAGGAGCCTGGCCGCTCCCGGGTGCCGCTCCACGTAGGAGAACCAGGTGTCGACGGCGCGGGCGACCCGCTCGCCCAGGGGATCGTCGCCGGGAAAGTCGCGACCCCAGATCTCCCGCAACTGGGCGAAGTGACCGTCGAGCAGCTGCCGGTAGAGGTCGAGCTTGGAGGCGAAGTGGTCGTAGACGACCGGCGGCGTCACCCCGGAGCGCCGCGCGATCTCGTCGATCGAGGCGCCGCGGTAGCCGCGCTCGGCGAAGAGCTCGGTCGCGGCCGCTTCGATCATCCCGCGCCGCTCCCCGGCGCTGAGGCGCTTGCGGGTCGCTCCACCCGTGTCCGTTGACAAACCTAGTGCTCCTTAGGTAACTTCCTCATGGACCTAATAACCACTAGGTTAGCTTCACCAGATGATCGTCTCGGTCGACATAGCCGCCGTCGGACTCCGCCAAGGCCTGCAGGTGCTGGCGAAGCGGCCGCGGGTGGAGGAGGTCGAGGGGCTGCGATACGCGGAGACCGTCTTCACCGCTCCCCTCGGCGCGGGCCTCCTGCCGAAGCCGAGCCTCGCCACCGTCGCCCTGATCGCCGCCTGGGACGACGACGAGGCCCTCGACCACTTCGCCACCCACCCGCTGGCGCGCCGGCTGTCCTCCGGCTGGCAGGTGCGGATGGCGCCGCTGCGGGTCTCGGGCAGCTGGCCGGAGATGCCCGGCCTGCCGGAGAAGCAGCTGCCGGTCGACCCGGAGGAGCCGGTGGCGGTCCTCACCCTCGGCCGGGTCAAGCCGTGGCGCCTCCGCCCCTTCCTGCGCGCGGCGGCCCCGGCCGAAGCCGACGCGGTCGCCGAGCCCGGCCTCATCGCCTCGACTGCGTTCGGGAGGCCACCCCTCGTCTCGACCTTCTCCCTCTGGCGCACCGCGGCGGAGATGCGCGACTACGCCTACCGCCGGGGCGGCTCCCACATGGCTGCCGTCGCCGGCGACCGCGCACGGCCGTTCCACCACCAGTCGGCCTTCATCCGCTTCCGCCCGTACGCGACGCGAGGGCAGTGTGGTCGGTTTGGGCGTCTGCAGCTGCCTCTTCCTCGGCCTGCCTGATCAGGCCGCGCCAGTCGGTCGTCCGGAAGACCAGCAGGATCGCCAGGAAGCCGAGCACGACCGACCAGGCCGCCATCGCGATCTGCGTCCCGACCGAGTAGGAGAGGACGGCGGCGCGGCTCGGCCCGGTGAGGGTCGCGACCAGCAGCGCCTGCTGGGCGCCCGCGCCGCCGGGGGTGAAGGGGACGACGTTGGCGATCGCCTGCACGCTCATCACCAGCATCACGTTGCCGACCGAGCCGCCGATGCCGAAGGCCTCGAGGAAGAACCAGAAGGCGCCGAAGCGGAAGAGCCAGCCGACCCCCTGCCAGGCGAAGACCTCGCGCATGTAGCGGCGCGGCTCGGTGAGGATGACGAGGCCCTGGCGGACACTGGCCCAGAAGCGGCGCACGCGGTGGGCGAGGAAGTAGACGCCGATCGCGATCGCCAGCACCAGCGCCGTGAACGTGACCGCGAACACCTGCGGGTTGTCGACCCAGAAGGAGATCTCGAAGGCGGGCAGCTTCGGGATCTGCGGCAGCGGCGGCAGCAGGCCCTGGGTGATCGCGTAGAGCAGGACCAGGATCCCGACCGAGGTGTCGAAGACGGTCTGGACCAGGAACGAGGAGGTGACCGCCGGGTAGGAGGATTCCGGGATCTGGCGTTTGACGAGGAAGACCTTGGTCACGTCGCCGGCCCGCGCCGGGACGATCGCGTTGATCCCCGCCCCCGCCAGGTAGGCCGCGGCCATCGGGATGAAGGCGATCCGCTTGTCCGGGTAGGCGGCCCGCAGCACGTTGCGCCAGGCCCAGGCGCGCGCCAGCTGCATCGCCAGCAGGCAGAGCAGGGCGATCCCGAAGGTCGTCCAGTCGATTTCCGAGAGGTGGCGGAAGAATTCCGCCGTGCGGCTGAAGAACGCCTCGAAGTTGCTCTGAAGATCGGCGACGACCATCGCAGCTAGACTAGCCACGCTCGTGCCGGATACCGACACGCACACGCTCCCCCTCACCGCCACCCCGGACCCCGCCGACGAGGCGATGTGCGCCCGTGCGCGCGAACGCTACGCGGGCGACCGCAAGAGCCGCTGGCGCAAACGCCGCAAACGCCACGCGCAGCTGCCGAACCTGATCATCATCGGCGGCCTCAAGTGCGGGACGACCAGCATCCACCACTACCTCGGCCTCCATCCGGAAATCCAGATGTCGAAGCCGAAGGAGCTGAACTTCTTCGTCGAGGAGCTGAACTGGGACCTCGGCCTCGACTGGTACGCGAGCCGCTTCGACGACCGCTTCAAGGTCCGCGGCGAGTCCTCCCCGCACTACACGAACCTGCCCCGCTTCGAGGGGGTGCCGGAGCGGATCAAGCAGCACTGCCCCGACGCGCGCCTGCTCTACATGGTCCGCGACCCGATCAAGCGCATCCTCTCCCACTGGGTCCACGCCACCGGCGCCGGCTACGAGCACGGCGACCTGGTCGAGGTCCTCTCCAACCCGAACACCTCCTACATGAACCGCTCCAAGTACTGGGCGCAGCTGCAGCCCTACCTCGAGCGCTTCGACCGCGAGCAGATCGCAATCATCACCCAGGAGGAGCTGCAGACCGAACGCGAGGAGACGATGCGCAAGGCCTTCGCCTTCGCCGGCGTCGATGAAAACTTCACCTCCGAGCAGTTCGACCGCGAGTGGGAGAAGTCGAGCGCGAAGCAGAGCGACAAATATCAGTTCATGGAGAAGCTGATCAAACTGCCGGGCTTCCGCTCCTTCGACCGCAACTTCGACCGCCTGCCCGAGTCGATGCGCTGGATCGTCGAGAAGGTCGTCCACGACCCCGAGAAGCCGCCGGCGCCGAAGCCGAAGCTGCCCGACGACCTCTTCGAGACGATCCGCAGCCGCTTCACCGAGGACGTCGCCGAGCTGCAGAAGTTCGCCGGCCGCGAGTTCGCCGGCTGGCACCACTACAGCTGAGCGGAAGATGGCGGCGGGCGCCGAACGGCAGAGCCTGAGGCTGCCGCGTCTCCTCATCGCCCTTGCGGGGCTTCTGGCTCTGGCCGCACCACCGGCGTCGGCCGCATTGCGGCCGCCGATCGAGCAGCAGCGGCTTGCCTTCTGGCCCGAACGCGTCGCTCACACGCGTGCCTGGTCCCAGTTCATGTACGGAACGGATCTCTTCCAGCCGCGGCTCATCGTCCAGCACTGGACCGAGAGCACCACGCAGGACGCTGCGATCAGCTACTGGAACACCAGCCCTGAAGCGACCTGGGTCCACTTCATCATCGACCAGCAGGGACGCATCACCCAACTCGCCCCCGCCGGCGTTCTGGCCAAGCATGCCTTCGGCGTCTCGCCATGGGCTATCGGAGTCGAGCATGTCGGAACGAGCGATGGAGAAGTGATGTCCGACAGGCAGATGCTTGCTGCTTCATACCGACTGACGTGTTGGCTTCGAAAGCGCTTCAAGATTCCCCTGCGAGGCGTGATCGGCCACGGCGAGGTCACGTCGCATCCTCGCTTCGGATTCACCAGCGAAGGCTGGGACTGGATCGAGTCGACCGGCTACAGGTTCCACGAAGACTTCTCCGCACAAACGATGCGCACGTACCGCAGTCGGTTGAAAAAAGTGTGCTCCTCGCTTACCGACAAGATCCTGCAGCAGCGGTCGGCCCCCGGAACCCTTCGATAGCCGGGTAGCCTCCGGCAGGTATGCGGCGGCTCCTGCCAGATCCCGGCCCGACGACGGTCTCCGAGCAGCTCGAGCTCTACCGCCCGTGGGAGGAAGCGCGCGAGGAGCGGCCGCTGGTGGCGATGAACTTCGTCGCCACCGCCGACGGCCGGGCGACGATCGAAGGGCGCTCCGGCCCGATCGGCTCCGACGTCGACACCGAGATGCTGGTCGGGCTACGGATGCGCTGCGACGCGCTGATGGTCGGCGCCGGGACGATGCGGGTCGAGCGCTACGGCCGCCTGGTCACCAAGGACGAGACGCGCCGGCGGCGCGAGCAGACCGGCCTCCCGCCCGAGCCGCTGATGGTCCTGGTCAGCGGCCGGCTCGACCTGCCCTGGGACGCGCCGCTCTTCACCGAAGGCGGCGAGGTGCTGATCTTCACCGCCTCGGAGGCCGAGCCGCCGCAGACCGAGAGCTCGGTCGAGGTGGTGCGCCACGAGGGCGCGGTCAACCTGCTCGAGGCGTTGCGCCATCTGCGCCGCGAGCGCGGCGTGCGGGCGCTGCTCTCGGAGGGCGGCCCCCACCTCCACGACCAGATGCAGGCCGACGGCCTCGTCGACGACCTCTTCCTGACGATCGCGCCGAAGCTGAGCGGCGGCGAGGCGCCGCGGATCACCGAGGGGCCGCTGCCCGAGGTGATCGACCTCGAGCTGGCCTGGCTGCTGGAGGCCGACGGCGAGCTCTTCGCCCGCTACCGGCGAGCCTAGACGCCCGATCCAATAGCGTTTCCGTCCCGCGAGACGAGGAGAGAGGAAGCGATGGATTTCACCCCCAGCCCCGAGGTCGCAGAGCTGCGCGAGCGCGTGCTCGACTTCATGGACGCCGAGATCTACCCGCAGGAGCGGGAGATCATGGAAGCCCTCGACGAGGAGGTCGGTCCCGGCGTCCCCTACCCGCAGAACCTCACCGCGGTCCGCGAGAAAGCCAAGGACGAAGGGCTGTGGAACCTGTTCATGCCCGACGAGCGCTTCGGCCCCGGGCTGAAGAACTGGGAGTACGGGCTGCTCTGCGAGGAGATGGGCCGCAGCCCGATGGCGGCGCCGATGGCCTTCAACTGCTCGGCGCCGGACACCGGCAACATGGAGATCCTCGCCGAGCACGGCACCCCCGAACAGCGCGAGCGCTGGCTGGAGCCGCTGCTGGAGGGCCGGATCCGCTCCTGCTTCTCGATGACCGAGCCCGAGGTCTCCGGCTCCGACCCGACCCTGCTGCAGGCGCGGGCCGAGCTCGACGGCGACGAGTGGGTGATCAACGGCCACAAGTGGTTCACCACCGGCGCCGTCGGCGCCGACCTGGCGATCGCGATGGTCGTCACCGACCCCGACGCCCACCCCTACGCCCGCGCCTCGATGATCTGCGTCCCCACCGACACCCCCGGCTTCAACCTCGTGCGGCCGATCTCGGTGATGGGCCACGACGGCGGCCCCGGCCACTGCGAGATCCGCTACGAAGACTGCCGGGTGCCGAAGGAGTTCCTGCTCGGCGAGCGCGGCTCCGGCTTCGCGGTCGCCCAGGACCGGCTCGGCCCCGGCCGCATCCACCACTGCATGCGGGCGATCGGGACCGCCGAGCGGGCGCACGAGATGATGTGCCGCCGCGCCAACGAGCGCAGCGCCTTCGGCGGCCCGCTGGGCGACAAGCAGTTCGTCCAGGAGTCGATCGCCGCCTCGCGGATGGAGATCGACCAGGCCCGCCTGCTCACCCTCTACGCCGCCTGGAAGATGGACACCGAGGGCAAGCGCGCCGCCCGCCAAGCGATCTCGGCGATCAAGATCGTCGCCGCCAACATGGTCATGGACGTCCTCGACCGGGCGATCCAGGTCCACGGCTCCCTCGGCATGACCGACGACACGCCGCTGGCGATCATGTGGCGCTTCAGCCGCATGCTCCGCCTCGCCGACGGCCCCGACGAGGTCCACAAAATGGTCCTCGCCCGCCGCGAGCTCAACCGCTGGGCCAAGCGCGCCGAGGCCGAAGCCGAAGGCAACCTGGAGCCGCGGCATACGCCGCGGATGGTCTGAGGCCCGGAGCGCAACAGGGCAAAAAGAGAGGGCCGGAGCGATTCCGGCCCTCTCTCACTTTTACGGCTTGCCGCGGTGCGGCAGGTCCGGCGAACTACCAGACGACGATGAAGAAGGAGTCGTCCACCAGTTCCTGGGTGGTTTCGGCGGCGTTGAAGGTGTTGACCTCCAGATCCGTGCCGATCCCGCATTCTTCGAGCCCGGAGCCGAGGCCCGCGATGCTGACGCTGGCGAAGTCATCCGGTTCGGAGTCGATCTCGACGGTGGCCTGCGCGTTTTTAGGCGTGAAGGCCAGGTCGAAGCAGTAGACGCCGTCGAGCGGGTTGGTCGGGCTCGGGAGGTTCACCGACACGTTCGTATTCGTCACGCCGCTGGCGCTGACGAACCCGTAGGCCTGCGGCAGGAGCGCGCCGTCGGCGAGCTTCTCACGGGTGATCGCGCCGTTGGCGACCTTGCTGCTGGTCACCGAGCCGTCCGCGAGCTGGCCGCTGCCGACCGCGCCGCCGGCGAGCTTGTCGCCGGTGATCGAGCCCGCGCCGATCGCGGAAGCGCCGACAGCGCCCGCGCCGAGCTTGGAGGCGGTCACGGCGCCGTTCCTGATCTTGCCGGTGGTCACCGCGTTGTTCTTGATTTTCGCGGTGGTCACAGCGTTCTTTTTCAGCTGCTTGGTGCCGACGCTGTTCTTGGCAAGACCCGCGGCGATCGCGGTGGCGCCGCCGAGGACGAGAAAGACTGCAATGGACGACATCACGTTTGCGTACGTGAGCCGCTTCTTGATCTGCTTCACAACTTCTCCCTTGTTGTTCGGGGTGGGGAAGGAAGGCACTCGGCCTTCCTCGACTGGTATGGCGGTAACCCTTTCAGGTACGGCGGATTGAGTCCAGGCAGCTGAAAGTCCAGGCCCTCAGGCGCCCTGGCGCTCGACCCGCTCGGCCTCGTCGGCCAGGCGCTCTACCAGGCGGGCGAAGGCCTCGACGCCCTCGTTGACCTTGCCGTAGCCGCCGGCGGTATAGCGGGCGTAGACGCCCTCGAGGATGATCGCCAGCTTCCAGTAGCCGAGGGCGACGTAGAAGTCGAGTTCGGAGAGATCGCGGCCGCTGCGCTCGGCGTAGCGGCCGGTCAGCTCCTCGCGGGTCGGGAAGCCGGGGGCGAGGTTGGCGGGCATGCCGAGGGCGAGGGAGTCGTCGCCGCGCTCGGGCCAGTAGACCATCAGCAGGCCGACGTCGGCGAGCGGGTCGCCGAGCGTGCAGAGCTCCCAGTCGACCACCGCGGCGACCTCGCCGCCCTCGGTGAGGATCATGTTGTCCAGGCGGTAGTCGCCGTGGACGATCGTCGCCGGCCCCTGCTCGGGGATGCGCGCCGAGAGCGCCTCGTGGACGCGGTCGATCGGCTCCAGCTCGCGCGTCTTCGACTTCTCCCACTGCCCCTTCCAGCGGTGCAGCTGACGGGCGACGTAGTCCTCCTTCTTCCCCAGGTCGCCGAGCCCGGCGGCGTCGGGGTCGACCGCGTGGATCTGGACCAGGGTGTCGGCGACGCGCTCGCCGATCGCCCGGCGGTCGCCCTCGTCGGGGAAGATCTCCGCCTCCATCAGGCCGCGCAGGATCGGGCCCTCGACGAACTCCATCACGTAGAAGGGGGCGCCGTTGACGCTCTCGTCCTCGCAGAGCCCGACCACCGGCGCGACCGGGACGTCGGTCGCGCCGAGGGCGGAGACGACCTTGTGCTCGCGCCCCATGTCGTGGGCCGAGCCGAGCCGCTTGCCGAGCGGCGGGCGGCGCAGCGCCCACTTCTGCCCGGCGGCGTCGGTGACGCGGTAGGTCAGGTTCGAGTGCCCGCCGGCGATCCGCTCGAAGCTCAGCGGGAAGTCGACGCCGGCGACGTTCTCGCCGAACCAGGCTTCGACCGGCTGCGGGTCGATCCCGTCCGGAGCCGCGACGGTGCCGTCTTGCTCGGTAGCCTCGTCAGCCATAGGGGCGCAAGCATATTCACGATCCAACCGACGGCTGAGCCCGTCTCTCGCCAACCGGCTGCGGATCGGGTTCGCGATCGGTTTTGCCGTGCTCACCGCGATGGCGGTGATCGGCGTCGGCCGCTTCATCCAGCAGCGCCAGGACTTCGAGGATCAGATCGCCCGCTCCTACCAGGTGGAGATGCAGGCGCGGGTGCAGGTCGCGCAGGGAACCGGCGGCCAGGCGGCGCGGGAAACTGTGACCCGCCAGGCCCAGCGCCGCAGCGAACTGCGCGACGAGATCTCCGCCGACACCCGCGACACCGCCCTGCTCGTCGCCGCCGGCCTGCTCGCCGGCCTGACCGGGGCGCTGCTCCTCTTCAGCGGCCTGATCTCCTCGATGCGGCGCCCGCTCGAGGAGCTGGTCGACGCGGCCGGGCGGCTCGCCGCCGGCGACCGCAGCACCCGGGTCGAGGTCGGCGGCCTCTCCGAGACGGCGACCCTCGGCGCCGCCTTCAACGAGATGGCCGAGGAGCTCGAGCAGGAGGAGAGCCGGCGCGAAGAGCTGGACAAGCTCAAAGACGAGTTCGTCCTCACCGCCTCCCACGAGCTGCGCAGTCCGCTCACCTCGGTCCAGGGCTTCGCCGAGCTGCTGATGCTCGACCGCGACTCGCTCACCCCGCGGCAGCGGGAGACGGTCGAGATCATCCTCGACAACTGCCGCCACCTGGTGCGGCTGCTGAACGACCTCCTCGACCTCGCCCGCAGCGACGTCGGCCGCCTCGCGATCCGCCCGCAGCCGACCGAGGTCGCGCCGCTGGTCGAGGACGTCGTGCGTACGATGCGCGCCCAGACGGAGACCGCCAGTCAGGCCCTGACCGAAGACGTCCAGCCCGGCCTGCCGCCGATCTACGTCGAGCCCGACCGGATCCGGCAAATACTCGTGAACCTGATTACGAATGCGCATGAGTACTCACCCGAAGGTGCGTCCATTTACGTGGCGGCCCGGGCCGTCGGCGCCGAGGTGGAGATCAGCGTGACCGACGACGGGCCGGGAATCCCGGCAGAACAGCTGGACCGGATCTTCGACCGCTTCACCCGCGGCGACGCCGGGCTCACCCAGCGGGTGGGCGGCACCGGGCTGGGCCTGGCGATCTCGAAATCGCTGGTCGAGCTGCACGGCGGCAGCATCGCCGCCGAGTCGACCGTCGGCCAGGGCTCGACCTTCCGCGTCCGACTGCCGATCGCGACCGCGCCGACCCTCGGCGGCAACGGCACCGAGGGCCAGGGTCGGACGGCGGCGGAGGCGAGCTGATGGCCCTGGTCCTGGTCGCCGACGACTCGGAGACGATCCTGCTGCTGATGCGGACGCGGCTGGAGATGGCCGGCCACGCCGTCGAGACCGCCTGCGACGGCCAGGAGGTCCTCGACCACATCGCCGGCGGCCTCGTCCCCGACCTCCTCCTGCTCGACGCGATGATGCCCCGCAAGTCCGGCATCGACGCCCTGCGCGAGCTGCGCGGCGCCGGCAACGACATCCCCGCCCTGATCGTCAGCGCCCACCAGAACCCCGGCGACGCCGACGCCCCCACCGACCTGGAACTCCAGGGCTACGTCAACAAGCCGATCGACTTCGACCGGCTACTGGAGACAATCGCCGAGCTGACCTAATCCCGGCCGGCGGTCAGCCGTGGACGTGGAACCGAACCGTGCGAGGGGTGAGGCCCATCCGAGCGCGAAGCCGCCGGCTTCCGCTCAGCGGCGGACGCCACTCGAGGATCTCGACGACGGACGAGCGAGCCTGAATCCAACGGGCGGCGTCCTCGTCCACCAACCGCGCCAACTCGATCAGGTCGTCGTGCCTCCTGGCGATCGAGGCGTTGATGATCGGCTCGTGATGCGCGAGCCGATTCCGAAACGGGTTCAATCGGGCCATCAACGCGGCAGCCTCTTTCCGGCTGCCCGACCCGTTGGGGAAGGCGCGATGAAGTCGCTCTATCCAGAGCTGGTTGTAATGACGGTCGAGCAGGGCGCGCCAGAAACCGAAGGAGAGGTTCGCCACCACCCTCGCGCGCGTCGGCTCTTTCCCCATCCTTTCGATGCCGTCTATGGCGGCGAAGACCCGCTCCAGGGATTTCGGGGTCAGGATCTGAGAGTCACAAAGCCAGCTCTCCCTCGCCGGTTGATGATGCTGAACGGGAGAGAACTGAGTGTCGATCGCGTTCCGCAGCAGCACCTCCGTATAGCTGATCACCTCGAAGAAGACGGCTGAAATACAGATATTCCAGTCGTAGAGAGCCGTTGCCTGACCGAGATCGTGATCCCCGGCCACCATGAAGGCGTGAAAGCGAGGGGCCGTTATCCAGCGATCGATCTCCTCCCGCGAGATCGAATCCAGCCTGCGCCTGTCCATGTTTCCCGGTTGACCAGAGTGGTAGCTTGGAGAGGAATGCCCTGGGCCAGCCCCTCCCGCTCTGCGGTGATGCCCCCAGGGCTCCGTTCGTTTTTGAGCCTATTCGGCCTCAGCTCTTGGCGATCTCGAGCCGGATCTCCTTGCCCTTGAGCTTGGTGCCGTCGAGGAACTCGACGGTGCGCTCGGCCTGATCCGGGTCGACCTCGACGAAGGAGAAGCGGTGGAGGACGCGGACGTCGTGGACGGCCTCGTCGGGGAGGACCGCGCCCTCGCGCAGGGCCCAGCGCAGGTCCTCCTCCTCGATGCCGCTGCGCTCGCCGCGGTTGACGAAGAGCTTGACGGTCTTCGCCTTGTCGTCGGCGGCGGCCTCCTCGGCGCCCTCGCCGTTTGCCGCGGGGGCGGCCTGCTCAGGCTCGCGCCGTGGCTTCCGCTCGCGGCGCCGCGGCCGCGGCGCGTGCTCGAGCCGCTCCTCAGGAGTCTCCCACTCGCCGATCGTGGTCTTCACGTCGCGCTCGATGCGGGTGATCTCGTCGCGCTGGTCGGGGGTTACGAAGGTGATCGCACGCCCGGTCCGCCCGACCCGGCCGGTGCGGCCGATCCGGTGCACGTAGGTCTCGGACGAGTTGGGGACGTCGAAGTTGATGACGTGGGTGACGTGCTCGACGTCGAGCCCGCGGGCGGCGATGTCGGTCGCCACCAGCAGCTTCACGCGGTGGTCCTTGAACGAGATCATCACCCCGTCGCGGACGCCCTGGCTGAGGTCGCCGTGCAGCGCCTTCACGTCCAGGCCTTTGTCCTTCAGCGTCCGCTCCAGCTTCGAGGCGCCGATTTTGGTCCGGGTGAAGATGATCGCCTGCTCGGGTTCTTCGGTCTTCAGCAGCTCGACCAGGCGCATTGCCTTCTCCTTGGCCGGGACCTCGACGAAGGCCTGGGAGATCTTGTCGACCGTCAGCTGTTTCGGGGTGATTTTGATCGTCACCGGGTCGTACATGTAGCCCTCGGCCAGCTTCTTGATCGGCGGCGGCATCGTCGCCGAGAAGAGCGCCGTCTGGCGCCCGCTCGGGCACATCCGCAGGATCTTCTCGACGTCCTCGATGAAGCCGAGATCGAGCATCTCGTCGGCCTCGTCGAGGACGACGTAGCGGGCCGCGGTGAGGACCAGCGAGCGCCGCGACATCAGGTCCATCATCCGCCCCACGGTGGCGACGACCACGTGCGCCCCCGACCGCAGCTGCGACTGCTGCGAGCGGATCGGGGCGCCGCCGAAGACGGCGACGATCTCGATGTCGAGGTGCTCGGCGAAGGTCCGCAGCGCCTGGGTCACCTGGATGCAGAGCTCGCGGGTCGGGGTGAGGACGACCGCCTGCACCTCGTCGTTGTCGGGGTCGAGGTACTGCAGCAGCGGCAGCCCGAAGGCGGCGGTCTTGCCGGTCCCGGTCTGGGCCTGGCCGATCACGTCGTGGCCGCCGAGCAGCTCCGGGATCGCCTGCTCCTGGATCGGCGTCGGCTCCTCGAAGCCGAGCTCGTCCAGCGCCTGCTGGATGGGGGCCGAGAGGCCGAGGTCTTTGAAGGCGGTCACTGAGGGGGTGGTCACTTACTGGGGTCCAGGAGGAGCTTGCCGGTGGTGCGGCGGGCGATCAGGTCTTCGTGCGCGCGCTTGGCTTCCGACAGGGGGTAGACCTCTCCGATCGTAACCGTCAGCTCCCCCGCGGCGATCGCCGCCAGCAGATCCTGGATCATCGGGCCCAGCAGGTCGGGGCGGACGAGCAGGTGGGCGAGCCAGAAACCGATCACCGACTTCGAGCCGCGCAGCAGCGACGCGGTGGAGAGCTGGCGCTGTTCGCGGGAGGCGATCCCGAAGACGACCATGCGACCGAGCGGGGCCAACACGCCCATCTCCGCGTCGAAGGCATCGCCGCCGCTCATGTGCAGGACGGCGTCGACGCGCTTGCCGTCGTTGGCCTCGCGGATCGCGCCGCCGAGGTCCTCGGCGCGCGAGTCGACGCAGGCGTCGGCGCCGAGGCCGCGGACCAGCTCGCGCTTCTCCTCGCTGGAGGCGAGCCCGATCACCCGCGCCCCCGCCCGCTTCGCCACCTGCACCGCGAGGGTGCCGGTGCCGCCGGCGGCGGCCTCGACGACGATCGTCTCGCCGGGCTCGATCCGGGCGCAGCGGTGGACCAGCGCCATCGCGGTCAGCCCCTGCAGCAGCCCGCCCGCGGCCTGGTCGTAGTCGACCCCCTCGGGGATCGGGATCAGCTGCGCCTGCGGCACCGCCACCTTCTCCGCGTATCCGCCGCTGCCCAGCAGCGCGGCGACGCGGCGGCCGTCGTTCAGCTGGCCGGCGATCTCCGCGCCCGGGATCAGCGGCAGGGTCTGCTCGGCCAGGTAGTCGTTGCGGGAGGCGTGGGTGTCGGCGAAGTTGATGCCGCTGCGCATCACGTTGACCACGACCTCGGCCAGCTTCGGGTTGGGGTCGGGGACCTCGCGGTAGTCGAGCACCTCAGGCCCGCCGAACTCGTCGATCTGGATCGCTTTCATTTCAGGGTCTCCTCAAAGGCGTGGGGCGACGAAGAGGCGGCGGTTGGAGAAGGTGGTCGCGCTGGGGCCGCCGCAACCGCACGACAAGTAGCGCAGTTCGTAGGTGTGGGTGCCCGGAGAGGCTTCGAAGAGGACCGGCCCCGGCACTCCCAGGCTGCCGCAGATCCCGATCCCCGCCACCGCGGGCGTGGAGACCACGATCGCCTGGCCGGGACTCGCGTCGATTCCGAAGAGAACCCCCCGGTCCTCGGCTTCGGATTGGCAGAAGTCGGCCTGGCCGGACATGTGCTGCCCGTCCTCGAACAAGGCGACGGCACCCTCGGCGTCGATCATCGCCTGGGCCCAGACCTCGATCAGCCCCGAAGGAGGCACCGTCACCTCAACCGCGGGACCGCCGGGCAGGGCGACGAAGGTTTCCGAGCTGGTGGTGACCGGCCCGGCGGCAGCGGCCCTCTGGAGACGAGTCGAGTCGACGGTGGCCTGCGCGACGGCGGCCGCGCTCGCCGCCTGGTTGCCGGTCCGGCCGGCGGCCCCCGCCTGCTGCTTGGCGAAACGGGCCTGCCGCAGCGCGGCGCGGCTGGTCCGCAGCGCCGTCCCCGACTTCTTCAGCGCCCGCTTCGAGATCTTCTGCAGCTTCGGCGTGACAACGCGCTCCTGGGCCACCACCGGAATCGCCACCGCGGCCACGAGGACGACAGCGAGGCCGAGGATCATCAGCTTCCGACTCATCGCGGCGATCCTACGGATACTGTTCCCGCCATGTCCCTGACGGTGGTCGGATCAATCGCCTTCGACGCGGTCAAGACCCCGTTCGGGGAGCGCGAGCGGATGCTCGGCGGCGCCGCCGTCCACTTCTCCCTCGCCGCCAGCTTCTTCACCGAGGTGCGGCCGGTGGGGCCGGTCGGCGACGACTTCGGCGCCGAGGAGTTCGCGGTGCTGGAGCGGCGCGGGGTCCTCTGCGACGATGTCGAGCGGGTCGAGGGCGGGCAGTCGTTCTTCTGGCGCGGGCGCTACGAGTACGACCTCAACGTGGCTCATACGGAGGACACTCAGCTCGGCGTCTTCGGCGAGTTCGAGCCGAAGCTCTCCGAGGCCGCCCGGCAGGCCGACACCCTCTTCCTCGCCAACATCCAGCCCGACCTGCAGCGCCAGGTCCGCGCCCAGTGCACCGCCGCCCGGCTCAGCGGCCTCGACTCGATGAACCTCTGGATCGAAACCGCCAAGGACTCGCTGACGGCGGCGATCGCCGAGGTCGACGTCCTCGTCGTCAACGACGCCGAGATCCGGATGCTGACCGGGGAGTCGAACCTCGCCCGCGCCGCCCGCGCGGTGATGGGGATGGGGCCGCGCGCGGTCGTCGCCAAGCAGGGCGAGTACGGCGCCGCCCTCTTCACCGGGAGCGGCTTCTTCGCCCTCCCCGGCTTCCCGCTCGAGGACGTGCGCGACCCGACCGGCGCCGGCGACAGCTTCGCCGGCGGCTTCTTCGGCTACCTCGACAGCTGCGCCGACCGCTTCGACGACGCCGAGCTGCGGCGGGCGATGGGCTACGGCACCGTCCTCGCCTCCTTCAACGTCGAAGAGTTCGGTACCGAGCGGGTCTCCCGCCTGACCCGCGGGGAGATCGACGAGCGCTTCGAGCAGCTGCGCTCGATGACGCAGTTCGAGGGCCCGGCGGCTCCCACCCCCTAGACTTCACCCCTCCTGACGAACCCAGTCCAAGAAGGAGGGGCGATGGCCACCGAGCAGCAGACGCAGGACCCGACCGCCGACGCCAACGCCTCAGGTGACTCCTCGGCGAACGAGTCGCTGACGATCACCGACAACCGCACCGGCCGCAGCTACGAGGTGCCGATCTCCGACGGCACCGTGCGGGCGATGGACCTGCGGCAGATCAAAGTCGACGAGAGCGAATTCGGGCTGATGGCCTACGACCCGGCCTTCACCAACACCGCCTCCTGCCGCTCGGCGGTCACCTACATCGACGGCGCCGCCGGGGTCCTCGAACACCGCGGCTACTCGATCGAGCAGCTCTGCGAGCGCTCCACCTTCCTCGAGGTCGCCTACCTGCTGATCTTCGGCGACCTGCCGACCGAGGCCCAGCTCGACCGCTGGGTCTACGACATCACCCACCACACCTTCGTCCACGAGGACCTCAAGCACTTCTTCGAGGGCTTCCGCTACGACGCCCACCCGATGGGGATGCTGCTCGCCGGCGTGGGGGCGCTCTCGACCTTCTACCCGGACGCGAAGCAGATCGGCGATCCCGAAGAGCGCTACATGGCCGCGGTGCGGCTGATCGCCAAGGTGCCGACCCTCGCCGCCTTCTCCTACCGGCACAACATGGGGCTGCCCTACGTCTATCCCGACAACGACCTCGACTACGCCGAGAACTTCCTCTCGATGGTCTTCAAGAAGACCGAAGACCGGCACATCCCGAAGCCGGCGCTGGCGAAAGCGCTCGATGTCCTCTTCATCCTCCACGCCGACCACGAACAGAACTGCTCGACCAGTGCGGTCCGCAGCGTCGGCTCCTCCGACGTGGACCCCTACTCGGCGGTCGCGGCCGGGGTGGCAGCGCTCTACGGGCCGCTGCACGGCGGCGCCAACGAGGCGGTGCTGCGGATGCTGCGGCGGATCGACTCGCCGGAGAACATCCCCGACTTCCTCGAGCGGGTGAAGCAGCGCGAGGAGAAACTGATGGGCTTCGGCCACCGGGTCTACAAGAACTACGACCCGCGGGCGCGGATCATCCAGCAGCACATCGAGGAGGTCTTCGAGGCGACCGAGTACAACCCGCTGGTCGAGGTCGCCCGCGAGCTGGAGAAACGGGCGCTCGACGACGAGTACTTCACCTCGCGCAAGCTCTACCCGAACGTCGACTTCTACTCGGGGATCATCTACGAGGCGATGGGGATCCCGACCGAGATGTTCACGGTGATCTTCGCCATCCCCCGCACCGCCGGCTGGGTCGCCCAGTGGATGGAGATGCAGGAAGACCCGGAGAAGAAAATCGCCCGCCCGCGGCAGATCTACACCGGCGAGCGCGAGCTGGAGTACGTGCCGATCGAGAACCGCGAAGGCCCGGAGAAAATCGTCGGCCCGCCGGCGCGGCGGCCGAAGCGGACGCGGCGCGGCGCCTGACCCTCCGGCCCTCCCCCGTAGTCGACCCGACCCGTGCCCGGCTGGAAGCTGACGATCCGCCACGGCTCCGATGTCGACCACGAGCGCTTCGACGACCTCGGCGCGGCGGTGGCGGCGATGCGCGAGCGGGCGCTGGCGATCCGCAGCGAGGGGCCGGTGCGGCCGGTGCGCTCGATCCGGGACTTCGAGCCCGGCGACCAGGTCCACGCCCGCCTGCAGCTGAGCGGCGGCGGCCTCTTCAGGAAAGCGGCCGCGGGCGTCGACGTGCGCGGCGACGGCACGTTCGTGCCGTTCAAGGGCGGGGTAGTGCGAGAGGAGCTCGACCCGACCGACCACGACACGCCGTTCGACCTCGTGCGCGAGACTCTGGAAGCGGAGAGACGATGAGCAAGACCGAGACCGAGATCCCCAAGGGCAGCTACGCCGCCGGCGAGCGGGTGAAGCTGCCGGCCGGCGCCGAGCCGCCGTTCACCGTCTTCATCAACGGGATCGAGCAGAGCCCCGACAGCTACCGGATCGAGGGCGGCGAGATCCACTTCGGCCGCCCGATCGTCAAGGAGAAGGTCGGCGCCAGCAGGTGGATCGCGATGTACCTCGGCCTCTGGGGCACCTACCGCAAGAACGAGACGATCGACCTCCAGTACACCCGCAACGGCAAGATCGAACTGCGCTCGGACCTGCCGGTGATTCCCTACGCCGAGGGCGAGGGTCCGTGAACATCGGCTTCCTCCTCCTCTGCGACCACAGCGAGGCGGTCAACGGCAAGCTCTACCTCACCGGCGGCGGCTGGAACGTCCTCCGCCTCCCCGAGCTCCCCCACGACTGGTCCTTCTCGATCGGCCTCGGCATTGACATCGCCTGGCACGAGACCAACAACCCCCACGAGCTCGTCGTCACCGTCCAGGACCCCGACGGCAACGAGCTAGGCGAGGGCCTCACCGCCAACTTCGAGACCGGCCGCCCCCCCGGCCTCCCCCAGGGCCAGGAGCAGCGCCTCGTCATGTCGATCGCCGCCACCGCGACCTTCGCCACCGCCGGTCCGCACGCCGCGGTGGTGCAGGTGAACGGCGAGGAGATCGGCCGCGCCCGCTTCTACCTGATGGAAGGCCTCGGGCCAGACGTGGAACTGGCGTAGCGACTACGCACTTCGGGCCCCTATAGGGGCCCGAACTTCGGAGTGGCGCTAGTTGTTGAACACGTAGAGCAGCAGGAACGCGATGATCGCGAACGCCGCCCCGGCCGCCTGGATGCCGCGGTCGCCGGCGACGATCTGGGCCATCGAGCGGTCGTCGGAGCGGTCGTAGATCAGGTAGAGGTAGCGGAAGATGCCGTAGACGACGGGGGGAATCGTCAGCATCATCTGGCTGCCGATCAGGGGCGAGTTGACGGTGTAGATCGCGTAGCTGATCACGGTGCCGGTGGTGACCAGGGAGACCATCTGGTCGAGGAAGGGCAACGAGTAGTGCTCGAGGACGGGCCGAGTCGAGGTGCCCTCGTGCAGCTCGGAGACCGCCTCCTGGCGGCGCTTGGTGAAGCCGAGGAAGGCGGCGAGCATGCCGGTGCAGAGGATCAGCCATTCGGAGGCGTGGGCGTCGACGGCCTCGGCGCCCGCGGCGACGCGGAGGATGAAGAGCCCCGCCAGCGTCATCACGTCGATGATCACGATCTGCTTGAGGCCGAGGCTGTAGCCGACCTGGGCGACGCCGTAGCCGACGACCATCAGCCCGACCTCCCAGTTGACGAGGAAGGCGATCGCGATCGCGATGACGGCGATGACCGGCGCGATCATCTTTGCTGCCCCCTCCGAGAGCTCCCGGGCCGCCAACGGGCGGAACCGCTTCTTCGGGTGCTTGCGGTCGAGCTCGACGTCGATCAGGTCGTTGAGGAAGTAGCCGGCGCTGGAGATCAGGCAGAAGGCGGTGAAGGTGATCAGCGCCTCGGTGACCGCGTGGAGCTCGGTGAACTTGCCGGAGAAGAGCAGCCCGGCGAAGACGAAGACGTTTTTGATCCACTCCTTCGGCCGCCCCGTCTTGATCGCCGCGCGCAGCGGCGAACGCCGCGGCACCACGGGCTCCTGCTCGGGTTGCGTCGGCTCAGCCGGCACGGTGGGCTGTTCGGAGGTGATCGTTTCCATCTAGAGGAAGCGGTTGGGCAGCCACGATCGGCTGCCAACCGGGAATAGAAGTCGCGACAGGGTATCGCCGCGCGGGGTCAATCCTCGGTTGCGCCGTCCTCCTGGGCAGCTTCGAGCGCTTCCAGATCGTCCTTGTCGCGGGCTCGATCGCTGGTCCGCTTCATCTCCAGAAGATGCCCCAGCGAGCAGACGCGAACGACGAGGCCGTCGAGCTCTACGTCGGTTGCCTCTTCCTCCAGCTGTGCGTAGCGAGGGACCTGCGGGAGGCCTTGGAGCACATCGACCTGCCCGAGCTCGGTGGCAACCAGGGCTCTGTCTCCGGTCCGGAGAAAGGTTGCGATCGCATCGGCGGCAAGGAGACGGCCGCCGACGTCAACCTTTCCGTTCAGCTCGCGCAGCAAGGTCTCCAGCCTCTCGATGTTGTCGGGAGCGGGGTCGGGGACGATGTCCACGTCTCGCGTGCCGCGCAGGTATCCCCAGGCGTTGACCGCCAAGCCGCCCACGAGCACGAAGCGGACTTCCGCGGCAACCATCCGCTCCAACAACTCGCGCAACCGCAACGAGCTAGGGGTCAACGCTGCTTAGCGCTCCCGGTGAAGGTGGAGAGAAATTCGCTCAAGGCAAGACCCTCCGCCAAGTTGACCGCCAAGGGGCGGCGGCCGTCTTCGCGCAGCCGGCGACGGCGGGCCTGCTCGTTCGCTCGCCAGGGATCCTCGCGCTTGGACATGGATGCGGCTCGATCGGCTGACATCCGGGAAAGCGTAGTCCGACGCGAGCGGGGCGGTCTCCCCTGCCGCCCCACGGTCGCTGTCTTGCTAGCCGGCGGGCTGCATCTCGAAGCTCGGCTCGAGGCCGGGCGGAGGCGGCATCTGGTGGCCGTGGACGGCGCGGACCACGTCGGCTTTCTTCGGCAGCACCATCACCGCCTGGGCCGGCTCGCCCTCGGGTGCGGTGACGTGGACCAGTTGGCCGGGCCGGAGGTCGTCCAGCATCAGGTCCTCGCCGGGCTTGCCGATCACGTCGGTGGCGTCGTCGACCGGGACCGTCACCTCGTTGCCGTCGTTCTCGGTGATCGTGATCGCGTCGGCGTCGACGCTCTTCACCTTGCCCTGGTCGATCCGGATCGTCTCGCTCTCCCCGTCGGCGTCGCGGACGTGCAGCTCCGCGTAGGTGAGGTCGCCCATCCCGATCCCCGTCACCGGGGCCGCCATCGGCCGCTTCGCCGGCCGGACCTCGCCGTCGGAGCCGCCCTGCGCCATCGCCACGCCCCCGACCGTCAGAGCCGCGGCCGCGCCGATCATCGCGACGGATCGCAGGTGCCTTCGTGCTGCTTCGAACATCGGAACCTCCTTGTTGTGGGTAGGAACGGCTCCGATCCTGCTGCTGCGGCTTTTGCCTGCAATCAAGCGGAAATAAGAAGTTCGTAAGCGCTTTCTTCAGGCGGGGTCAACGAGGACGCCGGGGTTCAGCACCCCCGCCGGATCGAGCTCGGCCTTGGCGGCGCGCAGGGCGGCGGCGAAGGGAGCGGGGCGCTGGCGGTCGTACCAGGGGCGGTGGTCGCGGCCGACCGCGTGGTGGTGGGTGATCGTGCCGCCGGCCTCGATCAGCGCCTCGGAGACGGCGGCCTTGACCTCGTCCCACTGCTCGACCTCGCCGCCGCGGACGGCCGGGGCGAGGACGGTGAAGTAGGGGGCGGCGCCGTCGGGATAGACGTGGGTGAGGCGGCAGCTGACGCGAGGGGAGCCGGACCCCTCGGCGGAGGCGCCGCTCGCCTCGGCGACCGCGCGACGGGTCGTCTCCATCACCGTCGCGTGGAACTCCTCGAAGCGGTCCCAGGTGATCGCGGTCTCGAACGTCTCCGAGAGGACGCCGCAGGCGACGAAGGTGTCGCGCAGGTACGGGGCCAGCAGGAACGCCCCGCGCCAGGTGTCGACGGGACGATTTGACGCATCCCCATCCGCGGCGGGACGATTCGACGTCCCATGAGGGACTTTTCGTCCCGTCGGCACAGCGGAGGCGTCTTTTCGTCCCGTCGCCGCGGTGGTGCGGACCTCGCCGGGGGTGCCGCCGTGGTCGCGGGCGGCGGCGAGCGCCAGGTCCATCCAGTGGTCGACCGGGTGGTGAGCCGACTCGAAGCCGAGGATCAGGAGGTGGGCGCTGCCGTCGCCGGCGCCGGTCAGCTCGGCCTCGGCCGCGTCGAGCAGGCGACAGTTCGCCGGGCGCAGGCCCGACTGGGCGATCTCGCGGACGGCAGCGGCAGCCGCGCCGAAGTCGTCGAAGGCGACGCCGGCCGACGCCTTGAACTCAGGTCGCGGGCGCACCCGCACCCAGGAGTCGGCGATCACCCCGAGCGTCCCCTCCGAGCCGATCAGCAGCCGGTCGGGCGAGGGGCCCGCGCCGGAGCCGGGCAGCCGCCGGCTCTCCCAGGTCCCCCGCGGCGTGATCGCCCGCACCGACTCGACCAAGTCGTCGACGTGGGTCTCCAGCGTCGCGAAGTGGCCGCCGGCCCGGGTCGCGATCCAGCCGCCCAGGGTCGAATACTCGAAGGACTGGGGGAAGTGCCGCAGGGTGAGGCCGTGCTCGCGCAGCTGCTCCTCGAGGCGCGGGCCGGTCGCCCCGGCCTGGATCCGTGCCGCCAGGGACACGGAGTCGACCTCCAGCACCCGGTCCAGCCGCCGCAGATCCAGCGAGACGACCGGCCGCTCCCCCAGTCGCGGCTCCACCCCGCCGACGACGCTGGTGCCGCCGCCGAACGGGATCACCGCCGCCCCCTCGGCCTCGGCCCAGCTCAGCACCGCCTCGATCTCCGACTCGTCGCGCGGGAACGCGACCAGGTCCGGCGGGTTCTCGAACTCGCCCCGGAACCCCCGCACCACGTCGCGGTAGGCCTTCCCCAGCGCGTGGGAGACCCGCTCGTAGCGCTCGTCGGAGAACAGGTCCCCGAGACTCTCCGGCCGCTTCAGCCGCGACTGCCGCAGCTCGACCTCCTCCAGCGGCACCGGCCGCTCGACCTCGCCGCCGAACCCGAACCGCGCCCGGATCCCTTCCGCCGCCTCGCGCAGCTGCGTCGCCGTCGGCGCCTGGTCCTCGTACCCCCACCCCCAGTGCTTGAGCCTGCGCTCAGCCATGGGACCAACCTACATCCGCGCTACCAGTGCACGCCTTTCATCAGATGCGCGAAGGCGACGGCCTCGGTCGAAGGCGCTTTGTCGCGCGCCTCCTCTTTCTTCCCTTTCGCCGCCTGCGAGTCGGGGAAGAGCTTGTAGGCGGTGTTGAGGATCGAGTCGCTGGCTTTCGGCGCGATCGCGTACATCAGCTCGCCGAGGTTGCCGAGGCGGGTCGCCACCTTCTTCGGCCGGTGGATCATCGCCCGGGCGATCATGTCCGCCGCCTCCTCGGGCGTGATCGCCGGGAACATGTCGTACATCCGCGTCGGCGCGATCATCGGCGTCCGCACCAGCGGCATGTGGATCGTGGTCAGGTGGACGTCGTCTTCGACCACCTCGGAGGCGATCACCCGGCTGAAGGCGTCGAGCGCGGCCTTCGAGGCGACGTAGGCCGAGAACCGCGGCGGGTTCGTCTGCGTCCCGATCGAGCTGATGTTGATGACGTGCCCGCTCTTGCGGCCGCGCATCGTCGGCAGCAGCGCCAGGATCAGCCGCACCGCGCCCAGGTAGTTGAGCTGGATCGTCCGCTCGAAGTCGTGGAAGCGGTCGTAGGAGAGCGCGATCGAGCGCCGGATCGAGCGGCCGGCGTTGTTGACGAGGATGTCGACGTGGCCGTGGTAGGCCAGCACCTCCTCGGCCATCCGCTCGATGTCCTCCATGTCGGAGAGGTCGCACTGGTGGATGTGGGCGGTGCCGCCGGCGGCGACGATCTCGTCCCGCGTCGCTTCCAGCTTGTCCAGCGTGCGGGCGACCAGCAGGACCGTGGCGCCGGCGTCGGCGACCTTGACCGCGGTCGCTTTGCCGATCCCCGACGACGCCCCCGTGATGAGGATGACTTTGCCCCGCACCGCCGCCGAGAGCGAGCGGTCGCGGAAGAGGTCGGGGTCGAGGTTGCGCTCCCAGTAGTCCCAGACCCGCGCCGCGTAGGTCTCCAGCGGCGGCACCTCGATCCCCGAGCCTTTCAGCGCTTTCTGCGTCCTGGTCGAGTCGAAGGTGGTCGGGTAGTCGACGTAGGTGAGCAGCTCGGGCGGCAGGTCGAGCTGGTTCAGCGCCATCTTCGCCGCCGCCTTGGCGGGCGGGAACAGCTTCAGCGCCGTCCGCATCGCCCCGGTCGCCGGCTCGGTCACCTCGCCGTCGAGCCGCACCGCCATCTGCGGCGCGTCGGCGGCCTTGGCGAAGAGGTTGATCACCTCGCCCGCGGTGTGCGGGTTGGGGTCGGTGAGGTGGAAGGCGCGCCCGTTCAGCCGCGGCTTGTGGGCGATGTGGTCCATCGCCGCGGCGACGTAGTCGACCGGGACGATGTTGATCTCGCCGCCTTCGATCCCCATCATCGGCAGCCACGAGGGCAGCACCCGCCGCAGCCGCTGCAGGGTCTTGAAGAAGAAGTAGGGGCCGTCGATCTTGTCGATCTCCCCCGTGCGCGAGTCGCCGACCACGATCCCCGGCCGGTAGACGCGCCAGGGGCGCTGGCACTCGTCGCGGACCAGCCGCTCGGACTCGTGCTTGGTGCGGAAGTAGGGGTTGTTGTCGAGTCGTTCGGCCTCCTCGAACATGTCCTCGGTCCAGACGCCGCGGTAGAGGCCGGCGGCGGCGATCGAGCTGACGTGGTGGAAGCAGCCCGCCTCCAGCGCCCCCGCGAGCTCGATCGCGTGGCGCGTCCCCTCGACGTTGGCGACCTCCTGCGCTTCGGCGTCGGCGGTGAGGTCGTAGATCGCCGCCAGGTGGAAGAAGTGGTCGATCTCCCCCCGCATCGTCAGCAGGTCCTCCTCGGAGACGCCCAGCCCGGGCTGGGAGAGATCGCCGGTGATCGGGACGATGCGGGCGCCGTCGGCGCCGAAGCTGGTGCGCAGCTCCTCCAGCCGGCCGCGCGACCCGGCCCGCACCAGGGCGTAGATCGTCCCCTCGCGTGCGAGCAGTTTCTGGACCAGGTTGCGGCCGATGAACCCCGTGGCGCCGGTGACGAAGTAGCTCATTCGGGTACCAGGGTATCTCGATAGCGAGGCTCGTAAACCTCTTTCCTTAGACTGGGACCACAGATGCCAGAGACGGCCACCGTGCAGATCACCATGCCCGAGATGGGCGAGTCGGTGACCGAGGGCATCGTCCTCGAGTGGCACGTCGCCGAGGGCGACGCCGTCAAAGAGGGCGACACCGTCGTCGAAGTCTCCACCGACAAGGTCGACGCCGAGGTGCCGGCGCCGATGGACGGGGTGATCACGAAAATCGTGGCGCAGGTCGACGACGAGGTTCCGGTGGGGGCTCCGTTGGCGGAGATGGAAGCTGGTGGTGGCAGTGGTGATGCGGGGCAGGACCAGGGGGACGGGGCCGCGGGTCCTGTCACGGAGGACGAATCCCCGTCCTCTGCAAACAGGACTGCGGGCGGGGATTCGTCCTCCGCGCCACCCGCGGCAGATTCCGCTGGGGCTGACGGCGGCGGGACCAACGGTGGATCAGGCAACGGAGGCGCTGACGTCCGTGCAACGCCCGTCGCCCGTCGCGTAGCTGAAGCTACGGGCGTTGACCTTGGCTCGATCAAGGGCTCGGGTCCGGGCGCGAAGGTGACGAAGGAGGACGTGCTCTCGGCTGCGAACGGCGGGGGCAACGGAGCCTCAGCTACTGCTCCCGCCCAGGGCGAGGCGAAGCAGCTGCGGGGAGCCGCGGCGATGCTGGCGAATGCGATGGACGAGAGCAGGGCGGTGCCGACGGCTACTTCGTTCCGGACGATCGCGGTGGACACGCTCGACGCGAAACGGAAGGCGATCAACGCGGTGCTGAAAGACCGCGGGCTGAAGGTCTCCTTCACCCACCTCGTCGCCTGGGCGATCGTGCAGGCGACCAAGGACTTCCCGGTGATGGTGCGGGTCTTCGAGCAGCGCGACGGCAAGCCGCACGCTGTCGACGGCAGCCCGGTCAACCTCGGGATCGCCGTCGACGTGGAGAAAAAAGACGGCTCCCACTCGCTGATGGTCCCGGCGATCAAGAACGCCGGCACGCTCGACTTCACCGGCTTCCACTCCAACTACGAAGAGCTGATCGCGCGGACGCGCGAGAACAAGCTCTCCGCCGACGACTTCCAGGGCACCAACATCAGCCTCACCAACCCGGGCGGGATCGGGACGATGGCCTCGGTGCCGCGCCTCTTGAGCGGCCAGAGCGCGATCATCGCCACCGGCTCGATCGCCTACCCGCCGGAGTGGAAGCACGCCTCGCCGGAACGGCTGAAGCAGCTCGGCGTCTCCAAGGTGATGACGCTGACCTCGACCTACGACCACCGCATCATCCAGGGCGCCGAGTCGGGCGCCTTCCTGCGCCGGGTCGAGGAACTGCTGCAGGGCGAGGACGGCTTCTACGAGGCGGTCGCCTCCGACCTCGGCTTCGAGCCCGCGGTCGTCACCAACGCCCACCCCGCCTCCGCCTCGGCGCCGCCGCTGAGCGCCGCCGCGCCCAGCGCCGAACCGACCACCGCGCCGGGCGAGATCGACGAAGAGCTGCTGCAGGCGGTGCAGGCGGCGACCTCGCTGCTGAAGGCCTACCGCACCCACGGCCACCTGGCGGCGCAGCTCGACCCGCTCGGCTCAGAGCCGAAGGGCGACCCGGCGCTACAGCCGGAGAACGTCAACCTCACTCCGGAGCTGATGGCGCGGATCCCCGCCTCGATCCTGCGCATCGGCGTCCCCGGCGAAACCCTGCTGGAGGCGCTGCCGCGGATGCGCACCGCCTACTGCAGCACGATCGGCTACCAGTTCGAGCACCTCTCCTCCCACCAGCAGCGGATCTGGCTGCGGGAGATGATCGAGACCGGCGCGCACCGCCAGCCGCTCACCGAGGAGGAGAAAAAGCGCCTGCTGAACCGGCTGATCGAGGTCTTCCAGTTCGAGCGCTTCCTCGAGAAAGCGTATCTGGGCCAGAAGATGTTCTCGATCGAGGGGCTCGACGTCGTCGTGCCGATGCTCGACGAGGTCGTCACCCTCTCCCAGCGCGCCGGCGCCGAGGAGGTCGTCTTCGGGATGGCCCACCGCGGCCGCCTCAGCGTCCTCGCCCACAACCTCGGCCGCTCGGTCGAGTCGATCCTCGCCGAGTTCGAGGGCTCCAAGCAGATCGACGCGGTCAAGGCCGTCGCCGCGATCCCCCACGGCGGCACCGGCGACGTCAAGTACCACTACGGCCACCGCGGCGTCTACGAGACCTCCGACGGCGACAAGATCTCGGTCCGCCTCTACCCGAATCCGAGCCACCTCGAGTACGTCGACCCGGTGGTCACCGGCGGCACCCGCTTCCTCCAGCAGGACTTCGAGGGGCCGAACCTCACCCACGACCCGAAGCGGGCGGTGCCGGTGCTGCTGCACGGCGACGCCGCCTTCCCCGCCCAGGGCGTGGTCGCCGAGACGCTCAACCTGCAGTCGCTGAAGGGCTACTCCACCGGCGGCACGATCCACCTGATCCAGAACAACCAGGTCGGCTTCACCACCGACCCCAACGAGGCCCGCTCGACCCCCTACGCGGCCGACATGGCGAAGGGGTTCAACGTCCCGATCATCCACGTCAACGCCGACGACGTCGAGGCCTGCATGGCGGCGGTCCGGCTGGCGATGGCCTACCGCGAGCGCTGGTGCCGCGACGTCGTCATCGACGTGATCGGCTACCGCCGCTTCGGCCACAACGAGACCGACGAGCCCGCCTACACGCAGCCGACGATGACGGCGAAGATCAAGTCCCACCCGCCGGTCTCGGAGATCTACTCGGAGAAGCTGATCGAAGAGAAGACGGTCTCCGCCGAGGAGGTCGGCAAGGCCTCCGACGAGCGCCACGCGGAGATGTCGCAGGCGCTGAAAGGGCTGCGCCAGAAGATGGAGGCGGGCGAGTACGAGGACCCGACCGTCACCGGCACCACCCAGACCGGCGAACTGCTCGACCGCACCGCCAGCCCGCCGGTCCACACCGCGGTCGAGGCCGACAAGCTGCGCTCGATCAACGAGGCGCTGCTGAAGACGCCGGAGGGCTTCAACGTCCACCGCAAGCTGCGCCGCCCGCTGGCGAAGCGGGTGGAGGCGCTGGAGCAGGGCAGCATCGACTTCGGCCTCGCCGAGGCGCTCGCCTTCGGCACGCTGCTGACCGAGGGCGTCCACATCCGCCTCACCGGCCAGGACACCGAGCGCGGCACCTTCTCCCACCGCCACCTCGTCCTCCACGACGAGAACACCGGCCTCAAGTACACGCCGATGCAGCACCTCGAGGACGCCTCCGCCCCCTTCGAGCTCTACAACAGCCCGCTCTCGGAGACCGGCTGCCTCGGCTTCGAGTACGGCTACTCGGCGGCGAGCCCGGGCTCGCTGGTCCTCTGGGAGGCCCAGTTCGGCGACTTCGCCAACGCGGCGCAGGTGATCATCGACAGCTTCATCGTCGCCGGCGAGTCGAAGTGGGGGCAGACCAGCCGCCTCACGCTGCTGCTCCCGCACGGCTACGAGGGCTCCGGGCCCGAGCACTCCAGCGCCCGCATCGAGCGCTTCCTCGCCCTCGGCGCCGAGGGCAACATCCGCATCGCCTACCCGACCACCTCCGCCCAGTACTTCCACCTGCTGCGCCGCCAGGCGCTGATCAAGAAGCCGCGGCCGCTGATCGTCTTCACGCCGAAGGGCCTGCTGCGCCTCGAGAAGGCGGCGGCGAGCCTCGAGGACCTGACCCAGGGCGAACTGAAGTTCATCCTCGACGACCCGGCCGCCCAGGAGCGCAAGGAGAAGGTCGAGCGCCTCGTCCTCTGCACCGGCAAGGTCTACTACGACATGGACGGCAACGAGCGCCGCGCCGCGGCCGAGAACGTCGCCATCGCCCGGGTCGAGATCCTCTACCCGTTCGCGAAGGAACAGCTGGAGCGGCTGATCGCCTCTTACCCGAACCTGAAGGAGATCGCCTGGGTCCAGGAGGAGCCGCGCAACATGGGCGCTTGGAAGGTGATGTCGCGGCGGATGCCCGACATCCTCCCGGAGGGGGTCAAGCTCACCTACATCGGCCGCCAGGGCCGGGCCAGCCCGGGCGAGGGCTACTCGGGCACGCACGCGCGGGAGCAGGAACGGATCGTCCTCACCGCGCTCACCGCCGGAGCCTGAGCCGTGAGACGCAAGCCGTTCGAAAAGCCCGTCCCGGGCGAGCTCTTCGCCTGGGTCAAGCGCCTCTCCTGGGTCGAGCTGGTGGTCTTCGCCGGGCTGCTCTTCTTCTGGCTGATGCCCGGGTTCGAGACCGAGACGATGGTCTTCGGCTGGGCCCACGGCCTCGGCTTCATCGCGCTCTGCATCGCGATGTGGATCGCCTGCATCCGCAAGGAGGCCCCCTACACCCTGCTGGCGGCGACCGTCACCCCGGCCGGGCCGATCGGCAGCGTGATCGGAATCGAGCTGATCGAGCGCAAGGGCTGGGGAATAGCGGCTAAAACGCTCGATTCCGCTTGACCGCGTGGGGTCGAGCCGGTATAGCTAACCCCTGACTGTTCCTCAGGGCAGTCCCGCCAGGGGGAACGGCTCGCGTCGGCATCCCTCCCTGGCTACCGACGCGCAAGGTGCAGTGAGGGTCGCGCGGACCCCCCTGCCTCCCGCGGCCCCGCTGCGCCTACCCCTTTTCCCTGTCTCTGAGCTTCCGCAGCACCGTCTGCAGGATGCCGCCGTTCAAGAAGTAGGTGACCTCGTTCGGGGTGTCGAGCCGGACCGTCGCCTCGAAGGTCTTCTCCTCGCCGTCGTCGGAGCGGGCGGTGACGGTCACCGTCTTCGCCCGGCCGTCTTGCAGGTCGCCGAAGTCGAAGGTCTCCCTGCCGGTGAGGCCGAGCGAGGCGACGCTCTCCCCGGCGGCGAACTGCAGCGGCAGCACGCCCATCCCGATCAGGTTGGAGCGGTGGATGCGCTCGAAGCTCTCGGCGATCACCGCCCGCACCCCCAGCAGTTTCGTCCCCTTCGCCGCCCAGTCGCGGGAGGAGCCGGAGCCGTACTCCTTGCCCGCCAGCACGACCAGCGGCACGCCTTCGGAGGCGTACTGCACGGCGGCGTCGTAGATCGTCGTCTCCTCGCCGTCGGGGAAGTGGCGGGTGTAGCCGCCGGCTTTGTCGACGAGCTGGTTGCGGAGGCGGATGTTGGCGAAGGTGCCGCGGATCATCACCTCGTGATTGCCGCGGCGGGCGCCGTAGGAGTTGAAGTCCCTGACCTCGACGCCCTGCTCGGTCAGCCAGCGGCCGGCGGGGCTGTCGCGTTTGATCGCCCCGGCGGGCGAGATGTGGTCGGTGGTGATCGAGTCGCCGAGCAGCGCCAACGCGCGGGCGCCGGCGATCGGCTCGACGCCGGGCGCCCCGGCCGGCATCTCCTCGAAGAAGCTGGGGCGGCGGACGTAGGTCGAGTCGGGCCAGGTGTAGCGGTCGCCGGAGGGGACGTCGACCGCGTTCCAGTTCTCCTCGCCCTCGAAGACCTCGGCGTAGTTGCGGGAGAACATCTCCGCCGCGACCGAGTCGCCGACGACGCGCTTGACCTCCTCGGCGTCGGGCCAGATGTCGCGCAGAAATACGGGCTCGCCGTTTTGACCCTCGCCCAGCGGCTCGTTGTTCAGGTCGATGTCCATGCGGCCGGCGAGCGCGTAGGCGACGACCAGCGGCGGGCTGGCGAGGTAGTTGGCCTTGACGTGCTGGTTGATCCGGCCCTCGAAGTTGCGGTTGCCGGAGAGCACCGCGCAGACCGTCAGGTCCTCCGCTTCCACCGCCGCGGCGATCTCCTCCGGCAGCGGGCCGGAGTTGCCGATGCAGGTCGTGCAGCCGTAGCCGACGAGGTGGAACTGCAGCGCCTCCAGGTACTGCGTGAGCCCGGCTTTCTCCAGGTACTCGGTGACGACGGTCGAGCCCGGCGCCAGCGAGGTCTTCACCCAGGGCTTGCGCGCCAGGCCCTTTTCGACCGCGTTGCGGGCGAGCAGGCCGGCGCCGAGCATCACGCTCGGGTTGGAGGTGTTGGTGCAGCTGGTGATCGCGGCGATGACGACGCTGCCGTGGTCGAGCTCGAAGCTGGTGCCGTCGGCCATCGTCACCTCGACCTCGTCGCCGCGGTGGTTGGCGAGGGTGGCGGTCGGCGTCTCGACCTGGACCGGCGGCTGCGGCTTGCCGTTTTCGTCGTCGTGGTCCTCGGCCGGCGGGTCGGAGGCGGGGAAGGACTCCATGCTCGCCTCGTCGACCGGGTTGACCTCCTGCTCGACCGCGTCGGGCTGCAGCTCGGCCAGCGCCTGCAGGAACGCCTCTTTCGCCTGGGCCAGCGGCACCCGGTCCTGCGGGCGTTTCGGCCCGGCGATGCTCGGCTCGACGTCGCCGAGGTCGAGTTCCAGCGTCTCCGAGAAGACGGGGTCGGGGGCGTCGTGGCCCGCGTCATGGAACATTCCCTGCTCGCGGGCGTAGGCGTCGACCAGCTCGATCGTCTCGGTCGGGCGGCCGGTGAGGTCGAGGTAGCGCAGGGTCTCGGCGTCGACGGGGAAGATCGCGCAGGTCGAGCCGAACTCCGGCGACATGTTCCCCAGCGTCGCCCGGTCGGCGAGGCCGAGGGTCGGCAGGCCGGGGCCGTAGAACTCGACGAACTTGGAGACGACGCCGCGCTCGCGCAACATCTCGGTCACGGTGAGGACGAGGTCGGTCGCGGTCGCCCCCTCCGGCAGCTCGCCGGAGAGCTTGAAGCCGACGACCTGCGGCAGCAGCATCGAGATCGGCTGCCCCAGCATCGCCGCCTCGGCCTCGATCCCGCCGACGCCCCAGCCGAGGACGCCGAGCCCGTTGACCATCGTCGTGTGGGAGTCGGTGCCGACCAGGGTGTCGGGGTAGGCCCGCAGGACGCCGTCGCTCTCGCGGCTGTAGACGACCTGGGCCAGGTACTCGAGGTTGACCTGGTGGCAGATGCCGCGCGCCGGCGGGACGACGCGGAAGTTGTCGAACGACTGCCGGCCCCACTTGAGGAACGAGTAGCGCTCGCGGTTGCGGTCGAAGTCGTGCTCGGCGTTGACCGCGAAGGCGCGCTCGTTGCCGAAGGCGTCGACCTGGATCGAGTGGTCGATCACGAGGTCGACGTCGACCAGCGGGTTTATCGCGGCCGGGTCGCCGCCGATCTCCTCCATCGCGTCGCGCATCGCCGCCAGGTCGACGACGGCGGGGACGCCGGTGAAGTCCTGCATCAGGACGCGGGCGGGCTGGAAGGGGATCTCGACGCTGGGCTCGGCGGCGGCGTCCCAGGAGGCGATCGCCTCGACGTCGGCGGCGCTGACCGAGACGCCGTCCTCGAGCCGCAGCACGTTCTCCAGCAGGACCTTGATCGAGTACGGGAGGCGGGCAACGTCGAAGCGCTGCTGCAAGGCGTCGAGCCGGAAGATCTCGAACTCGCGGCCGCCTACCCGGAGGCTCGAACGGGCGCCGAAGGAATCGCTGCTCACGAGTCCGAGTCTAAGGAAATCGGGCCGCCGGCCCGGCGCGGACTCAGCGCTTATCCGCGGGGTGGCCTTCGGCGATCGCTTCGGCGGCCTTCTGGCCGGTGCTGCCGCTTTGGGCGCGGGCGCTGAGGGCGGGGGTGACGAGGGCGAAGTGGGCGGCGGCGCGTTGTTGGAGCGGGGCGATGGCGACCTCGACCTTGTTGCGCTCGATTGCCCTGACAGTGGCGGCGCCGACCTGCTCGGGCCGCCCGGTGCCCATTCCCGGTGGGGCCTTCGAGCCGGCGTCGGCGAACATGCCGGCCTCGCGGATGAAGCCGGGGGTGACGAGGGAGACGCCGACGCCCTGCGGGGCGAGGTCGGCGCGGAGCCCGAGGGCGAAGCCCCGGAGCCCGAACTTGGTCGCGTTGTAGATCGAGCTGCGAGGGCTGGCGGCCTTGCCCGCAAGCGAGGCGACGAAGACGAGGTGGCCGGAGCCGGCCTCGAGCATCGCCGGGTAGAGGGCGCGAGCGAGCAGCATCGGGGCCTCGAGGTTGACCCGCAGGGCCCGCTTCACCTCCTCGGCGCTGAAACCGTCCAGCTTCCCCGCCGCCGGCAGGCCGGCGTTGGCGATGAGGATCTCGGTGCCCGCGGCTTCGGCGGCCAGGCGCTCGGCCGCGTCGGGCTCGGCGAGGTCGGCGGGCAGGACGGTGTGGCCGCCGCCGGGCAGCTCGGCGGCCATCGCCTCCAGCGCCTCGCGGTTGCGGGCGCTGAGGAGCAGCTGCGCCCCCCGCTCTGCCAGCGGCTTCGCGATCGCCCTCCCGAGCCCTCCCGTCGCCCCGGTGAGGAGCGTTTTTCGGCCCGAAAGGTTCATCCCAGCGCGCAAGCTACCAGCCGTCGCGTCGAACAAACCCCTGATGGGATCGGAAAGTTCGACCAAATATTTGCGTTTTGTGAGCGACACGCCGTCCAATGCTCTACACTGCGCCCGGTCAACAACCGAAACGCCTAATCCCTGGCGCAAAGAGCGTCTGGGGAGCGGGGGAACCACGTTTTCGGGGCTAACCCACCAAGTCGGTGGGGGCGCAGGCTCCTTTCGCGCCAGCCCGACAGCTAACCCCGCAGGCCGACGAAGGAGAATCGGTTTGCTTCACAACTTCAGGTTGAAGGTCGGGCTGGTGTTTGTCGCCGCCCTCTTCGCAACCGCTCTGATCGCCCCGGGCAGCGCCTCGGCGCGTTGCACCACCGGCGGCATGTCCCCGGCCGAAGTCGACGTCTGCACGCCGACCGCGAAGGCCAAGCTGCTCCCCAACGGGATGCTGATCCCGCCGAAGAGCGCCCCCGCCCGCGTCAAGAAGGTGATCGCCGCGGCGAACAAGATCCGCAGCAAACCGTACGTCTGGGGCGGCGGCCACGCCCGCTGGTGGGACAAGGGCTACGACTGCTCCGGCGCCGTCAGCTTCGCCCTCCGCGGCGGCAACTTCATCGACAGCCCCCTCCCCTCCGGCCCGCTGATGCAGTGGGGCGAGGAAGGCGAGGGTCGCTGGATCACCGTCTACAGCAACCCCGGCCACGCCTACGCCGTGATCGCCGGCTACCGTTGGGACACCTCCGGCAGCACCAACGGCGAAACCGGCCCCCGCTGGCGCGAGGAAGAGCGCAGCCCCGCCGGCTTCGTCGCCCGTCACCCGGCCGGCTACTAGAAGCAGTCCTCAGCGGCAGTCAAGGGGCCGGATATCCGGCCCCTTTTTTATGGCAGCCTCCGGAATATGGATTTCGACTTCGAGCCCTTCGGGGGCATCTCGATATTTCTCGGAATCGTCCTGGTGGTCTCGATCGTGGCGGGATCGCTCCCGATGATCATCGCCAGCGCCCTGATCCTGGCGGTCTTCGCCGGATTCGCTTACCGCGTTCGCGCCATCAAGCGCGATCTCGACTCCTAGCTAGGAGGAGGACTCCCTCTTCTTCAAGAGCTCGCGGATCTTGGCCACCAGGAGCTGGTGGAGGTCGAACTGCCAGTAGGTGATGAAGCGCTCCGCCAGGACGCGCAGCTCGTTCTGGTCGAGACGGCCGAGGAGACTGCCGAACTCGACAGCCGTCTCGTGAACCCGGATCGGGGCGCTGATCATCGCCGCCGACTCTTCCTCCAGCTCCGGGAACCGATCCGGTTTCAGATGGAAGAGGCTCGGCTGGCGCTGGTCTCGAACCTGCTGGGCCTCGTCGTCGGCCAGCGACGCGAGGCGAACCAGGCGCAGTCCGAAGAGGTCTCCGGTCTGGGAGTCGACCCGGTCCGACAGCAGGAGGACGGGGGCGGCCTTGGCCTCGACCACGAAGCGGAACTCGGCGTCCTTGCCTTTGCGGAGCCCCTCGATGATCGTCTTCGCCTCCGGCACCTCCACCGGGGGCTTGTCCTTGACGAAGACGTGGAACGGCGCCTGCGGCGTAGAGGGCACGACCGCCCAGTACGCCTCGCCGGCCGCGGGGGTCAAATTCCGAGCAGGCTGCGGACAGCCGCCTCGTCTTCGATCAACTCGCCCTCGCGGGACTCGGCGATGCGGTGGGCCTTGGCGCCGAGCTCCGTCAGCTCGAAGGTGGCTGGACTGGCCGCCTCCTCGAGCATCCGCGCCCGGCTCTGCAGCTCGGCGAAGTCGTCGGGGTGCAGGATCACCGCCTTGACGCTGTCGGCGCTGTAGCGCTCGACGAGATAGGCGTTCCCGACCTCAGGCCTGGGAATCCGTACGTCGTTGCTCTTGACGGAGACGCTCTTTAACTCCATGGCCCGAAGGTACCCCCCGTTTCGGACGAGCGGCGTTCGTCCTTTCTCGCCCAGAGGGCTGAAAAGGACGAACGCCGGGGTGCTGCGGCTCTCGATCCTGGCCTAGCTGCCGAGGACGTAGAGCGGGAGCGGGTCGGTGACCGTGAGGGACGCGGTCATCGTGCCCGGGTCCGAGCAGAGGAAGCTGCCCGAGATCTTGGGGACTTTGGCGTTGATCGTGATCGTCGGTTTTTCGCCGCCGTTGAGGGTGATGCCGGAGGAGATTTTGCCGCCGTAGACGCAGTCGACGCCGAATTCACTCGCTGTGACTTCCATGCCTTCAGCTGTGAAGTTCCCGTTCGTTTTGCTGGTCCAGTGGATTTCGCCGGTCCCGGTTTTGAGGACTTTGAATTCCGTGTTGCAGCCGCCGAAGGTCAGCGTTTTTGTCACGCCTTTGACTGTTTCGGTGGCGCTGCCGTTGGTCGTCGTTTCGACCGAGCCGCTGCCTTCGGTGCATTCGATCGTTTTGAAGCCGGCTTTGAAGACCGCGGTGGTCCCCGGCGTCAGCACCGATTTGAAGGTCGTCCCTTTCAGGTAGGGCGACGAGCAGGGCTCGTTTTCGTCTTGCAGAGCACCGTCGCCGAAGCCGTCCCGGGCCCGAAGACGACGAACACAGCCGCCATCGCCGCAGCGAGGGCCAGTCCTTTCAGATACCTCATCTTGCCTCCCGTCTCGAGCGCCGACTGGCAAGTGCTCTTAATTAATTAAGGAAGCTTGAGCTTAAAGAGGACGCGCGGATCGCGCGCTCTAGAGCGGGATGTTGCCGTGCTTGCGCTTCGGCTGCTCGACCCGCTTGGTCTGCAGCATCCGCAGGGCCTTGATCAGCTTCGGCCGCGTCTGCCGGGGCTCGATCACGTCGTCGATGTAGCCGCGCTCCGCCGCCGAGTAGGGATTGGCGAAGTGGGCTTTGTAGTCGTCGATCAGTTTCTGGCGGCGCTCGTCGGGGGTCGGCGAGCTGGCGATGTCCTTGCGGTAGATGATGTTGACCGCGCCCTCAGGTCCCATCACCGCGACCTCCGCCGTCGGCCAGGCGACGTTGTAGTCGGCCAGCATGTGCTTGGAGTTCATGACGTCGTAGGCGCCGCCGTAGGCCTTGCGGGTGACGACCGTGAGCTTGGGCACCGTCGCCTCGGTGAAGGCGTAGAGCAGCTTGGCGCCGTGGCGGATGATCCCGTTCCACTCCTGGTCGGTGCCGGGGAGGAAGCCGGGGACGTCGGTGAAGGTGAGGAGCGGGACGTTGTAGCAGTCGCAGGTGCGCACGAACCGGGCCGCCTTCTCGGAGGCCTCGATGTCGAGCACGCCGGCGAGGAAGGCGGGCTGGTTGCCGACGACGCCGACGGGATAGCCGTCGAGGCGGGCGAAGCCGCAGACGATGTTCTTCGCGAAGTGCTCGTGGACCTCGAAGAACTCTTCGTCGTCGACGATGCGGGCGATCACGTCGCGCATGTCGTAGGGCTTGGAGGGGTCGTCGGGGACGATCGTGTCGAGCTCGGTGTCTTCGCGCTCGGGGTCGTCGCTCGGCTCGAAGCGCGGCGGCGCCTCGAGGTTGTTCGAAGGCAGGAAGCTCATCAGGTAGCGCACGTCTTCGAGGCAGCTCTCCTCGTCCTCAGAAGCGAAGTGGGCGACGCCCGACTTCGAGTTGTGGCTCATCGCCCCGCCGAGTTCCTCGAACTCGACTTCCTCGCCGGTCACGGTCTTAATCACTTCCGGGCCGGTGATGAACATGTGCGAGGTCTCTTTGACCATGAAGATGAAGTCGGTCATCGCCGGCGAGTAGACGGCGCCGCCCGCGCAGGGGCCCATGATCAGGCTGATCTGCGGGATCACGCCCGAGCACTGGACGTTGCGGACGAAGACGTCGCCGTAGGCGCCGAGCGAGACCACCCCCTCCTGGATGCGGGCGCCGCCGGAGTCGTTGATCCCGATCACCGGCGCCCCGACCTGGGCGGCCAGGTCCATCACCTTGCACATCTTCTCGGCCATCACCTCGCCGAGGCTGCCCCCGAAGACCGTGAAGTCCTGGGAGAAGACGAAGACGGTGCGGCCGTCGATCGTCCCGTGGCCGGTGACGACGGCGTCGCCCCAGGGCCGGTTTTTCTGCATTTCGAAGTCGTAGGTGCGGTGGCGGACGAAGGTGTCGAGCTCCTCGAAGGAGCCGGGATCGAGCAGCTTCTCGATCCGCTCGCGCGCGGTCATCTTCCCCTTCGCGTGCTGCTTCTCGACCGCCGCCTCCGAGGCGGAGTGGATCGCTTCCTCGCGCAGTTCGCGTAGGTAGGCGAGCTTCTCCTCGTGGGTTTCGGGGTTTCTCTCACGCATAGTCATCAACGTCCGCTTCAGGGGGGCTTGGGACGGGCCGCGGCATTCTATTTGCGGCGCGTCCGGCGCGTCCTCCGCCCCCAGACATACGAAGAGCCCGCCGGAGCGGGCCCTTCGTGTTTCCACGATGCGGTTTGAATACTAGAGTTCCGCGCAGACAACAAACGCCGTGACCGACCAGGCGCCGGGCTGGCCGCCGCCGGTCTCATGGGCGATTGCCTCCCAGCCGGTGCGCAGGGTGCCGGAGGAGACCGGGTAGGAGCCGGTCACCGAGACCTCGGCGAGTTCACCTTCGAGCCGCACGCCGCCGCCGATCGCCTGCTTGCCCGCGGGGCAGCTGGCGGTAGCGGTCTTGTTCGGTTCGCTGTTGGAGGCGCTGCTGGTGTTGACGTAGGTGACGTTGCGGACCAGTTGCGCGTAGAGCGAGGCGGAGAGCTTCGAGGCGGTGACCGCTTCGTTGGCGAGCTTGCCGCCGGTCACGGCTTCCTCGGCGATCGTCCGCGGGCTGACCGCTTTGCGGGCGATCTTTTTGCCGGTGACCGCGCCGGTCGCGATCTTCTCGCCGGTCACCTGGCCGGCGCCGATGTCGAGCGCGTTGACACTGCCGTCTTTGATTTTCCCGGAGGTGACGGCCTGCCGCTTGATTTTCGCGTTGGTCACAGCCTGCTTGGCGATGTTGACCGCCTTCACCTGGTTGGGGCCGAGTTTCATCGCCGCGAAGGCAGTGCCGCCGAGGGCGACGAAGAGGGCGATGCAGGACAGGACGTTGGCCACCGAAAGGTGCCGCTTCAACTTGTTCACTTGCTGGTCTCGCTTTCTGGGACGGACTGGCGTCCTCGGTTTGAATCGGAAGTAGGTGTGTCCGGCGTCAGCTGAACGGGCGCCGCTGCGGCTCGGCGAGGCGGTCGAGGACCGCCTCGAGGTCGGCCCGGGCGAGGCCGCTCTCCTCGCTGGCGCGGATCTCGACCCGGGTGCCGAAGCCCTTCTCGGCCATCCGCACCTCCAAGCCCTCGACGGTCTCGATCAGCTCCGCCAGCTCAGGCTCGGACTTCATCAGGGTCCTGGAAACCTCGATCATCGCCCCCCCGCTTCAACCGTCGCCGCCGCGTTCCTCCCCGGTTGCGCGCCTGGGATGGACCGTTCAGCGTTCCGGGGGCGCCGGGCGGGTAGGGAGCCGCCAATGGCCTCGGCCAAGGAGATCCGAAAGCTGGCGAGGGAGACGCTCGACATCTCGAAGCTGCGGCCGGGCCAGCTGCAGGCGATCGAGGCGGTGCAGGAAGGGCGCGACACGCTGGCGGTGATGTCGACCGGCTACGGCAAGTCGGCGATCTACCAGCTCGCCGGGGAGATCCTCGACGGCCCGACGATCGTCGTCTCGCCGCTGATCGCGCTGCAGCGGGACCAGGTCGAGGCGATGGAGGAATCCGGCGCCAGCGAGGCCGCCGAGCTCAACTCGACCATCTCGGAGGCCAAGCGGGCGGAGCTGATGGAGTCGCTGCGCAAGGGCGAGCGCGAGTTCGTCCTGCTGGCGCCCGAGCAGCTGGCCAAAGAGGAGGTGCTGGAGGAACTGAAGGAGGCGAAGCCGTCGCTGCTCGTCATCGACGAGGCCCACTGCATCAGCGAGTGGGGGCACGACTTCCGCCCTGATTACCTCCGCCTCGGCGCCTTCGCCGACCAGCTCGGCCACCCGACCCTGCTGGCCCTGACCGCGACCGCCTCTCCCCCGGTCCGGCGCGAGATCGTCGAGCGGCTGGGGATGGAGGACCCGGCGGTCTTCGTGCGCGGCTTCGACCGCCCGAACCTGCACCTCGAGGTGCGCCGCTTCAGCGAGGAGCACGGCAAAGAGCGGGCGCTGGTCGAGGCGGTTGCCGCGGCGGAGAAGCCCGGCATCGTCTACATCGCCACCCGCAAAGCGAGCGAGGAGCTGGCCGAGGCGCTGCGCGAGGCGGGCGTTGCCGCCGAGGCCTACCACGCCGGGCTGGGGTCGAAGCGGCGCGGCGAGCTGCAGGACGCCTTCATGGCCGACGAGATCGAGACGATCGTCGCCACCACCGCCTTCGGGATGGGGATCGACAAGCCGAACGTCCGCTTCGTCTTCCACGCCGGCCTCTCTGACTCGGTCGACTCCTACTACCAGGAGGTCGGCCGGGCGGGGCGCGACGGCGAACCGGCGCGGGCCTGCGTCTTCTACCGGCCCGAGGACCAAGCGATCCGCCGCTTCCTCGGCGGCGGGGGCGGTGTTGACGGCGAGCAGCTGGAAGAGGTCGGCAAGGCGGTTGCCGAGGCGGGCGAGGCCGACCCGGCCGAGCTCGCCGAGGACGTCGACCTCTCCCGCAGCAAGGTGCTGGAGGCCGTCAACCGGCTCGAGGAGGTCGGCTTCCTCGAGGTCTCAGACGGTGGCGAGGTGGTCCAGCGCGACGACGCCCCGCCGCTGGAAGAGGCGATCGAGCAGGGCGCCGAGGCCAGCGAAGAACGCGAGGAGTTCGAGAAATCCCGCCTCGAAATGATGCGCTCCTACGCCGAGCACAGCGGCTGCCGCCGCGACTTCGTCCTCAGCTACTTCGGTGAGGAGCACGGGGCCCCATGCGGCAACTGCGACAACTGCGACGCCGGCCTGGTCGAGCCCGAAGCCGACATCGCCCGCCCCTTCGAGATCGGCGCCACCGTCACCCACAGCGAGTGGGGCGCCGGCGAAGTCCAGCGCTACGACGACAACCGCGTAGTCGTCCTCTTCGAGTCCGTCGGCTACAAGACGCTCGACCTGGAGCTAGTCGCGGAAAAAGGGCTGTTGCAGGCAGCCTGAGGGGGAGAGTTTCGCGCGGCCGATTCTTGGCACAGCAGAGTGTGTCGAGAATCGGATACGCAGAGTGCTCGTGCGTGGGAGCTCGCTGCTAAGCAGCATGGGATCGTTACGCGGAAGCAGTTGCTGGCGTTGGGGTTCGGCCGTCGCTCGATTCAGCACCGTGTCGAACGCGGGCGGCTCTTCCCCGTGAGCCTCGGTGTCTATGCGGTGGGTTGGCCGGCGCTGAACCAGAAGCGACGATGGATGGCGGCAGTGCTGGCAGGTGGAGAAGCGGCGGCCTTAAGCCATCGCAGTGCGGCAGCGCTATGGGAGATCGGCAGCGAGGAGGCTGGGTGGATAGACGTCAGCGTGCGGCGGCGTTGTGAACGACGACGACCTGGCCTTCGACTGCGAGGTCGTCCGACCATGTCGGCAGAAGACATCGTGATCCGCGATGACATCCCGGTCACCTCTCCCGTGTTGACCATGCTCGACTTGGCGACGGAGCTGGCATCCATCCCACTCGAGCGAGCGGTAAATGACGCCGACAAGCGCGGCTTGATCGACCCTGAAGCTCTCCGGGAGGAACTCGACCGGTACAGCGGGCAACCTGGAGTGCGCCCCCTT
>Ga0196960_10000071_pt1 | contig 39759 bp, 38 predicted proteins | sample S3v_5metaG_FD_183187 | JGI IMG/M metagenome (GOLD analysis project Ga0196960, IMG submission 183187) | Soil microbial communities from Anza Borrego desert, Southern California, United States - S3+v_5 | ecosystem: Environmental > Terrestrial > Soil > Desert | place: USA: California | collected...
CTCCGCCCGCCGGCTGAGGGCCGCCCCGCACCATCCCCGCCCGGCAGCGCGCACCGGCCGTCCGGCCGGGCTCCCGGCCGCATCGCGCCTGTCCGGGCGCACAGGACGGGCCCTGGCATGCCCTGCGCCGCGCCCGTACCCCGTGGAACCAGCCCGCCCAGCACGGTTCACCTGCCGTTCACTCTGCCCCGTAGGGCGCTTCACCTGTTCTGCCTAATTTCGGACGTACCCGGTGCACGGCGCCAAGTCGACGCACCACTCCTCATCGCACGCCGCCTCGCCCCCACCAGCCGCGGCGGCTCCTGGAAGGAACACCCCGAAAGTGAAGCTTCAGCGCAAGAACCGGCTTCGTGCCACCGCGCTCGGTGCCCTCGCCGTCTCCGGCGCCCTGGTCCTCACGGCGTGCGGTTCGGACGACAACACCGGCACCGACGCGGAGGGCGGCAAGACGAGCGCCGCCGCGTCGAACATCAAGTGCGACGGCGCCGAGGGCCAGCTGCGCGCTTCCGGGTCCAGCGCCCAGAAGAACGCCATGGACCTCTGGGTCAAGAACTACATGGCCGCCTGCTCCGGCGTGGAGATCAACTACAGCTCCTCCTCCTCCGGCGAGGGCATCGTCGCCTTCAACCAGGGCACCGTCGGCTTCGCCGGCTCGGACTCGGCCCTGAAGCCCGAAGAGGTCGCCGAGTCGAAGAAGATCTGCAAGACCGGCCAGGGGATCAACCTCCCGATGGTCGGCGGCCCGATCGCGGTCGGCTTCCACCTGGAGGGCGTCGACAGCCTCACGCTGGACGCCTCCACCCTCGCCAAGATCTTCGACAGCAAGATCAAGAAGTGGAACGACCCGGCGATCGCCAAGCTCAACGAAGGCGTCAAGCTGCCGGACACGGCCATCCAGGCCTTCCACCGGTCCGAGGACTCCGGCACCACGCAGAACCTCGGCAAGTACCTGAACGCCGCGGCCCCGAGCGACTGGAAGTACGAGGCCGAGAAGAAGTGGCCCGCCCCCGGCGGCCAGGCCGCGTCCGGCTCCTCCGGCGTGGCCAGCCAGGTGAAGGCGGTCAACGGCTCCATCGGCTACTTCGAGCTGTCCTACGCCGAGTCGCAGGACATCACGACCGTCGACATCAACACCGGTGGCGCCGCCCCGGTCGAGGCCACCTCGGAGAACGCCTCCAAGGCCATCGCCGCCGCCAAGGTCAAGGGCACCGGCAAGGACCTGGCTCTCGACCTGGACTACACCACCAAGGCCGAGGGCGCCTACCCGCTCGTCCTGGTGACGTACGAGGTCGTCTGTGACAGCGGCAACAACCCCGACACCCTCGACACGGTCAAGTCCTTCCTGACCTACACCGCCTCCGCGGACGGCCAGAAGGTCCTGACCGACGCCGGTTACGCCCCGATCCCCGAGGCGATCAACGCCAAGGTCCGCGAGACGGTCGCCGGCCTCAAGTAGCCCGGCCCCGCACGACACGCACGCACAGGCGGGCCGGTCCGGCGCACCCCTCCGGACCGGCCCCCGCCGCCCGACCCATCCGGTGCACCGCCGCCAGGGGAGCCAGCCGCTCCCCCACACAGACCGGAAAGACCATGGCTTCCACGACACCACTCGACATCCCACCGGCTCCGCCGGAAACACGCAGCCGCCCCAAGTCCACCGGGCGTGCCGGCGACAAGATCTTCCTGGGTCTCTCCCGCGGCTCGGGCATTCTGCTGCTCGTGGTCATGGCGTCGATCGCCGTGTTCCTCAGCTACCGCGCCTACCTCGCCATATCGGAGAACGAGGGCGACTTCCTCACGACCCTCGACTGGAACCCGGCCGGCGACCCCCCTGTCTTCGGCATCGCGGTCCTGCTCTTCGGCACGGTCGTCAGCTCGATCATCGCGATGGTCATCGCGGTTCCGATCGCTGTCGGCATCGCCCTCTTCATCTCGCACTACGCGCCGCGCAAGCTGGCCGCCCCCCTCGCCTACGTGATCGACCTCCTCGCCGCGGTGCCCAGCATCGTCTACGGCATCTGGGGCGCGCTCGTCCTCGTCCCGTACCTGGAGGGCCTGAACCTCTGGCTCGACCAGTTCTTCGGCTGGACGTACATCTTCGAGAAGACCGAGATCGGCGTCCCCCGCTCGCTCTTCACCGTCGGCATCCTGCTCGCGATCATGATCCTGCCGATCGTGACCAGCGTCAGCCGCGAGGTGTTCCTCCAGGTCCCGAAGATGAACGAGGAAGCGGCCCTCGCCCTCGGGGCCACCCGCTGGGAGGTCATCCGCCTCTCGGTGCTGCCGTTCGGCCGCTCCGGCATCATCTCCGCCTCGATGCTCGGCCTCGGCCGTGCGCTCGGTGAGACGATGGCCGTCGCCACGGTCCTGTCGCCGAGCTTCCTCATCTCGCTGCACGTGCTCAACCACGGCGGTGGAACCTTCGCCCAGAACATCGCGGCCAAGTTCGGTGAGGCCGACGAGTTCGGACGCGACGCCCTGATCGCCTCGGGCCTCGTCCTCTTCATCCTCACCCTGCTGGTCAACGGCGCGGCCCGGCTCATCATCGCCCGCCGCAAGGAGTACTCGGGGGCCAACGCATGACCCACGCCACCACCACCGACATCCAGGACGACCGTCCGCGGACCTCGCCGGAACCCCGGAAGGCCGGCCTCAGCAGCCGCAGCCTCCCCCGCTGGTCCCCGCTCGGCTTCGCCGTCGTGGCGATCGCGCTCGGCGTGGGCATCTCCCTGGCGGCCGGCTGGCACAGCCGCGTCCAGTGGGGCCTGATCTCCGCCCTGCTCTTCATGGCCATCTCGTACGTCACGACGACCGTGGTCGAGAACCAGCGCCAGGCCAAGGACCGCCTCGCCACCAGCATCGTCTGGGTCTGCTTCCTCGTCGCCGTCGTCCCGCTCGCCTCGCTGCTCTGGACCACGGTCAGCCGCGGCGTCGAGCGCCTCGACGGCTACTTCCTCACCCACTCGATGGCCGGTGTCCTCGGCCCCGAGCACAGCGGCGGCGTCTACCACGCGCTGATCGGCACCCTGGAGCAGGTCGGTATCGCCACGGTGATCTCCGCACCGCTGGGCCTGCTGACCGCGGTCTACCTCGTGGAGTACGGCAAGGGCTCCCTCGCCCGTGCCGTCACGTTCTTCGTCGACGTGATGACGGGCATCCCGTCCATCGTCGCCGGTCTGTTCATCCTGTCGATCATGCTGATCGCGGAGCTGGAGCCCTCCGGCCTCATGGGCGCGCTGGCCCTGACGATCCTGATGATCCCCGTCGTGGTCCGCTCCACCGAGGAGATGCTCAAGCTCGTCCCCAACGAGCTCCGCGAGGCCTCCCTGGCGCTCGGCATCCCGAAGTGGCGCACCATCCTGAAGGTGGTCCTGCCCACCGCGATCGGCGGCATCACCACGGGCGTCATGCTCGCCATCGCCCGTATCGCCGGTGAGACCGCGCCGATCATGCTGCTGGTCTTCGGCAGCCAGCTGATCAACACCAACCCCTTCGAAGGCGCCCAGTCCTCACTGCCGTTCTACATCTACGAGCAGTACAAGGTCGGCGAGGTCGCGTCCTACGACCGCGCCTGGGCCGCAGCGCTGGTGCTGATCGCCTTCGTCATGATCCTCAATCTGGTGGCCCGCGGCATCGCCCGCTGGAAGGCCCCGAAGACCGGCCGCTGAGGCCACGCAGAAAGCAGTTGATCCCACATGGCCAAGCGCATCGACGTCGGCGGCCTCACCGCCTACTACGGCTCCCACAAGGCCATCGAGGACATCTCGATGACCGTCGAACCCCGCTCCGTGACCGCCTTCATCGGCCCGTCCGGCTGCGGCAAGTCCACCTTCCTGCGCACCCTGAACCGCATGCACGAGGTCACCCCCGGCGGCCGCGTCGAGGGCAAGGTGCTGCTGGACGACGAGAACCTGTACGGCTCCGGTGTCGACCCCGTCACCGTGCGCCGCACGGTCGGCATGGTCTTCCAGCGGCCGAACCCCTTCCCGACCATGTCGATCTTCGACAACGTCGCGGCGGGCCTGCGGCTCAACGGCACGTACCGCAAGAACCAGCTGTCGGACATCGTCGAGAAGTCCCTCAAGGGCGCCAACCTCTGGAACGAGGTCAAGGACCGTCTGAACAAGCCGGGCTCCGGCCTCTCCGGCGGTCAGCAGCAGCGCCTGTGCATCGCCCGCGCGATCGCGGTCGAGCCGGACGTGCTGCTGATGGACGAACCCTGCTCGGCGCTCGACCCGATCTCGACCCTCGCCATCGAGGACCTGATCGGCGAGCTGAAGGAGCGCTTCACGATCGTCATCGTGACGCACAACATGCAGCAGGCGGCACGCGTCTCGGACCGTACGGCCTTCTTCAACCTCTCGGCGGTGGGCAAGCCCGGCCGGCTGATCGAGATCGACGAGACGGAGCGGATCTTCTCCAACCCGTCCGTGCAGGCGACCGAGGACTACATCTCGGGCCGCTTCGGATAACCACAGACGGCCTTGGGGTGCTGCATGGCGGTGCCACCACAAGGCAAAAGGGTCCGCCCCGCTCTTCACAAGAGAGCTGGGGCGGACCCATTTCCGCTGCCGGGCGGAGCCGTTCCCGCTGCCGGGTGGAGCCGTTCCCGCTGCCGGGCGGGCCCGGACGGCGTCACCCGAAGAGCAGCAGGACGAGCCCGTAACTGAGCGCGGCCACCAGTGCCGCGGCCGGCATCGTGATGAACCAGCCCAGGATGATGTTCTTGGCGACGCCCCAGCGGACCGCGTTCACCCGCTTCGTGGCGCCGACGCCCATGATCGCCGAGGTGATCACATGAGTCGTGGAGATCGGTGCGTGGAAGAGGAACGCCGAGCCGAACATGATCGACGCGCCGGTCGTCTCGGCGGCGAAACCCTGCGGCGGGTCCAACTCGATGATCTTGCGGCCGAGTGTCCGCATGATGCGCCAGCCACCCGCGTACGTCCCGAGGGACAGCATCGTCGCGCAGGCGATCTTCACCCAGATCGGGATCTCGTCGTTCGGACCCTCGACGTCGGCGATGACCAGGGCCATCACCACGATGCCCATCGTCTTCTGGGCGTCCTGCAGACCGTGGCCGAGCGCCATACCCGCCGCGGAGACCGTCTGCGCGATACGGAAACCACGCTTGGCCTTGTGCGGGTTGGACTTCCTGAATATCCACATGATGACGACCATCACCAGATAGCCCGCCACCAGCCCTATGACCGGAGACAGGAACATCGGGATGACGATCTTGGACAGCACGCCGTCCCAGTGCACCATCGTCCCGCCGGCCAGCGCCGCGCCGACCATGCCGCCGAACAGGGCGTGCGAGGACGACGACGGAAGGCCGTAGTACCAGGTGACGAGGTTCCAGATGATCGCGCCGACCAGTGCCGCGAAGAGGATGCCCATCCCCTTCTGGCCTTCGGGCGTGGCGATCAGCCCTTCACTGACGGTCTTGGCGACCCCCTGGCCCAGGAAGGCGCCTGCGAGGTTCATCACGGCGGCCATCGCCAGAGCCGCACGCGGGGTCAGCGCCCGGGTGGAGACCGAGGTGGCGATGGCGTTCGCGGAGTCGTGGAAGCCGTTCGTATACGTGAAGCCGAGCGCGACACCGATGGTCACGATCAGCGCAAAGGTGTCCACGAGGTTCAGGACTCCTTGACCGCGATGGTCTCCACGGTGTTGGCGACGTGCTCGAACGCGTCGGCCGCCTCTTCCAGCACGTCCACGATCTGCTTGAGCTTCAGCACGTCCATGGCGTCGTACTTGCCGTTGAACAGCTGGGCCAGCAGCTTGCGGTGGATCTGGTCGGCCTGGTTCTCCAGGCGGTTGACCTCGATCCAGTACTCGGTGAGGTTGTCCATGGTCCGCAGACTCGGCATGGCCTCGGCAGTCAGTTCCGCCGCCCTGGCCAGGACCTCGATCTGCTGCTCGACACCCTTCGGGAGCTCCTCGATCTGGTACAGCACGACCAGGTCGACGGCCTCCTCCATGAAGTCCATGATGTCGTCGAGCGACGACGCGAGGTTGTAGATGTCCTCGCGGTCGAACGGCGTGATGAAGGAGGAGTTCAGCTGGTGGAAGATCGCGTGGGTGGCATCGTCCCCCGCGTGCTCCGCTGCCCGCATACGCTCCGCGATCTCGACTCGGGAGGCAGAATCCGCCCCGAGCAGTTCCATCAGGAGTTTCGAGCCCGTGACGATGTTGTCCGCGGAAGCGGAAAACATGTCGTAGAAGCTCGTCTCCCTGGGGGTCAGACGAAAGCGCACGTGGGGTCCTCGGGGTGCTTTGGATTCGGTCAGGCTGATGCTAGGCGCATCATCCGGCCACGGCTAACCGGCGTTCTTCAGTGTCGCGCATCGGGCACAGTGATCAGCACGGCCCCCCGGTCACGTTTCGGCTGGATTCGTTACGATATACCCGGCAGGGGTATACAGACGGTGCGGAACGGCACGAACACCGCCGGCCAAGAGGACAACGGGAGGACTCCATGACCAGCACCGAGACCACCGCGAGCACCGGCAGCGCCGGCGTGACCGGTGCGGAAGCGGTCGTCACCGACCACGACCGGGGCATTCACGGGTACCACCACCAGAAGGAGGAGCACCTCAAGCGGCTGCGCCGCATCGAGGGGCAGATCCGCGGCCTCCAGCGGATGGTGGACGAGGACGTCTACTGCATCGACATACTCACCCAGGTCTCGGCCTCCACGAAGGCCCTGCAGTCCTTCGCGCTCCAGCTGCTGGAGGAGCATCTGCGCCACTGCGTCGCGGACGCCGCGCTCAAGGGCGGTGCGGAGATCGACGCGAAGGTCGAAGAGGCCACCAAGGCGATCGCCCGCCTCCTGCGTACCTGACGGCGGCCGGGAGAACGCGAGGGGGAAGCAGGTCACCCCCGGTGACGGCCCTGCCGGGGAATCGTCGGCGCCGGCTCGGCTGCGTATGCGCCGACGTTGAGCACCTCGTCGATACGGTCGGAACTGAGCCGGTCCTCACATGCGTCCGCTGCCGCGATCATGAGCTCGCCGCACAGTTCGATCTCGGCCAGGGCCACACAGTCCTGAGCGGTCGGAGCGCTGAGCGTCATCACCTGCGTCACCTTTCTCTGCTGTCGCCGATCCCACTGCTGTCGCCGACTCCTGGCGCACCGGCTCCCTAGCGTAGGGAGCGCGGCACGCACCGCGCATGGCACGGACGGACCATTTCGGCCCCCTCCCTACGGCGTTTCCGGGCCACTCGGGCCCTGCTGGACCCGTCCCGTGTAGATGTCCCCCTCCGGAGGAAGCTCCACCCGGACCGGCCCCCCGAAGCCGTACAGCAGCATCGTCGACACCACCGCCACCGCCCGCCCCTCGGTGACGAAGGAGAAGCGGTGGCGCACCTTGCGCAGCAGGCCCTCGTCGTCCAGATAGGCGTCGAAGGGCACCGCATCCGTGCTGAACCCTTTCGCTGCGGCGGCCAGCGCCCCGCGCGAGGAAGGCGAGGCCGCCCGCGCCGCCCGTCCGATGTCCGCGGTCCCCCGGTAGTGCCGGACCGCCACTCCGGCCAGCTCCGTCCGCCCGACGTACGTCACCTCGACCGCGCCGCGCAGCAGCTCGGCGGAGGCTGTCGGATCCGTCACACCACCGGTGACCAGGTTGCCGTCCTCCAGGGCCGTCGTGTCGATACGCACCCATTTGCCGTCGGGCACCCCGGCACCACGGTTCTTCATGTACAGCGCCCCCGGCGCCAGCAGTTCCGTGATCGGCCGGCGCCTGCCCGCCCCGGCGGCGTCCTTCGGCAGCACCACCTCGATCCGGCCGAGCTGCCTGCGGAAGTCGTACGCCCCTTCGCCCCTGATCGTCACCCGGGTCCCGCCGGCCGCGGTCTCCATCGACGTACGCGTCCCGGCGCTCCCCGCACCGGCCAGTTCCTCGGCTGCCCGCCGCACCACAGCCGCCGGAGTGCCGGCCGGGCCGTCCTGGGCGACGGCACGCCCACCGGCACCGCCCTCGGCACCCGCACCGGAACACCCGCTGCCCGTCGTCATCACGCCGGCGACGGCCAGGGCGTACACAACCAGTGCTCCGCCTCCGCACCTGCGCCGCCGCACCACCATCGCCCGCCCCCAACGACGTACATCCGGCCGGATTCCCGCCCGCCTCGCCTAACGACAGCCGGGGCGCCCCGTCACGCCACGGGGCCCCTCGCGGCAGCCGTCCGGCCCACCGGTTCACGGCAGCGGGCCGCCGCAGTACCGTGGATCCGTGCACGAGGACCCCCAAGCCCACGTCCCGGCCCAGGCGCTCGCTCCGACCTCCACACCTCCCGCCGCCCTTGCCCCGCCGCACAGCACCACCACGCTCGAACGAGGCTCGTTCTGCCTGGCGCGGTGCACCTGCGGCTGGTCCGGGCCGGCCCGGCGCTCACGCGACCGGGCCCGCACGGACGCGGAGGAACACCGCTCGTCCCCGGCCGGGGCCCGCCAGAACGCCTAGAGGGCAGGAATCCCGCCGGGGCCCGGGAACCCAAGGCCCCAAGGACCCGAGGAATCCAGGGGCCCAAGGACCAGAGGAACCCAGGGGCCCAGGGGCCCAGGGAGCGAAACGACCGCACGAACTGCCGCATGCGCCGCCCGGCCCATGCGAAAGGGGGGCGTCCCGCACGGGGCGCCCCCCTCGAACCGCCGTATCCCTCCGCCTACGCGGCGAGGTCCCTGTCACCGGGCGCACCGGCACGGCCGGCGCCCGGGCTCGGCTCCGGAATCACGCGCGACTCGCTCCGCCCGTCCGCGTCCGGCACGGTGACCACTCCGCCCGAGCGGACGAGCCGGCCGACCGCGCCCGTACGGGCCACGGCCCCCACGAGAGGCGTCAGCAGCATCATCGCGAGCGGGGCGAGCAGCAGTGCCACGGCGGTGCCGAGCGCGAAGCCGCCGATCACGTCGGTCGGATAGTGCACACCCATGTAGACGCGGCAGAGGCCCTCCAGGAGCGCCAGCCCGATCGCCGCCAGGCCGAATTTCCTGTTGGCCACGAAGAGCCCCACCGCGATCGCCATCGCCATCGTCGCGTGGTCACTCACGAAGGAGAAGTCCGTCTTGCCCTTCACCAGGACTTCGAGTCCCTTGTGGTCGAAGAACGGGCGGGGCCTCTCCACGAATCCCCGGATCGGGATGTTGATGAGCAGTGCGATCCCGGCGGCCAGCGGCGCCCACACGAGGCCGGCGACCGCCGTCACCGAGTCCTCGGTCGTCCCGCGTCGGCGCACGCTCCACCAGCACCACAGGACCAGCAGGACCATGGCGAACATGATCCCGAATTCACCGACGAACTCCATGACCCGGTCGAACCAGGTCGGAGCGGCCTTCGCCAGCCCATTGATGTCGTAGAGCAGGCTGACATCGGGGTTCGACCCATCGAGTGCGAGTCCAGCCATCTGCCGCGGCCCCTTGTCTTTTCTGCTGCTGCTGCGACGCACAACGGCGTGCGTCGCCTTGGTCTGACCCCCGTGGTCGGTGCGGATCCAGTGCCGCGCCACGCCATGATGCCGTCACGCCCGACTGATCCGGGCAGGCACGCATGGTCATGTGCGCATGCTGTCCCAGTCCAGGGAACGGCCTGCCGGCTGCGTACGTTCCGTTCTCCACCGAATGATCACCATGACGTTATCGAAGAGTGACTCATCGTCGCAGCTCAGGGCCTCGGCTTCACGAAGAGTTCCAGCCACGTCCGACTGGGTGTCAGCCTTCCGGGAGCGCGGTGGGAAGCGCGGCGGCGCCATCCTTCGTGACCCTTGTGGCACCGAAGTAATCAGGGGTGTCGATCTTGTCGAACCGGATGACCGCGCCGGTGTACGGAGCGTTGATCATGTACCCGCCGCCGACGTAGAGGCCCACGTGCCGGATGGCCCGCGAATTGTTCAGATCGTCCGAAAAGAACACCAGGTCACCGGGAAGGAGTTCGTCCCGGGAGGGGTGGGGCCCGGCGTTGTACTGGTCGTTGGCCACCCGGGGCAGCTCGATGTCGACCGTCCGGTACGCGGCCTGGGTCAGCCCGGAACAGTCGAACCGGCCCCCCTGCTCGGCCGTGCCGTTCCCACCCCAGAGATAGGGGGTGCCGAGCTTCTTCTGCGCGAAGTAGATCGCCCCGGCAGCCTGTTGCGAGGGCTGCACCCGGCCGACCGGCTTGGCGAAGCTCTTCTCCAGGGACCGGATGATCTTGACGTAATTCTGCGTCTCACTGATCGCGGGCACCCCACCGGACCGGATCACCCGGTAGGCACCCGCGTTGTACGCGGCGAGCATGTTGTCGGTCGGGTCGCCCGGCACCTTCTCGACGTAGCCCGCGAGCTCGCAGTCGTAGGAGGCGGCCGACGGAATCGCATCGGCCGGATCCCAGACGTCCCGGTCCCCGTCCTTGTCCCCGTCGATCCCGTGCGAGGCCCAGGTGCCGGGGATGAACTGCGCGATGCCTTGCGCGGCGGCGTGACTCTGGGCGCGCGGATTCCAGCCGCTCTCCTGGTACAACTGCGCGGCCAGGAGGGCCGGGTTGATGGCGGGGCAGAGGTTGCCCCACTTCTCCACGAGTGGCTGATAACGCGCCGGCACCGCCCCTTTGACCAGCCCGATGGCCCCGCTCGCCCCGGAGATCCCGGCGGCGGCGGAGTACGTACCGACGACGAGCAGGGCGATGAAGCACAGGCCCAGCCCGATCCCACCACCGACGAACACCCAGTATTTCCGCACACCCCAACCATCCCCCATTCGGGCACGGTTCACGACGCGATTCGCTGGTGTGTACGGATAGATGGGTGCATGAGGGGGCGTCAGGGGCGGCTACGAGGGGTCAGGGGGCGCCGGCGGACCAGAAGGGCGAGCGGATGTTGGGGCGGGGGATGTGCTCCATCCCCTCGTAGGTGGGCGCAGTCGCCCGAGTGGTGGACTCGGCCACCTCCGACTCCTCTACGCAGGGGGTGTCGACTTCGAAGAACACCTGGCCTTCTCCTCCGACGATCAGGCTGACGCCGAACCCGTCCTGCGTCTGCGCGAAGATCGCCGGGACGTCCGGGTCATTGTTGATGGACTTCATCCGGTACCCGTTGCTGCGCCAAGAACGATCCACCACGCCCAAGAAGTTGCCTCTGCGCTCAGCTGACACAATGGTCATCACGGCGCGCCTTCTAGTTACGTCACAGCTTCCGACGCTGGTCGTGTCGTGCGTCCACTTCACTTCTGGGTGAATCTTCCCCAGAAGATCATCGAGAATGTCATCCGCTCGCTGCGCAGCCTGCTGCATGTTCATATTGGGCCTCTCACTTCCACCCAAGGGGCCGAGACCGCTTGTGCAACCTGCGAGTAGCAGCACAGCGACCAAACCAAAGGTTAATGTAACGGCTCTGCACCTCATCGGTACTCCTGGGTGTTAATTTTCTCGGAACGCCCTGCAGAAATAAGCGAAATATTATGCGCTGATACCGCGTCTCTCTTCGGGTCGAAGTACTGCGAGTGTGCAGCAATAGAGGGCCCAAAATCTCCTACGAGACCGGGGCCGTCGTCAACACGAAACCTTTTAGCACCGAATGACTCACTCGCTGGATCCTTCCCGAACCAGAGGTCATCGTCTCCTTGATCTGCAACATCACCTGCGACGTAGAGAAGTGGGCCAAACCATGACCCCACGGCACCGGCAGCCGCTTGCTGTTTCGACGGCAAGACAGTCACTACGTCGTTCTCTGCAGCTCCGACGAACACATGCTCTTTCCCCACTCCGAGATCCTCAGCATGGTCGACGCCCACCCCAGGGCTGCCGACCAGAACAATGTCGTCAATTCCGGGAATGCCGCCCCCTTGTTGCGTTGCCGCCGCCCCAACGGTGCGAGACCCATAGGAGTGCCCGATGGCCGTCAAGTGGGGATCTTCGTTTTCGTTGGTCGCGGACAATCCTGCGGTAAATTCACTTAGGCGTTTACCGCCTTCCACCGCCCGCCCATCGCCAGCTACAGACAAACTGCTGAATCCATCAACTGCCTGCGGTGCGTCGTATCCTAGCCATGCCACCGCAGCACTCGAAGGATCGTGATATCGGGAACCCTTCGCAGTGTCCAGAGCGCGCTTCAGGTCATTCTTCGCGAAATCCTCGTCCAGCGAAGTATTCAACCCTGGTACATACGTCGACACGTTCTTCGCCGTATCAGGATTCCCATAGGAAACAATCGCCCGCCCGTTCCCCTCATCGCTGACTCCGAGGAGGAACATCGGAGGCTCACCGGGCTTGACCGCCGCGCCCAACTGCCGGTCGATCTCCCGCAGGCCCGCCAGCTGCGTGATCGACTTCTCGTCATCCCGCCCCTCCAGCTCGCCGATCAACAGCCGCAGATTGTCCCGGTTGGCCGCGTCGCGCACCAGTGCCGGGATTCCGTCCAGGTTCCCGATCTGGTCCGGGTACACCGCGAGGTACTCCTCGCGCTGTTCCTGGGTCAGTCCCGCCCACCAGTCCCGCCGCTCCGCCGGAGAGGCATCCCGCGGGATGGCGTCCTTGAGGTACGCCCCCGCCGCGTCACGGACCTCCGCCGCGTCGCCCGCCGCGTCCTTCCACGTGGAGTCCGGGACTTTCAGGCCCTCCTCCGCCTTCAGCCGGCGCAGGATCCCCGCGTACCGCCAGTCGATCTCGGCCGCCGCCCGCGCCGCCCCGGTCACCCGGTCCGCGATGTCCTGGGCCTTCGCCGCGTGGGGATTCGGCGCCACCAGGCCCGAAGGTGGCACCAGCCCCGGGGACCCGGTCGACGACGCCGTACCGCCCCGCAGGGGTGCACCGTCGATGAGCCCCTCACCCGCCGCCGGATACGTCACCGACCCGTCCGCGTGCACCGTGAACTTCAGCGCGACCGCATCGTCCAACGCCTCTCGCAGCACCCGCTGCTGGGTCTTCATCTCGTGGGAAAGGGAGTTCAGCGTCGTACGCAGGAGCCCGCACTCGGTGTACACGTACTGGAAGTTCCGCCCCAGCTGCCGCAGCCGTGCGACCGCCGCCTGCGCCGCCTCGCCCTCCTGCGTGTCGCGGAGCCCGGTGAGCAACTGCTGTTCGATGCGGTCCCGCGCCGCATCGGCCCGGTTGCTCGACTTGCCCCATCCGTCGGCCGCGCCCTCCAGCTCGGCACAGTTCAGGTCCCGTAACTGCGCCCAGGTCAGCGTCGGCGTCACCGCTCGTCTCCCCCGCACGGTGTCATTGCGGTGAAGGAGGACCTGACGGCCTCGTTCGTGGCTCCCTGCGTCCGTGCGACGGCCCGCAGCTTGGCCGCCAGGCTTCCGCACTCACCCTGCGCCGCCTGGATCCGCCTCTCCCAGGACTCCCGCACGGCCGCCAGCTCCGCGAGCGCGGTCAGCCGTCCCGCACCTGCCAGCAGGCCCTCATGAGCCGCCGCCAGTTCGTGCCGCACGGGTCCCAGATGAGCCGCCAGTCCTTCCGCGCCCCCGGCGGCCCGCAGCCACGGCCCGTCGCTGTGTTTCAGCCTCTGCCCGCAGTCGCCCCGACCCGGCGGTACCGCCGGCTCTCCCTGCCCGCGCATCGCGGTCATAGCGCTCACCCCGTTCTCGATCACGGAGCGGCACTGTGCCAAACACGGTGTACCCGACACGCCGGGCACGGCGATCACACGAGCCGAAGCCCCCGTCCCCGTAAGGGGCCGCCCGCACCGACATCACCCGAACGCGCGACCCGGAACCGACCGGAGAGAGACGCCGTCCCCTCCGGCAACCACCGGACCAGCCGAAAGTTCCCCCATGACCGTGACCTCCAGCGAGACCTCCACCCGCTTCCTCTACATCGCCCGGCACGCCGAGGCGTCCCCGGACGAGACCGAGCTGACGGAGCAGGGCCGGCGCCAGGCGGCCCTGCTCGGTGAACGGCTCCGGGACACACCGCTCGCCGCCGTCCGCCACGGTCCGCTGCCCCGGGCCGCACAGACGGCCCGGCTGGTCCACGAACGGCTCGGGCGGGACATCCCCCTCCAGGTCTCGGAGCCGGCCGGGGACTACATCCCCTACGTGCCGCGACGGGAGGAGCTCCCCACGGAATCGGCGGACCGGTTTCTCGCATTCGTGGAGCAGTTCCCGGAGCCCGAACGCAGCCGGGGACCGGAGCTGGCAGGCGCTGCGCTGGCACGGTTCACCGGAGCGGCGGACGGTGACGGGCCCCGCCACGAACTCCTCGTCACCCACGCCTTCCTGGCCGCCTGGCTGGTCCGGGACGCCCTCGACGCTCCCGCTTGGCGCTGGCTGGGCCTCAACCACGCCAACGCCGCGCTGACCGTCATCCGCTACACACCCGGCAGACCCGCAGCCCTGCTCATGGTCAACGACATGGGTCACCTCCCGAAGGCCCTCCGCTGGACCGGCTTCCCCCCGGAGCTCCGGGCCTGAGGCCGTGGCATCCGGGCCGCCGCCCGCCCCCGGACGGACGGCTCACGAACCACTGTTCACCCGGACGGGCGGCCCGGTGCCATCTCGCTGCTGCCTCACCCGGCCGGCTCGACGGCAGGACAACCGGCGCCACGGGCCGGGACCTTCAGCGAGACCAGATAGGCGTCGACCGTCTCCTGTACGCAGGGACTGCTGCTGTACGTGCCGTGGCCCCAGCCCTCGTACGTGTGCAGGACGGCGCTGCTGCCGAGCTGCTCCGCCACATGGGTGGCCCAGTCGTAACCGGACGCCGGGTCGTGAAGCGAGTGGGTGAGCAGGATGGGCCTGCTGGTCCTCACCTTCAGCCGGTGCTGCGGGTTGTCCGGCTCGGGCGCACCGAGGCAGGCGGATACGGCCATCAGGGCGCGGGGGTACTTCATGTCCGCGGCGATGCTGCTCACGCGGCGCAGTTCCCGCGCGTACCCCTGGTAGCCGCGGACCGGCAGACTCCAGTCCTGGCAGAAGATCTCGAACGCATTCTCCCCGAGCGCGGTTCCTGACCCGCCCGCGGTCGTTCCGGCCGCCTGCGCCGTCTCTACCACCTCTGCCACCTGCGCCGCCTCCGGCACGCTTTCCTTCATTCCGCGCAGTTCCTGGCCCAGCCTCGCCCGCTCGGGGCCGTACAGCCGCTTCATCACCATGACGCTGAGGTCGAACCGGGTCAGCGCCCTGCCGTCGTACGACAGCTCCCCCCGCCCGGCGCGGTCCAGCAGATCCGCCCAGAGTGCCCGCACGTCCGAACCGTGCAGGGCGCAGCTCTCAGTCCTTTCGCACCACGCCACGAACTCGTCGAAGGAGTCCTGGAGCGTGGCGGCCTGGGTGGCGAGGAACTCCCCCGTGCCCAGACTGTGGTCCACCACGGCCTCCAGGACCAGGGCACGGACCCGCTCCGGATACTGCTCCGCGTACTGCGCGCCGAGCAGGGTGCCGTACGAACTTCCGTGGAAGGTCAGGGACTTCTCGCCGAGAGCTGCCCGGACGGCGTCGAGGTCCTTCACCATGCTGAGGGTGTCGACGTGGTCGAAGAGTCCGTTCTCAGTGTTCTTCCTGCAGTCCTCCCGCAGCTCATGGTTGTACTTCGCCGTGGCGTTGAACTCGGCCCGGCTCTTCATGACCGGCGACGGACGCCTGTCCAGAAGCTCCTGCGAGCAGCGGATCGGATTGCTGAGCCCCACACCGCGCGGATCGAAACTGACGATGTCGAACCGGCTGCGGAGGTTGTCGCTGAAGCGGCCCATATTGCCCGCTCCCACGATCCGGTTCACGCCCGAGTCCCCAGGCCCTCCGGGCCCGAACACCAGGGAGCCGGCCCGCGCCCCGGGGCCCGTGGCCCTGCGACGGGCGAGCTGAAGGTCGAACCGCTCCCCGTCCGGCTTCCCCCAGTCCACCGGCACCGAAAGTGCGCCGCACTCCGCCGAGGCATCGCCCTCGCACGGTTTCCACCCGATGCGCGAACCCGCTCCGGCGGGCCCCGGCGCCCACCGCTCACCCGGCGCACCGCCCTCCCCTCGGCCCGGCGTACCGTTCGCGATCTCCACGCCCGTGAAGCTGACCGTCAAGGCCAACACCGCGCCGCAGACGAGGTATGACCGCCCTCTCCGGCTGCGCCCTTCGCCCCATGCCTGACTGTCCACCACAGCGACTGCCCCTCACCTCGTCCGAGGTCCTGAGCATCGTCCGCGCACGTTCCGCCCGGTATCCGGCAAGCCCCTGAAATGCTCCCTAAGGGCTGGGGCTACCCACGTGGTTCGGCCCCGCCTTCGACACGGCCCAGCCCGGCCCGCCTCCGCCGGTTCCGGATCAGGGCAGCCGATCTTCTTCGCGTCGTACATCAGCCAACGTCAACGGTGACGCCGTCAGGTCGGGAGGGCTCGATGAGCGGGCTCACCGCTTTCGGTCACTCACGGCCGCAGCAATTGTCACCGCGCTGCCGACAAGGAGCGGCAGAACCATCGCCGCGAAAAGCCACGTGGGCACGTTCGGGTCCGGCGTGGAACGCCAGAGCATTCCGCAGCCCGCGAGGAACGAGATTCCGATACAGGTGTTGAACAGCAGCAGCGCGCGTGCGGCCCGGCGTGCCGAGGCACGGCTACCGGGCCTGTTGAGCAGGGACGATGTCGCCTGCGCAGCGGCGAACGGTGCAGCGTCGGCATTCGGCAGCTCGTCGCGCGGTATCACTCGTAATGTCAGTTCCGCGCAACCAGCCATCAGCATCGTCACTCCCGCATACACGAAGACCAACACGAACGCGCTGCCGATCGACCTGTCGGTCCAGGCGTCCACTCCGTCGACTCCGATGTGCTTCGGTATCCGATCCGGTAAGTGCGGATAGCGGAGGATTCCCCAAGTCGCCAGCCCGGCAAGAAGGACGGCGTTGGGGAGCAACCACAGCCGGACAGGACGGGAGGAGAAGGCCATGGAACTGATCATCCGATGAGAGCTCGGAGTTGGAAAGAGCTCACCACCTCACGGTACGTTCAGCCCCGCCGTCAGATCTCCCGCGCACACAGCCCGTAGGCGCGCCCTCATCCGCGCCGGGACGGTTCACCGGAAACGCCGTACAGGGGAAACGAGTCCGTGCTCGCCGTCAGGGCGAGGGGCGGAGGAAGAGGGACGCCCTCCCCGCACTTGCCACGCCGCGACTCCTGATACCTGCCCTCGCCGGGCTGCGTGTGCATCGCCCACGTACCGCGCCGGGGGTCCAGGACGAGCAGCGTCCGCACCCCTGCCACCGAGTACCAGTCGGTCTTCTGGCCGATGTCCCTGGCTTTCTCCGACTGGGAGATGACCTCCACGGCCAGCTCCACGTCCGCAGGGTCGGCCAGCCAGTTGTCGTCGTCGTCCCACGCCTCGGGCAACACGACGAGATCCGGTGTGGCGTAGTCGTCGAGGTCGCCGGGCATTGCCGCCGAAGTCACTTCGTACGCCGCGAGCCCTGCCGGCAGCCCCGGGTCCAACTGCAGACGCAGCCGCCTGATCGTCCCCGCGTGCTATGCCACGCGGCGTCGGTGACATCACGAGACTTCCCCCCAGGACCTGCACGCGCAGACCCGCTGCTTCCTCGATCTTCGCGGCGATCTCACGCAGGTTTCCTGGGCGCGGACGCCAGGGCGGGTCAGCAGACATGACGTGTGGTCTCCGTCCCTGCGACGCGGGTGCAGTGCCCGCACGAACGGACTCGGCGGGTGGGCCCGTGTCCCGTCCGGTGGGAATTCCACCGTACTGCCAGTCATATCCGTAAGCCTCTGACATCGAAGCCCTCTCCACCGATCCATCGACAGCTACACAGAGTTACGTCAGGTCACTCCACTGACAATCCGGCTTCCCCGCACATTCGACCCACAGCACTTTCCCGCCCTGCCCCGGCAGCCCGCCCCTGATCGGGTACGCACCCCAGCTCTTCGCGCACTCCCTTACGATCTGCAGCCCACGCCCCCGCTCGGCCAGGGCACACGGTTCCTCCGGAACGCCGCCGAACGGTTCCGGAATCACCGGATTGCTGTCCCACACCCCGACCCGTACCCGATTGCGCCCCGCCCCGCGCAGCCGGAGCGAGTACGGCGCCGAGGAGTGCCGGTACGCATTGGTGACCAGCTCGCCCGCCAGCAGCTCGGCGGTCTCGATGAGATCCCGCATCCCGTGCACCGCCAGCACGGTCCGCAGAGTCGCCCGGGCGATACCGGGGCCACGGGGATCCTGCGGAAGTTGGAGGGTGTACGCCCAGGGCGGCGTTACGGTGGCCATGGCCATGGAAGTCTCCGTTCACGGAGGAGCGTCGGGATGTGCGTGTCGCATGGCCCGGTGACGAGACCGCTCCGTCGAGCGGGGTACTTCCGGGCGGGTGGCCTGGGTCACAGACTAGGCTCTCGCAAGGATTACTTGCTTTATTCGACCGGAATCCTTGATTTGAACCACTCGTGTGAGTGACGCTCTGCAACACAGCTGACCCCAGGGAGAGTTCATATGGCAGGTAGGGCAGCACCCACTGCACGCCGCGCACGGCTGGGCGCGGAACTGCGCAAGCTACGCGAGCGTGCCGGGCTGACCACCACACAGGCCGCAGATCTCCTGGGTACGAGCGCAGGGCAGCTCAGCAACATAGAGGTGGCACGGTTCGGCGTCAGTGCAGGCAGGGTGCGGGTAGCCGCACAGGCATATTCCTGCACGGATCAGACACTGATCGCCGCTCTGGTCGACATGACAGGCGACCGTAAGCGCGGCTGGTGGGAGGAGTACAGGGACATCCTGCCTCCAAAACTCCTTGATCTGGCCGAGATCGAACACCATGGCACGAGCCTGCGGGCTGCGCACAGCATGCACATCCCCGGCCTCGTACAGACGGTGGATCACGCACGCGCGATCCACCGGCAGGCCGTACCCGAGATCTCTCCACCCGAGATCGAGCACCGGGTCTCCTACCGCATGAAACGCCAGACCGTCCTGTACCGCGACAATGCCGTGCCGTACCGCGCCCTCATTCATGAAGCCGCCCTGCGCATGCAGTTCGGCGGCCCGGCCGTTGCCCGCGCCCAGCTTCAGCATCTGCTTGAGGTGAGCGAGCACTCCCATGTGTCAATCGGAGTCATCCCGTTCTCCGCCACGGACTACCCCGGGTCCGGGCAGTCCGTGTACTACGTGTCGGGCCCGGTCCCTTCCCTTGACACCGCTCAACTCGACCAATCCCACGGCCCGGTCTTCATCGACTCCGAAGCCCAGCTGTCCCAGTACCGACTACTGCTCAACCGCCTGGATGCTGTCGCACTGCCGAGGGTTCGATCGCGAGACCTCATCCACGCCATCGCCCGACAACTGTGAAGGAACGAAGATGCCCGCGACCGACTGGCAGAAGTCGTCCTACTGCGCACAAGGCGAAGCGTGCATACACGTCGCCGCCGACCAGGACTCCGTCGCGCTCACCGAGAGCAGCGACCCCGGCGGCGCGATACTCCGGACGAGCCCGTCCGCCTGGGCCGCCCTCATCCGCACCGTCAAGGTCGCCCACGGCCGTGGGTGACCTTCCCGCCGACCTCACCTGGACCCGCGCCGCCCCCGAGGACGCCGAGGGCCCTGGCCCCTGGATCGAGATGGCGTTCGGACCCGGGGAGCTCGTGCACCTGCGTGGGACCGACGATCCCGGCACGGTCGTGACCACCACCGCGCAGAAGTGGGAGGCGTTCGCCAAGGGCGTCGTGGCCGGCGAGTTCGACCACTTCGCCGAGGCCGGCGCCATCCCCGGGGGCAGCTGAGGCGCCCGAAGCGGCGTCCACGCGCCGCACCTGCATGCCGAGGTCATCCCGCAGCGGGCGAGGCCGATTATCTCTCCGCTCTGCGCACGGAAATCTATCCCGGTGAGAGTAGACATTGGGTAGCCGTGCAGCTATGGTTTCTTACGTAACCGAGATCGAGAAGGGCCCGGCAGAGACGAACTGCCGGGCAGCAGTACACGCAGAGCGGTGCGGTGGTGGAGTTCCGAAGCCTGAGCGGTTGCAGGACGGCGACGGGACTGACGACCGGACCGGGGGGCCCGCAGTCATCAGGGGCCGCCACGAGCCGTGCCGCGGCCCGCAGGCCGGGTCCGCGGACACGAATGGCCGGCGCAGCATGAGAGCCGGCAGATGGTGGAGCAGTTCCTTAGGGGCCCCGGTGCCGTTGCGGCGCCGGGGCCCCTCCACGCATTCCACTTCCACGGAGAGGTAGCGAGGGCAGCGGACGACTCGTCCGGCCGTCTCGATGACCTCGATGACGAGGACGCCCGCCCCGACTGCCCCATAGGCCGGACCCGCCCCGTGTCGGACGCGCAGGCGCCGGACCGCCCGCCGGGTGCCACACCTCCGGCAGCACCGACGGCCCCCGGCGCCTGCGGTGGAGTCAGTGGTCGGAGTAGCTGAAGTCGCCCATGGTCCAGGCGCTGACGTCGTCGATCGCCACGCGGTACATCCCGCCGGTCTCCGGGATCCCCACCGTGCCCTGCAGAATCCGCGCGACATGGAAATGCAGATGGGTCGGCGGCTCCTTCTCGCGCTTCGTAGCGGTGAAGACGGCGGAGAAATCGCTCAGGCTGGCCGAGTCCGCCAGTACCTCCGACACCCGCTGCCGCCAGACTGCTTCAGGAGCCAGCCGACCGGTGATGACAGCACCGCCGGCGACCACGGTCAGAGACATCTGATTGCTGTGCCCGGACTCCACCAGCGTGGCAACATCAACGAGCAGTTCGTCAGGCTTCGACATGGGAGCAGATTCTAATGCCCGTCGGCCCGGCCGGCCCGGGCGGTGGCGCCCTGACGCCGGGTGCATGATCGAGCACCGTGAACAACGCCCCCGGCCGTTGACACGGGTGAGAAACCGTTGCTTGTGTGGGGAACACGTCCACACGGGAACAAGCGCTTACAGGCCGGACTTTGGAGCGTGCTGGTGGAGCTCTCGCGTCGTTCTGCACTGTCCGTGATTCCCGCCGCCACCCTCTGGGCGCTGTCCCAGGCGCTGCGGGCGGAGGCCACGCCCCGGCCCGACCGGCCTGCCGCTCCACGTTCCTCGGCCTCCGCGGACCAGGATCGGGCGGCCCTCCTCCGTAATACCGTCGCGGTCTTCGCCGGCACCGACGCGTCCAACGCCCGCCCCGAGGTCGCCCCGAAACTCGCCTCCCTACGGGCGACGGCGCGCGCCCGGCTCGCAGCGATGGACGGCGCCGGGCAGGACGAGCTCTTCAAGGGCCTCCCGCTCGGCACCAGTGACCCCAACCTGAGCACGTCCTACCAGTACCTCTACGAGATCGCCCTGGCCACCTGCCTCCCCGGCACCGAAACCGACACCGACGTCAGCACCGATGCCGCCGGCCTGCGTAACAGCACAGTGCTCCGGCGCCGGGTCGTCGACGGCCTGGCCCGCCTCCACGACGGCTGGTTCAAAGACCAGTCGAAGGGCTACTACGGCAACTGGTTCCACTGGGAGATCGGGATCCCCGCCCACGTGACCAGGACCCTGGTCCTCCTCAGGGACGAGGTCGCGGCGTACCGGCCGGAGCTCACAGCGGCGTACATCGCGTCCATGGACGCGTATCTCCGCAACGGCAAGGACGGCGACGTCGATCTCGACTCGCGCTTCCACACCGGCGCCAACCTCGCCGACATCACGACGAACCGGATCCTGCAAGGCGCCCTGCTCGGTGACGACGCCCGCATCACCAAAGCCCTCGCCGACCAGCTGACCGTCTTTTCCACGATCGACCCCTACCAGCCGCGCCACGGGGTCACCGACGGCTTCTACGCCGACGGCTCCTTCGTCCAGCACGCCTCCGTCGCGTACACCGGCTCCTACGGCAAAGGACTGCTCACCCGGATCGTCCAGACCATCAAGATCCTCGACGGCACCGGTTACCTCCCCGGCGACAGCCTGGCCGGTGTCGTCCAGGGCTGGGTCACCGACAGTTTCGCCCCGCTGATCTTCGAGGGCTGGATGATGGAGATCGTCAAGGGACGTGCCGTCTCGCGGACCGGCACGGGATACGCGGATGTCACCGCCGTCGTGGAGGCCGTCGTCGACCTGTCCGCGCACACGGCCGGCAGCGAAGCCGAGGCCCTCGCGGGTTACGCCGCATTCGTCCGGCAGACCTCGAAGGCGAGCCTCGACACCACGGCCTTCGTCTCCCCCGTCAGCATCGCCCGCTACGCCGACATCCTGGCTTCCTCCACACCTGCCAGGGACCTCGTCCCCGCCGCCTCCCACTCCGCGTTCAACGCGATGGACCGGACCGTCCACCGCCGCCCCGGTTACGCCTTCGCCCTCGCCCGCAGCTCCGCGCGCATCAGCATGTACGAGTACATGAATGGCGAGAACCTGATGCCCTGGTTCCAGGGCACCGGCGCCCACTACCTCTACCTGTCCGGCGCGGACCAGCGGCAGGCGTTCGGCATCGACTACTTCACCGCCGTCGAGCCCCACCGCCTCGCAGGCGTCACCGCACCCGTCGAGCCACGGCGCACCGTCCCCGAGCTCTACGGCACCCTCTGGTACGACAATCCCGAACGCGGCTTCACGTCGTCCTCCGAGTCGCAGAACACGTACGTCTACTTCCCCCGTGCCACCCACGCGTTCTCCGGCGGCGCCCGCCTCGGCGCCTACGGCGTGGCCGGCCTCGTACAGTCCGACGACGCCGCGTACGCCGCCCAGCAGGCAGGGATCCTCCCCGAGGACTTCGTCGCCTACCGGGCGGCCCGTGCCACCAGGTCGTGGTTCATGTTCGACGACGAGATCCTCGTGCTCTCCGCGGGCGTGGCAGGCCTCGCGGACCGCGCGGTGACCACGACGGTCGACACCCGCATCGCCACCCCCTCCTCCCCCGTCGTCCTCACCGGCGGCCTCCGTGACGGGGCGCCCTGGCAGAGGACCGGGTCCGCCCCGCCGGCCTGGCTGCGGTACGCCGACGAGGGGCAGGGGACCGCGGTCGGGTACGTCTTCCTGTCCGGTCCGCCGCCTGTCGTGGCACTGGACACGGTCACGCGCAGCCGGCGACTCGTGCGCCTGGCCAACGCGGACACAGCGGTGACCAAGCAGGTCTTCACGCTGTCCTACGAACAGACTGCCGGAGGGCGTCCGACGTCCATGGCACACGTCCTCGTCCCGAACGCCTCCGCACAGCAACTGGCGTCCTACGCCCGCGGCCCGCTCACGGTGCTGTCCAACACCGACCGGCTGCAGGCCGCGGCCCACAGCCGCCTGGGCATCACCGCCGTCAACGCCTTCACCCCGGGGACGCACCGGGCAGGGCACCTCCGGGTCGACGGCCCGGCGTCGGTCATGCTGCGGCGGACCGGGGACGGCACGTACTCCGTCGCGGTGTCCGACCCCACGACGGCACGGCGCTCCGTGGCCGTCACCCTCCGCGGCCGGCCCCTGCGGCAGGTCTCGGCCGATTCCGGAATCCGCGTCCGCCGCGTCCCCGGCGGCACCCGTCTCGATGTCACGACCCATCACGCCTACGGCCGCAGCTTCACGGCGACACTGCGTGAGAGGCCATGACAGGACCGGGCCGGACGCGGGGAGGGAACCGGCCCGACTGCGGGGAGAGAGCCGGCCCGGACGTGGGCGAACGCCGCTTCCTGGAAGCAGCAATCACCGTTGGTCATAGAATCGTGCCGTGAGCAGCAGCGAGGATTGCGACCTGGATGCGTTGGTCGTGCTGGGTGATCCGGTGCGGCGCGGACTGTACCGGCACGTCACCGGGACACCGGGCGAGGTGGGGCGTGACGCCGCGGCCGAGGCGGCGGGGATCTCCCGTTCACTGGCCGCGTTCCACCTGGACAAGCTGGTCGAGGCCGGGCTGCTCGAAGTGTGTTTCCGACGGCTTTCGGGGCGCAGCGGTCCGGGGGCCGGCCGGCCTTCGAAGATGTACCGGCGGGCCGAGGGTGAGCGCGCGGTCTCCGTGCCGCCCCGTTCCTACGACACGGTGAGCCGGCTGCTCGCCGAGGTGGTGGAGCGGGCCGGGCTCGACGGGGAACTGCAGGCGGCGGCAAAGGCGGCCTGGGAGGCCGAAGGGGGCGCCGCCGACAGCGGGGCCGATCCGGTCGAGGCCCTGCGGGAGCGTGGTTACGAGCCGTTCTGGGACGGCGGGACGCTGCGTCTGAACAACTGCCCCTTCCACGCGTTGGCGGATCAGTTCCCCGCCCTGGTCTGCGGGATGAACCTGGCCGGGATCAAGGGCCTGCTCGAGGGACTGCCGGAGGGCCGGAGCTGGCGGGCGGCGATGGATCCGCTTCCCCGGGGGTGCTGCGTCTCTCTCGAAGTCACCGAGGACATCTAAAAACAGCAAACGTTGACTTTAGAAGGTTCACCCGGGCATGCTTGGCCCCGTGAACGACTTCCACCTCGCCCAGGTCAACGTCGGGCGCATCATCGCCCCGCTCGGCAGCCCGCAGCTGGCCGACTTCGTCGCACATCTCCCGGAGATCAACGCCCTCGCCGATCAGGCCCCCGGGTTCGTCTGGCGCATGGTCGACGACGGCGGAGCGGACTCCACGGGCCTGCGCCCCAAGGACGACGACGACTTGTTCCTGATCAACTGCTCGGTCTGGGAATCGGTCGAAGCCCTGCAGGACTACACCTACCGCAGCGCCCACCTGAAGGTGCTCGCGCGCCGCCGGGAATGGTTCGAGCGCCTCGCCGACTTCCACCACGCACTGTGGTGGGTCCCCGCCGGGCACCGCCCGGGCGTTGACGAGGCGATGGACCGCATCGCACTGATCCGCAGCACCGGCGAGGGTCCCGGGGCGTTCACCTTCCGGGCACCGCACCCACCGCCGACCGGCTCACCGACGACGTGACCGGCGCCCACCGGGGCGACGGGGAAACGGGTGGAAGAATCCGATGATGCCCTCATCATCGGAAACGATCGACGCATCGGCGTCCGGCACCTGGAAGCTGGGCGACCTGACGGTCAACCGACTCGGCTTCGGTTCCATGCGCCTCCCCCAGGACGGAGCGGCATTCGCCGCCGGCGCGTCCAGCGACCGGGGCCGCGCCCTGCGCGTCCTGCGCCGCGCCGTCGAGCTCGGCGTGAACCACATCGACACCGCCGCCTTCTACTTCTCACCACTGCGGTCCGCCAACGAGCTCATCAACAGCGCTCTCGCCCCGTACGCCGACGACCTGGTCATCACCACCAAGGTCGGCCCCGGCCGGGATCCCTCCGGCGCATGGGTGTGGGCCACTCCGGAGCAGCTGCGCGGCCAGGTCGAGGAGAATCTGCGCCAGCTCGGCCGCGACCACCTGGACGTGGTGAACCTGCGCCTCGCGGCGAGCCAGGCCTCCGCGTCCGCAGCCGACCACTTCGGCGCCCTCGCCGAGCTCCGCGAGGCCGGACTCATCCGTCACCTGGGGATCTCCAACGCCTCGCCGCAGCAGCTCGCCGAGGCACGGGCCATCGCACCCGTGGTCTGCGTACAGAACGCGTACGGCATCGGCTCCCCGGCCGGAGACCACGCCTTCCTGCGCTCCTGCGGCGAGCAGGGCATCGCCTTCGTGCCGTTCTTCGCCATCGCCGGTGAGGGGCGCGAGGAGGGTGCGGCGGGCGCCGCCCGTAGCGGGGCGGTGTCGGCCGTCGCCCGTGACCACGGGGCGACACCCGCGCAGGTACGGCTGGCCTGGACACTCCACCAGGGGCCGCACGTACTGGCCATCCCCGGCACCGGCAACCCGGACCACCTCACCGAGAACGTGGCCGCCGGAGCCCTGCGGCTCACCGCCGACGACCTGGCCCTCCTCGCACGATGACCGTGCACGGGGGCACGAACGGGTAAGGAAGCAGGTCCGGACACGCGGCGTTCGGGTTCTTCGGTGCTGGACGCCACCGCGGCGGCGGGCCGCAGCCGACGATGGAAGGACGAGCGGTCGTTCGCCCGGTGGGCCGGGCACCCCGCCTGCAGGCCCTCGCAGGCGGTGGTGGTCATCCGCACCGAGGGCGAGCGGTGCCCGCCCCGCCGAATCGAAAGCGTTTCCGTCCCACGGCCCCTGGCACGACTTCAAGCCACCGTCCCATCGAGCACCCCCACCTCCAGGCCGGGCACCCGCGCGCACAGGGCTGTGGCCATGGAGACCTCGTCGCCTTCCCCGCACGCCCCCTGATGACGCGTCGGCCCGAAGCCACCGGCGCACCCACGGCTCTCGAACAGCGCGTACGAATCCTCCGCCTCCCGTGAACGCACCAACCGCACCCGGAACCACTGGCCACCGTCGTTGCTAGCCGTCACGGAGCGTGATACACAGAGTAACCATGCACATGCAAGCAGATCTCAGGACGAGTCGCAGGTCAGGGCAGCTCCTCCGGTCAAACGTGCGAGATTCGGGTAAAGAGACCCGAGAAGACGTCGTGCGATGCCGGTTTCATCAGCGAAGATAGAGACCGACCCGCGTCACACGGCACGGGCTGCGAACTACCCAACAGGGGCGGTGACTTACATGATCCTGGCAGCGGAAAAGGGCGACATCACCACCATCATCGGCGGAATCGCCCCGAACTGGGGGCCGTTCGGGACCCTGGGCAACGAAGCACGCATCATGATCGAAGTGGTGATGGCGATCGCCATCCTGCTCTGCCTCGGCATCGCGATCTGGGGCGCCGCGAAGCAGCGCATCGGCGCGACGGCGCTGCGCGACACCTTCAGCGCGGAACAGGGCAAGGGCCTGATCGTGGCGGGGCTGACCGGCGTCTTCATCATCGGATCGCTGGGCACACTGTTCACCATTGTGTACGGGATGGCTGTCTGACCCGGCGCCACCCCGCCCACCCTGTCCCGGGCCCGTCCCCGTCCGCCCCCCACCACCCGTCCGTCGTGCCCACCGGCAGAGGTTGCGTCCCCTGATGTCGAGTCACCACACCGCGTCCACGCGGAAACCAGCACCGCTACCGTCGTACCACGCGGAACTGCACACGGCTGAGGGGGCGTACGCGGCATGAGCCAGGGTGATGAGCGCGGATACGGCGACAACGAACCGGGAATCCGCGCGGACGATCCGTACAGCACCCTCGGCGGAACGCGCCAGACGCGCACGCGTCTGCCCGGCGGCACCGACGACGGCGACGGCTACGGCCGCCGGCCCGCACGGAGCTCCCGCTCGCTGATCATGGTGGTGGGCGTGGTGGTGCTGCTGATCGCGGCGATCGCGTTCGCGAACCAGGGCGGAGGCGGGGCCTCGGGCACCGACAGCGAGAAGAAGCCGGACACGGCAGGAGCCGGCCCCACGGCCGCGACGGGCACGAAACCGGTCCAGGGCGGGAACGGCACGATCGCCTCGGGTTTCGCACATGACGAGCAGGGGGCGCAGAGCGCGGCAGCGAACTACGCGGTGGCGCTGGTTTCTGCAGAAATTCTCCAGCCCGACCGTCGCGGTGAGATCGTGCAGCAGATCTTCGTTGCAGACCGAGTCGGCGAGCTGGAAACCAGGTTCAATCAGGCTTACGACAAGGCGTTTCTTGACAAGGTCGGCCTTGACGAAAAGGGCACTGCGGCACCGGGCATGACCTATGTCTCCCGAACTGCTCCCGTCGGGACGAAAACGATTACGTACTCGGACAGCTCAGCATCGGTAGAGGTGTGGTGCACCGGCCTCTTCGGCACGGCTGGTGTCAGCTCGACCAACCCAGTGAGCAATGACTGGTTCACCATGACACTTACGCTCCGGTGGGCAGAGGGTGACTGGAAGGTCGACAGCTTTTCTCAGAAAGACGGTCCGGCCCCTGTGAACACCGACCGTACGGCCTCCAACGCCGACGAGATCGCCAAGGCCGTCGAGCAGTACGGAGGGTTCACGTATGCCCGGTAGTTCGCGCCTCGCGTTCAAGGTCGGCGCCGTCCTCGCGAGTCTCCAAGCAACATTGATCGTTCTGGCGACCGGTACAGCAGCAGCTCCCTCACCGACTCCCACCCCGTCCGACCAGGACAAGTGCGATCTCATCGTCGGCCCTGCCAGGGACTACTGCGATGGCGGCGAAGCCGCCCCCCGCAGCACGCCCACCACCGACGACGCCCTCGACCCCCTCACCTCCCTCGCCCGCGGCTGCGCCGACGCCGCCGCCTACCTCGTCGGCAAGCTCAGCGAGGCCGTGGAGAGCACGGCGACCGTCGACTTCACCAACCCCACCTTCCGCACCCAGTACGCCGTCGTCTTCGCGGCGTCCACCATCCTGACCCTGGTCCTGTGGCTCTTCGCCGTGGCCAAGCGCGCCATAAGGGGCGTGCCGTTCACCACCGCGGTCTCCGAGGCCATCGGATTCCTCTGGCTCACGGTCCTGGCCTCGGCCTTCACCCCGCTCATCCTCTACGTGGTCGTCTCGGCCACCGACGGCGTCACCGAGGTCATCTCCGCCGCGACCGGCGGGCAGAGCGACGTCTTCTTCGGGTCGTTCGCCGAGGCGCTCAAGAAGGGCACCGACATCGGCGGCGGGCCGATCATGCTGATCGTCGTCTCGCTCGTGTCGATCCTTGCGGCCGGCATCCTCTGGCTGGAGCTCGTGATCCGGGCCGCCCTGCTCTACGTGGGCGCCCTGCTGGGGGTCGTCGTGTACTCCGGGCTGGTCGACAAGAACATGTGGGGCCACGTCCGCCGCTGGGCGGGCATCATGATCGCCGTGATCATGGTGAAGCCCGTCATCGTGATCGTGCTCGGGCTGGCCGGGGCGCTCTCCGCGGACGACGGGCCCAACGCCTTCTCGGCCGTCGTCTCCGGCCTCGCCATCATCCTGCTGGCCATCTTCGCCTCCGCCATGATCTACCGCTTCGTCCCCGGCTTCGGTGACGAGATCCAGGGTGCCCGCACCAACCGCAAGCAGGCCACCGACGGCTCCCAGGCCGCCGCGATGATCAGCTCGCCCGCCGCTCTCGTCTCCCAGGGCATCAAGACCCACAGCGGCCGCAGCGGCGGCGGTGAAGGCGGAGGCGGTGGCGGCGCCCGGCCCGCCAACCCGGTCAGCGGCGGTGTCGCGGCCCACAGCTCCCGGAACACGGGCGGCGCCGCGCCCTCACCCCGCAGCGGGGCCGGGCCCACCGCCGGCACCCCTCACGGCAGCCGCTCCCCACGAGGCGGTTCAGGCAGCACAGGTAACACGAGCACAGGAGGGGGAGGGCGTTGACGATCCAGTCCCACACGATCGCGCCCCGCCGTACGTATCTCATCGGCCGTGCCCGGCCGAACGCGATCATCGGCAAGAACCGTGAGACAGGCGAGATCGCGCTGATCATCGCCGGGGCGTTCCTCGGCATGATGAGCGGGCTCCTCGTCCCGGTCCTCTCCCTGCGGATCGTGGCCCTCGTGGGATTCCCCATGCTGGCCCTCGCCGTCGTGTACTTCCCCTACAAGGGCCGCACCTTCTACAAGTGGTTCGAGATCAACCGCAGCTTCAAGCGCACCCTGCGCCGCGGCACGGCCTACCGCTCCGCCGCCATGGAGGCCGGGGTCAGCTCCGACGGGCGCGAGGTGGAGATCGGGCCGCCGCCCGGCATCGGCCGGATCAGCTGGCTCGCCGCGCCGTTCGGCCCCGACGAGATCGCCGTACTGCTGCACGCCGACCGGCGTACGGTCACCGCCGCCATCGAGATCGAGGGACCCGGCGTCGGCCTGCGCGACAGCGAGGACCAGGAGGCCCTGGTCGACCGCTTCGGCACCCTGCTCAAGCACGTGGCCAACGGCGACGGTTTCGTGACGCGCCTTCAGATGCTCGCCCGTACGCTGCCCGCCGACCCCGACGCGCACGCCAAGGACGTCGCCCAGCGCGGCGACAGGTCGGCGCCCGGCTGGATCCAGGAGTCCTACGACCAGCTCCAGTCGATGGTCTCCACCTCCAGCGAGCAGCACCGCGCCTACCTCGTCGCCTGCATGCACTACACCCGTGACCTGGCGGCCGAGGCCAACGCCATGGCCCGTGCCATCCGCCCCCAGGGCGGCCGCAGGATCGACCGCGACGCGGGGCTCGCCGTCGTCATGGCACGCGAGCTGACCGACATCTGCGCCCGGCTCGCCGAGGCCGACATCCGGGTCCGCCAGCCGCTCGGCCAGAGCCGGCTCGCCTCCCTCGTGCACTCGATGTACGACCCGGACCACCCCATCGACCACATCCAGGCGATGACGAAACGCAACGCCTGGCCGGCCGAGCTGGACGCGGTGGAGCCGACGTTCCTCCAGGCCAAGACCCGTGAGTCGTCGACGCGCGCCCCCTGGTGCCACTCCACGGCCTGGGTGAAGGAATGGCCGATGACCCCCGTCGGCGTCAACTTCCTGGCGCCCCTCCTCGTGCACACGCCCGACGTGATCCGTACGGTCGCGGTCTGCATGGACCTCGAACCCACCGAGATCGCCATCGAGCGGATGCTGACGGAGAAGACCAACGACGACGCCGAGGCCAGCCGGCAGGCCAAGATGAACCGCACGGTCGACCCGCGCGACATCGCCGCGCACGGCAGGCTCGACCAGCGGGGTGAAGATCTGGCGAGCGGCGCGGCCGGGGTGAACCTGGTGGGGTACATCACCGTGTCGTCCCGGTCCCCCGAAGCTCTCGCCCGCGACAAGCGCACGATCCGGGCCTCGGCCGGCAAGTCGTATCTGAAGCTGGAGTGGTGCGACCGGGAGCATCACCGCGCCTTCGTGAACACCCTGCCGTTCGCCACCGGCATCCGTCGCTGAACGAGAGGACAGTCACGCCATGCGAGATCCGCTGTCCGCGTTGTCGGATGCCTTCACCGCCTTCCTCTTCGGGAACGTGGAGACGACCCGGCTGCCGGTGCGTACGTCCACGGGCCAGGCCCAGGCCGTCTACCTGCCGACCGCCGCGCCCGGCCTCGGTGACTCCGGAGTGATCATCGGGCGTGAGGTGTATTCGGGCAAGGGCTACATCTACGACCCGTTCCAGCTCTACGGGCAGCAGCTGCCCGCCCCGCACTGGCTGGTGCTCGGTGAGTCCGGCAACGGCAAGTCGGCGCTGGAGAAGACCTATGTGCTCCGCCAGCTCCGCTTCCGTGACCGCCAGGTCGTCGTCCTGGACGCCCAGGGCGAGGACGGCGTCGGCGAGTGGAACCTCATCGCCCAGGAGCTGGGCATCACGCCCATCCGGCTCGACCCGACCGCCGCGCTGAACGACGGGATCCGGCTCAACCCCCTCGACCCCTCGATCACCACGACCGGACAGCTCGCCCTGCTCCGTACGATCATCGAGGTGGCCATGGGCCATGGCCTCGACGAGCGGTCCGGTTTCGCGCTCAAGGTCGCTCACGCGTACGTCAGCGCCACCACCACCGAGCGCCAGCCGGTCCTGATGGACATCGTGGAGCAGCTGCGCCACCCGAAGCCCGAGTCGGCCGAGGCGATGAACGTGGACATAGACGACGTACGCGCCTGGGGCCTGGACGTCGCCCTCGTCCTGGACCGGCTCGTCGACGGTGACCTGCGCGGCATGTTCGACGGACCGACCACGATCGGCATCGACCTCGACGCACCGCTGATCGTCTTCGACCTCTCGCACATCGACCGGAACTCCATCGCGATGCCCATCCTCATGGCGATCGTCGGCGTATGGCTGGAGCACACCTGGATCAGACCCGACCGGAAGAAGCGCATCTTCCTGGTCGAGGAGGCCTGGCACATCATCAACTCACCGTTCGTCGCACAGCTCTTCCAGCGCCTGCTGAAGTTCGGGCGGCGCCTCGGGCTGTCCTTCGTGGCGGTCGTCCACCACCTCAGCGACGTCGTCGACGGAGCTGCGGCGAAGGAAGCGGCGGCCATCCTGAAGATGGCCTCCACCCGCACGATCTACGCCCAGAAGGCGGACGAGGCCAGAGCGACGGGCAAGGTCATCGGCCTGCCCAGATGGGCGGTCGAGATCATCCCGACGCTGACCCCCGGTATCGCCGTATGGGACGTCAACGGCAACGTGCAGGTCGTCAAGCACCTGATCACCGAGGCGGAACGCCCCCTGGTCTTCACCGACCGCGCGATGACCGAGGGCTCCGCTGCGGACCTGCTCCCCGAGGACGTACGAGCGGCGGAGCTGGAGGCGGAGCAGCGGGCGGCGAGGATCGAGAACCAGCAACGGCTGAACGAGTCGTCCGAATCAACGGTGGCATGACATGGCACGCCAGGCACCATCCGGTCCGGGGCGCGGCGGCGAGGGCCAGGGCGGTATCCCGGACGGCCTGCTGATCGGCCTCCTGGGCTGTCTCTTCGGGCTCATGGTGCTGGCCTGGACGGCCACGGGCCTGGCCGGGCTGTTCGCCCACGGGGGATGGCCGGACGGGGTCACGTTCATGCGGACGCCGCTGGCCCTGCGCGCCCTGGCCGTCGAACCGTCGGACCTCCCGGGTGCCTGGCCGGACACCCCGCCGGGCGAGCTCTCCGGGTACGGACTGTTCTGGGGCCTGTTCATCGGCGAGGTGATGGTGCTCCTGGTGCTGACGGTGTTCGTGGCCGGCACGGTGGCGCGCCGGCGGCTGGTCCGGAAGCGCAAGGGCGCGGCCCCGGCACCGTACGGACCCGAAGATGAGCCCGTACGCACCCACCCGGCGGGCCGGGAATCCGTGCGGGAAGCCACGCCCGCCCAAGCGTCCCCGCACCCCGCCCCGGCACCCGTCGGGAAGGCCCCGGGCCCCACAGCCTCCGCGTACGCCCAGGAGGCCGCACCCACTGCGCCCCTCGCCGCGTACGCCCAGGAGGCCGCACCCGCCGGCCCCGATCCCCTCGCCGCATACACCCAGCAGACCGCGCCCGCCGGCCCCGAAGCTCTCGCCGCGTACGCGCGGGAGGCCTCCCCGCTGGTCCCCGCACCACGCACCCCCCGCGTCCTCTACGGCCCCTCCGCCACGCGCCGCCCCGCCGTCGTCCAGGCCGTCCGGGACGCCGACGGCCCCGCCCTCGTCGTGACCTCGGACCCCACCGTCTGGGCCGAGACGAAGGACGCCCGCAGCAAGCTCGGCCCCGTCCTCGTCTACGACCCCGGCCACCTCTGCGACACCCCGGCCCGCCTCCACTGGTCGCCCACCGCAGGCTGCGAGGACCCTGCCACCGCGGCCTCCCGGGCGGCCGCGCTCCTCACCCCGGTCCGCCCCCTGGCCCGGGCCGACGAGGCCGTCGCCGACACCGCCCGGACGCTGCTCCAGTGCTGGCTGCACGCCGCTGCCGTGGACGGCCGCCCCTTCCGCCAGGTCCATCGCTGGGCCTCCGGCTCCGGCGGCCGGGCGCCGGTCCGCGTGCTGCGTACCCACCCCAAGGCGGCCTCCGGGCTCGCCGGGCTCCTGGAGTCCGCGCTGACCGCCTATCCCGAACGCCGGGAGGTGGCCCAGGAACTGACCGTGCGGGCCTTCTCGGCGCTCTCCTCGGTCCACGTCCGTGAGGCGTGCACACCCAACCGAGCCGATGCGCTCGTGCTGGATTCTTTTGCACGCGAAGGGGGAACGCTTTATGTGGTCGGTGAACCCATCGAGGATCCCCGCCGCCCCGGTGCGATGCCTCTGCTCACCGCACTCACCTCGCACGTGGTCGAGCACGGCCGCCGCATGGCCGCACGGTCAACCGACGGTCGGCTCGACCCACCAATGACGCTCGTCCTCGACGACGTCGCGGCCGTGGCTCCGCTTCCCCAGCTCCCGGAGCTGCTGTCGGCCGGCCAGGACCAGGGGATGCCCGCCCTGGTCCTGCTCCGCTCCGAGGAACAGGCCCGCGCCCGCTGGCGGGAACACCTGCCGGCACCCGGAGCAGGCTGACCCTGGCCGGACCGCCCGGACCGGACTGGCCGGGCCGACCCGGTCCGCCGTTAACGGCGGATCTCGAACTCCAGCTCCAGCGCCGCCGGGTCGCCCTCCATCAGCAGCGTCCTCCCGGTCGGTACGAAGCCGAACCGGCGGTAGGATGCCTCGGCCCGCGCGTTGGCCTCATGGACGTACAGGCGCACCCGCTCCAGCGGCGGCCCGGTCAACGACCACGCCCAGTCGACCGCCTCGCGGAACAGCGCGTCCACCAGCCCGCGGCCCCGGTGCTCCGGCCGGACGAACACCGCCACCAGATGGGCCTGGTCGACCTCGGCCGCCTCCCCGAAACCCGGCTCGCCCGCCGGTCTCTCCACGAGCACCGACACCGTCCCCGCCCACTGCCCGCCAGGCGCCTCGGCGATGAACTGACGCACGTGCTCCCCCACGGCAGCACCCGCCGTCCGCTCCTGCCAGAACACGTCGGGCTGGGCCAGCGCATGCTCGTACGTCTCCAGGAAGGCGATCGGGGCAGCAGGGTCCCGCAGCGCGGCCAGCCGGATCTCCCTGGTCCGCTGCCACTCCTCGGCCCGCACCGGGCGCACGACATAGTCCATCCGCCGATCGTGCCCTGCCGCCCCCACCACGGCAAACGAGATACACCGGGCTCTCAGCCGTCCAGCGACAGGGCGTCCTTGGCGTGCGCGACGGACTCCTCGGCGGCGGGCCCGCCAGGGTTCTCCGTGGCCAGCGACTGGTTCAGTGTGACGAAGTCACGCATCCGCTCCTCGTAACGGGCGTAGGCGGCCGTGTGGTCGCCGGGCGCCTGGGCCAGGGAGTCCGCCAGCACATGGGCACCGACGAGCGCCACGCTGGTGCCCTGCCCCGAGAGCGGGGAAGGGCAGTAGCCGGCGTCACCGAGCAGGGCCACCCGCCCCTGCGACCAGCGGTCCATCCGGATCTGCGCCATGGCATCGCAGTAGAAGTCGGGGGCCCGGCGCGCGGCCTCGGCCAGACGCGGCCCCTCCCACCGCAGTGACGCGAGCCTCTCCGTGACGACGCGGCGCAGTGCGTCGGCATCACGGGCGAGCGGAGCGGACTCGAAACCGAACGCGACCCGCAGCTCGGTGTTGTCGCGTACGGGCATGATGCCGAAGCCGATGTCGCCGTCGCGCAGCCACACCTGCCAGTCCTCCAGTCCGAGGAAGTTGTCCGCGGTGAACACCGACAGGTAGCTGCCGAGGTGGTGCGCGAAGCGTTCCTCGGGCCCGAACGCCAGCCGCCGTACCGTCGAGTGCAGGCCGTCGGCGCCGATCACCAGGTCGAAGACGCGGGGCGCCGCACGGGCGAAGTCCACCCGCACACCGGCCCCGTCCTCCTCGATCGCGGTGACGGTGTCCCCGAAGAGGTACTCCACGTCTCCACGCGTCCGCTCGTACACCAGCCGCACCAGGTCCTCCCTCAGCAGCTCGATGTCCTCGCTGTCCAGCCGGCCGCTGCTGAAGGTGGCCTCGGTGGAGCGGTCGATCTCCCTGCCCTCAGGATCAAGGACCGACATGCCCCGCATGTGGGTGCGGACCCGCCGTGCCGGGTCGAGCAGGTCCATCCGCCCGATCACGTCCAGTGCGACGCCCCGGACATCCACGGCCTGCCCGCCGGACCGGAGCCCTCGGCCCCGCTCGACGACGGTCACCCCGAAACCGTGGTGGCGCAGCCAGTAGGCGAGAGCGGGTCCGGCGATGCCTCCGCCGGAGATGAGAACAGTGCGCATCAGAAGCTCCTCTCGTACGCTGTATGCAACTGAACGTACGACGTACGCACCCTCGCCACCACCAGGCAATTCGCGTTCTGTTCTAGGACAGTTGACCAACAGAACCTCATCGCGCCCGCTCCCGGCTGCGCTAGTACAGAAGAGGAAGGACCGCCGACGTGACGAACGCCACAGCGCCCAAGGATGAGCCGCCGTATCTGCGCATCGTCGCCGAGATCCGCCGACGCATCGAACAGGGCGAGCTGACCCCGGGGGAACGGGTTCCGTCGACCCGGCAGATCGCCAGGGAGTGGGAGGTCGCTCTCGCCACCGCCACCAAGGCCCTGACACACCTCCGTATGGAAGGGGTCGTCGAGACGCGGCCACGCACGGGCACGGTCGTCGCCGCCACACCCGTCGCCACCCCCCACCGGCGACAACCCGCCCCGTCCTCCACCGCGCCCTCCGCCATGCCCTCCGCCCTCGGCGACGAGCAGGAACTGACCCTGGACCGGATCGTCCGCACCGCCATCGACATCGCGGACGCCGAAGGGCTCTCGGCGCTCTCCATGCGCGGGGTCGCCGCCCGGCTCGGCGTCGCCACCATGTCTCCCTACCGGTACGTCACCGGCAAGGACGACCTCATCCTGCTCATGGCCGACGCCGCGTTCGCCGAACAGAGCTACCCCGCCGCCGCTCCGGACGGCTGGCGCGCCCGCCTCGAACTGGGTGCGCGCACCCTGTGGGCCCTGCACCGACGACACCCCTGGCTCGCCCAGCTCTCCTCCCTCACCCGCCCCCTGCTCCTCCCCGGCCTGATGGTCCACGGCGAATGGTCACTGAGCGCCCTCGACGGGCACGGCCTGGACACCACCGCACTGTTCGACATCCACGTACTGCTCTTCAGCCACGTCCAGGGACTGGCCGTCCACCTGGAACGGGAAGCACAGGCCATGGCGACCACCGGCCAGTCCGAGGACCAGTGGATGGACAGCCGCGCCCACGCCCTTCAGGACCTGATCGGGTCCGGACGCTTTCCGACCTTCGCGAAAGTGGTCCGCTCCTTCGACGACGGCTACGACCTGCAGCTGGACACCCTCTTCGAGCTCGGTCTCAAGGCCCTGCTCGACGGCCTGACCCCCGTCATCGAGGACGGGGCCGCTCCCCAGGGACGAACGGACGGAGGTGAACGGACAGGGACGAACGGTCAGGGGTGAACGGACCGTTCCGCCCGTCCACCACGTCGTACCCCGGTACTACGACAGCCCTCACCACCGGCCCGCAGTCGGACGACCGCCCCACACACGCTCCGTAGCGTCGACGGCATGATCAGGGCATACGAACTCACCAAGCGGTACGGGGGCACAACCGTCGTCCAGGGCCTCGACTTCACCGTCCGGCCGGGGACCGTCACCGGCTTCCTCGGCCCCAACGGAGCCGGGAAGTCGACGGCCATGCGCATGCTGCTCGGACTGGACGCCCCCACCAGCGGCCGGCCCACCATCGGCGGCCGCGCCTATGCCGCCCACCCCGCGCCGCTCACCGAGGTCGGGGCGCTCCTGGAGGTGCGCTCGGTCCACCCGGGGCGCACCGCCTCCAACCACCTCATGGCGCTCGCGCACACCCACGGCATCCCCCGCAGCCGCGTCGAGCACGTCCTGGAGTCGGCCGCGGCCGGCTCCTCTCCGACACCACCACCGGCGAACTGATCCGCGCCGCGGGAGGCGCCTCGGTCACCGTCGTCACACCCCAGGCCGACACCCTGCGCGCCCTGCTGACCGGCCCCGGCGTCCGTGTCACCACCGGTGCCGCCGGCCGGCTGACCGTCCACGGCGCCGACGCCGCCCGCATCGGCCGCACCGCCGCCGGACACCCATCCCCCTCCAGGAACTCACCCCGCAGACCGTCTCCCTGGAACAGGCCTTCATGGCCCTCACTCAGGGATCCGTCGAATACCCGACCGTCGAACTCCTGACCGGAGCCCACGCATGACCACCGTGACCGCGCCCTCCCCGTACCGCGTCACCCCACGCCGGGTCCTGCGCTCCGAATGGCACAAACTCCGGTCCCTGCGCTCGACCTGGGTGACACTCCTGTCGACGGCCGCACCGGTGCTCGGTGTCGGGCTGATCATGGGCGCCACCTACACCTCGGGCGGCGGCGACACCGACATCGACATCGTCGTCCTCGTCCTCCACGACGTCCAGCTCGGCCAGCTGTGCCTCGCGGTCCTCGGCATCCTCGTCCGGAATGAGCGACGGGAAGGGCCCGCACCCCGGGCACCTGAACACCGGCACCGCGCCCCTGACCCTGTACATCCAGGACCTCCTGCAACGGCTCCGGGCCTTCGACCGCCACCGCCCTCCAGGCCGTCATCCTCGCGTACGACACCCGGCTCGTGAACGCGCGCTGACGTCCTGGAGGGTGGTGGCGCCCCGGCTTCCGCGGCGGCTCGTCCGACCGGGCCGGGCCGGAACGAGCTCCCGGACGGCTGCGGGAAGATCCGACCGCAACCGCCGGTCGTGCGTGACGACCACGAGTGTGCCTTCATACGCGGCCAGAGCCGCCTGGAGCTCCTCCACCAGGGCGGGCGACAGATGGTTCGTCGGCTCGTCCAGCAGGAGCAGATCGTGCGAACCGGTGATCAGACGGGCAAGTTCCAGACGGCGGCGCTGCCCGGTGGAGAGCTCCCCCACGGGCCGGGCCAGATCGGCTTCACGGAAGAGGCCGAGGGCGAGCAGTTCATCCGCGCGGTCCTCCCCGAAAGCCGCGAGCAGTGAACGGCTCATGTCCTCGGGGTCGACCGGGGACACCACCTGACGCAGGAACCCGACCCGCGCGGGCCGACGCACCGTGGCGCCCGGCTCCGGCGTCAGCTCGCCTGCCAGGACGCGCAGGAGGGTGGTCTTCCCCGCGCCGTTGGGGCCGGTCACCAGCAGCCGTCCCCCTGCGGCGACATGAAGCGAGTCCAGCAGGAGGCGCCCCGGTACGCACAGATCCGCCACCTCCACGTCACGGGCCGCAGACCCTTCGATGTCCGCCGAGAACCTCAACGGTTCAGGAGGGGCGGACACAGGACGCTCGGTGAGCCGCTGCAGCCGCTCGCGTGCGTTCCGGATCCGGCCCATGGCGCCGTGGACCCGCGAGCGGGCCCTGAACGCGCCCGCACCGCTGAACGCCCGCGGCCCCTTGCGGGGAATCGCCGCCAGGCGCCCTGTCTGGAGATCGGCGAGCCGGGACTGCCGGGCCACCTCCGCACACCACTCCACGTACTCCCGCTCGTGCCGGGCACGCTCGGCGGCCTTGGCGGCGAGGAATCCCGGGTAACCGTCTCCGTAGCGGCGTACGGTCCGCGTGCAGTGGTCGACCTCCAGAATGGAGTCGCTGACCCGGTCGAGGAACGTCCGGTCGTGGGTGACAGCGACGACCGTGCCCCGGTGACTGCGCAACCGCTCCTCCAGCCAGGCCACAGCCTCGTCATCCAGATCGTTGGTGGGCTCGTCGAGCAACAGCAGCTCGGGCGCCGACGCGAGTGTCGCGGCCAGGGCCAAGCGGGAGCGCTGGCCACCGGACAGAGTGCCGAGCCGCCTCGACCGGTCCAGGACGGCAGACTCACCCAGGTGGCGAAGAGTCACGTCGACACGGCGGTCTGCCCCGTACCCGCCGCGCGCCTCGAACTCCGCCTCGGCTGCGGCATAACGGTCGTACGCAGCCGGGTCGTCCCCCTGAAGCGCGGCGCCGGCAGCCCGCATCCGCCGCTCAAGAGCGCGTAGTTCGGCGAGTGCGTGATCGATGGCATCACCGACACACGCCGTTTCCGGCAGATCGAGGGTCTGGGCCAAATGACCCGTACCGCCCGGCGCGACCACCCTGACCTCTCCGTTGTCGGGCTGCGCGGCGCCGGCGAGCAGCCGCAGCAGCGTGGATTTGCCGCAGCCGTTGTCCCCGACGATCCCCGCCTTCTCCCCGGGCCGCACCGTGAAGGACACGTGCTCCAGGACGACGTGATGACCGTAGCGCTTGCTCACCTCGGTGACGGTGAGCTGAGAGACAGCGGTGTGAGCGCGGGAGCGGGACGCTTCAGGAGTATGGAACAAGTGGTGTCTTCTTCCCTCGGGAAACAGGAACCAGATCAGCGAGACGGAACGACTCGTCTCGCCTGCATCCGATGATACGGCCATACCCCACAGCCCCGCAAGACGTCGCGTCTCGCCGCTCTGTGGCACTCCATTGGCCCTGAACGCAGAAAAGCCCCGTGCCACAAGGGCACGGGGCTTTCCCGGAATAATTGTTCGGCGGCGTCCTACTCTCCCACAGGGTCCCCCCTGCAGTACCATCGGCGCTGAAAGGCTTAGCTTCCGGGTT
>Ga0196960_10000072_pt1 | contig 39572 bp, 39 predicted proteins | sample S3v_5metaG_FD_183187 | JGI IMG/M metagenome (GOLD analysis project Ga0196960, IMG submission 183187) | Soil microbial communities from Anza Borrego desert, Southern California, United States - S3+v_5 | ecosystem: Environmental > Terrestrial > Soil > Desert | place: USA: California | collected...
ACCTACGCATGTGTCCATTCCGGTTGGGCCATACACATGCCGACGGCCCATGGTCCACGAACGGGCGACCCGTCCTGACGGCGACGTCGAGCGCGGCCGTGCCCACGGCGTGCCGATCGCTGTCCGTGCACCCGGGGCCACAGCCCACTGCCCCCGGTCCGGCTCAGCCCTGGAACAGGGCGTGTCCCCACCAACCCAGGCATCGCGCACTCCCGGCGGGCACGCGAAGACCGAGGACGACGTGTGCCGGACGTACTCGTCGAGGCGGTCGGTCCCCAGGTTGCGCTGCACCTGGACGAAGCCGGTCGGCAACGGGCACGGCGGGGTGCCGCCGGTCCGTGGCAGGGTGCACGAGGAGAGACGGCGGACGTCGCGGTCCACCGAGCGAACCGGAGGCGGGACGACCATGTCCGACACCGTGACCAGGGAGGACGCCGGCGGCGTCGCCGTCCTGACCCTGCTGCAGCCCGCCTTCACCCATGCCTCCCGGCAGGCCTTGCTCGCGGCGGTGGAGGCGGTGGCCACCGACGAGTCCGTGCGCGCGGTGCTGCTCACCGGCACCGGGCGCGCGTTCTGCGTCGGGCAGGACCTGGGCGAGCACATGGCCGAGATGCAGAGCGGCGCGCCGGCGCCCCTGTCGGTCGTGGAGCGCGAGTACAACCCGCTGGTCCTGGCGCTGGCCGCGCTGCGGGTCCCGGTCGTCGTCGGCATCAACGGCGCGTGCGCCGGCGCCGGGCTGGGGCTGGCCCTGGCCGGCGACATCCGGGTGGCCGCGGCGGGCGCGAAGTTCACCACCGCGTTCACCGGGATCGGCCTGTCGAGCGACTCGGCGGTGGCCGCCCGCCTCGTGCACAGCGTGGGCGGGTCGCGGGCCGCGGAGCTGCTGCTCCTCCCCGAGCCGTTCCTGGCCGAGCAGGCCGCCGAGTGGGGACTCGTGCACCGGGTCGTCGCACCGGAACGGGTGATGGACGAGGCGCGGAACCTGGCCGGGCGGCTCGCCGCCGGCCCGACCCTGGCCTACCGCGCCGTGAAGACGGTGCTGGCGACCGCGGCGACCGACTCGCTGGAGGACACCCTCGCCCTCGAGGGGCGGCTGCAGGCGGAGGTCGGGCAGAGCGCCGACCACCGCGAGGCGGTCGAGGCCTTCCTCGCCAAGCGGCCGCCGGTCTTCACCGGGCACTGACCCGCACGGGACGCGGCCGGGATCCGCAGCGGGGCGCCCGGGCGACCGTCAGCGGGCGAGGACGGCGCAGACCGGGCAGACGTCGACGGTCCGGAGCGGCCACGGCTCCTCCGGCACGATGCGCGCCAGCGAGCCGCAGACCGTGAGTTCGCAGGCGCCGTCGAGCTCGGCGGAGGGCCGGTGCAGCTCGACGGCGTGCCAGAGCGCGGCGGTGGGACCGTGGGCGCGGCTTCGGGCGGCGGCGTGGACGGTGGTCTGCAGCATCATGCGGATGGAGTCGGCAGGACGGCGGACGACGGTGACCACCGGCCGGCCACGTCTCACCCCGAGGGGGTGGGCCGACCAGGTGGCACGCGCCGACGAGGCCGGGTGCAGGATGCAGGCATGAACCTCACCAAGCATGGGCATGCCTGCGTCGTCCTCTCCGACGGTGAGCGGCGCCTCGTCATCGATCCCGGAGCCTTCACCGACCCGTCGGCCCTCGAGGGCGCCACTGCGGTGCTGGTCACGCACGAGCACGCGGACCACTTCGTCGCCGACCAGCTGAAGAGCGCGCTGGAGGCTTCACCCGAGCTGGAGGTGTGGACGAACACCTCGGTCGCCGCGCAGCTCGAGGGCTCCGGCTCCCGGGTGCACGTGGTGGGGCACGGCGACGTCGTGACGGCCGCCGGGTTCGAGGTGTCGGTCCACGGGGAGCTGCACGCGGATCTCCACCCCGACATCCCCCGGGTCGCCAACATCGGCTTCCTCGTCGACGGGCGGGTGTTCCACCCGGGCGACGCCTTCACGGTGCCGGAGGCGCCCGTGACCACCCTCCTGCTGCCGCTGCACGCGCCGTGGTCCCGGACGGGCGAGGTCATCGACTACGTGCGGGAGGTCCACGCCGACCAGGCCTACTCGGTGCACGACGGGCTGCTCAACGAGGCCGGGTTCGCCGTCATCGGCGGGCTGGTGGGGCGGGGCCCGAAGACCCCGACCCCCTTCAGCCGGCTGGCCACCGGGGAGACGGTCGAGGTCTGACCTCGACCGTCTCCCCGGGGCCGGGGCTCAGCGGACGGCGCGGTTGTTGCGGCCGGTGAGCGTGGACGCCGCCACCACCAGCACCGCCGCGACGATGATGGAGATGATCCACCGCATCCAGTCGATGCCGGGAGTCGCCGCCACCCCCAGCGCGCCGCTCACGTAGTACCCGATGAGCACCCCGCCGATGCCGCACAGCACCGTCAGCCAGAGGGGCGTGTTGTCGCGCGCGCCGGGGGCGGCGAACTTCCCCAGCAGGCCGATGATGAGCCCCGCGATGATCAAACCGATGATCTCCATAGCAAATCTCCTCGAAGCCCGCCCGGAGTGCACGCTCCCGGCACGTTGCCGGGTGTGCCGCCGGGGCACGGCGGACTCCGTACCCGCGAAGTCGATCTCTGATGCACGGGTCCCCCGATCGGGGGCGACCGCGTCAGGCGGATCGGGCGACGCGGTCCACGTGGGCGGGCACCTTGGCCAGTTCGGCGTCGACGGTGCGCTGGACCAGCCGTCGCAGCCCGCTGCGCTGGAGTCGCCGCACGAGCCGGCCGCCACCGGCCGGCTCGTGCGTGACCGTCATGGTCACCCGGGTGCCACCGGCGGGCGCCGCCCGCAGCTCGATCCGCGTGGTCCAGGTCTCCGGCGTCAGGCGCAGCCGGGTGGCGACCAGCCGCGGGGGATCCCACTCGACGATCTCGCCCCGGGGCGCCCCGGCGGCGGGTGTCCCGTCGAGCCGGCCGGGTGCGCAGACGAACGTCGTGCCCAGACGCGGGCCCCCCGGCGCACCCTCGAAGAGGTAGGAGACGTCGCACACCGAGCAGTAGGGCTCGAGGACCGCAAGCGCCCGCCACACCTCTTCCGGGTCCTGCGGGACGTCCCGGCTGCCCGTGGCCGTGGTCGTCGACATCAGCGCCCTCCCACCGAGACCTCGAACTCGACCTGGCTGACGTCCGGGCGCAGCCGCGAGAAGCTGTGCAGCAGCGGCGACCCGTCGCTGTCCCGCACGGTGGTCCGCACCACGAGCAGCGGCGAGCCGGCGACGACGTGCAGCAGCTCGGCCTCGTCGGGGGCGGCGGTACCGACGTCGACGACGATCCGCGCATGCGCCAGATCCGCGCCGTACTCACGGCGGAGGAAGTCGTACAGCGAGCCTTCGCCGAAGTCCGCGTCGGCGGTAGCGGGATAGAGCTTCTCGGGCAGGAAGCTGTGCGCGACGTGGTTGGGGACTCCGTCGACGCTCCGCAGCCGCACGAGCTCGACGACGTCCGCCGTGAGATCCAACCGCAGCTCGGTGGCGACGGCGGCCGGCACGGGGACGACGCGCTGGGTGAGCACCGTCGTGCCCACCTGCGCCCCCTGCTCGGTCATGACCGAGCTCCAGCCGGCGATGCGGTGCACGAAGCTCTCGCGGTACTCGTGCCGTATGGCCGGCCTGGTCACGTAGGTGCCACGGCCCTGCTCGCGGACGAGGTGCCCGTCGGCGACCAGCCCGTCGACCGCGCGGCGCAGCGTGATGCGGCTGACGCCGTACTCGGCGCAGAGCACCGGCTCCGGCGGGAGCAGCGTGAGCTCGGGCAGGGCGGCGACCCGGCGCCGGAGATGCTCCCGGACCGACAGGTACTTCGGTCCGGGGACGGGGCTCACCACGCGGCAAAGGTACTGCCAGACGAGACGTCTGGTCGTCATGTCGTATGAGACGTCACGCCTGCGGGTGCCACGCTCCGGCGTGTCCGGAGAACATCAGGACGTCATGACGTATGGTGGCGGCTTCCGGACCGAAGGGGGCGCGGGTGCGCATCGGAGTTCTCACCGGTGGGGGTGACTGCCCCGGACTCAACGCGGTGATCCGATCCGTCGTCCGCACGGCTGTGAACCACTACGGCAGTGACGTGGTCGGCTTCCGCGACGGCTGGCGTGGTCTTCTCGAGGACCGGACGACCCCTCTGGACGTCGGCGCCGTCGACGGGCTGCTGACCCGGGGCGGCACCACGCTGGGTTCCGCCCGGGTGGCTCCGACGGTGCTGCACGACGGGCTGGAGCGGATGCGCGCCGTCCTCGCGGCGCACGGTATCGACGTCCTGATCCCCATCGGCGGGGAGGGCACGCTCACCGCCGCCTCCATGCTGTCGGAAGCCGGTGTCCCGGTCGTGGGCGTTCCGAAGACGATCGACAACGACATCGACTGCACGGACCTCACCTTCGGCTTCGACACCGCGGTCAGCATCGCCACCGAGATGATCGACCGGCTGCACACGACCGCCGAGTCGCATCAGCGGGTGCTCCTCGTCGAGGTCATGGGCCGCCACGCCGGGTGGATCGCGCTGCACGCGGGCCTGGCGGCCGGCGCCCACGTCACGCTCGTCCCGGAGGAGCCGTTCGACGTCGACGAGGTCTGCCGGCTGGTCACGGCCCGCTTCGAGCGTGGGGACTCCCACGTCATCGGCGTCGTCGCCGAAGGAGCGACACCCCGGCCCGGGACCATGTCGCTGCGGGACGGCGGGATCGACCAGTACGGGCACCGCCGGTTCACCGGCGTCGCGCAGCAGCTGGGCGACGAGCTGGAGCGACGCACCGGGAAGGAGGTCCGGACGACGGTGCTCGGGCACGTGCAGCGCGGCGGCACCCCGACCTCGTTCGACCGCGTGCTGGCCACCCGGTTCGGCCTGCACGCCGCGACGGCCGCCCACGAGGGGCAGCACGGGCAGATGGTGGCTCTCCGGGGCAGCGAGATCGAGCTGGTGCCGCTGGCACAGGCGGTGGCCCGGCTGAAGACCGTTCCCTCCTCGCGGCTGGCGGAGCGGGGGGCCTTCACCGGATGAGCCTCCCCGGCCGCCCGACTCCCGTGAGGGGGACGACCCGCTCGCAGCAGCACGGGACGGGGCATCGCGACGAGCGCACACGCCTCGTGTCGAGCCTGCCGGAGAGACGGAGCCGCAGGTGGGAGGCGACCCACCGGCGGATCCTCGAGGCCGCGCTGGAGCTGTTCCAGGAGCATGGCTTCGACGTGGTGGGCATCGGTCAGATCGCGGCGGCAGCCGGCGTCTCCGTGCCCACGTTCTACGCGCACTACCCGAGCAAGGAGCACGTGATCATGCGGCTCCCCAGCCCGGAGGAGACCGCTTCGCTGCTCGCCGACCAGCCGGCGGAGCTGCCGCTGGGACAGCGGATCCGCCGGTCGGCGGTGCAGATGATGGCCGGCATCGACGGCGAAGCCGAGGCCGAGCTGGCCGCGCGCTGGCAGGTGATCGCCTCCACGCCGGCGCTGCGGCACCGGGCAGCGGAGTTCGAGCGCGCCACGGCCGCCATGGTGCTGGAGAGCCTCGCCAGGACCAGCGGGCAGCCGATCGGACCGACCGACACGGTCATCGCCGGTGCCTACCTCTCCGCCTACACGGCCGGCCTGCTGCTGTGGGCCGACAGCCGCGGGGAGCGCGCGCTCGTGGCCTGCGTCGAAGCGGCCTTCGACGCGCTCGAGGCGGCCTGAGGGCGATCCTCACCGACCGGGTGAGCGCAGCTCCACGACGGTGATCTCCGGACGGGCACCGATCCGCATCGGCGGTCCCCAGAAGCCTGCTCCGGACGTGACGTACAGCTGGGTGTCCCCGTGCCGGGAGAGCCCCTCGACGGCCGGCTGGTCCAGGCGGATGGCGTAGTCGAAGGGCCACAGCTGCCCGCCGTGCGTGTGGCCCGACAGCTGCAGGTCCACCCCTGCCTGCGCCGCCTGGCCGACCATGAAGGGCTGGTGGGCCAGCAGCACCACCGGTGTCCCCTCGTCCCGGCCGTCCAGGGCAGCGCCGAGGTCGGCACCGTGGCCGGGAAGGCCCGAGGCCGCGGCGGTCCGGTCGTCGATGCCGGCGAGGTCGAAGGAGGCACCCCCCCGACGGATCGGTACCCGCTCGTTGCGCAGCACCTCCACGCCGAGGGTGGGGAGGTGCCGCAGCCAGCCGGTGGTGTCGGTGAAGTACTCGTGGTTGCCGGTGACGAAGAAGACGCCCTGCTCGCTCACCAGGTCCCGCAGCGGCGCGACGTCCTCGCGCAGTGCTTCCACGTCGTCGTCGACCAGGTCACCGACGATCGCGACCACGTCGGGCCGCTGCTCGTTGACCATCTCCACCAGCCGCTCGAACCGGCGGCCGCCGTAGGTGGACGAGAGGTGGCCGTCGGAGAAGGTGACGATCCTGAGCCCGTCCAGGGCGGGATCCAGCCGGGACAGCGTGATGGGGACCCGCCGGACCACGGGCGCGCTGTTGGCGAGGTACGCACCCGTTCCGGCGGTGCCCAGCGCCACCGCGCCCGCGGTGACGGCCAGTCCGCGCGCGAGGAAGAGCCGCCGTGAGCGGTCCGGCACGTCCGCTGCGACATCGCGGTCGATCACACCGCCGTCCTGGTCGATCACATCGCCGTCCTGCCGGACGGCACCGCGGGCCGTGACACCGCCGTCCTGCCGGACGGCACCGCGGCCAAGTGCCGTTCCCCCGTCGGGCTGAGCCGCTGCGTCGTCCCTGCGCGGACCCCTCCGGGGCCCACTCGGGACGACCCGTCCATCCGCGCGCTTGCTGATCATCAGCCGTCCGACCGCGCGGACCGGCTCCAGGACGAGGAGGGACAGGAACGCGTAGAAGGCGATGCCGAGCCAGCTGAAGCCGATCCAGCTGAGCGGGGCAGCGGTGTTCATGGGCAGCACCCCGCGCAGCACCACGGCCAGCACCGGGAGGAAGGTCAGGAAGACGGTCAGCCAGGTCAGTCGCCGGCGCAGCCGGCCCGGCTCGGTGGTGCTCCGCACCAGCCGGAACCACAGGTAGGCGTGCAGAAGGCCCATGGCGAGCAGGACGACGGTGCCGAAACCCAGGAGGGCGACGACGGACAGGACGGCCTCCAGGCCTCGGGGAGCGACGGACCCCGCCATGGTGCCCGCCCGTGCTGCCGGAGGACGACGCGGCCCGGCGGGACGTGCCCGGTGCCGATCAGCCCGGCGGGTCTGCCGCGAGCCGCCCGGCCAGCGCGAAGGCGAGCTTCGAGGCCCGCGGGGACGGTGTGGCACCCGCGGCGACCAGCACGTCCCCGACAGCCGCCAGCAACGGCTCCTCCCCCTCGACCAGCTCCACCTCGACCTCCCGCCACGAGCGCCGTTCCGGCCCGTTGCCGGTCGCAGCGGGGAGCACCGTCGCCTCGACCGTGTCGTCGGCGAGCTCGGCGAGCACCCGGCCGGCGGCATCGCGGAGCCAGGTGACCACCCGTCGGGTGCGGAGCGTCACGACCGGGAGGACCGCAGCCCCGCCCAGGAGACCGGCGACCGCGGTCAGCAGCTCCTCCGGTGGCCCCGTGGCCGCAGCGCCCAGCGGCAGGTGCAGCTCGCGGCGGGCTGCTCCGGCGGGGAGCTTCAGGTGCCAGCCCTCGTCGGGGCCACCGGTGCGCCGCCGCAGGGTCACCCGTGCGCGGACCAGCCGCAGGTCCGCGGTGTCGTGATAGGTCGCCTCCAGGTGGTGGGGAACCGGCGGCCCGGCCGACGCGACGCCCGGTACGCCGTCGAGCGGGGGAACGACGAAGGCGGGTCCGACGTCGAACTTCCGCTCGACCTCGAGCTGCTCGGTGACCACCGGCCGACCGTAGGGCAGCGGCGCCGGGACGCGCTTCCGCACGCCGCTGTACGTTGCCGGACATGTCCCAGCAGCGCAGCCGCCGCGAGGGGTGGGGCATGGTGGCGGCGGTGCCGTGGGCGGCCTGGGCGGCGCTGCGCGCGACCGGCGGGGACCGCGGTTTTCCGCTCGTGCCGGTCGTGGCGTTCACCCCCTACGCGGCAGCGAGCTCCGTCCTGCCCGTGGCCGCGGCAGCGGCGGCGCGGTCCGCCGGCGGCACGCTCCTGGCCGCGCTGGCGGGCGCGGTGCTCACCGGCGCCGTACGGGGCAACCGCGGCACGCCCGCCCCCGTGCTTCCGGACGGCGGAGAGCGGCTGCGCATCGCCACGGTCAGCCTGCGCAAGGGCCTGGTGCCGGCCGCGTCCGTCGTGGAGCTCGTCCGCCGGCACGACGTCGACCTGCTCGCCGTCCAGGAGCTCACGCCCGACGCCGAGCGCCGGCTGCACGATGCCGGCCTGGACCGGCTGCTGCCCCACGCCCACGTGATCCCCGCGCGCCCGGGCGCCGTGCCCTCGGCCTCCGGCGCCGTGTGGAGCCGGCTCCCCCTGGACCGGCGGGCCGCGGTGCCCGGGACGTTCGAACAGCCCTCGGCGCGGGTGTCTCGCGCGTCCGGCCCCCCGGTGGAACTGGTGGCGGTGCACACCGCGCCACCTGCCCTCTCCCCTGGAGCCGTGCGGGCCTGGACCGGTGACCTGGCGCGGCTGCCCGGCCCGGTGCCGGAGGCGCTGCGGGTGCTGGCCGGGGACTTCAACGCCACGCCCGACCACGGCGCGCTGCGCGCGGTCGTCCGCCGGGGGTACCGGGACGCCGCCCGGGCGCAGGGCCGGGGTGCCGAGTGGACCTGGCGGCCCCTGCGGCTGCGCCTCCCCCGGCTCGCCCTGGACCACGTCCTCGTCGATCCACGGCTGGCGGTCGCCGGGTGCTCGTTCGTGCCCGTGCGCGGCAGTGACCACCGCTCGGTCGTCGTCGACCTGGTGCTCCCGCCCGCCTGACTCGCGGCCGGCCATGTTCACCGGGCCGCCGCCCGGGGAACGCTCCGGGTACTGCGTCCATCGGAGGGCGCCCCCGGGAAGGAGCGGCCATGTTGAGCCAGAGCGAGGTGACCGCCGCCATCGGCAGCACCGCCTACGGCAACGGGGGCGACAAGCTGGGCACGGTGCAGCACTTCTTCGTCGACGACCGGACCGGCGAGCCCACCTGGGTCGCCGTCACCACCGGTCTGTTCGGCACCCGGCACTCGATCGTCCCCGCGAGCGAGGCGAGCTGGCACGACGGCCGCCTGCAGCTCCCGGTCACCGCCGACGCGGTGAGGAGCGCTCCGGCCCCCAGCGGGAACCACCTCGACCCCGGCGAGGAGGCCGAGCTGCGCCGTCACTACGGACTGGCCGAGGCCGTTTCCTCCGCGCCGGTGGAGGGCGGGAACACCGGATCCGCGACGGACACCGTCGCCCTTCCGGCGACGCCGCCGGTACCCGAGCCGGATCGGGCCGGGCGCGCCGCACCCGCGAGCACCGACGGCGCCATGACCCGCAGCGAGGAACGCCTGGCGGTGAGCACCGAGCGCGTGCCCGTCCGACGTGTCCGGGTGGTCAAGTACGTGGTCACCGAGGAGGTGCAGGTGACCGTGCCGATCCGGCGGGAGGAGATCCGGATCGAGGAGGTGCCCCTGGACGCCGAGGACGGAGCGGCTCTGGACACCGCCCGGTCCTCGTCACTGCCGGAGGAGATCGTGCTGCACACCGAGCGCCCGGTCGTGGGCGTCGAGGTGGTACCGGTGGAGCGGGTCCGGCTGCGCACCGAACTGGTCACCGAGCAGGAGACGGTCACGGGGCAGGTGCGGCGCGAGCAGGTCGTCGTGGACCACGACCCCGTCACCCCGGACGACGCCGTCTGACCCGCCGGGTCAGCCGCGGCGGTCGGCGAGGAAGCGGAACCGGTCGCGCGTGGCGGCCACCTCGGCGGGGTCGACGTCGGCCAGCAGGATCGTCTCGATCCCTGCCGCCGTGGCCAGCAGCTCACCCGTGGGGCTGACGATCCGGCTGTCCCCGGCGTGCTCCGTGCCGTCCCCGGCGGTGCCGACCCGGTTGCAGCCGACCACGTAGGCCTGGTTCTCGATGGCCCGTGCCTGCAGGAGCGCCTGCCAGTGCAGCCGCCGGGCGGCCGGCCAGTTGGCCACCACGACGTACAGGTCGGTGTCCCGGGCGGCTTGCCAGAAGACGTCGGCGAAACGCAGGTCGTAGCAGATGAACGGCGTGATCCGGACGCCGTCGACGGTCACCGTGACCGGCCCGTCGCCGGCCCGGAAGCGCTCGTGCTCGCCGCCGTGGGTGAACGGGTGCAGCTTCCGGTAGCGGTGCACGGTGCCGTCGGGGCCGGCCAGCACGAAGGAGTTGTAGGGCAGCGCTGCTGCTCCCCCGCCGGCGCCCGGCGCGATCTCCGGGCAGCTCCCGCCCACCCACACGCCGTGCTCGGCCGCCTGCCCGGCGAGGAACGCGGCCGATGGCCCGTCCTCGGGCTCACCGATGCCGGGCGTCATGGAGAACCCGGTGGAGAAGGTCTCGCTGAGCAGGACCAGCTCGGCGCCGGCGGCGGCAGCCCGGGCCACCTGGGGCGCGAGCCGGGCGAAGGTGGCCTGCCGGTCCTCCCAGACGATGTCGTGCTGCACCGCCGCCACCTTCACGCCAGCCTCCTCAGCCGCTCGACCGCATCGGCGAGCACCGCATCGCTCTTGCAGAACGCGAACCGCACCAGGTGGCGCCCCAGGTCGGTGTGCTCCGGGGTGTAGAACACCACGGTCGGGATGGCCACGACGCCGATCCGTCCGGGCAGCTCCCGGCAGAAGGCCAGGCCGTCGCCGTCGGCACGGACGGGACGGACGTCGACGGTCGCGAAGTAGGTCGCCTCCGGGCTGACCACCGGCAGGCCTGCCTGGCGCAGGCCGGTGACCAGGACGTCGCGCCGGCGCTGGAGGTCGTGCGCGACACCGGCGAAGTACTCCCCGGGCATCCGCAGCCCCACGGCGACGGCGGGCTGGAGGGGCCCGGCGTTGACGTAGGTGAGGAACTGCTTGGCCGTGCGGACGGCGGCCACCAGCGGCGCGGGACCGCAGATCCAGCCGACCTTCCAGCCCGTCACGTTGAAGGTCTTGCCCGCACTGGAGACGACGAGAGTGCGCTCGCGCATGCCCGGCAGCGTGGCGAGGGAGACGTGCCGGGCGCCGTCGAAGACCAGGTGCTCGTACACCTCGTCGGTGAGCACGGTGAGATCGTGCTCCTGGGCCAGGCCCGCGAGGACGGCGAGCTCGGCCGGGGCGAAGACCTTGCCCGTGGGGTTGTGCGGCGTGTTGAGCAGCAGCAACCGGGTGCGCGGCGTGAGCGCGGCCCGCAGCTCGGCCTCGTCGAAGGTCCACGCCCCGTCGCCGCCGGCGGGAGGGTGCAGCGGTACCGGCCGGACCACACCTCCGGCCATGGCCACCGACGCGCTGTAGCTGTCGTAGAGGGGCTCGAACACGAGGACCTCGTCGCCGGGCTCGAGCAGTCCGAGCATGGCCGCGGCCAGCGCCTCGGTGGCGCCCGCGGTGACCAGCACCTCGGTGTCGGGGTCGTATCCGAGCCCGGAGAACCGCGCGGAGTGCTCGGCGACGGCGGCGCGCAGCGCGGGCGTGCCCGGCCCTGGCGGGTACTGGTCGGCGCCCGTGCCGATCGCGGCGCGCGCGACGTCGAGGACCGCGGCGGGGCCGGGGTAGTCAGGAAAGCCCTGCCCGAGGTTGACCGAGCCGGTGCGCACGGCCAGCGCGCTCATCTCGGCGAAGACCGTCGTCCCGAAGCCCCGCAACCGGGATGCGAGCGGCGTGCTTGTCACGTCGTGAGCGTGCCACGCGGCCCCTGCAGGAGCCCGCCGCGAGCGGTGGGGGAAGGGGTCCTCACCCGATCCGGACGGTCCCGTGGCCCTCGACGGCCACGACGTCGCCCGAGCGCAGCTGCCGCCCCCGGCGCTCCTCGGGCTCGCCGTTCACGGTGACCGCCCCGGAGAGCAGCACGTCCTTCACCTGGGCGCCGGTGGGAACGGCGTCGACGAGCTTGAGCAGCTGGCCCAGCCGGATGCTGTCCTCGCCGGGACGCAGGTCGATGGTGCGCACGCGGTCCAGTCTCCCGTCAGGCCGGCACGAGCGCGTCGCCGACCCGGACGGCGCCCGGTTCGAGCACGGCCGCACGGACGGCGAGCAGGCCGTTCCGCTCCCGGTGGATCGTCTTCAGCACCGACGTGTCCCGGGCGATGCCGCCGGGCTGCGGGCGGGTGGTCATGACACAGCGGTCGATCGGCCGCCCGAGTTCCAGCAGCGCAGTGCCGAGCCGGGCCTGCCGCCCCTCGAGCTGCTCCTCCCCCGCGCCCGCCAGGACCACGTTGGCGCGGAACCGTCGACGGTCCCAGGTGCCGAGCGTGCCGGTGGAGACCAGCGACAGGCGGATCCGGGGGCTGTCGTGGAAGGGGCCGGAGGCGCCTTCCCACCGCAACCACTCGGCGGGATCGGGCACCTCCTCGTCGGCCGGGGTCTCGTGGACGGGCACCGCGCCGTCCTCCCCGGCCTCGCGGAGCTCGACCCGGCGGCCGAGCCAGGCGGAGACCACGGCAGGGATCTCGACGGGACCGGCGGCCACCGCTCCGTCGGGCAGCACCACCTCCACGTCGCCGTCCGCGCGGATCCGGGCCGCGGCGAACAGCAGATCCGGATCCCGCCGCGCGGTCAGGCCCCGCCCGGAGTCGCGGTCGAACAGGGCCCAGCGCCGGTCACCGGGGATGCCCAGCGGGCCGACCGGCGTCCGGCTCAGGCGCTCGCCCTGCAGCGACTTCACCGGATAGCGCCACAGCTCGAGCACCCGCACGTCAGCCCGCCGGGCTCCAGGACAGCGTCCACGTGCCGGCCCACTCCTGGCCCGGCTCGAGGACGACCAGATCGGTGCCGTCGGCGAGCGCGTCGGGCGGGCAGGTCATCGGCTCGACGGCGAGACTCCGCCGCCGCTGCCCCGACGGGAGAGCGTCCCCGCTGAACACCTGCAGCCACGGCCAGGCACCGTCGACACCCATCTCCAGCTCCCCCGCGGCGCCGGCCAGCCGCACGCGGGCCCAGCCGTCGGCGTCGCGGTCGAGGTCGGTGAGCGGGATGTCGAACGCGCGGTCGCCGATCCGCCCGATCGTGCCGTCGAAGGCCCGCCGCTCCCCCGTGGGCAGGCTCCCGTCGAGCACCAGCTCCGTCCGGGCCGGCAGCAGCAGCTCGGCGTCGCCGATGCCGCCGTCCGCGGTGGCGCCGACCGAGAGGTAGGGATGGACCCCGGCGCCGAAGGGGGCCGCCCGCTCCCCCGGGTTCCGGACGCGGACGGTCGACGTCAGCCGGCCGGCGTCGAGCACGTGGTCGACGGCGGCCTGCAGCCGGAAGGGGTACCCGGGGTGCGGTTCCAGCGTCGTGCCCACCGTGACGGACCGGTCCGCACGATCGAGCACGGTCCAGGGCTGCCAGGACACCAGGCCGTGGAGAGCGTGCGGCTCCTCCGGCGACTGGACGTCGAGCTGCAGCTCCTCGCCGTGCCAGGTCCACCGGCCGTCGCGGATCCGGTTGGGCCAGGGAAGCAGGACCGCGCCCCGCCACCCCTGCAGCACGGCCCCGGCGGGGTATCCGTCGAGCACCTCCCAGCTCCCGACGGCGAGCCGGCGCAGCGTTCCGCCGCGCAGGTCGACGACGAGGACGGCGTCGCCGGCGGTCAGCTCGACCTCGGCCGGAGCCGTGGGAGGCCAGGTGTCGGACATGCGTCCAGCTCACCACATGCGACCAGGCCGCGGCCGTCGCTCAGCTTCCGCAGTTCTCGTCGCCGTAGGAGGCGATGGTCTCCACGGCGGCGGCGAACTCGTTCGCCTCCTCCTCGCCGACGTCCCCGCTCTCGACCGCCCGCGCCAGGTCGCCGTCCTCCGGGAAGTCGTCGGCCAGGAGGTCCGCCGCCTGCTGGACGTCGCCGCCTGCGTCGTCGGGCACCGAGTCGGCCAGCTCCTCCAGCTCGTTCCTGATCTCCGCCCCGTCGGACACCTCGGCCCGGCCGATCGCCTCGTACTGCTCGCAGAAGTCCTCCACGCCGGGACCCCCGCACGCGGTCAGGCCGAACGGGAGAGCGGACGCGACGGCAACCACGGCGAGCGTGCGGATGCGCATGGGGCTCCCTCCGGGTGGCGGGCGGCCGGCGGGTGCCCACCAGCTGCCGCGGTGCCGTCGGACCACCCTCACACACCCGCAGCCCGAGGGTCTCCGACAGGAACAGGCGATCCGACCGGAGCTCTTCCTCCACACCTCGTGCGAGGGAGGGGCCCGCCACCCGCTCAACCCGAAACCGGATCGACCGATACATGTCGGGAGCGCCCGGGCCCCGGGCCGTACGTGACAGGAGCACCGTGGACGAGCAGAAGGCGCTGGCGGGTACCTCCACGGTCACCACCCGGCTGCTGCTGCGGGTCGTGGCCGAGCAGGGCGGGGACTCCGCCGTCCAGCGGGTGCTCGACGCCGCCGGCCTGGCCGGGCAGCGCTCCCAGCTGCTCGGCCTGCGCGGCCGGATCCCGTACCCGGTCAAGATCCGGCTCTTCGACGCCGCCGTGCAGGAACTCGGGAACGCCCGGCTCGGCCTGACGCTCGGCACGGCCGCAGTCGCGGATCCCGCCGTCGCGGCGCTGCGCCGGGTGGTCACCGCTTTCGGCTCCCCCGCCGGAGTCCTGCGGCAGGTCTCGCGCCTCTCCACCCGCCTGGACAGTGCCGCGGTGTTCCGCTGCGTGTCCGCGGGCCGGGGCGCGGCCGAGCTCACCTGGCGCGTCCTCCCCCCGCACCACCCGAGCCGCGTGGACTGCGACTACAACATCGGCATGCTCCGGCAGGCCCCGGTGCTCTTCGGGCTGCGCCCTGCCGTCGTCGAGCACTGGTCCTGCCAGGTCGACGGCGCCTCGGAGTGCACGTACACCGTGACCTGGCAGGAGCACGGCACGTTCCCTCGCTGGCGGCGGTGGCTGTCGCGCCGCCCGGCGCCCGCCGGGTACGGGACGGCAGCGGAGCACGGGACGGCAGCTGCGGAGGACCGCCTGCGCGAACTCCAGCAGGTGGCGACGGACCTGGTCCGGGGGGACTCCCTCGAGGACACGCTGGACCGCGTCGCCAGCCGCGTCGACCGGACGGTGCACGCGCCGGGCTACCTGCTCGACGTCCGGCTGCCGCACGGTGGGCGGCACGTGCGCACGCGAGGTACGGGAGCGTCGGTCCTGGCTGCGCTGACCGGCGCCCACCTGGAGGCCGGCTGCCAGGAGGTCGGCGGGATGTCGGTCCTGGGTGTGCCGGTCACCTCGGCGACCCGGGACTACGGGGTGCTCGCCGTCGTCGCCTGGCCCGGGCAGCAGACCTTCCCGGGCGACGTCGAGCTGCTCACCGCCTATGCCCGGCACGCGGCCGCCGCGATCGAGATGACGACCACCCTGGCCGAGGCACGGCAGCAGGAGGAGACCGCGCGGCTGCTGCTCGCGGTGGCCCGCTCGCTGGCCGGTCGCCGCGAGGCGCGGGAGATCGCGCAGACGGTGGCGGACGCCGTTCCCGCCCTCTGCGGCGCCGAGCGTGCCGCAGTGGCACTGTGGGAGCCGGGGCTCAGCTCCGTCTGGATCGCCGGGCTGAGCGGCTGGCCGGAGGAACTGGCCGAACGCGCGGCCGGGTTCGTCACCCGCACCGACGACAGCCCCGAGCTGCGCGAGCTCATCGCCGTCGGCTCGCCCATGCTCGTCGACCGGTCGAGCTCCACCTGGGCCGACCATGTGCTCGCCGAGTTCGGCGTCACGGCGATGGGCGGCGTGCCCATCAAGGTCGGCGACCGGCTCGTCGGGATCGTCCTCGCCTACTGGGTCGGCGAGCCGCCCCCGGTCGGCCTGGGCGAGGCGACCACCGAGCGGATGTGGGGGCTGGCCGGGCTGGCCGGCGTGGCACTGGACAACACCCACCTGCTCGACGAGATCCGGCACCGGGCCGACCACGACCCGCTCACCGGCCTGGCGAACCGCGCGCTCCTCGAGAGGTCCGTCCGGAAGGCGCTGGCCGGGACCGCGCCCCCCGATGGTCCCGTCGCGCTGCTCTTCTGCGACATCGACCGCCTCAAGCGCGTGAACGACAGCCTCGGGCACGCATGCGGCGACGAGGTCCTCCGCGAGGTCGCCCGCCGGCTGCGGTCGGTCGTCCGCGACCAGGACACGGTGTCCCGCTACAGCGGCGACGAGTTCGCCGTCCTGCTGCCGGGCACGGCCGACCCAAGCGCCCGGGAGGTGGCCGAGCGCATCCACCGGGCACTGTCCGAGCCCCTCCGTGTGGACGAGCAGGAGGTCTTCGTGGACCTGGCCGTCGGCGTGGCCGTCCTCGAGCCCCCGTCGGGAATGCCCGAGGACGACGCCCGCCGGGCGGCGCAGGAACTGGTGCAGCGTGCCGTCGAGGACATGCACCGGTCCAAGACCGGCAGCCTGGACCAGGTGGAGGACGACGAGCAGGCAAGGCAGCGGCTGCGGCTGGAGACCGACCTGCACGGAGCGGTCCGCCGCGGCGAGATCGCCGTGCACCTGCAGCCGCAGATCGACCTCGCCAGCGGCCGCATCGTGGCCGTGGAGGCGCTGGCCCGCTGGAACCACCCCGCCCTCGGCCCGGTGCGGCCCGACGTCTTCGTGCCCGTCGCGGAGGCGAGCGGCCTGATCGGCGAGATCGGCGGGTACGTCCTGCTCGATGCCTGCCGCACGGTCGCGGCCTGGCGTGCTGACGGGGTGGACCTCGAGGTGGCCGTCAACGTCTCCGCCGTCCAGCTCAACGACCCCGGGTTCACCGCGACGGTCCGCGGAGTGCTCGAGGAGGCCGGCCTGCCCGGCGACCGGTTGACCCTGGAGGTGACCGAGAGCCAGGTGCTGTCCGAGGTCGCCACCCGGCACGGGCACCTGGAGCACCTGCGCGCGCTCGGCGTCGGCATCTCCGTGGACGACTTCGGCACCGGCTACTCCTCGCTGGCCCAGCTGCACCGGCTGCCGGTCACCGAGATGAAGGTCGACCGGGCCTTCACCGCCGGCCTCACCGACGACGCAGCCTCCCCGTTCGTCGCCGGGATCGTCGGGCTCGGGCACGGGCTCGGGCTCCGGGTCGTGGCCGAGGGCGTCGAGACGGCCGGCCAGGTGCACGCCCTGCGGAGCATGGGCTGCGAGCGCGCCCAGGGCTACCTGTTCGGCCGGCCCATGACACCGGCCGCGCTGAGGGAGCAGCTGCTGGTGGAGGCCGGGACGGGCCTCCACCCGGCACCCGCCTGACCCGGCCGGGCGGCGTGCGGCCCGGGGAGACGCCGACCGGAGCCTGTCGGCGTGAGGTCCGGGAGGATCGCGGCATCCACGGGCGGGCCGGCCATCCGCCGACCGGGCTCCGGGACTGCCGGATGCGTGTTGTGTGTGGGCAAGGGGGGAGTTGAACCCCCACGTCCTTTCGGACACACGGACCTGAACCGTGCGCGTCTGCCATTCCGCCACTTGCCCTGGCGAGGGAAGACATTAGCAGCCGGGGGCCGCGCCCCCGTCGAGGGGTTCATCGTCGCCCTGTTCGTCGCCGTGCCCGTCGCCCGGTCCGTCGCCGTGTCCGAGAACGAGCCTCGGGGCGTCGCGGGCTTCCGAAGCGGTCAGCCACGTTCCGCCCGGCTACGATCACGGGTGGCACAGGGGGACGTCCGTCGAGCGCAAGGGAGCGACTGTGGGTGTGCTGCAGCGCTTCGAGCGTCGTCTCGAAGGCATGGTCGGCCTGGCGTTCGCCCGTCTCTTCAAGGGCAAGGTGCACCCGGCCGAGATCGCCAAGGCCCTGCAGCGGGAGGCCGACGAGCAGCGGTCGATCGTGGGCGAGGGCCGCGTGCTGGCGCCCAACGTCTACGTCGTGCGCCTCGGGGAGACCGACTTCGCGCACCTCGGGCAGTGGTCCGAGCAGCTCGCCGGCGAGCTCGCCGACATGGTCACCGAGCACATCGAGGGCGAGGGCTACCAGGTCTTCGACAAGGTCACCGTGCAGCTCGAGCAGGACGACGCACTCACCACCGGCGTCTTCGAGGTGAGCTCGCACGTCGCCGACCCGGCCCGGCCCCTCCCGCGCTCCGGAGCCGGGCCCGTCGCGCCGGCCACCGGCCACCCCCCGCTGCCGCCGCTGGCCCCGCTGCGCAGCCACGGCGCCACCGACACCGGCAAGCAGGTCCCCTCGATGGTCGGCCGCGCCGGCTCCCGCACCACCTCGACCCACGTGCTGGTGGTCGACGGCCCGGGCACCCGGCACGAGCTGTCCACCGGCCGCAACGTGATCGGCCGCGGCACGGAGGCCGACATCCGCCTCCCCGACACCGGGGTCAGCCGCAAGCACGTCGACGTCGTCCTGGACGGCGGCGTCGCCGTCGTGGAGGACCTCGGCTCCACCAACGGCACGCTGGTGAACGGGCGCCGCATCACCCGCCAGCCGCTCAGCGACGGGGACGTCATCCGCATCGGCCACTCGGTCCTGGTCTACCGGCAGGACGGGGCGTGACCGGATCCGCGCGGTCGCACGGGGCACGGCACCACCCCTCCCCCCGGAGGGGCTCGGGCGGCGGGCTGGTGCCCCGGTGAGCGAACTGGTGCTGCAGATCTTCCGGTTCGGCTTCCTGCTGCTGCTCTGGCTGTTCATCTTCGCGGCGTTCCGCGTGGTGCGCGCCGACCTCTTCGGCGGACGCGCGGGCCGGGTGGCGTCGGTGCCGCCCCGCACCGCCACGCCGAAGAAGCGCGGGCAGCGCGGGCCCCGGTCGCTCGTCGTCACCGCCGGCCCGCTCAGCGGAACCAAGATCACCCTCGGTGACCAGCCGATCCTGGTCGGGCGGGCCGACGACTCGACGCTGGTCCTCACCGACGACTTCGCCAGCTCACGGCACGCCCGGCTCACCAACCGCGGCGGCCAGTGGTACGTCGAGGACCTCGGCTCCACCAATGGCACCTATCTCGACCAGCAGCGGGTCCAGGGCCCGCTGCTGGTCGCCCCCGGCCAGCCGATCCGCATCGGCCAGACCGCACTGGAGCTGCGTTCGTGACGCTGGTTCTCCGCTATGCCGCGCGTTCCGACCGCGGCCTCATCCGCGGCAACAACCAGGACTCGGTCTACGCCGGGCCCCGGCTGCTGGCCGTGGCCGACGGCATGGGCGGCCACGCCGCCGGTGACGTCGCGAGCAAGGTGGTGATCGCCGCCCTCGAGCACCTCGACGACGACGCGCCCTCCGGCGACATGCTGCAGGCTCTGCGCGGCGCCGTCTTCGAGGGCAGCGAGCACCTGCGCGAGGTGATCCGCGAGTCGCCCCAGCTCGAGGGCATGGGCACGACGCTCACCGCCATCCTCTTCGCCGGCGGGCGGCTGGCCCTGTGCCACGTCGGCGACTCCCGCGCCTACCTGCTCCGCGACGGCCAGCTGTCGCAGATCACGCACGACGACACGTTCGTCCAGACGCTGATCGACGACGGCCGGATCACGCCCGAGGAGGCCAACAGCCACCCCCAGCGGTCGCTGCTCCTCCGGGCGCTCAACGGCCAGGACGTCGAACCGGACCTCTCCATGCGCGAGGCCCGTGCCGGTGACCGCTACATGCTCTGCTCCGACGGCCTCTCGGGCGTGGTGAGCGAGGGCACCCTGGCCGACGCGCTGCAGGAGCCGGACCCCCAGGTCACCGCCGACCGGCTCATCGAGCTGGCCCTGCGCAGCGGTGGGCCGGACAACATCACGGTGATCGTCGCCGACGTCGTCGAGGACACCGGGGGCCGCGGCCGCCTGGACCCCGTCATCGACGGCGCGGCGGGGGACAACGTCGGCCAGCGGCAGGTCGACCCGGGATCGGCCGCCGGCCGGGCCGCCCTCGCCGATCCGGCTCCCGCGCCACCGCCGACACCCACGCTGCCGACGGGCGGCGGCCCCTCCGCCCGCCGCCGCCCGCTGCGACTCCTCCTGGTGGCGGGGGCCCTCCTCACCGTGCTGGTGGCGGGGGCGATCGGCACGTACGTCTGGGCGCTGAACCACTGGTTCGTGGGGGTGAGCGGGAACGGTGACGACGAGCAGGTGGCGGTCTTCCGCGGGCTGGACGCCTCCGTCGTCGGCGTGAACTTCTACCAGCTCGACCGCAGCACCGACCTCGCCGTCTCCGACCTCACGCCCGCCGCCCGCACCCGGGTGCGCGGCAGCATCACCGCCGACGACTCCAGCGACGCCGACCGGATCCTCGACGCCCTGCGCGACCAGCGGCTGCCGCTGTGCCGCACGGCCGACGTCGGGTCCGCCGGCGCCCCGGCCACGACCCCGGAGCTCCCCTCGGCGACCGCCCCCACGACCGCACAGGCTCCCGTTCCCGGAGAGCCGGCTGTGTCCGAACCGCCGGCTCCCGAGACGACGACCACGTCGTCGTCGGCTCGGACGACGTCGTCGTCCGAGCCGGGGGTGGACTGCCGGGAGACGAGCTGATGCCAGGTCCGGTCACCGACCCGCGCGGCACCGCTGCTCCGGAGACCCCCACCCGGCGGGGAACCGAGGCGGCGCTGCTGGTGTTCGCGGTGCTCATCACCGTCGTCGCCCAGGCGATCGTCGACCTCACGGTCACCGGCTCCCTGCGCCCGGAGATGGCCGGCTTCAGCGCCTGGATCACCGGCCTGTGGGTGGTCGCGCATCTCGCCATCCGCAAGTGGGCGGCCTACGCCGACCCCCTCATCCTGCCGTCGGTGGCGCTGCTCGTGGGGCTCGGGCTGACGGTCATCCACCGGCTCGACCTGGCCGCCGGGCAGGCGGGCAGCACCGTCACCCGCGAGGACGCCCCGGTGCAGCTCGTCTGGGCGACCCTCGGCGTGGCCCTGTTCGTGGGTCTGCTGATCATCGTCCGGGATCACCGCACCCTGTCCCGCTTCGCCTACACCTCGGCCCTGGTCGGCATCGTCCTGCTGGCCCTGCCGGCGGTGCTGCCCGCCTCCATCTCGATGGTCAACGGCGCCAAGATCTGGATCAGGGTCGCCGGCTTCTCCATCCAGCCGGGGGAGTTCGCCAAGATCTGCCTGGTCGTCTTCTTCGCCGCCTACCTGGTGGACAAGCGCGACGTGCTGGCGCTGGCCAGCCGCAAGGTGGCCGGCCTGGAGCTCCCCCGCGGCCGAGACCTCGGCCCGGTGCTCGTGGCCTGGCTCCTGTCGATCCTGGTGCTGGTCTTCGAGCGCGATCTGGGCAGCTCGCTGCTGCTGTTCGGGATCTTCGTCGTGATGCTCTACGTCGCCACCGAGCGCGCCAGCTGGCTGCTCATCGGCCTGGGCCTGTTCGCCGGCGGCGCGCTCATCGCCTACCAGGTGTTCGGTCACGTGCGCGCCCGGGTGGACACCTGGCTGGACCCCTTCGCCTACGTCGACGGCGCGGGCTACCAGCTGGTCCAGTCGCTGTTCGGGCTCGGCACCGGGGGGCTGTTCGGCGCCGGGCTCGGCGGTGGCCGGCCCGACCAGGTGCCGGTGGCCAAGAGCGACTTCATCGCGTCGGCGGTCGGTGAGGAGCTCGGGCTGTTCGGGCTCGTGGCGGTCATCGTCGTCTACCTGGTGCTGGTGGAGCGCGGTCTGCGGACCTCGCTCGTCGTCCGCGACGCGTTCGGGAAGCTGCTGGCCGCCGGTCTGGCCTTCGCGGTCGCCTGGCAGGTGTTCGTCGTCCTCGGTGGTGTCACCGGGCTGCTGCCGCTGACCGGGCTCACCACCCCCTTCCTCGCCTACGGGGGCTCCTCGCTGGTGGCCAACTTCGTGCTCGTCGCCCTGCTCGTGCGGATCAGCGACGCCGCACGCCGGCCGGCGGCTCCGCACGCCGCCCAGGTCCAGCTGGGGGACGCGCCGACGGAGGTGGTGACGCCGTGAACGCGCCGCTGCGCCGGGTGGCGATCAGCGTCCTGGTGCTCTTCACCCTGCTGATCATCAACGTCAACGTCATCCAGGTGGTGCGCTCCGACGAGCTGCGCGACAACCCCCGGAACACCCGTGTGCTCGCCGAGGAGTACGACCGGGAGCGCGGCTCGCTCATCGTGGCCGGCAACGAGATCGCCGTCTCGGTGCCCACCGACGACCGGTTGGAGTACCTCCGGACCTATCCGCAGGGACCGTTGTACGCGGCCGTGACGGGCTACTACTCCCTGGTGTACGGCAACACCGGGCTGGAGCGGGCCGAGAACGACGTGCTGTCCGGTGAGGACTCGCGGCTGTTCGTCCGCCGCATCGCCGACCTGTTCACCGGCCGCGACCCGGCCGGCGGCGACGTCGTCCTGACACTGGACCCCGCCGTCCAGGAGGCAGCGATGGCCGGCCTGGAGGGCGTCACCGGAGCCGTCGTCGCCCTCGACCCCTCCACCGGCGCGATCCTGGGCATGGCGAGCACCCCGACCTACGACCCCGCGCCGCTGTCCAGCCACGATCCCGAGGCGATCCGCACCTACATGGAGCAGATCACCGACGAGGAGGCCCCCGATCCGCGCACGAACCGGGCGATCGAGAACAACTACCCGCCAGGGTCGCTGTTCAAGGTGATCGTCTCGGCCGCGGCGCTCCAGGAGGGCTACCAGCCGGACACCGTGATCCCGGCCCCCGACATCCTCACGCTGCCGCAGACGAGCACCCAGCTGCGGAACTACAACAACTCGCAGTGCAGCGCCGCCCAGGAGCAGCCGCTGATCGACTCCCTCACCATCTCCTGCAACACCGCGTTCGCCCAGCTGGGCATCGACCTGGGCGAGGACAAGGTCCGCGAGATGGCCCAGGCGTTCGGCCTGGACGACGAGGGGATGGAGATCCCTCTCCAGGTCGATCCGAGCACCGTCGGGGACATCGAGAGCGCCGCTGCCCTGGGACAGACCTCGATCGGCCAGCGCGACGTGCGGATGACCGTGCTCCAGGCGGCGATGGTGGCGGCCACCGTGGCCAACGACGGCGTGCAGATGAAGCCCCACCTGGTCGACGAGCTCCGCGCACCCGACCTCTCGGTCATCGACGAGACCGATCCGGAGGAACTGCGCGAGCCGATCTCGGCGGAGATCGCAGACGGGCTCACCGAGATGATGGTCAGTGTCGTGGCCCGCGGCTCCGGGCGGGCCGCCCGCATCTCCGGCATGGACGTCGCCGGCAAGACCGGCACCGCCCAGGTGCGCGAGGGCGTGGCCGACCACAACTGGTTCATGGGCTTCGCCCCGGCCGACGACCCGCAGATCGCCGTGGCGGTCTTCGTGGCCAACGGCGGGGGCACCGGGGGCGACGTGTCCGCCCCCATCTCCCGCCGGGTCATGGAGGCCTACTTCGAGGGGCAGGGCGGCTGATGGCGCTGCGCATCGGAAGTCTGCTGGCCGGGCGCTACGAGATCACCGCGCCCATCGCCACCGGGGGGATGGGCGAGGTCTGGAAGGCCCGCGACCGCGTTCTCGACCGGATCGTGGCGGCCAAGGTGCTCAAGAGCGAGTACACGAACGACCCGAGCTTCCTGGCGCGCTTCCGGAACGAGGCCCGGCACACCGCCGCGCTGTCCCATCCCAACATCGCCTCGGTCTACGACTACGGCGAGACGACCGACGACACGGGCGTGCAGACCCTGGCGTTCCTGGTCATGGAGTACGTCGAGGGGCAGCCGCTGGTCTCGATCCTCCACGAGGAGGGCCGCCTCCCCGTCGACTGGACGCTGCACGTCCTGAGCCAGTCCGCCGACGGGCTCTCGGCGGCGCACCGGGCGGGAGTGGTGCACCGGGACATCAAGCCGGGCAACCTCATCGTCCGCCCCGACGGCGTGGTCAAGCTGACCGACTTCGGCATCGCGCAGGCACGGGACGCGGCGCCGCTCACCCGCACCGGCATGGTCGTGGGAACCGCGCAGTACCTCTCCCCCGAACAGGCGCAGGGCATGGAGGTCACCGCCGCCTCCGACGTCTACTCCCTCGGCGTCGTCGGCTACGAGTGCCTCGCGGGGGCACGGCCGTTCGACGGCGCGTCCCAGGTGGCCATCGCGCTCGCGCACATCAACCGTCCGCCGCCACCGCTGCCCGGGGACGTCCCGCCGGCGGTCCGGCTGCTGGTCGAGCGGGCGCTGGCCAAGAACCCGTCCGACCGGTTCGCGGACGGGGGCGCGTTCGCCGAGGCCGTCCGCCGGGTCGCCGGCGGGGGCGCCGTCGCAGCCACCGCGGCCACCGCGGTGACCGCTGTCGTGGCACCCGCCACGGCGCCGACCCAGGTCGTCGACGCCGGTACCGCCGACCGGACTCAGGTGTTCCAGACCCCCGCCGCGGGGATGCCCGCCGTTCCGCCCGACGCCGGGGGGCGCCCGATGCCTCCCCTGCACGCTCCCGGGGACGACGACGAGTGGCTGCCCGCGGAGGATGAGCGACCCGGCAACCGACGGAAGCGGGTGGGGGTCGCCGCCGGGGCGGTGGTGCTCCTGCTGCTTGCGGGTCTCGCCTGGTTCCTGCTGGCGGGGGAGAACGGCGGTGAGGCGGATTCCGGCTCGGACCGCACCACCGCGACGGCGACCAGCACCGGCGCAGGACCCACCGGGGTCTTCCTCGATCCCGCCCGGTTCATCGGCCGCGATGCCGACGAGGTGGAGCAGGAGCTGCGGACCGCCGGGCTGGAGCCGGTGCAGGAGTCCGCGGACGAGGACCTGCTGGCGTCCGTGAGCCAGCCGCTGGACGCCGGCGACGTCGCCGGGATCGACCCGTCCGGCCAGGACGCACCTCCGGGCACGCAGGTGACGCTCTACGTCGCCGAGAGCGCCTGGAACCCCGACGCGGAGGAGGAAGTGGAGGAGGAGGAGCCGGTGGAGACCGCCGCCCCTTCCACGCGCACCACCACCCCGACGACGACGGAGGAGGAGGAGCCTCCGACGTCGACCGCGACGTCGACGTCGACGGCGCCTCCGACGTCGAGCGCAACTCCGACCACCAGTGTCGCTCCGCCCCCGCCCGCCGGCGGCTCGCGGGCTCCGACCCCGACCCCCGCACAGCCGACGGTGGTGGAACCAGCGACGGACCCCGATGCGGCGGGCGACGACTCGAACGACGCAGAGGCAGAGGCGGGTGACGATCAGTGAGGCCACTGGTTCTCACCTGCCGGGCTCCCGGCATTCCGGCGGTTACGCTCGCCGACGGCGTCCCGTCCGTGGTGACCGCCGCCGGGCCGCCTCGCGCCACCGGCCCCCGGACGATGCACCGAACCGCCCGAGAGGACCGTTGATGACCACCCCGCAGGTGCTCGGTGAGCGCTACGAGATCGGCGGGGTCCTGGGCCGCGGAGGCATGGCCGAGGTGCACCACGGCCGCGATCTGCGCCTGGGGCGGGAGGTCGCGGTCAAGGTGCTGCGCAGCGACCTGGCCCGCGATCCGTCCTTCCAGGTGCGCTTCCGCCGTGAGGCGCAGGCCGCGGCGTCGCTGAACCACCCGGCCATCGTGGCCGTGTACGACACCGGTGAGGACCGCGGCCCGTCGGGCGCCACTCCCTACATCGTCATGGAGTTCGTCGAGGGCGAGACGCTGCGCGACGTGCTGCGCCGTGAGGGGCCGCTTCCGATCGAGCGCGCGATGAGCCTGGCGGCCGACATCTGCGGAGCCCTCGACTTCAGCCACCGGAACGGGATCGTGCACCGGGACGTGAAGCCCGGGAACGTGATGATCACGCCGCAGGGGACCGTCAAGGTCATGGACTTCGGCATCGCCCGCGCGGTGTCGGACTCCGCGGCCACGATGACCTCCACGGCGGCGGTGATCGGCACGGCCCAGTACCTCTCCCCCGAGCAGGCCCGCGGCGAGGGCGTCGACGCCCGGTCCGACGTGTACTCGCTCGGCTGCCTGGTCTATGAACTGGTCACCGGAGCACCGCCGTTCACCGGGGACTCGCCGGTGTCCGTGGCATATCAGCACGTGCGCGAGGACCCGCGGCTGCCGTCCTCGATCAACCCCGAGATCCCGCCGGAGCTGGACTCGATCCTGCTCAAGGCGATGAGCAAGAACCCGGCCAACCGCTACCAGTCCGCTGCTGACATGCGCAACGACCTGCTCCGTGCGCTGGCCGGGCAGCGGGTGGAGGCGACTCCGGTGATGGGCGACGCCGAGAAGACAGCGCTCATCGGCGCCCCTGCCGGCGGCTACGGCTACAGCACCTGGGCCGACGGGGACGAGGAGGCCCGGCGTCGCAAGCGCCGCATCATCGCCCTCGTCTCGGTCCTCGCCGTCCTGCTGCTCGGTGGTGTGATCGCGGCCGCGCTGCTCACCAGCAACGACGACACGCCGGTCGCCGCCCCGGATGTCCGCGTCCCCACGTTGGTCAACCTGACCCAGGCCGACGCGGAGAGCGAGATCGAGGCGGCCGGCCTCACGGTCGGCGACGTCACGACCGCGGCGAACGCCGACGTCCCCGAGGGCAGCGTGGTCGAGAGCAACCCGGTGACCGGCGCCATGGTGGACGCCGACAGCGAGGTCGACCTGGTCGTCAGCGCCGGCCCCGACACGGTCCTGGTGCCGGGCGTCGAGGGCCTGACCGAGGAGCAGGCGCGGGCCAACCTGGAGGCAGCCGGCTTCACCAACGTCTCCACACGTCCGGTGGACTCCGTCGAGATCGACGAGGGCCGCGTCGTCTCGGTGTCGCCCACACAGGGCAGCCAGGCCGGCCGCACCGCCGTGATCACGCTCGACGTGTCCACGGGCACGATCGCGATGCCCGACGTGGTCAACCGGTCCGAGAGCCAGGCGCGGGCGACCCTGCAGGAGAACGGCTTCGGCGCCGGGCAGATCGTGGTGCAGAACGTCGAGCGCGACGACGTCGCCCCGGGCACCGTCGTCGAGACCGACCCGGCCGCCGGTACGGACGTCGGCTCCGGCGACACCATCACCCTGCTGGCCGCCGTCGCCGTCCCGTCCGAGCCGCCGACGCCGTCCACCACCGCCCCGCCGTCGTCACCGGCGCCGGCTGGCGGTACCGGCGGCGCCACGGGCGGTCGTGCCGACACCGACAGGGACAGAGACACGGACACCGACACCGACACGGACACCGACACAGGCACCGGCGGCTGACGCGCACGCAGGGCGTGCGTCAGCGGGAGGTCAGGCGGTGGCCGAGGACAGCCGCTGCGCACCGGCCGAGGCGGCGGCGACGAGGTCCTCGTCGGGGGCGAGCCCGCAGACCGACAGCCAGGTGGCCAGCATCCGGTGCCCACCCTCGGTGAGCACCGACTCGGGGTGGAACTGCACCCCCTCGACCGGCAGCTCGCGGTGGCGCAGCGCCATCACCAGCCCTGACGAGGTGTGCCCGGTGACCTCGAGCTCGGCCGGAACCGTGGCGGGGTCGACGGCGAGCGAGTGGTAACGGGTGGCGGTGAAGGGCGACGGGAGGCCGGCGAGGACCCCGCGGCCGTCGTGCACCACCTGGCTGGTCTTGCCGTGCAGCAGCTCGGGTGCCCGGACGACCTCCGCGCCGAAGGCCTCGGCGATCGCCTGGTGCCCGAGGCACACGCCGAGGACGGGCGTGCCCCGCTCCGCGGCGGCCCGCACCATGGGCACGGTGACGCCGGCGTCGGCGGGTGTGCCCGGCCCGGGGGAGAGCAGCACCCCGGCGACGTCGAGGTCGGCCAGCTCGTCCACCGTGACCGCGTCGTTGCGCCGCACCACGCAGCGCACACCGAGCTGGCCCAGGTACTGGACCAGGTTGTAGACGAAGCTGTCGAAGTTGTCGACGACGAGGACCGGGCGGTCGGCGGTGGTCATCGCGGTCGTCGGCTCCTCGCTGGTCCGGAAGGTTCCACCCCGGGACAGCAGACCGCCGCTCAGCCGGCGGCGGCGTGCTGGAGGGTCAGACCGCCATCGTAGGCGGGCACGGTGACCGCAGGCCGCTCGCGTACCTCGAAGGTGAGCCCGAAGGCCGCCACCGCCTGGCGGAAGACCGCCACCTGGGGGGAGGCCGCGAGGGCGGCGCGCACGGCGGCGGCGTCGACCACCGCGGTGACCACGAACGGCGGCGAGTAGGTACGCCCCTGCAGCAGCAGGGTGTTGCCCACGCAGCGGACCGCGCTGGTGGAGATGAGCCGCTGGTCCATCACCGCCACACCGTCGGCGCCGGCCGCCCACACGGAGTTGACGACCGCCTGGACGTCGCTCTGGTGGATGACCACGTCGTCGGGCCGCGCGCCGCTGGGAAGGCCGCCATCGGGGCGCTGAGGGGCGTCGTCGAGGGTGATGACCACGCCGGCCCCGGAGACCTCCGACAGACCGGCGGTTTCCGCCCCCGCCTCACCCGCCGCCTGCGCCGCCGCGACGGTCCCGTCGCTGCTGGCGGCCTCCGCGGTGAGGTCCTGCACCCGGTGCTGCAGCTCGGTGAGCTGGTCGGCCTGCCGGGAGACGGCGGCGTCGCGCTCCCGGATGAGCTCGGACAGCTCGGTGACCTCCCCCGCCCGCAGGTCGGTGCCCTGGGCGGCGCGCCCGGAGGTGGCGAACAGCAGACCGGCTGCCAGCGCGACCACCGGCACGAGGGCGCTCCAGGCGGACGGGCGACGGCCGCGCAGCACGGACGGGGCCACGTGCACCTCCTGACGGCGACGCGGCCACGGGCGGTGCGATACCGCCGTCCGCGTTCCCCTGAAGCTTAGGCTGGTGCGCAGTTGCGGTCGGGGAGGAACGATCCTGGCCCCTGGGGAGGAGTACGCGGTGCCCAAGTCCAAGGTGCGCAAGAAGTCGGTGTACACGCCGCCGGAGGATGCGGCCCGCTCCCGGGGAACCCAGGCCAAGGTCCTGCAGCCCAGCCCGCCGTGGTACGTGGCGCTCATGGTCGCGCTGATGCTCATCGGCCTGCTGTGGATCGTCGTCTACTACGTGGCCGGGGATCGCATCCCGTTCATGGTGTCGCTGTCGGCCTGGAACTTCGCCATCGGGTTCGGCGCCATGGTCGCCGGCCTGATCATGTCGATGCGGTGGCGCTGAGCGAGCTCCTCCCACGCTCCACGCCCGGCACGGCCCTGCGGAGCGCGATACGTGCGAGGCCCTCGTCCCCAGGGGACGGGGGCCTCGTGCTGTCGGCCCCCGTTCAGGCTCCCGCGGCGAGCGCCGGTGACGGGGGACAGGGGCCTCTCCACTGTGCACAGCCATGCGCGCAATCCACAGGTCGACATGGCGCTCCACCCCCAGGGTTGTCCACCAGGTGTGGAGTCGTGCAGTTCCGCAGCATGCTTCTGACCAGCAGCTTCGCCGGCCGTGGGACTCGTGTGACAGGACGGCCGCCCCGTAACTACAGCAGTGGAAGTCTGTCCCCAGCTGTGTACCGGGCTGTGGATGAGTCGACATGTCCGTCGGCCGGGAGCGCTGATCCGACGGCGCGACCCCCCTCCTGACCTGGACGGATTCCGATCACACTGCGCATTCGGACAGACCCGAGCGGTCACATCGGGCCTCCGGGACGCCGACAGCCCCCGGTGCGGAGCACCGGGGGCTGTCGGCGGGGAGGCGGCGCGACACGGGCCGCGTGGATCAGGCGCTGAGCAGCTCCAGCACGGTCGCGTTGGCCATGCCGCCGCCCTCGCACATCGTCTGCAGTCCGTAGCGCGTGCCGGTGGCCTGCATCTGGTGGATCAGCGTCGTCATGATGCGCGCCCCCGAGGCGCCCAGCGGGTGCCCCAGTGCGATGGCACCCCCCACGGGATTCATCCGCGAGGCGTCGGCTCCGATGTCGGCGAGCCAGGCCAGGGGCACCGGCGCGAATGCTTCGTTCACCTCGAAGATGCCGATGTCGTCGAGCGACAGCCCCGACCGCGTGAGCACCTTCTGCGTGGCGGGGATGGGCGCGGTCAGCATGATCACGGGGTCGTCGGCGGCCATGACCGTGGTGTGGATGCGCACGAGCGGCCGCAGGCCGAGCTCGCGGGCCCGGTCGCTGGTGGTGACCAGCAACGCGGCGGAACCGTCGGAGATCTGACTGGCGTTGCCGGCACTGATCACGCCGTCGGCCTTGAACGGCGTCTTGAGCGAGCCGAGCTTCTCCAGGGTGCCGCCGGGACGGATGCCCTCGTCGGCGCGCACCACCGTGCCGTCGTCCAGGGTGACCGGGGCGATCTGCTCGTCGAAGGCGCCGTCGGCCTGTGCCGTGGCCGCCTTCTCGTGGGAGGACAGGGCGTACTCGTCGAGCTGCGTCCGGGAGAAGCCCCAGCGCTCGGCCATCATCTCGGCTCCCACGCCCTGGTCCGGGTGGACGCCGTCGTAGCGCTCGAGGAACCTGGGGCCCAGCGGCCTGCCGGAGCGCCCGTCGCCCGCGGCGGATCCCATCGGAACCCGGCTCATGCACTCCACACCACCGGCGACGACGACGTCGGCCTGCCCGCTGAGGACCGTGGCGGCAGCGAAGGCGACGGCCTGCTGCGACGAGCCGCACTGGCGGTCGATCGTGAGGCCGGGCACCGACTCGGGCCAGCCGGCGGCCAGGGCGGCGTTCCGCCCGATGTTGAACGACTGCTCCCCCACCTGGCCGACGCAGCCCCAGAACACGTCGTCGACGACCGTGGGGTCGATGCCCGAACGCTCGGCCAGGGCACCGAGCACGTGGGCGGACAGGTCGACGGCATGGACCCCCGACAGCCCTCCGGCGCGCTTGCCCACCGGCGTTCGGACGGCGGCACAGATGACGGCATCACGCATGGACCCACTCCTGTTCGACGACGCGGCGCGGCCGGGGACCGCCGCCGGCCGCGATCGTATGTTCCGCGGATCGCCTGGCAGGCTGTGGGCGTGCAGTGGTCGCCTCCGAAGGTGGTGCCGGCCACCCTGGCGGCCGGGGGCGTGCTGCTGGGCGCCGTCACCGCCGCGCTGGACGACGCCGGCCGGGTGCTCGTCGGAGCCGCTGCGCTGCTGCTCCTGGCGCTGGCCGCCCGCGACGCCCTGCTGCGCCCGCGACTGGCGGCGGCCGGGGACGCGGTCGAGGTGCGGACCCTGACCGGCCGGCGCGTGCTGCCGTGGGGGCAGCTGCGAGTGCGGGTGCGCTCGACCCGGCGGTGGGGAGCCACGGTGCGGACCCTGGAGCTGGACACGGCCACCGGTCCCGAGGACGACGGCGTGCTCGTCGTCCTCGGCCGCTGGGACCTCGGTGCCGATCCGGCGGACGTGGCGCGTGCTCTGGAGTCCGCCCGAGGCTAGAGCCCGACCATCGCGATGCGCGGGACCGTGAGCGCCAGGGCGAGGAGGGCCACGGCGACGGCCGCGACACCGGCGCCCTGGAGCGCCGGGCGGCGTCGGGCGGTCACCAGGATCAGGGCGACGAGCGCGCCGGTTCCCAGCCCGCCGAGGTGACCCAGCAGGGACACCCCGGGCAGGAAGCTGATCAGGACGTTGATGGCCAGCAGGACGAGGATCCCGCGGACGTCCTGGCGGCGGAGGACCATCAGCACGCCGAGGGCGCCCAGGAGGCCGTAGATGGCGGTCGACGCCCCGGCCACGGGCCGCAGCGCCTCGCCGAAGAGCTCGATGACCGTGGCGCCGCCCAGGGCGGACACGAGGTACAGCCCCAGGTACCGCCACCGGCCGAGCTGACGTTCGAGCTCCGACCCGAACACCAGGAGAGACAGCATGTTCAGCGCCAGGTGCACCACGCCGATGTGCAGGAATGCCGCGGTGAGCAACCGCCACGGCTCGCCGAGCGTCACGAGGAGGGGGACCTGCGCGAGGGCGGCGAACACCGGCGACCGGTGGTTGTCCAGAGGCGGGAAACCGGCGAGGCCCGCGGACACCGCGGTCACGAGGAACATGACCACGTTGATCGCGATGAGCCCCAGGGTCACCGCCCCCCACCGGCGCACGGCACCCGGCACACCGGCGCCCCGCACCCGCCGAACGCTGGCCGCGCCCTCCCGGACGCACTCGGGGCACTGGAACCCCACGGACGCCGGGATCATGCACTCGGGGCAGATCGGCCGACCGCACCGGGTGCAGCCGATCCCCGTGGGGCGGCCGGGGTGCCGGTAGCAGGTGGGCGGTGGGGGCGCCGGCTGCTCGCCCGCGCCCCCGCCGTCGGGTCCGGTGCTCAGCTGCGCTGCACCTCGACGGATTCGATGACGACGTCCTCGACCGGGCGGTCCATGCGGCCGGTCTGCACCGCGGCGATGCGGTCGACGACGTCCCGGCTGCCCTGGTCGGCGACCTCACCGAAGATCGTGTGCTTTCCGGTCAGCCACGCGGTCGGGGCGACGGTGATGAAGAACTGGGATCCGTTGGTGCCCGGACCCGCGTTGGCCATGGCCAGCAGGTACGGCTTGGTGAAGGCGAGGTCGGGGTGGATCTCGTCGCCGAACTGGTATCCCGGGCCGCCGATGCCCTGACCCAGCGGGTCACCGCCCTGGATCATGAAGCCGGAGATGATCCGGTGGAAGACCGTGCCGTCGTAGAGCTTGTCCGTCGTCTTCTCGCGGGTGGCGGGGTGCGTCCACTCGCGACGGCCCTCGGCGAGGTCGGCGAAGTTGGCCACCGTCTTGGGAGCGTGGTCGGGGAACAGGTCCACGGTGATGTCGCCGTGGTTGGTGTGCAGCACCGCGCGGCGGGCCGGAGTCGATTCAGTCACGGCTCCACTCTCCCACCGCCGGGCGGCGGGGGTCCGCGGGGCCGGGAGCAGCCGGGTGGTGTTCCACGTGGATCACGGATGCTCCGCCGGTGCGCTCGGGGCCCCGAACTCCTGTGCGGGTGGTCGGGAATCGCGCCGCCCCCGGCGTCAGGTGCCTGCCCGGTTCGCCGAACGGGGAGTTCGGGCCCGTTGACACGTTGATCAACCAGATGGTTGACTCCGCCCGCACAGTGAGCAGCGCCACATCTGGGCTGCGGCAGGCTCGCACGCAGGTCGTGCGAGCAGTGGCGCTCGTCGTCAGCGGTACGTCGTCTTTTACGTCCACATGGAGGTTGCCGTGGGTTTGTCGAGCACAGCATCGGGTCTGCCCGGCCAGGCATGGGCCCACAAGGTCGGAAAGATCGACATGCGTCCGCTCGAGCCAGGCGACTGGGGCCCCGAGGCCCTCGCCGCGCGCGCGCAGATCGCCGAGGCCTTCCACCGCTTCGGCATGTCCTTCGACGAGGCCCGCGTCGATGTCCTGAGCTCGTGCTTCACCGAGGACAGCGTGTTCGAGGTGGTCCAGGGAAGCCTGGAGGTGCGGACCCGTCTCGAGTCCCGGCAGGAGATCGCGGACGTCCTGCCGGAACGGATCCGGAACCAGGACGATCAGCGCCGTCACCTCATGAGCAACGTCCTGGTGGAGGAGCTCGATCTCGCCGCCGGCACGGCGAAGGCCCTGGCCTACAGCGTCGTGACGGTCGCCAGCGACGGGCTGCAGCTCGGCGCCAGCGTCATCTACACCGGCGATCTCCGGCGCGAGGCCGACGGCTGCTGGCGATTCACCTACTTCTTCATCGGGATGGACGAGTACCTGGCGTCAGGGCGGCAGGAGACCGCGACCGCCTGACCGGGAAGGGGGCGGCAGCGGAACCTCCAGGCACGCCCCCGCGGTAAGGGGTGCGACCGGTGAGGGAGCGGTGCATCGGGCCGTAGGTCAGCAGGTCCTCAGCGCGGTTCAGAGGCGTGTGCGGAAGTACCCAGTCGTACCTCGGGCACTGTCCCAGGACCCATTCCCGGGAATATCCGTCGACCCCGAGAATCCCGGCCGGAACGGCTCCCGGTTTCTCCGAGTGGTGCCTACCGTCGTCCGAGTGCCCCTCCCGGCGCGATCGGCGCTTCTCATGGCGCTGCGCGGTCGAAAAACGGTGCTGTTCGTCGTCGCCGCGCTGCTGGCGGGCGTCTTGACGACGGTCACGATCACGGAGACCGATGGTCGAGACGGGGTGAACGTCGAGAACGTCGTCATCGAGGTTCCCGAGGGGCCGGGCAGTCGTGCGCAGATCCGCCTGGACGCGGCCGTGTATCGGCCGTCGGTCGTTCCCGCCCCGGCGGTGCTGCTCGCGCACCATCTAGGGGGCGACAAGAACTCGGTCAGCGTCGAGGCCACGTCGCTGGCCCGCCGCGGGTTCGTGGTGCTCTCCTGGACCGCCCGGGGCTTCGGCGCCAGCGGCGGAGAGATCGGGCTCAACGCCCCCGAGTACGAGGTGGCTGACGGCCGGGCTTTGGTGGACTGGCTGGCCGATCGCGCAGACGTGGCGCACGACGGTCCCGGTGATCCCCGCGTCGGGGTCGCGGGCGCCTCCTACGGAGGTGCACTGGCCCTGCTGCTGGCCGGGACCGACGGGCGGATCGATGCGCTCGCACCGGCGTTCACCTGGAACGACCTCGCCCAGGCACTGTTCCCGAACGCCGCGACCCGAGCGCCCGTTCCTGCCGCCACCCCAGCGGCCGGTGCCTTCGCCCCGGACGGAGTGCTCAAGCGGGACTGGGCGGCCTCCTACTTCGGAGCGGAGCTGGTCGCCGGCGCAGGAGGGGCCGACATGTGCGGACGGTTGCGGCCAGAACTGTGCGCGGCGTGGGTCCGGGCAGCCACCGCCGGGCGCGCCACGCCGGAACTGAGCGCGCTGCTCCGACGGTCGTCGCCCGCGACGGTGGCCGACGACATCACAGCGCCGACGCTGCTCGTCCAAGGCGAGCACGACACGCTCTTCGGGCTCGATCAGGCGGACGCCACCGCTCGCCAGCTCGCTCGGACCGGCGCTCCCGTCAAGATCGTGTGGTACCCGGGGGGCCATGACGGCGCCGATCCGGGACCGGAGCTGCGGGAGCAGGTCTACGCCTGGTTCGACTACCACCTGCGCGGGCTCGGCGAAGACCCGGGGACCGGATTCCAGTACCAGCTGCAGGGGATGTTCGGTACCCGCCGCATCCTGGCCCCGCGGATCGTGACCATGCCGGTGTACCCGGGTCTGGACGGCGTCCCGGTGCAGCGCCGCGAACTGGTGCTGCACGGCGAGACGCAGCCGGTGATCCGTCCGCCGGGCGGTTACCCGGCAGCGCTGAGCAGCCTGCCGGGGCTCGACAATGCCCTGCGCGAGAGCGCGGCGGACCTCGACGGTCTGGCGATGGATCTACCCGGGCAGGTCGCCACGTTCCTCACCGATGAGCTTGCCGACCCGCTGCAGGTCGTGGGGGCGGCGACGGTGCGGTTGCGGGTTGCTGCGGCCGCGCAGACCGGCCTGGCGACCCCGCCAGATGAAGCCGTGTTGTTCGTCAAGCTCTACGACGTCGGGCCGGACGGGCACCGCACACTGCCCGGTGGGGCGGTCGCACCGGTGCGGATGGGGCCGCTGCCGGCGGACGGAGCGCCGATCGAGATGACGGTGACACTGGCCGCGGTCGTGCGACTGGTCGAGACCGGGCATCGATTGGCCGTGGCGGTGACCACCACCGACCGCGGGTACGCGCTGCCTCCGCAACCGGCTGCGTACACCGTGTCCCTGACGGCGGACGACGCTCTGACGATCCCGGTGGTGCCCGGCGAGCAGATGGGTGCGCCACTGCCGATCTTTCAGCTGGCGGGCCTGGGCGCACTGGCTGCGCTGGTGCTCACTGTCCCGATGGTGGTCGCGCTCCGCCGTCGGCGCGGCGCTGACGCCGACGTCCAGCTGGTCGAAGCGCCGTTGGTGGCGTCCGGCTTGACCAAGCGATATCCAGGTGGCCTCACCGCCGTGGACGGGTTGTCTTTCCGGCTCGAACGTGGACAGGTGCTGGGCTTGCTGGGACCGAACGGGGCGGGCAAGACCACCGTGCTGCGAATGCTCATGGGGCTCATCCGGCCGACGAACGGTGAGATGCGCGCCTTCGGGCATTCCCTATCGCCGGGTGCCCCGGTGCTCTCCCGGATCGGGTCCTTCGTGGAGGGCCCAGGGTTCATGCCGCATCTGAGTGGAGCCGAGAATCTTCGGTTGTACTGGGCTGCCACGGGGCGACCCGTCGCGGATGCCGGCATCGACGGGGTGCTGGAGATCGCGCGACTGGGCGATTCCGCCGGGCGGCGCGTGGAGACCTACAGCCAGGGAATGCGGCAGCGCCTGGCGATCGCGCAGGCCATGCTTGGGCGCCCGGACGTGCTGGTGCTCGACGAGCCGACCAACGGCTTGGACCCGCCGCAGATTCGTGCGGTTCGGGAGATGTTACGCGGTTATGTCGTCAGTGGCGCCTCGGTACTCATCTCGAGCCATCTGTTGAGCGAAGTGGAGCAGGTCTGCAGCCACGTCGTGGTCATGAACAAGGGCCGACTTGTGGCCGCCGGACCCGTCGCCGAGATCACTGCCCCCGACGACGCCGTGATGTTCGCGGTGGACGACCCCCTGCATGCCGTGACGGTGCTGCGACGTCTGGGCGGGGTGGAGGTCACGGCCGTCGACCAACGGGTGGTGCATGCACGACTCGACGGAGTGCCGCGTTCGGCTGCGGTCTCCGCGCTGGTGGGGGGTGGAGTCAGGGTCGAAGGGGTGACCGGGGGGCGCGACCGGCTGGAGGAGGCCTTCCTGCGTCTGGTCGCGCAGTAGGGAATGCGGTAGGGAATCCGGAAATGACTCACGCTGATCGAGGAGCGGCCCCCGGTTACCGGGCCGCGGCGGCGTTGCCGTTCGGGGCCGAGCTGGCACGCCAGATGCGCCGCCGACGGACGCGGCTGACGTTCGGACTCCTCGCGCTGCTACCCGTCCTTCTCTGGCTCGCCTTCACCGTCGGGGGGGAGCCCCAGGATGAAGGGTCCGGCGCGAACGAAGGGAGCCCAGCGAACCAGGCGAGCGCGGCGATGGTCGACCTGGCCACCGCCAGTGCGCCCAATTTCGTGGTCTTCATCCTGTTCTCGACCGTCAGTTTCCTGCTCGTCCTGGTGGTCGCGATGTTCTTCGGCGACGCCGTGGCGAGCGAGGCGTCGTGGGGGACCCTGCGCTACCTCCTGGCGGCGCCGGTCTCACGGGGGCGTCTGCTGCGGCAGAAGACCCTGGTAGCTGCGCTGCTCGCCACGATCGCGGTCGGGCTGCTACCAGCCACGGCGCTGATGGTCGGCGTGCTCGGCTACGGCGCAGGCGACCTCGTCTTCCCCACGGGCGAGTCGCTCGACTTCGGCTCGGCCGTGAGCCGGCTGGCGCTGGCTCCGGCCTTTCTGGTCCTGCGGTTGGCTTGGGTAGCCGGGCTGGCGCTGTTCCTCTCGGTGAGTACCGACGCACCGATCGGCGCGGTCGGGGGTGCAGTGGTGGTGTCGATCGTGTCGCAGATCCTGGAGAGCATCGAGGCGCTGGGTGATCTGCGGACGTACCTGCCCACCCGGTTCACCTCGGCCTGGGCAGACCTCCTGGCGTCCCCTGTCGACTGGACCTATCTCGCCAACGGCGCTCTGTCCGGCGTGACATACGCGACGGTGTTCGGCCTGGCGGCCTGGTGGCGCTTCGCAACAGCGGACATAACCAGCTGATGGGCTCGGAGCGGCGGCGGTGACCCACCTGTGACGGTGTCGCGAAGGGCGTCCCCTCGTCAGGGCCCCGCGCCGCCGCCGCGAGGCGGCTTATCGGGAGGTTCCCGTCCTGCGGTCCAGGCGAAGAGCAGCAGCACGACGGGATACACGAGGTAACCCGCGCGGCTGGTCGGGAGCACCAGGGCCGCGAGGGTCTCTGCTGACGCGCCCAACGTTGCTGCTCCGGCAAGTGATCGCGGTGGACAGCGCAGTAGCCAGACGGCGAGCGTGAGAACGGTGGCACCGAGGACGCCGAGTCCGACGAGGCGCGCGACCGGCCCGGCCCTGGCCAGCAGGACCCCAGGGGTCGGTGTTGTCGCGGGGGAAGCTATCCCGCCGGCTCCGAGGGGGAAGCCGGCCAGCTGACCGACGGCCGACGCTGCGGTCGGGACGACGATCACCGGGACCACCGCCAGGGCGACCACCGTGCAGGCGACGAGCGCGCACCGCCATGCCGCCCCCGTTCCGGCAACGACGGTCAACAGCGCGATCGCCACCGCGGCTGCGGGCCAGGCGGACTGCTTGAGAGCGGCCGCCAGGCCGAGGACCAGCCCGGCCGGCACCGCCCGGGCTCGAACCGCGAGGACGAGCCCGAGGCACAACAGCGCCACGACGGGCAGGTCATGGCCGCCCACGGCGGCGGGCAGCGCGATGATGGGGCAGCCGAGCACCGCCCAGACCAGCATTCCTGGGCGCCGGAGAAGCGCACCGAACGAGTTGTCGTCCGGGCCGACCGTGGTCGTGCGAGAGAAGTGAGACGAGGCTGCCAGCGCGGGGAGGAACACGGCGAGGAACCACGGGCGTGGGTCACCGAGAACGGAGTCGCCGAACAACTGACGCGGCAGTCCGAAGGCCGCCATCAGCGGCAGGTAGGGATTGACGTCGTCGGGCCCGGCGGGTGCGGCGAGATACGGCGAGCCAGTGTGCAGCAACACCCTCGCGGAGCGTTCGACGACGCCAATCTCCGGCTGACCGATCCCGGCCGTGACCAGCACGACGGCGGGCAGCAAGGCACCTCCGAGCGCCGCGACGCGCAGCGCCGCCCGCGGGTACCCACACGCGGCCGACGCGAACGCGCCGAGGTACGCCACTGTGGCGAGCACGCCCCACAGCCAGTGGCTGGCATCTCGCGTCGTCGCGGCCAGCAACGCAGTGGCCACGGCCGAGACGGCCATGGCGAGCACCATCACGGAACGGGCCGGCCGAGCCATCAGCCGCTCCACCATCGTCGCCTGACCCTCTCGGCATTGACGGGACATCTCTCGCCCTCGACCCGCTCGCGAGTGAGTCACGAGATCCTCGGCAAGCGGGTCGCTGCGGTGCACCGACCGATCCCGAATGGCGGACGGCTGAGCGACCGAGAAACCTGCACGACAGAGTTGAGCTGGCTACCCCACCTCCAGACCAGTAGTTTCCCTCGCCGGCATCGTGACCGGCACAGGGCGACCCAGACGACCACTGCTGCGCGGCGTCACGGATGCCGGACGAACGCCCTAGGCATGCGCCGGAACCCCCGATGCGCGGTCGCCGGACGGCCAGCGCATGCGCCGGCTGCGGTCGTGATGCCCACCGAGGCGGCGCTGGACTAGGAATCGTGGCAGTGGTCATCCAGGACAGCACGTCCAGGCTCCGTTCGTGGTCCGATCGACGGTCGTCCGACGCCGGGCGACCGGCCGTACGGCACTGGGCGGCCGCCGCTCGGTGCCGCTGCCGCGGTTCCTCGTCGACGAACTCGCCCGGACGGTGGTGACCCGCCCTGCCGACGAGCTGGCCTTCCCCTCCCTGCAGGGCGCGGTGCTGCGCAACCGGAACGCCCGGTCCGCCTGGTTTCGACACCGCGGCCCGGGGCATCGGGGAGCCCGGTCTCACGCCGCACGAACTCCGGCACACCGCAGCCCCGCTGGCGATCAAGGCCGACGCCAAGGTCAAGGCCGTGCAGCGGATGCTCGGGCACGCCTCGGCGGCCATGACCCTGGACCGCTACGCAGACCTGTTCGACGACCTGGACGACGTGGCCGACCGGCTGGACGCGCTGCGGGCCGCATCACTCGGACGAGTTGCGGTCCTTTTCGCGGACTGAGACCCCGTCGGAGGGCTCGACCGAGCCACCGACGGAGGTGAATCCGCGGGTCAGAGGAGTGGAGACGAGGGGAATCGAACCCCTAACCCCCGCCTTGCAAAGGCGGTGCTCTGCCAATTGAGCTACGTCCCCGGGCGGCCCCGTGGGGCCGGTGTGTCAGCGGGTGGG
>Ga0196960_10000073_pt1 | contig 39000 bp, 39 predicted proteins | sample S3v_5metaG_FD_183187 | JGI IMG/M metagenome (GOLD analysis project Ga0196960, IMG submission 183187) | Soil microbial communities from Anza Borrego desert, Southern California, United States - S3+v_5 | ecosystem: Environmental > Terrestrial > Soil > Desert | place: USA: California | collected...
GAGCGCAGCCCCAGGGCCGACGCGGCGGCCACCGCCGTCATGGCGGTCAGCATGGCCCAGCCGGCGCCGGCGATCCCCAGCGGGCCGAGCAGCACGGCGGCGCCGGCCAGGACGAGGACGCACATCGCTCCCTGCAGGACGGCCAGGGCCCCCGTGCGGCCCTGCACCCGCAGCACGCCGATGTACAGCTCGACCACGACCCTGGGCAGGGCGGCCGCGGCCAGCAGCCGCAGGACCAGGGTGCCGTGGGCGGCGTAGCCGGAGCCGAAGGGGCTGAGGATCTGCGGGGCGAGGAGGACCAGCACGGCCACGACGGGAACCAGCAGGACCGCCATGCGGCGCAGTGCCCCGCGTACGCCTTCGGCGAGGCGGCCGGGGCTGTGCGAGGCGTGCGCGGTGAGCGAGGCGGCCATGTTGACGGCCATGAACTCCATGGTGCCGCCGACGGTGTAGGCGATGTAGAAGAAGCCGTTGTGCGCGGCGTCGAAGCGCACGGCCACCATCACCGGCAGCAGGTTGATCATGGCCAGGCTGAAGAGCGCGCCGACGGAGTCCCCGGCCAGGAATCTGCCGATCTCACGCAGCCGGGGCGGCTCGCGGTCGCGGTCGGCTTCCGCCTGGCGGGGGATCAGCCGCCGGAAGACCAGCAGGCCGAGCGGCAGTACGGACAGGGCGATCGCCGCGGCCCAGGACACGAAGACGCCGAGGACCGGCAGGGCGGTCGCGAACGCGGCGAGGAGCAGCAGCTTGCCGAGGGAGAACACCGCGTTGCCGACCGGTACCCAGAAGGCCTGGCGCAGCCCGGTCAGCACCCCGTCCTGGAGCGTGAGGACCGCCCAGGCGACGCAGGAGCCGGTGAAGACGAGCCCGGCGGACAGGGTGCCGAGCGGGGCGTACGAATCACCCCACAGGTCCAGGGTGAGCAGGAAGACCCCGCAGGCCAGGGTGACGACGACGGAACTGACCAGGTAGGCGCGGGCGACCAGGGAGGCGGTGGCGCGTCCGGCTCGGGGCACGTAGCGCACGACGGCGCCGATCATCGTGGTCGCGGTGACGGAGGCGAGGAGCCGCATCGCCGCGATGGCGGCGGAGCCCTGGCCGACGGCCTCCTCCGTGTAGTAGCGGGCGGCGACCAGCCAGAAACCCAGGCCGAGGGCGGCGGAGACACCGGTGGAGAGCATCAGGGCGTAGGCGTTGCGGAACAGCGAGTCGCCGCCCGCACCGTCCTTCGGGAGGGGCGAGGACGTCGCACCGGCCTTCGCCGGGCCGGTGTCCGTCGTGTCAGCCACCGGGAAGCGCTCCCGCGGGCCCGGCGCCCGCCTTCGCGCGACGACCGGTGGCGGGGCCGTTCCTCACGGATCCGGGTACGGCGTCCACGCCGGACGGATGCGCTGCGGCGCGGTCCGCCGGACCGCTCTCCCCATGAACCATGTGTTCCCCCCAGAACCCCGCCCAATGTGGCCCGGTCCGCGGCCCTTCGTCAACCATGCGGAAGGACCCGCCCCTCGGCCGGGGCGGGTCCTTCCACAACGACGTACCGGGGGTGCCGGTGACGCCGGCTCACTCGTCCACGGTCAGGCCCTTCCTGAGCTTGACGAGGGTCCGGGAGAGCAGCCGGGACACGTGCATCTGCGAGATGCCGAGCTCCTCACCGATCTCCGACTGCGTCATGTTGGAGACGAAGCGCATGGAGAGGATCGTGCGGTCGCGCAGGGGGAGCGAGGCGATGAGCGGCTTGAGGGACTCGACGTACTCGATGCCCTCGATGCCGTGGTCCTCGTAGCCGAGGCGGTCCGCGAGGGCGCCCTCGCTGCCGTCGCCGTTGTCCTCGGCCTTGGCGTCCAGCGAGCTCGCGGTGTACGCGTTGCTCGCGGCCATGCCCTCGACGACCTCGTCCTTGGTGAGGCCGAGGCGGTCGGCGAGTTCGGCGACCGTGGGGGCGCGGTCCAGCTTCTGGGCCAGCTCGTCACCCGCCTTGGCCAGGTCGAGCCGCAGCTCCTGCAACCGGCGCGGGACGCGCACGGACCAGCTGGTGTCGCGGAAGAAGCGCTTGATCTCGCCGATGATGGTGGGCATCGCGAACGTCGGGAACTCGACGCCCCGGCTGAGCTCGAAGCGGTCGATCGCCTTGATCAGGCCGATGGTGCCGACCTGGACGATGTCCTCCATGGGTTCGCTGCGGGTGCGGAACCGGGAGGCGGCGAACTTCACCAGGGCGAGGTTGAGTTCGACCAGGGTGTTACGGACGTACGCGTGCTCGTGGGTGCCCTCGTCGAGGGTTTCGAGCCGTGCGAAGAGCGTCTTCGACAGGGCCCTGGCGTCCAGCGCGCCGATCTCGGCGTAGGGCGGGATCGCGGGGAGTCCCTCGAAACCCTCGAATTCTTCGCCCTGAAGAAGGCCGTCGCCGGTCAGGTCTGTGGTGGTGCCTGTGGTGCTCCGCGGGCCGGGCACGGCGCTCGCGGCAGCGGAGTCGGAATCGGTCGGTCCCTGAGGACATGCCGACGTCGCGATGCGGGTACGCGATACGTCGAGCCGGGGTGACATGGTTCTCCTCCATCGTTCTCGGCATATGGCTGCCGATGCCCATACGTCTTCCTGCGGTGAAGCGGCGCCTCCGAAGCCGATCGGAATTCCTGGTGCAGATGTCTTCTCTACCCTTACCCGGTTCCAGCCGTGACTTACAAGCACCAATTCCGCCTGTATGTCCGGTTTGTTGAGTTCTCCGACTACCGTGTGGCGAGGGAAACGCGTAATGTGCCACGCACGTCGGGGGCAGCCACGATGAAGTCGCGTACACAGGGGCGCGGGTAGTGACGGACGGCGAAGAGGGACAGGGAATGGACCGCGGGACGGTCGGCAGTGCGAACCAGGGTCGGCTGAGTGTCGAGGTCCGGACCGAAGGGCGCAGCGAAGTCGTGACGCCGGTGGGTGAGCTCGATCACCACACGGCCGATCTGCTTCGGGAGCCTTTGGAGAGCGCGGTCGAACAAGGACGTTTGCGTCTGGTTGTCGACTGTGCGCGGCTCGACTTCTGCGACTCCACCGGGCTCAACGTGCTGCTCGGCGCCAGGCTGAAGGCCGAGGCGGCCGGGGGAGCGGTTCACCTGGCCGGAATGCAGCCCGTGGTGGCTCGCGTCTTCGAGATCACGGGAGCGGAAGCGGTCTTCACCGTCCACGCCTCGCTCGAAGCCGCTCTGAGCGACTGACCGCGGCTTCTTCCATGCGCATCCCCGGTCGCGGGAGCCCCCGCTGTCGCGAGAGTCTCGCTCATGGCGTACTTGTAGGGGGTGTCGTCACCTTTCAGCCGGGCAGGAGACACCCCGTCGGGGTGAGGAACCCCGCACACGCTGTATCTGATCAGTATCTGTTCGATGGCAACACACGGTGAATCGGTGAGGTGAAGCGCTGATGAGCACCACCCGGCAGCATCCGCCGGGCGGCCTCGGCCGCGAGCCGGACGGCACGGGGACCGCCTCTGCCGTGCCCGCTGACCGGCAGTGGCGCACGCTCTCGCTGAGGGAGGCCACGGGCATCGTTCCCATGGCCCGCGACTTCGCCAGGCAGGCGCTCCACGACTGGGGCTGGCTGCCCGCGTCGGGCGCCGACCGGAAGGCCGCCGCCGAGGACGTCCTGCTGGTCGTCTCCGAGCTGGTCACGAATGCCTGTCTGCACGCGGACGGCCCCGATGAGCTGCGTATCGCCTGGTCGTCGAAGGTCCTCCGGGTGGAGGTCGCCGACGGCGGAGCGGGACAGCCCGCACCCCGCACCCCGCACCGCGCGGGGCGGCCGGGCGGGCACGGCATGTTTATCGTGCAGCGGCTCTGCCTGGACTGGGGCGTGACACGCACCCCTGAACAGCCCGGTAAGACCGTCTGGGCGGAGCTCGCCGCACCGCCCGCGTGACCCGACCCCGCCCCGGCCCTTCCTTCTCCGCGTACGCCCGCACGTACGGCTCAGGCCCCCGCACCGGACCGGTGCGGGGGCCTGAGCCGTACGTGCGGGGTCCGTGTCAGCGGACGTCGCCCATGAGGGCCTTGACCTTGCCGCGGTACATGAAGACCGCGACACCTGCGACGACCGCGAGCGCGGCCTGGAGGGCCACCACCCCGGTGCCGTTGAGCTCGACGCCCGCGATGGACAGCAGGCCCGTGGTGCAGTCACCGGCGGTCACGGCCAGGAACCAGACACCCATCATCTGGCTGGCGTACTTGGCGGGCGCCATCTTCGTGGTGACCGAGAGGCCCACCGGGGAGAGCGTCAGCTCACCCACGGTCTGCACGAAGTAGATCGCGACCAGCCACATCGCGGCGGCCTTGTGGCCGTCACCCGCGATGGTCAGCGGCGCCAGGAAGAGGAAGAACGACGCGCCGACCAGCACCAGACCGGAGCTGAACTTCACGACCGTGCTCGGCTCCTTGCCCCGCCGGTTCAGCGCCAGCCAGAAGGCGGCGAAGACCGGGGCCAGCGCCATGATCAGGATCGGGTTGACCGACTGGTACCAGGAGACCGGGAAGGCCCAGCCGAGGACCGAGTTCTCCGCGGAGGACTCGGCGAAGATCGCCAGGGTGGAACCGCCCTGGTCGTAGATCATCCAGAAGATGGCGGCGGCCACGAAGAACCAGATGTAGCCGGACATCTTCTTCTGCTCGGTCTGGCTGAGCTCCTTGTCGCGCTTGATGCGCGCCAGGACCATCACCGGGATGACCAGGCCTGCGATCGTGATCGGGACCAGCAGCCAGTTCAGCGTGTAGACGCCGGTGACGACCGTGCCGATGTAGAAGACGGCCGCGATGCCCAGCCAGATCATCGACTTGCGCAGGGTGGAGGCGCGCTCGTCGGCGGAGAGCGGCTTCGGCACGACGAGGCTGCGCTCGTTCAGGTGGCGCGTGCCGAGCAGGAACTGGGCGATGCCGAGTCCCATGCCGAGGGCGGCCAGGGCGAAGCCCAGGTGCCAGTTGACGTTCTCACCGACGGTGCCGATCACCAGCGGGGCGGCGAAGGCGCCCACGTTGATGCCCATGTAGAAGATCGTGAAGCCACCGTCACGACGCGGGTCGTCCGGGCCGTCGTAGAGGTGGCCGACCATCGTGGAGATGTTGGACTTCAGCAGACCGGAGCCGATGGCGACCAGGCCGAGCCCGGCGAAGAAGGTGCCCTCGGAGGGCAGCGCCAGCGTCAGGTGGCCGAGCATGATGACGCCGCCGGCGATGGCGACGGTCTTGCGGGGGCCCCAGACGCGGTCGCCGAACCAGCCGCCGGGCATGGCGAGCAGGTACACCAGCGACAGGTAGACCGAGTAGATCGCCGTGGCCGTGGCGGGGTTCATGTGAAGCCCGTTGGGAGCGATCAGGTAGAGCGGGAGAAGGGCGCGCATGCCGTAGTAGCTGAAACGCTCCCACATCTCCGTCATGAAGAGAGTGGCCAGGCCGCGGGGGTGGCCGAAGAAGGTCTTCTCGGAGCCGGAAGTGCCGGCCGAGTCCTTCGTCAGGCTGGACGCCATGGTCGATCCTTGCTGGTCGGGACGCGCCGCCTCGTGAGGGGTACGCGCCCGGTGGGGGGTGGCCGGCACCGGGGCGGAAGCGCCCCACCCCTGACGCCTCAAGGGATTCGACCCGGCCACCCGATCCGTAGGGAGTGCGGGGGGCGGAGCCGTGGGACCGACCGCTCAGGGATCCACGCCCGGTGCGCGTCCTCGCGCTCCGGGCCCGGCCCACAGGTCATTCACTGGTCGGGGCCGGGGAGAACCGGCCCGTACACAAAAGTGACCCCCTGGCGCAGAAAGCAGCCAAAAGGTCCTTCAGCGGTGCAACAGGCGTCGAGCAACCATACGACATGACACACGGGGATATGGAAGGACTTGAGAGATGGATCACAGGTTTACGTGGAACCACATTCCCATATTCAAAGGAGGATGTCCGATTCGTGGCCCTGACCCGCAGGGCTTGCCCAGTGCCTCACCCCAGCAGGCCTGTGCGGACTACCATCACTGCATGACCCGTGTACTGCTCGCCGAGGACGACGCATCCATCTCGGAGCCGCTGGCTCGCGCCCTGCGTCGTGAGGGTTACGAGGTCGAGGTCCGCGAGGACGGACCGACCGCACTCGACGCCGGGCTCCAGGGCGCCGTCGACCTGGTCGTCCTCGACCTGGGGCTGCCCGGGATGGACGGCCTGGAGGTCGCCAGGCGGCTGCGGGCCGACGGCCACGCGGTACCCATCCTGGTGCTCACGGCCCGGGCCGACGAGGTCGACACGGTCGTCGGCCTCGACGCCGGGGCCGACGACTACGTCACCAAGCCCTTCCGCCTGGCCGAGCTCCTCGCCCGGGTCCGCGCCCTGCTGCGCCGCGGCGCCACCGAGCACGCCCCGCAGCCCGCCACGCACGGCGTCAGGATCGATGTCGAGTCGCACCGGGCCTGGATGGGAGAGGAGGAACTCCAGCTCACCGCCAAGGAGTTCGACCTGCTGCGGGTCCTCGTGCGGGACGCCGGGCGGGTCGTCACCCGCGACCAGCTGATGCGTGAGGTCTGGGACACCACCTGGTGGTCCTCCACCAAGACCCTCGACATGCACATCTCCTGGCTCCGCAAGAAGCTCGGCGACGACGCGGCCAATCCGCGCTACATCGCCACCGTCCGGGGCGTCGGCTTCCGGTTCGAGAAGAGCTGACGTACAGAACAGACATGCGCCGCCGACTGATCAACTCCACGCTCGCAGTGGTGCTCGTCGTGATCGCCGTCTTCGGCGTGTCCCTCGTCATCGTCGAGACCCGCACCATCAGCAACAGTGCCCAGGAAAGCGTCGACTCCGAGGCCTTCCGGCTGATCAGCGTCGTCGAGAGCCGGCTGCTCGGTGCCGAGCGGATCACCCCCCAGGTCCTGGCCGAGCAGGTGGACCCCAGCCGCTACGCCCGTGTCGAGATCCCCGGCCGGGCCCCCATCGAGGTGGGCGAGCGCCCCACGGACAGCGACGTCACCCGCAGCACCGAGACGGGGGAGCGGGGCGAGAAGGTCACCGTCGAGGAGTCCCGCTCCGCCGTGACCCGTGAGGTCGGCCGGACCCTGCTGATCATCGGAGCGGTGGCGCTGCTCGCCATCATCTCCGCCGTACTCCTCGCCGTACGCCAGGCCGACCGGCTGACCTCCCCGCTCACCGACCTCGCCGAGACCGCCGAACGCCTCGGATCGGGCGATCCCCGCCCCCGGCACAAGCGCTACGGGGTGACGGAGCTGGACCGGGTCGCCGACGTCCTGGACTCCTCCGCCGAGCGGATCGCCCGGATGCTGACCGCGGAGCGGCGTCTCGCCGCGGACGCCTCCCACCAGCTCCGTACGCCGCTGACCGCCCTCTCCATGCGGATCGAGGAGATCTCCGTCACCGACGACCCGGAGACGGTGAAGGAGGAGGCGAACATCGCGCTCACCCAGGTCGAGCGGCTCACGGACGTGGTGCAGCGGCTGCTGACGAATTCCCGTGACCCGCGCACCGGCTCCGCCGTCGTCTTCGACCTCGACGAGGTCGTCAAACAGCAGATCGAGGAATGGCGGCCCGCGTACCGCAGCGCCGGCCGCGCCGTCGTCTGCTCGGGCAAGCACGGCCTGGAGGCCGTCGGCACCCCCGGAGCCGTCGCCCAGGTGCTCGCCGCGCTGATCGAGAACTCACTGATGCACGGTGGCGGCACGGTCGCGCTGCGTACCCGCATCACCGGCAACCAGGTCGTCGTCGAGGTCACGGACGAGGGCCCCGGAGTCCCCGCCGACCTCGGGGCGCGGATCTTCGAGCGCACCATCAGCGGCCGCAACTCCACCGGAATCGGCCTCGCCGTGGCCCGGGACCTCGCCGAGGCCGACGGCGGCAGGCTCGAACTGCTCCAGCAGCAGCCACCGGTCTTCGCCCTCTTCCTCAGCCGGGTCGCGCCGGGCCGCAAGGACTCCGTACGCCCGGTGCGCTGAGCCCCAGCGGGGTACGGGGCCGGGAGCTAGCGGGGCACCACGGGGCCGGGAGCTACTTCGTCGGAGGGCCGCCGCTGCTCCAGAAACCGTTCCGCGTCGAGCACGGCCTCCTTGGCGGGCAGCGCCCTGAACACCCAGGTGCGGTAGGACCAGAAGCGGAACAGGGTGGCGATCCCGATGCCCAGGATCTTGAAGACGTTGCTCTGGACCGGGCTGTTCCACCCGAAGCCGTACGTCGCCACGTAGAGCACGCCCGTCTCGATCACCGCACCGACGGCGCTGAACAGCAGGAACAGCGTCAGCTCACGGGTCCGGCCGGTCTTGTCCCGGTCCCGGTAGGTCCAGTAGCGGAAGCCGACGTAGTTGAAGAGGATGGCGACGACCGTCCCCATGAGCCCGGCGCGCACCACCGGGATGTCCGTGGTGCGCCAGATCAGGTTGGAGACGGCGATGTTGACGACCAGCCCGAGTGCGCCGACCGCGCCGAACTTGGCGACCTCCCGGGCCAGCAGATCAAGCCGGGTCCGCAGTGCGCCCCGTTCGCTCATGGTGATCGCTCAGCCCCGTCCGGTCGGTTTCGTCAACCCGGCCATGCTATCCAGCCCTCCCGTGTGATGCCTGTGAAGCGGACGGCCCGTCCGGCGAGGCGTCCCGCCCGGGAGCCGCGGGGGCCTGCCGGGAGAGGGTGAGGGGCGCTCCCGCACGCCCGATACCCTGGACATGTGACGTTCCCTGTAGTCGGCATGGTCGGCGGCGGTCAGCTCGCCCGTATGACCCACGAGGCGGGCATCCCCCTCGGCCTGAAATTCAAGCTCCTCAGTGACACTCCCCAGGACTCGGCCGCCCAGGTGGCCGGCGAAGTCGTCATCGGCGACTACCGCGACCTGGAGACGCTGCGCGCCTTCGCACGCGGCTGTGACGTGATCACCTTCGACCACGAACACGTGCCGACCGAGCACCTGCGGGCCCTGGAGGCGGACGGCATCCCCGTGCGCCCCGGCCCCGACGCTCTGGTGCACGCCCAGGACAAGGGGGTGATGCGCGCGAAGCTCATGGAGATCGGCGCGCCCTGCCCCCGTCACCGCCTCGTCGCGGACCCGGCGGACGCCGCCGCCTTCGCCGAGGAGGTGGGCGGCTTCCCCGTCGTCCTCAAGACGGTCCGGGGCGGTTACGACGGCAAGGGCGTCTGGGTGGTCCGCTCCGAGGCGGACGCCGCCGAGCCCTTCCGGGCCGGTGTTCCCGTCCTCGCCGAGGAGAAGGTCGACTTCACCAGGGAGCTGGCGGCCAACATCGTCCGCTCGCCGCACGGCCAGGCCGTCGCCTACCCCGTCGTCGAGTCCCTCCAGGTCGACGGGGTCTGCGACACCGTCATCGCCCCGGCGCCCGGCCTGGACGAACGCCTCGCCGGCGAGGCCCAGCAGCTCGCGCTGCGGATCGCGGCCGAGCTCGGCGTGGTGGGCCACCTCGCGGTGGAACTCTTCGAGACGCGCGACGGACACATCCTCGTGAACGAGCTGGCGATGCGCCCGCACAACTCCGGGCACTGGACCCAGGACGGTGCGGTCACCTCGCAGTTCGCCAACCACGTGCGGGCCGTCCTGGACCTCCCGCTCGGCGACCCCCGCCCGCGCGCCGCCTGGACGGTCATGTGCAACGTCCTCGGCGGCGACTACCCGGACATGTACCAGGGGTACCTGCACTGCATGGCCCGCGACCCGCAGCTCAAGATCCACATGTACGGCAAGGACGTGAAGCCGGGCCGCAAGGTGGGCCACGTCAACACCTACGGCGACGATCTGGCGGACGTGCGCGAGCGCGCCCGGCACGCGGCCGACTACCTGCGAGGAACGATCACCGAATGACCGCACCAGGCTCCGCCCCCGTCGTCGGCATCGTCATGGGCTCGGACTCCGACTGGCCCGTGATGGAAGCGGCCGCCAAGGCCCTCGACGAGTTCGAGATCCCCTACGAGGTCGACGTCGTCTCCGCCCACCGCATGCCGCACGAGATGATCGCGTACGGCGAGAAGGCCGCGGACCGCGGTCTCAGGGCGATCGTCGCGGGAGCGGGCGGTGCGGCCCACCTGCCCGGCATGCTGGCCTCCGTCACGCCGCTGCCCGTGATCGGCGTCCCGGTCCCGCTGAAGTACCTCGACGGCATGGACAGCCTGCTGTCCATCGTCCAGATGCCGGCCGGGGTCCCCGTCGCCACGGTCTCCGTCGGCGGTGCCCGTAACGCGGGCCTGCTCGCCGCCCGCATCCTCGCCGCCCACGACAGCGCGCTGCTGGAGCGGATGAAGGAATTCCAGCAGGAGCTCAAGGAGCAGGCGACGGAGAAGGGCAAGCGGCTGCGCGCCAAGACCCAGGGTGCGGATTCCTTCGGCTTCGGGAAGTAGGCGGTCGTGGATGGACCACCTGGACCGCGCCCGGCTGCTCCTCGCCGACCATCCCGTCGTCGACGGCCACAACGACCTTCCCTGGGCCCTGCGCGAGCAGGTCGGTTACGACCTCGACGCCCGTGACATCTCCCGGGACCAGACCGGCACCCTGCACACCGACATCCCGCGGCTGCGGGCCGGCGGTGTCGGCGCGCAGTTCTGGTCGGTCTACGTCACGCCCCGCCTGGCGGGCGACGCCGCGGTCAGCGCCACGCTGGAGCAGATCGACGTGGTCGGCGAGATGCTGGCCCGCTACCCGGCCGACCTGCGGCGCGCCCTGACCGCCGACGACATGGAGGAGGCCCGCGCCGAGGGCCGTACAGCCTCCCTGATGGGTGCCGAGGGCGGCCACTCCATCAACAACTCCCTGGGCACGCTGCGCGCCCTGCACTCCCTGGGCGTCCGCTACATGACGCTCACGCACAACGACAACACCGACTGGGCGGACTCGGCGACCGACTCCCCGCGCGTCGGCGGCCTGTCGGAGTTCGGCCGTGAGGTCGTACGCGAGATGAACCGCATCGGCATGCTGGTCGACCTCTCCCACGTGGCGGACACCACGATGCGTGACGCGCTGGCCACCTCCGTCGCGCCGGTGATCTTCTCGCACTCCTCCGCGCGGGCGGTCTGCGACCACCCGCGCAACATCCCCGACGACGTGCTGCGGATGCTCGCGGCCAACGGCGGCGTGGCCATGGCGACCTTCGTACCGAAGTTCGTCCTGCCGGCGGCCGTCGAATGGACGCTCGCCGCGGACCGCAACATGCGGGAGCACGGCCTGCACCACCTGGACACCACACCGGCCGCCATGCGCATCCACGCGGACTTCGAAGCGCTCCACCCGCGCCCGATGGCCACCGTGGCCACGATCGCCGACCACCTCGACCACATGCGCGAGGTCGCCGGGATCGACCACATCGGCATCGGCGGCGACTACGACGGCACGGCGTTCCTCCCGCTGGGGCTGGAGGACGTCTCGGGCTATCCGCACCTGATCGCGGAGCTGCTCACACGTGGCTGGTCGGAGTCCGACGTCGCCAAGCTGACGTGGAAGAACGCGGTACGGGTCCTGCGCGACGCCGAGGCGGTGTCCCGCGACCTGAGCAGCCGGACCGGCCCGTCCCACGCGACGATCGACGAGCTGGACGGCCCGGCCCGCTGACCCCGGCGCCCGGCGGGAAGGCGGCGGCCCCGGGGCCGCCGCCTTCCCGCGTCGGTCTCTTCTTGTGCCGGGGCGGGGGCAGCTCCTCGCGTCAGGCCTTCGGGCGGCCCATCGCCCGGTACGTCCAGCCGGCCTCGCGCCACACCACGGGGTCCAGTGCGTTGCGGCCGTCCAGCATGATCCGCCGTCCCACGGCCTCGCCCAGCGCAGCCGGGTCCAGCTCCCGGAATTCGCTCCACTCCGTCAGGTGCAGCACCACGTCCGCACCGCGCACGGCGTCCAGCGCCGTGTCCGCGTAGCCGAGCGTCGGGAACAGCTGCCGGGCGTTGTCCATGCCCTTGGGGTCGAACACCGTCACCTGGCCGCCCTGCAGATGGATCTGCCCGGCGACGTTCAGGGCCGGCGAGTCGCGTACGTCGTCGGAGTCCGGCTTGAAGGTGGCGCCCAGCACCGCGACCCGCGTGCCGAGGAACGACCCTCCGCCCACGGCCTCGCGGGCCAGCTCCACCATGTGCCCGCGCCTGCGCATGTTGATGGAGTCGACCTCCCGCAGGAAGGTCAGCGCCTGGTCGGCGCCCAGCTCGCCGGCGCGCGCCATGAAGGCGCGGATGTCCTTGGGCAGGCAGCCCCCGCCGAAACCGATCCCGGCCCGCAGGAACTTCTTCCCGATGCGCTCGTCGTGGCCGATGGCCTCGGCGAGCTTCACCACGTCACCGTCGGCGGCCTCGCAGACCTCGGCCATGGCGTTGATGAACGAGATCTTGGTCGCGAGGAAGGAGTTGGCGGAGGTCTTCACCAGCTCGGCGGTCGGGAAGTCCGTCACCACGAAGGGCGAGCCCTCGGCGATCGGTCCCGCGTAGACCTCGCGCAGCAGCTTCTCGGCCCGCTCGCTCCCGACACCGACGACGATCCGGTCCGGGTGCAGCGTGTCCTTCACCGCGAAGCCCTCACGCAGGAACTCCGGGTTCCAGGCCAGCTCCGCGTCCGTACCCGCCGGCGCCAGCTCGGCCAGCCGTGCCGACAGCCGGGCGGCGGAGCCCACCGGGACGGTGGACTTGCCCACGACCAGCGCGGGCCGGGTGAGCTGCGGGGCCAGTGACTCGAAGGCGCTGTCCACATAGCTCATGTCGCAGGCGTACTCGCCGTGCTTCTGGGGAGTGTTCACGCAGACGAAGTGCACATCGCCGAACGCGCCGATCTCCTCCCAGGAGGTGGTGAACCGCAGCCGTCCCGTGGACCCTTCGAGGCCGGCGACATGCTTCCGCAGGATCTCCTCGAGCCCCGGCTCGTACATCGGCACCCTGCCGGCCGAGAGCATCTCGATCTTCTCGGGCACGACATCGAGCCCGAGGACCTCGAAGCCCAGCTCCGCCATGGCCGCGGCATGGGTGGCGCCGAGGTAGCCGGTGCCGATCACGGTGATCCTGAGGGCCATGGGTGCTCCTGAACGATGCGGACAGACGTGCGGAGCCGAGCATAACCGGGCGTGCGGAACGCCGTTCCCGGCCGCCTCGGGGGCGGCCCGCACGGCTGTCGGCAAGCTCACGTGCCCCGCCCGTATGCCTTCGCTCGGCAGGGCCACTAAAATTGGGTTACTTAACGGTAGTTAGCATCCTTGGGGAGTGAACGTCTTGGCGGGTTCGACCGATTTCGACCTGTACCGTCCGGCCGAGGAGCACGACATGCTCCGCGAGACGATCCGTTCGCTCGCCGAGGCGAAGATCGCCCCGCACGCCGCCGCGGTCGACGAGGAGGCACGCTTCCCGCAGGAGGCACTGGACGCATTGGTCGCCTCGGACCTGCACGCGGTCCACGTCCCGGAGGAGTACGGCGGCGCGGGCGCCGACGCGCTCGCCACGGTCATCGTGATCGAGGAGGTGGCCCGCGTCTGCGCGTCCTCCTCCCTGATCCCGGCCGTGAACAAGCTGGGCTCGCTCCCGGTGATCCTCTCCGGCTCCGAGGCCCTCAAGAAGAGGTACCTGGGCCCGCTCGCCAAGGGCGACGCGATGTTCTCGTACGCCCTCTCCGAGCCGGACGCCGGCTCGGACGCGGCGGGCATGAAGACCAAGGCCGTCCGCGACGGCGACTTCTGGGTCCTCAACGGCGTGAAGCGCTGGATCACCAACGCGGGCGTCTCCGAGTACTACACGGTCATGGCGGTCACGGACCCGACGAAGCGCTCCAAGGGCATCTCGGCGTTCGTCGTCGAGAAGTCGGACCCGGGCGTCTCCTTCGGGGCCCCGGAGAAGAAGCTCGGCATCAAGGGCTCCCCGACGCGCGAGATCTACCTCGACAACGTCCGCATCCCCGCCGACCGCATGATCGGCGAGGAGGGCACCGGCTTCGCCACGGCGATGAAGACCCTGGACCACACCCGCATCACGATCGCGGCCCAGGCGCTCGGCATCGCCCAGGGCGCCCTCGACTACGCCAAGGGCTACGTCCAGGAGCGCAAGCAGTTCGGCAAGCCGATCGGCGACTTCCAGGGCGTTCAGTTCATGCTCGCCGACATGGCGATGAAGCTGGAGGCGGCCCGCCAGCTCACCTACTCCGCCGCCGCCAAGTCCGAGCGCCTCGACGGTGACCTGACCTTCTTCGGCGCCGCGGCCAAGTGCTTCGCCTCCGACGTCGCGATGGAGGTCACCACGGACGCGGTCCAGCTGCTCGGCGGCTACGGCTACACGCGGGACTACCCGGTGGAGCGGATGATGCGCGACGCCAAGATCACCCAGATTTATGAAGGCACGAACCAGGTCCAGCGCATCGTCATGGCAAGGAACCTGCCGTAGCAGGGTTTTCGCAGGTCAGCCGCCTTTTCCGGTGATCTCGGAGAGGTGATCGGCTTCCGATCCGTTCGGGCCCGTTCCGGCCCCTTCCTGGGCGTCATGCTGGGGGAATCCTGGGCGGACACTGGCCCCGGAACGGGTGCTGACCTGCATAAACGACAAGGCCCCCGGCGTGATGCCGGGGGCTTTTCGTATGGGCTGGGTCAGGCGACTTCGTCTCGCTCGGTGGGGTCGTCCGCGTCGGGGGTCAGCATGGTGGCGATGGCTGCGCGCCCTCGCTGCTCGGCACCCTCGAAGATGTAGTGATAGCGCTCGCGGAGCACGTCCGTGCTGCTGTGCCCCATCCAGTCGGCAACGTCGTTCTCAGGGACGCCCGCATAGAGCAGCCGGGACCCGTAGTAGTGCCGCATGGAGTGCGGCTTGCAGTAGGTCACCTCACCCTTCGTCAGGGCGACCAGCCAGATTTGCCGGTAGAAGTACGAGGCGTACAGGTACCCGGTGCGAGTGATGTTGGGGAACAGCAGGCGCTCCGATCCCCATACGCCGTGGTTCTTGATGTGCCTGCGCAGCTCGAAGGCCACGTTCGGCGGAAGGGGCACCACTCGCCCCGGCTCCTCTTCGTCACGGGCCTTGATGTGCCGCCGCTGTAGTGCGCTGTTCTTCCCCGACTCAGATTCGCCGTCCTCCGCTATCTGGAAATCGACGCGTAGGACCTCGGCCTGGAAGTCGATCTGATCGCGTGAGACCGCCATGGCCTCGCCGATCCGGAGACCGCATCCCGCCATGAGCCAGAGCATCGCCCGATATCGGGGCGGAACCCCGTTCAGCATGGCCAGCACTTCCCGAGTCGTCAGCCGCCGGGCGTTGCTCTTGTGCTCGCGTATTTCCTTGGCACGGCTGCCTGCGTGCCTGATCTTCTTGCACGGATTGCGCCCGATGATCTCGTTGACAACGGCCCAATCCATCATCCCGGAGAAGAACGAAAACCGCTGACGCCGAGTCCGGGCAGAGAGGTTTCTGTCCTGCTCCATCCACAGCAGCCATTGTTCGATGTCCGCGACCTTCAAGGACACGATGGAGCGGGCCTTGAAGAACGGTTCCAGGGTCGTGTTCTGGATCGATCGGTACTGCTTCTTGGTGCTGTTCTCCAGCTTCCTTTGCTGGGTCCACTGCTCCCAGACACTTGTCACCGGCTGCTTGCCCAACCTGTCATCCAGGTAGGTACCAGCGTCGAGTTCCTGTTCCTTGCGCTTGCGCTGGTCGTCGGCGCGCTTCTTAGTCTCAAAGGATTTTTGCCGCTGCTTCCCATCCGGGTCGTACCAAAAGGTCGTCCACTTCTTCGGGTCGTCTGTCGACCTTGCTACCCAAGCCCTTGCCACTGGCGAGCCCACCCCTTCAGCCATCGAGCCCGCTGACCGGGCCCTCACTAAGTCTGCGCCATGACCACCCAGGGTTGTCAACACAGGGTGGACCACCCTGTGTGGTGCTACAGTGGGAGGTGTGGAAGCAGATGAGAGCGGGTTCGAGATCAGTCAGCAGCAGGGAAGTTGGGTAGTACGGATGTGGTGGCCGACCGGCCCTGTGACAGGTGGCCCGCAGCGGATGACCGTGGAGCCTGCTGCGGACGCGCCCACTCGTGACGTTGCCCGGGGCATTTCTACGACCGTGCTGCGCAGGCTGGACATCGCGGCAGCGATGAACGTAGCCAAAGTGGCTCCAGAGGCTCAGCGCACGCTGGAGGACGTGGCTCGGAAGCTCGAAGAGGGCGGACGGGTCGCCGGTGAGATCCTGGCTAGTGAGGGAGTTTCTGAGCGGTACTTGGCGATGTTGGCCGCCACCTATACCGGCATGGCGGACAGTGGGGCCCCCGCTCCCGTCCCGTGGCTGGCCCGAGTGATCGGGCGCCGCCCTGAGACCGTCAAAGATCACTTGAAGAAGGCTCGCCGAGAGGGCTTCCTGAGCACGCTTGCTGGCAAGGCGGGAGGCGAGCTGACTGAGAAGACCAAGGACGTATTGGGCGCTGTGCTCAAGTCTGGGAGTTAATGACTCCATTCCATATTCAAGATTCACATGCCCCCGAGGCCACTCGGGGGTTTTTTTATTTTCGGAGGACAGATTGACCAAGCTCATGACTTTGAATGATGTGGCTGAGTTCCTGGCCAAACCCCGTAGTTGGGTGTACGAGAATTGGAAGCGGGAGGAGATCCCATTTCGGAGGGTCGGGCAGTCGCTCCGGTGCCGTCCTGTGGATCTGGACCGCTGGCTGGACAGGCAGGGGACGCGGTGAGCTACCGATTTGCCAAGGTCTACCGACCCGAGCGCTCGAACCCTGCCATTGGGAGCGCCGTTCTCCATCTTGAAACCCGCATGTGGCTGCTTGCTCTGGACCGGATGCAAAGGGGCGGACATGCACCCTTGGGGTCCGGTGAACTGGAACTCATCCTGACCAATGAGAAGGGGCAGACGTACAGCGCGGGTCGGTACCGCCAGACGCGCTGCAACCTGATCAGGGCCGGGTTGCTGGCTCCGTCCGCTTCGGCTCGGTGCCTGCTGATTCCGGGCACGGTGGCGTCTATGGATGCACCCTCGAAGAAGAAGCGGGAGGAGTGCGCCACACACGGGCACAACATCCCATGGGATGCCCGCCAGGGAGATTGGATGTTCAGTACGCCGGGTGATGCTCAGCACTGGGAAGCGGAATGCGACAACATCGCCAGGGGCGGGAGTCCATTCCCCTCCAGCGCGTGGGCACATGGCGTACGGGTGGGCGGAGGAGGAGGCGTTAACGAAACGGTGGCCTCGGCCCCTTGATACCAAGGGCGAGTCCTACGCCCCTTCTTAAATAGCAGGTTGAAGCCGGGGTGAGCTGAAGCGAGCACCGGGACACAGTTCCATAGATTTGATCAGTTCAGGCCACCCCCTTGGGAGGGGTGGCCTGTTCTGTTATGAGTCCAGTGACAGGCCACATTCCGCCATGTTCGGCGGTATTCGAATCTCCGGCCGGGGGCCCTCGATGCGTTTAAGTCTGTCTCAGCCTTCCTCTGCCGCTGCGTATTTCCCTCCCAGCCGTGGGTGAGGGAGGGAAATTCCTCACGTCAGAGCGCGGCTGCGACCGGCGCGCGATCACCCCGAGATTCGCAATTCTGCAACGAGTTACTTGGAGTTCTCCATGTTTGATCGGCACGCTTTTGCTGCCCGTCGTGTCACTCTCGGCCTGTCCGTGGAGGAACTAGCCGACGCGCTGTTTATCGCTCCCTCCACTGTGTACCGGTGGGAGTCAGGCGAGACGACGCCAAGCTTCCGCACTCTGGTGCAGGCATCCCGGCATCTGTGTACGCCGCTGCTCTCTCTACTTCTTGATCACCACTCAGCTCAGACTGCATGAACTGAACGATTAGTTAGGAGGTGTCGCCCATGAGCGACTCCCAGACCGATTCCCATTCTCCAGCCCAGCGGCCGGCCGACGGTTCTGACGCCGTACTAGCCGAGTTGCACCGCGAGTACTCGACCAAGCTCGCAACGGCCGAACTCAAGGCTCACGCCGCCCAGGCCGGTATCAATCTTCCCAATGGCTTCACCGACTACCTGGATGCTTCGAAGCTTCTTGGTGAGGACGGCAACCCTTCGAACGAGGCGATCACCAAGGCCCTCACCCCGCTCATGCCCAAAACGGAGTTTCCGCAGATCGCCGGAACCGGCTACTACCGACACAATCCCGTTCCTGTGCGTCGCGTTTCCCTCGACGTTCGTAACCGCTAATCAGGAGTACCTATATGACCTTTGCTTACCAGTCTGTCTCTAGCCACACGTTCGTCCCGGAAATCTGGGATGCCGACCTACTCACCCAGTTTGACCCGCTGCTGGTCTGGGCTTCCCCCATCGTTTCTAACAACAAGTACGAGGGCGAGATCCGGAAGAAGGGCGATGTTGTCCACATCAACTCGCTTCTGCGGCCCTCGGTTGGTGACTACAAGCTCCCGGACGGCATGACCGCCCAGCGACCTGAAACCGTTGATCAGAAGCTCCCCATCACTGAGGCCAAGTACCTCCAGGTCCTCATTGAGGACGCGGAGCGCATCCAGGTTGCAGGCGGGCTCAGTTCCCCGATCAACCAGCAGATGATCCGGGCCCTTGCCCGGGAGGCCGACACCTTCATGGGAAACACCATTGTCAGCGGCGCTACGGCCTTCCCGAATGTCACCACCGATGCCGCCACAGCCCCACAGGCGTTCTACAGCGCCATCCTGGACATGATGCTGGCCCTGGATGATAACGACATCCCCGCAGGCCGTTACGTGGTCGTCTCGCCTCGCGTGAAGCGGTATCTGATTGAGCATCCGTCCGTTGCCAATGCTGCGGCCTACGGCGAGGGCGGCGTGACCGCTAACGGGGTGGTGGCCCGTCTGGCAGGCTTCACGATCCTGTCCACGACTGCCATGCCTGCTGGGGCGGATATCGTCGCCGGACACTCTGAGTTCGCTACCTACGCTTCCCAGTTCTCCGGGTTCCGCGAGGGCCAGTCGGAGAAGTACCGGGCAGATTACATCGACACCCTGCACCTGTACGGCGGCAAGATCGTCCGATACCCCGAGCTGGACACCAAGAAGGTTGACAACACCTTTGATGAGTCCAAGCCGACCAAGGGAATCGTCAAGGCTGCCGTTGAATGGGCCACCGCGGCCTGATCCGAGATTAGTTAGGGGCCTTGCCAACATGGCGGGGCCCCATCCCGTTCACGCTCCGTCGATGAGAGCCCGAGGCCGGCCATCGACGCCACGTAACCGAAACTGGAGGAATCCATGCCCAAGATGCGAAACCCAAATTCACCACACTCCCGGTTTAAGGGCCTGATAGAGCTCCCATGGGATCACGGGCTTCCCGTTCCTGAGCTGCCCGCTTTCCGGGAATGGACCGAGGCGGATCGTAACCAGTGGCGGCAGTGGTGGGAATCGCCGCAGGCCTCCATGTGGGATGATTCGTTCATTCCTACCGTGGCTGTAATGCTCACCTACTTCGGAAATATCCTTGTTGGCACGGCCACAAGCACACACCAGATGGAATACCGACACCTTGCGGGCACCTTGGGCTTGACCGCAGAAAGCATGAAGCGGCTCGGCTGGACCTTCCAAGGTGATACGCGGTGAGCGCCCGCCGAGCAGCCAAGGCCAGAGCCACAGATGCTCATGACGGCCAGCACAGGCCCGGCATCGAATGTTCCTGGCCAGAGGAGTGCTCAAGTTGTCTCCGAGAGTTCTCCATTCACATCGGGTGGCTTTTGACCGGCAACGGCCATCCATGGGATGACCGACTTGAGCATGTTCCAACATGTTGCTTCCCGTGCCGATCCTGAGTGAGCTCGTTGTCAGAGGCGCTCGCTACTGTTGCGCCACAGCCGGTGGGAGGGGTGGAGTGGCAAGAAGGCGGTTCTACGGGTGGGTACACATGATGGTGTTGTTCGCCCACAACGGTCGGTGCCTCTACTGCGGAGCGGAGTCTCGGGTCATGGATCACGTGATCCCGCTTGCTGCTGGAGGAGAGGACAGCTCCAAGAACCTGGTGCCAGCCTGTGACGACTGCAACTTGAGCAAGGGGGATAGCCCACTTCCTCAATGGATCATGCGGCGAGAGTTCCAACTCCCCCGACAGAGGGGCGGCACACCCCTGGGTGACATCTCTCTTATGGACTCATACCAGGACGCTCACCAGGAATGCGTTAGGACTATCCGCAGAGTTGAGTCTGCGTGCCTCGAAATAGAGGATCCCGAGCGGCGAAAGTGGTTCCGAAAATGCTTTCCCGAAGCACGCTATCCACGAAATAGAGAAGCGATAGATGACCTCCGGCGCAGAGCTGGCAAACAGATCCAGGAGGCCCATTTGTCCGGGTTCTCCGTGACTCCCCGACCTGTTTTCATTAATGATTCCGAGTTCGGCGACTTCGGTGACATCATGGACGCCTTTTTCGGTGCCCGATAAGACTTTCTCCGACTGAAGCGGATCGACAAATGTCGATCCGCTTCCTTATTTCATATTTTGATTGGCGAACACGACGGAAGGAAGGCACCCCCGGTGGTACCTATTCCTTTTGAATTAAGCATTACCCCCACTATTGTATTCACTTGAGTAATGCGTCAGTTATCTGTTAGTTATCGTTCTGTGATAAGGGTGGTGGAGAATGGGGGTTAAGCGGGTGAGTCATTGAGCAGCGCTCCGGCCTTCCGCTGACACTTTCTCCCTACCAAAGGAATGCAGAGCTATGCGCAAGACCGTGCTTGTCCCAGTTCAGAAGACACTCTGCGACGCTCACATTGCCCGCGACGGGAGCGAGGAAGAGGCTACGCAGACGCTGACTCTTGGCGTTCGCACTTGGGACTTGTGCGTGGAGCACAACGCCACCTTCGGCCGCTACCTGGTGGATGCTCTCGGGACTGGGGTGCACGACACTGTCGAGCCTGAGTCTGTGCCGGTTGCTGAGCCTGCCCCTGTTGCTGAGCCGGAGCCGGAAGCGGAGTCCGAAGTGGTGACCGACCCCTTGCCTGTCCGATCCGTGATGATCGCGGGAGAGGTACCGGGATACGACTGGGAGACAGTGCGGGAGGCTGTTCGGAACCTTGGCTATCAGGTGGTGGGGCGTGCCGATGAGTCCACTGTGCTGCTGATCCTGGGTGATGGTGGGGAGCGCAACGGTTCGAAGCTTCGGGACGCTTCGGATCGTGGCATCCCGTGCATGGACGTGCGGGAGCCTGGCCGCTTCAAGTCTGTTGTTTGTGCTGGTGAGTTGGTAGGCAGCGACCCGCTTCCTGAGCCTGCCAAGGTCGGCCCCCAGGCCATGAGCGAGCGTGAGCGCAACCGTGCTGTCAGAGCTTGGGCCCGGACCAACGGATACGAGATACCCACCAAGGGCCGCATCCCCATGCATGTGCGGCACGCTTTCGAGCTGACACACAGGGACGCTTCGGAGGGAAAAGCGGCAGCGGCCTGAGTGCCGCGCCTACGGTGACGGCTGCTGAGTGCGGCCGTCACCCCGGGCCCCGTGACCTGAGTGTGTGGAAGAGCGCCAAGGGATACGGGGCAGGCTCCAAACCGTCCAAGGGCAAGTGCACGCCAGGATCGTGGGTCACCTGGATGACCCCCCGGGGCCAGGACCGCACGGGCATCGTGAGTGACGACCTGTTGACGGTTGCCTCAGTCGCACGGCGCATCCCCATGGACAAGGCAGTGCGATGTACCGCCGTGATCATTCCGGCGGACGGGGGCGACATGCTCCCCCTGCTGCGCAAGACAGCCAAGGCACCCCACGAACAGACCAAGGACGGCGGCCGGTGGCGTCCTGTCGTCCCTCTCAACCGAACCAACTCTCAGGAAGTGACAGCAGCATGAACACCCCCGTTCTCTACGGCCCGATAGGCCGTTCCGTCCGCAAGATCTCCCCGTACCTGGAAACGGATGAACTGGGTGTGTACGTGTCCGCCCTGTCGATGTGGTCGGCAGCCATCGGCGGAACCGTCAAGGTCTCCTCCCGTGGCAACGGCCGTCCGGTGCTGCTGTGGAGTGCGTTGGTCGCCGGTACAGGACGTGGAAAGGGGTCGGCACTGAGGGCAGCGCACCATGTTCTGGAGAAGTCCGTGGGCCGCTTCCTGGCGACCCACACCACATCCGGGATCACATCCGGGGCGAGTCTGGTCAACCATCTGTGGGGCCAGCAGGAAGCCACAGCCGAGACGGAACAGGGCCGCGACGTGCGCACCCTGGTAGTGGAAGAGGAATGGTCGGAAGTGCTCCGCAGGGTCAAGCGTGACCCCTCGTTCACGACCAAACTTCGCGCGGCCTGGGATGGTGCCACGCTCCGCAACACCACCAAGGAAGAGGCTCAGGAAGTCCGCGACCCCGCCATGGTCCTGCACTGCCATGTCACCCCGTCCGACTGGACCAAGTACGTAGGGGAGTCGGAAGCGGCCGGAGGCTCGTACAACCGCATCCTCCCCTTCCTGCTGGGATCAGTTCCCATGCTCGACGACGACCGTGTGAGCCTGCCCGACATCGACAGCCGAGAACTGGCCGAAGCCTACGGATGGGCAACCGCACGCTCCCGCGTCATCACACTCTCCGAAGACGCCCGCCCCCTGTGGAAGGTCGTACGCCGATACGCCCGCATCCTGGGTGAGACCCTGCCCGACGAACAGGCAGTATTCATCGAACGGACCGCAGAACAGACACTCAGGGTCGCGGCCTGCCTGGCCGCTTCCGAGTGCTCCGAGACCATCACGGAAGAGATCCTTTCGGCCGCTTTCACACTCGTACGCCGTTCAGTCCAGGACACCGTACGGATCACCAAGGGGGCTGACGCTCCGAAGGTGAAGCGGCAGCCGCTCAGCCTGGCGGACAAGGTCCGGGCCCGGATCGAGATGCATGGCGGTCGGGCCACGTCGTCTCAGGTGCTCCCGTACGTGGGAGCAAGTGCTACTGAGGTCAAGGCACTTCCCGGGATCGTCGTAACCGTTGAACGGTCGGGGAAGACCGGACGCCCGTCCACCGTTCTCACACTTCGCGGTGACAGTTCCCGTGACTCTGTGCCGCAGCCGGCCAGCGCGGACAGTAGGCAGAACAGGAGCGACGTTTCCCGTAGTGCTCTGTCGAGGCCAGCTGACCCGGAGCGTGATGTGAAGCGCGCCAAGGTCGTACAGATCGACACCTACAGAACAACACCGAAGCAGACATCGGAGCCCGTGCCAGTGAAGCAGCCGGAACCGACCATAGGTTCCAACCCCTTCCACGCGCTCCTCTGATCTCCCCAACAAACCAAATGAACGCCCCCGCCGCGATTGGCAGGGGCGTTCCCTATTGGTTAGCGTGCCAACGCGTGTACGAGCATCGTGCCCACGGTCCTGCCCTGCGGCGGATCGATAATTGATGCTGACACCACCGCGAATCCGTGGCATGTGAGCAGGTGCTTCCATGCGTCGAGGCTGTGGTTGTACCGCAATCCTGCCCCACCTGGTTTCACATCTTGGCTTCCGGTGGGGAGGTGGGAGAACGCGAGAGTGCCACCGGAAGTCATACGGGATCGAATCAGCGGCAGCAGTGTGTGCGGATCGACGAACCACACGGCACCAAAGATGGAGAGCACGACGTCGAACGTCTCGTCCGTCTCGCTCAGGAATGCCGTCACCTCTGCCGTTCGGAACTCAAGACCCGCCAGACCAGCCCAGCGTTCCTTCGCGACCGATTCGCGGGCTGGTGCAACGTCCACTCCCAGACCCGTCGCACCGCGCGTGACCAGGTGTGCCAGGTTGCTCCCGCTGCCTGAGCCGAGTTCCAGCACCCGACGTCCGGCGACGGTTCCTAGAACGCTCTCGGTCGGCCCGTGATCGGCGTACTGAGTCCAGTTCAGCCACGTTGTCTCGCCCGTGGCGTTCACTGCCCTGCGCGGCTTGCTCCCGACCGCGTACTTGTCCCAGGACTCAGCCAATGACATGCGGTGATCCTTTCCAGCAGAAGGGGCCTACTCCCAACGTACGGGGTAGGCCCCAACTCAACGGCTAGGCGGCTCTACTTGGGTGAGTCGTGGCACCCGGAGTGGCACTGGTTGCAGTCGGCTGCACTCTCCATGCCCCACAGGTCGGCGTCGATCTTGAACCCGGCTGCCTTGATGGCCGTGATCGTCCGCTCCAGGACGAGCGGTCGGCCATCTTTGGAGCCGTGCCCGTCCCGCGCCGCCTCGTCGTCGCTGAGGCACTGGACCTGGGCCGTCGTCCCCGGAAGCTCCGGAACGTGGTGGATGTACCGGCCGAAGTGCCGGTCGGTGAAGTGGTGGTAGGGGATCGAGTCGAGCATGAACGAGTGCCATGCCTCGTCCACCTGTTCGGACGGACCCATGAGAAGGTCAGGGTTCTCGCCGCACGTGACCAGGTAGGCGATGGCCTGCCCGAACTTGGCTTCCGCCAGTTCACGTGTGTTAGCGGGGTTGCGGAGAAGGAGGGCTACCTCCCGCTCCCATACGTCCGGCGCGATGTACGTCCTCGGGTCGCGGATCACTACTGCCGTACTCATGCTGGCTTTCCTCCACGTAGTTGGATGTCCGACGTGCTCCGTTCATGCCGTCCGCCTCTGCACCTGGGGCACAGGCACGGGGGCATCAGGCCAGTCGCGAGGGGCTCCCCGCCCTCACCCTCGTACAGGGTTCGCGGCTCCGTCTGCGTACCGTCAACTCTCACCTTGTAGGCGCTGATGCGGATGGACATGTTGACCATGTTCCGGATTAATCTCGACCATCGCGGCGACGTTCGAGGCGACCCTCGGGCGTCATGTCGACGTCACTCCGAGGGCGTCAAACCGGTGTCATTCGAGGTGCTGCGTGGCTAGCCTCGGACCATGACGACTACGGCCGAGCATGGACGAGTTCCCAACGACGTACTGACCTCCGTACGCAAGTCGATGAACCTCAGCCAAGACGAGTTCGCCCAGGGGTTACGTGGCGCGGGGGAAGCACTGGGCGAACCGAACGACGCTTCCAAGCGACTCGTGCAACGTTGGGAGTCCGGGAAGACCAGGACGTGCCGGCCGCTGTATGCGCGAGCGCTGAAAAAGTTCACTGGCCGCGCCCCGCAGTCACTAGGGTTTGCGATCCCTATGACACGCGTCCACTCAGACGGCGCAGGAGGTCACGATATGGAAGCAGGGGAAGTCGGCACGACCAATGCCGTCACAAGCCCGGAGCCGGAGACCCACGGCGAGTACGCAGGTATCTGGCTGTCTCGGTACGAGTTCTACTCGTCCAGCCGTGACGAGACTTTCGACTGCAAACACCATGTCGTAATCGTCCAGCACGGCAACAGGCTGACAGCCCAGAGCCTGCCCGGAGCGTCGACCAACCCGGACAGCCCCTTGTCTCTGGACCTGACCGTGGACCGGAACATCATCACAGGAACGTGGACGGAACAGACGGCGGTGGACGGCTACTACCACGGTGCCCGGTACCACGGTGCCGTCCAGCTACTGATCGAGCCGACGGGCCGCCGCATGGCAGGCAAGTGGGTCGGTTTCGGGAAGGACTTCGACGTGAACAGTGGACCCTGGGAGCTCCGCCTACTCGACCGCTCCACGGGACGGGCCAGTGTCGAAAGGTACTCGCCTTCCCCAGAGTGAGTGGCAGGCTGGTCACGTAACCAACGCGTGAGAGCACCGCTTCTGGACCGACCCTGGGGGAATCCTGGGCGACTCCCTCACTCGTGGGGTGTTTTGGCAGGTCAGGCGAATGCGCGCCGTAGAGCACGCAGATCTACGAAGGCACGAACCAGGTCCAGCGCATCGTGATGGCCCGCAACCTGCCGTAGCACTGTTCTCGCGGGAAACACGGGACGGGAGACCGGACTGGAACCGGATGCCGACCTGTATGAACGACAAGACCCCCGGCGTGATGCCGGGGGTCTTGCGCGCGAGCTACGCCCGGTGGAGCGAAGGGCGCTCGGCCACCTGGTCAGGGCTGAGGCCGTCCACGGTCAGGTTGCCGGTCCACAGGTGATCCCGGTTGGCGTAGGTGGTTTCGAAGCCGGCGCGCTTCCCACCGGGCTCCAGCTTCCAGTCCTGGTCGTGGAACTGGGCGATGCGGCCGCTGCCGCAGACGAACGCCCGGGTCGCCTGGATCAGAATCCACTGTGCGAGTTCGGTGTCCTTGGCTGCGGGCCTCCCACAGGCACGGGCCATCTGCCACAGCCGTGGCCACTCGACACCAGGGGTCAGGGGGCCGATCACGGCCACGTCCCCGATCCGTCGTTCGTCAAGATGGTGGGTGGCGTAGCCGAAGACCGTGCCGAACATCGCGAACACCGTGACCCGGCCTCGTCCGGTCAGGCCCTCGTCATCGCTGCTCATCTCTGGAACCCTTGGCTGTGGCGGTCCGGGCGCCTTAGCCACGCCCGGACCGCTTCCGTTCGGTGAGAGTGGATCAGCAGCCGTCGCCGTCACCGCAGCACGCGGGCGGGTTGCAGTTCTTCGCAGCGCCCCACAGCCGGTCGTCCACGTGGAATCCGGCGGCCCTGACGCGGTCCACCACGGAACCGATCAGCGGGCGGGTGCGGACGGTGGCCTTGGGCTCGTGTCCGAGGAAGAACCCGAACTGTTCCTCGCACCACGCGGCGTAGGCCTGGGTATGGAGTACGAACGAGTGCCAGCCGGGGTCCACGGCGTCGGACGGGGTCATGTCGAAAGCACGGGTGTCGCCCATGACCTTGAGGAAGGCAAGGGCCTGGTCCACGATCCGGTGGGCGGTGGACAGCTCGTGCCCGTACTCCTGCGCGCAGAACTCCGACACCTTCTCGAACAGCTCGGGACTGACGAGGTCCCGCCCGCGCCGTAAGGCGGCGGGGGGTTCCAGCAAGGTCGTCATTGACAGTGCTCCTCTCGAATCAGACAGTCAACGGAGGAGGGAACTGCCCCCGCCGGTGCCTCCGGACTTGTCGCCGGGGTCGGTCATCGCTTCGCCTCCTTCGGGTGATCAGGGGCCTCCTGCTTTCCCTGGTGCCGGAGCGTTGCCCTCACCGCCAGGGCGGCACCCCAGCCAAGGGGCGGACCGGGGGAGGAACCCGGGCTCGCCAGCCCGGACCGGGAAGCGTCTTCCCGTGCTCATGCCTTGTCCGGTCGGGGGCGGTCCTGCCAGCCGCAAGGGGGGAGCGGTGGCAGGAGTCAGAGGCTGGCTCAATGGGCCGAGGGACCTTGGAGGGCCTCCGCGATCTGCTTCACGGCATATGCGGGCAGGAGGCCGAGGTGCACGTACGCGTTCCCGTTGTACGTGACGGTGGGGCGTACGCCACTCCAAGCCGATTCGGGTATTCCGAGGGCGGCCAGCGCGGCCCGTATGGACTCGGCGGCATCAGTGGCTCGTGCTCGGCCGTCTCTCCAGGTCTGCATGTCCATCAGTGGCCGGTCCCGTGCATCCGCAAAAGGATGTTGCAGTCAGCGATCGTGCTGCTGTCCCGCTCCATCGCAGCGGCCTTCTGGAGCTGGCCCAGTCGCGCACACTCGGGGCAACCAGCCACCGGCCGGGGCGCGGGGCGTTCCTTCCGCGTAGGCAGCGTCACCATTGGTTCGTGCCACCGATTCGGTTCCGTCGTCATTACGCCGCGTCCTCCCGCTCGCTTCCGAGGTCGATGGAATGACCCTGGAAAGCGGGGGACGGGGCGAGCCACGGTCTTGCACAGGAACTAATCGAGGGATGTGATCGCGTCCGAGATCAGAGCCCGGGCGGGGGCGCCGTAGACGGCGAGCTTGGACAGCCCGGAGAACGCCTTGGCGTACGTGGCAACCTCGCTGGGAGCCGTGACGTTCACTGCGGCCGTGAGCAGCTCCACGCTCGCTTGGCGGTTGTCGAAGAGATAGAAGGCTTCCAAGGGCCAGACAAGCCGCTGGGCCGTGAAAGGGATTACCCCGAGGCTCACGTTCGGAAGCGCCATGACGGCCAGCAGGTAACCGAGCTGTCCAGCCATGGCGGGAGCATCGCCGACGCGATAACGGAGCACCGTTTCTTCCAACAGGAGAGCGAAGCGATGGTTACCGTCATGGAGCACGCGTGAGCGCTCGATTCGGGATGCCGCCGCCCTCTGCGAGTCGTCAGGGGTCCCTTGAAAGGCGGCAATGGTCGACAGCAGAGCTGCCGCGTACGCCTCGGTCTGGAGCATGCCCGGCACCACGTTCGAGCAGTACACGCGGAAGTGGCGAGTCTGCTTGTAGAGAGGGACAACCTCCTCCTGCGCCCGGCGCATGCCGTGCCGATGCAGCTTTTGCCAGTGGACGTACATCTGGTCGGCTTGGCGGTTCGCCGCGATCAGGTCGTCTGTCTGATCCTCTGCTCCGCACGCTGTGCACCAGGCGCGGATGTCGGCGGCCGATGCAGGGGTCTTGGCCCGCTCGATGCGGGACGACTTCGCGGGGCTCCAGCCGCACCGAAGGGCCAGCTGATGCCCGGTCAGCTCCGCGTCTTTGCGCAGACCCCCGAGGCGAGCGGCTATGGCTTCACGGGCTGCCTGGGCGCTGGAGGAGGGGGACGTAGACATGAATGGGCTCTTCGATTTCCGTCAGGTCAGACCGTGTACTTCTCGTGCGGGATACCGCGCTCCCAGACTGCCTCGAACGCAGTGGAGGCCAGTCGCGCCACGGCGGGCTCGGAACGAACCTCCCAGCCGGGCTCGGACCAGTTCCCTTCACCGGAGAAATGGTTGAAGAGTACGACCTCTCCGTCGAACACCCAGCAGTCGTTTCCGGGAAGCGCGATGTCCGAAGCCTGTCGCCTGGGCAGCCAGCGGACCTGCTCTCCGGCGTGAAGGTTGACCACGGTGCCGGCATGCTCGTACCTGATGTAATCCGTTACCGGTTCCGATACGACGCGGGCACGGCGGACCGTTACGCCTCGGGCCACAGTGCTGCGAATCAAATCAACCCATGGCGCCCAGTAGGCGGACGCCGGGTCGGTGTCGCGCCGGCCCGTGCGCTTCCAGCTCTCGAAGTCCTCCGCCTCGTCCCCGACGCCGTACGAGTCGCGCAGCTCCAGGTGCACAGCCGAATGCTTGGCTGCGGCCAGCAGCTCGTTAAAACCCGGCTCGTTCTGCGACATCGCACGCCTTCCTGAGCATCGGCGCCATGCGGGCCGGAATCCGAATCACGGCTTCGTGCGGAGGGATGCCCGAAGCGTGCCCGGGAATCTCCAGCGCAGCGCATTCCGCCTCCAGCTTCTCGTCTGGCTTCCAGCCCTGAAGCACCAGCTCTCCCTTTTCCTCGTCCACCCATACGGTGGGGGAGCCCTGCTGCCCGGTGTCTGGATCAATCCCGATGAACCGTAGTGCCATGACTGCCTCCGGTGTCGAGTGGCTTACGCCAACTTGCATGAGCATCGTCCCTGCATCGCAGGAGCGTCAAGAGGCTCGCTGGATACCGGTAGGACGGAGGGCGCCCGGGCGCAGTCAAGTTGATCTCCCCTCCCAGTGTCTCGACGGCTACCTGTTGGTCACCAAAGGCGTAGAAGGTTTCGAGAGGCCAGACGGTCCGGCGGCCGTGGGCAGGTACTCAAGCTGTCCGCACATCGCGGCGTCGTCTGCGACGCGGTAGTGGAGAACCGTCTCTTCGAGGAGGATCGCGAAGCGGTGGTCACTCTCCCGTGCGAGCCGCACAGGACGGCCAGGTCATGCCCTGAGAGCCCAGCGTCTTTCATGAGCCCTTGGAGACGGGTGGCCACGGCGGCCCGTGCTGCTTGGGCTGTGGAGAGCGGGGAGGAAGGCATGAGCTGACCGGCCAGTGATTCAGACGGTGTACTTCTCGTGCGGGATGCCGCGTTCCCACACTGCTTCGAAGGCCGCCGTGCAGTGGGCGGTTACGGCGGGGTCGTCCGTCTGGTCGGTGTGGACCCATCGGCCGACCCCGTCGAAAATGTTGAACTGGGCCAGCTTCCCGTCGAACAGCCAGAAGTCGTTTCCCGGGAGGGCAAGGTCAGATGCTTGCCTGCGGGGGAGCCAATGGACTTGTTCCCCTGCTGCCACGTTGGTGAAGGTGAAGGAGTGCTCAAACGCGATGTAGTCGCTTACGGGCTCCGAGATCACCCGAGCCCTGCGGATCAGCACACCCTTGGCAGTGACCTCCTGCACGAGGTCGAGCCAGGGGCGCCACCAGGAGGCCCGGTCGTCCGAGTTCAGTCGGTGCCCCTGCTTCCACTCAGCGAAGCCCTTGATCTCGTTGTCGACGCCGTACCCGTCTCGCATCTCCAGATGTACGGCCGACTTCTGAACCGACCTGATGAGGCCGGAGAAGTCAGTCAGACTCTGCGACACGAATGGCCTCCTTGAGGAGCGGAACCATCCTGGACTCAAGGATGATCAAGGTTTCGTTTTCGGCCGTATATGCGCAGGCCAGGGTCATCGGATCGTCATGGCCCGCAACCTGCCGTGACGACCTCTCGCGGCAGCGTGCTGTGGCCCCGGACGATGCCGGGGCCACAGTGCGCCATAGGCGCCGGCGCGCGAGCGCCCCCGTACGAGGGACCGGACAGCTTTTGTCGGGTGACGGGTCACATGTTCTGGAAGATGTCGTCGGCTGAGGTCGCGGTGGCGGCACGCAGGAGCCACTCGCGCAGGACCTGAGGGTCGTCGCAGCTCGTGATCCTCTCGCGCGCCTCATCCGTCACGGCGATGTCGCGTGCTTCGAGAATCAGCAGAAGGCCTTCGGCGCGGCCCTCGGCGCGGCCTTCGTCCCGGATTTCTTCCGAAAGGGGGGAGGTGTAGAAGGAGAGATCCACGGCCACCAGGTTCCTCCACTGTTGTGCGGCGGGGCGGTTGCCCAGGCCTTGTGCGGTGAGTTCGACGAGGGGAGCGGCGATTGCGTCCGGGGCGTCCCGAAGGGCTGCGGACAGCGTTCTCAGTATGGCACCGACGTCCGGTTCGCCCGCGTGTGTGATGGCGGACAGCGTGGCGAGTGCCAGGTCCTTGCGGGCCTCGGCCACATCGGTGACGGCGGGGATGTTGTGCGGGCCCGCGACGAGCGGCTGGAGGGTGAGCACCGGCCACTGGGGCGCGCCGAGCGGTACCGGGCGGGCCGCCCAGGCGGCGGTGGCCCGGTCCTGGCAGACGACCAGCAGTGTGGTGGGCAGCCGGTACTTCTCGAGCAGGTAGGAGACGTAGTACGCCCAGCTCGTCGGCTTGTCGGGGTCCTTCCTGCCCTGGGCTTCGACCGTGAGGAGGAAGGGCCCGTCGTACTCCGTCTCGATGCGCAGCAGGGTGTCCACCCGGCGTTCGAGAGGCCGGGCCTCCGTGAGGTCGGTGGGCAGGACACCTGCGGAGGTGACCGGTGGAAAGGCGACTCCGAGCACTTCGGAGACTCGGGAGAAGAGCTCCGGGTACTCCTGGAAGACGCGGTGCATCGCCTCGTGGGGTGCGCTGACCATGAAGGTCCCGTTCGGGTCGTGGGCGGTATTCGGGTCAGGCCGCTGCGTGTGCCTCCGCCCGGCAGTCGCGGCAGTGGCCGGGGTGCCGGGAGCGGAAGGCGCGGTCACAGCGGTCGCAGTTCTGGAGCGGGATGACGATCGCACCGGGGCGTGGCGGGGGCGCGAGGTCGTGGGCGCCGGGCAGCGGTGGCGGCAGGAGCGCGGTGATCCGGTGCCGCAGGAGTTTGGCCGGGTGCTTCAGCGGTACGGGCAGGTCGGCGGTCAGCGCGTGGCGTACGGAGTCGGGGTGGGCGGCGCGTTCGAGCCAGGTGACGACGCCGGGCGTGAGGACGCCGACTTCCTGTTCCGAGAGCACGAGTCGGGGTGAGAGCCGACGCAGGTCGGCGAGGAGCGCGGCGGCCGTCCGCTGGAGCTCCGGTGTCGGAGCCGCCGGCCGGGGGAGCGGCGGGGGCGGCGTCGTACGTGCGGTGGGGGTGGGTACGCAGACCGGGGCGGCCTGTGGCTGCGGTGCCTCAGGTGCGCGTGTGGCTTCGCGCGGCGGCGACGGCGCGGGCCGCGGGGCAGCCGGTTCGCCGGGCCGGGTCCTGGACCGGGGGGCCGAAGGGGCGGCCCGCCCGGCCCCCGGCTGGTTGTACAAGACGGTACGGGTGACGATGCGGCCATCGGCGAGACGCAGGCGGCTGCGGTGCAGGTAGCCCGTGGCCTCCAACTCGCGCAGGGCGGCGGCGATCCGGGTCTCGCTCTCGGGGAAGCGCTCGGCGAGGCGCTTGATGCCGATCTTCGCTCCGGCGGGCAGCGACTGGATGTGCAGGGCGAGCCCGATGGCGACCAGCGACAGTTCGCGGTGCTGGCTGAGGTGGTTGCCGACGACGGTGAAGCCTGCGGTGTGCCGGAAGTTGACATGGATGACGCCGGACGGCGGTGTGAAACCCCCGGATGAGGCGGGTCGGGCGCATGGGGGCGCGGTAATCTGCTGGATACCCATCGGGAAGGGCCTAACTTCCTCGGTGGTCAGGCCCTCGGTCGAGATTGGTCGTCTCGCCGGGGGCCGTCTCATGTCTGTGGTGGTCGGGGCGAGCATATGCCTGGTAACCCGTCCCAAATCCAGCCCAGTTGCCATAAGTCACCCGCGCGAGTGACTGAGGCCCGAGTGGGGTCGGGTGGGGTGGGGAAAGTGATTTCTCCACGTCCTTCAAAGCTTTATGCGTCGTGGGAGACCGGGACGCGGTCCACCGGGTCGTGGGTCTCCGCGACCCGGTGGGACGGTCCCGGTACGCGGCCGGGAGCCAGCCTGGGCGGGCCGGTGGAGACCGGAGGCCCCTCACCCGCCGGCGGGTGAGGGGCCTCCGTGGGCCGGGGGCGGTCAGCTGCCCTTGACCGTGACCTTCTCGTCGTTCTTCAGCTGCTCCACGAGCTGTTTCACCTTGTCCTTGTCCCAGACCAGGTTGCCGTTCACGCTCTGCCCGGAGAGCGGGATGTTCATCGACGTGCCCTCCCCGCCCGTGACGCCCTTCATCGCGAAGAACATGTTGCCGAGCGACCAGAGTGACATGTCCTTGTCCACGATCAGGGTGTCCAGGCCCGCGCTCATCGTCGGGTAGAGCTTGAACGGGTTGAGGACCGTCGACGGGGTGGCCGTCTGGGAGGCCAGGGCCGCGAGGAACTTCTGCTGGTTCTTCGTGCGGTCCAGGTCGCTGCCCGCGAACGCGTAGCGGGTGCGGACGAAGGCGAGGGACTGCTCGCCGTTCAGCGTCTGCTTGCCGGCCTGGAAGTCGGCGCCGGACTTCTTGTCCTTGAACGCCTTGGGGATGTCCATCTCGACGCCGCCGATGGCGTCCACGATGTTGGCGAAGCCGCCGAACCCGATCTCGACGTAGTGGTCGATGCGCAGTCCGGTGTTGAACTCGACGGTGCGCACCAGCAGTTCCGGACCGTCCTCCGCGTAGGCGGCGTTCAGCTTCACGTGGCGGCCCGTGCCCTCGAACTTCTTGCCGGACTCCGAGCCGACGAAGCTGGGGATCTCGACGTCGGAGTCGCGGGGCAGGGAGATCATCGTCGGGCCGTTGGAACCGTCGTGCAGGATCATCATCGAGTCGGTCCGCTTGCCCTCGGCGGAGCCGGTGTGCAGCTTCTTCTTGTCCTCGGCCGTCATGCCCTCGCGGCTGTCGGAGCCGACGATCAGGTAGTTCGTGCCGTCGCCCTCGGAGGGGCGGTCGATGACCTTGGCGAGGTCCACCTCGCGCTTGAGCTTGCCGTCGGCCCAGAAGTACGTGCCGATGGAGACCGCGAGCACCACGACGACCAGGGTCAGTGCGCCGGCCTTGATCCGCCGGCCCCAGTCGGGGGCGGCCCGGGGCTGGACGTAGCCGCTGTCACCGCCGCGGCCGCCGCCGCGCTGGCCGGCGCCGTAGACCTGGCCCGTGTTGTAGCCGCTGTCGTAGCCGGGGGCGTCGTCGTAACCGCCGTGACCGTGACCCTGGCCCTGCTGCGGCGGGATCCGGGGCGGGGACTGCGGCGGCGCGGGGCGCCGCCGGACGTGCGGCATGGAGCGGGCGCTCTCGGGCTGAGGGCTGGCGCTGCCCCGTCCGTAGCGCTCGCCGGGTCCGCCGTTACGTCCTTCGGGCCAATCGCTCATGCGCACCAGTGTGCCGTCTCGGCCTGTGCGTCTTACAGGGTGTACCGGAGATCGGGTCACGGCTGTTGCGAAGCTGATGCAATGCGGCCGGGTGCAAGCCCCCGCATAAGCGGGTGCAAGCCCCCGCATAAGGTGGACGGTATGACAGAACAGCCCCAGTCACCGGAGGGTGATATTCCGGCCAAGCCGACCTCGGCGTCCCGGACCACCCTCAGCCACATCATGACCGGCAACGACACCAATCTCCTGGGCACGGTGCACGGTGGCGTGATCATGAAACTGGTCGATGACGCGGCGGGGGCGGTCGCGGGGCGGCACTCCGGTGGGCCGGCCGTGACGGCCTCGATGGACGAGATGGTCTTCCTGGAGCCGGTCCGCGTGGGTGACCTCGTCCACGTCCGCGCCCAGGTGAACTGGACCGGCCGTTCCTCGATGGAGGTCGGCGTCCGGGTCATGGCCGAGCGGTGGAACGAGTCGACGCCGGCCCAGCAGGTCGGCAGCGCCTATCTGGTGTTCGCGGCGGTCGACGAGGACGGCAAGCCGCGCCGTGTGCCGCAGGTGGCCCCGGAGACGGAACGCGACAAGCGGCGCTACCAGGAGGCGCAGATCCGCCGTACGCACCGCCTCGCCCGGCGCCGCGCGATCAAGGAGCTGCGGGAGCAGCGGGCCGCGGAAGGCATCGACGACTAGCAGGGCCGCCGCCCCGGCGCCGTGAGGGGCGGCCTCCGGGGGCCGGGGTCAAGGGCAGACCACCTGGTCGCCCGTCACCGTGCCGAACTCCCCGCGCTGCGAGTCCTCGGCCTTCACCTGCCGCACCTTGGTGAAGTCCGAGCCCGCCGTGACCTTCATGGTCCCGCCCTGCCCCTTCACCGCCCTGAGCTCGCATCCGGGCAGCGCGGCAGCCAGGGTCTTCGCCGACCGGTCCCAGCGCGGGTCGTACGTGACCACCGTCCGCCGCAGATCGTGCGGTCCGTCGTTCAGCGGCGAGCGGGTGGTGTCGAATCCGGTGCTCCGCAGTGCCGCGTCGACGTCCTGGCCGAGCCCGTCCTTGGGCGTCCCGTTGTAGACCTGCACCCGGATCTGCTCCGGCGCCACCTCGACGGGCTTCGCCTTGGGCTGCTTCGGCAGGTGCGGGGCGAGGCGCCGGTCCTCGCGCAGGGCCTGGAACATCTTCTTCGACTTCTCGGCGTCCCACTTCACGGTGGAGCCGATGCCCTTGACCTGGTGGCCCTTCCCGTCGAGGGGGACGGAGGCGAATTCGGACGAGGCCGGGGTGAAGCCGCGCATGGCCTTGCCGAGCGCCAGCATCTCCTCCGTCCCGAAGCCCTTGTCGGCGCGGACCGATTCGAGCACCGACGCGGCGACCTGCTGGAATTTCACCGGGTTCCTCAGCACACCGCTGCTGGTCGCCTGTTTGACCAGCGCGGCCATGAACCTCTGCTGGCGCTGCATCCTGCCCAGGTCCGCCGCCCCGTCGAGGTGCCGGGAGCGTACGTACCGGAGGGCCTCGCCCCCGTCCAGTTCATGGGTGCCGGGGGCCAGGTCCAGGCCGGTGTGGGAGTCCTTGAGGGGCTTGGCGGTGCAGATCTCCACCCCGCCCAGGGTGTCGACCGTCTTCATGAAGCCGGTGAAGTCGACCTCGAGGTAGTGGTCGATCTTGACCCCCGTCATCTGCTCGACGGTCCGCACCGTGAGCTGGGGCCCGCCCTCGGCATAGGCGGCGTTCAGCTTCACCGGATGAGGGGTGTGCTCCTTGCCGGTGGTGGCGTCCGTGTGGGCGGGGAGCTCGGCGTAGCTGTCGCGCGGCAGACTGATCACGCTGGCCCGCTGCCTGTCGGCCGAGAGGTGCACGAGCATGAGGGTGTCGGTGCAGTGGCAGGGGGCGCCGCCCAGCTTGTACTTCTCCTTCTCCGCCGGGGTGATCTCCTCCCGGCCGTCGGTGCCGACGAGCAGGAAATTCAGGCCGTGGCCGCCCTGGGGGCGGTTCTTCATGTCCTTGAACGGGTCGACCCGGTCGATCCCCGTCTCCAGGCCGCTCACCAGGGCGTGGCCGATCCCGCCGGCGCCGAGCACCAGCACGGACAGCCCGGTGACGGCCCGCATGCCCCACCGGCCCCGCGGCTTTTGCCCACCGGCCCGGTTCCGCCCACCGGCCCGGTCACCGGCCCCGGGCTGCTGCTCGGGTCTGCGCCGCACGGGCCTGCGCTGCGCGGGAGCGGTACGGGGGTGCGGTGGACGGGGCGATCGGTGCGGCGTGGGCACGAGGGACACCTCCGCGCGAGCGAGTGGGACTTTCACACGGTAGGCCCATACGATCTGCAGACCGGGAGGCCGCCCGGCGGCGCGCGCCGCTGTCCCCCGTTCGCGGTAACGTGGCGGCCGAATCACGCCGCCTCCTGGGGTGCGAAATCCCCCGGAACCCTGGCACCCCCGAGGACCCCCCGAGGACCACATGTCTGCCGCGCAGTACCCCGCCGTCTCCGTGATCATGCCGGTGCTCAACGAGGAACGCCATCTCAGGAACTCGGTCCGGCACATCCTGGAGCAGGAGTACGCCGGTGAGATGGAGGTGGTGATCGCCCTCGGCCCCTCGGACGACCGTACGGACGAGATCGCCGCCGAGCTGGTCCGGGAGGACGCCCGGGTCCACACCGTCCCCAATCCGACCGGCCGCACCCCCGCCGCGCTCAACGCCGCGATCAAGGCGTCCCGGCACCCGATCGTGGTGCGGGTGGACGGCCACGGCATGCTGTCGCCGAACTACATCGCGACGGCGGTGCGGCTCCTGGAGGAGACCGGCGCGCAGAACGTCGGCGGCATCATGCACGCCGAGGGCGAGAACGCCTGGGAGGACGCCGTGGCCGCCGCGATGACGTCGAAGATCGGCGTCGGCAACGCGGCCTTCCACACCGGAGGGAAGGCGGGCCCCGCCGAGACCGTGTATCTGGGCGTCTTCCGTCGCGAGGCGCTGGAGCGTGCCGACGGTTACAACGTGGAGTTCATCCGCGCCCAGGACTGGGAGCTGAACTTCCGTATCCGTGAGGCGGGCGGCCTGATCTGGTTCTCGCCGGAGCTGAAGGTGCAGTACCGCCCGCGGCCCAGTATCCGTGCCCTCTCCAAGCAGTACAAGGAGTACGGCCGCTGGCGTCACGTCGTGGCCCGTTACCACTCCGGCTCGATCAACCTGCGCTATCTGGCCCCGCCCGCCGCCGTCTGCGCGATAGCGGCCGGGACCGTCGTGGGCGCGGCCGTCACCCCGTGGGCGTTCGTCGTGCCGGCCGGATACGTGGCGGCGATCGTCGCCGGGTCGCTGCCCGCCGGGAAGGGCCTGTCGCTGAAGGCGCGCGCGCAGATCCCCGTGGCGCTGGCCACCATGCACATGTCGTGGGGGCACGGCTTCCTGACCAGTCCCCGCTCGCTGGCCAGGAAGGTCGTCGCCAGCCGCCGCCCGGCCGTGCGGGAGCAGACGGTCCGACCGTCGTGACCATCCGGTCGTCGTAACCGCAGGAAGAAGGGCCCCGCCGGCGACGGCGGGGCCCTTCTCCGCTGTACGACGTCACCAGGTGAAACTCGGGTTGACGTGCATGCACGCCTTCTCGTCCGCGCCGTTGAGCGGGTTCGCCGAGTCCGGCGTCTTCTCCTCGGCGGCCTCGGCGGGATAGGCCCCGCCCTCGCGCCAGTCGGCTCCCACGGCCAGGACGATGCCCGAGACGCCGGTCGACTTCTTCACCTGGGACGCCGGGATCCCGAGCGCCTTGGCGACGGCCTGCGCGTCGCCCTCCATGTCCGCGCTGGGATACAGGACGCCGGTCCTGGCGGCCGCCTCGACGTCCTGCGAATCGATCGTGGTCCTGGTGAAGCCCGCTTCCGTGAGCAGCTCCTTGACCGTGGTCGCACGGCCCCGGGCCGGGCCGAGCGTGTCCGTGGAGGTGGCGTTGCGCACGCTGACCGGGATCTCGGCGGCGGGGGCGGCCTGGTCCTTGGCGACGGGCGTCTTGCGCTTGGACGCCTTGCCGTCCAGCGGGATGTCCTCACGGACCATCCGGAAGACCTGCTCGGCCTCCTCGGCCTTCGGGTACACCCGGCCGCTGAACTGCCCCGTGCCGTAGACGTTCGGCATGGTCGTCATGGTGATGCGGTCGGTCGGTGCCTTCTTGAGCTCCTCGGCCAGGTCGTACAGCTTCTTGACGGTGTCGAGGCCCTTGTCGACCGTCAGCGCGGTGGTGGCCGCCTCGGCGAGGTCCATCAGCTTTCCGGGATCGGTGAGCTTGGTGCCCTTGCGCAGTTCGCGGACCATCGAGTTCAGGTACTGGTGCTGGGCCTTGGTCCGGCCGAGGTCGGTGTTGTCCTCGAAGCCGTACCGGGTGCGCAGCCACTGGAGGGCCTGCTCGCCCTTGACGGAGGTGGTGCCCTCCTCCAGCTTCAGCCCGGATCCCTTGCCGTCGCTGGTGTGCGAGTGGACGTTGGCGTCGACGCAGACGGGGACGCCCCCGATCGCGTCGGCCATGGAGACCACACCCGCGAAGTCGATCATCATGAAGTGGTCGATGGTGATGCCGGTGAGTTCGTACCAGGCGGCCACCGTGCACCCGGGGCCGCCGCGGCCCAGGCTCTCGTTGGTCTGGACGTCGACCGTGCTGGCCGGGTACACCTTGCCGGTGTCGGGGTCGGTGCACTTGGGCATCTTCAGCATGGTGTCGCGCGGCATGCTGATGACCGAGATGTTGCTGCGGTCCGCGGAGAGGTGGAGCAGCATCTGCACGTCGGCGAGCGGTGTGCCCCCGAAGGTCTCCTTCGCGCCGCCCAGCTTCTGGTTGGCCGCGGAGTCCCGGGCGTCGGAGCCTATGAGCAGGATGTTCAGAGGCGTCTGACCGGCGGCGTTGGCCTTGTGGTCGGCCATCTCCTCGTCGCCGAGCGTCAGATCCTCTTTCCTGAGGTTGCCGTTGAGGTGCTTGTAGTACACGTAACCGGCGCCGCCGGTGCCGAGTATGAGCAGCGCGAGGACGGTCGCCACCCAGCGCAGTATGCGCCGCTTTCCGCCTCTGGTGGCCCGCCGCACACGGCGGTTGGGTGCCGCCCCGCCCCGCACGCCCTCCGGCGGGGCGGGCCGC